>ERZ761602.2665-NODE-2665-length-27249-cov-385.709348_pt1 | contig 27249 bp, 25 predicted proteins | sample MGYA00512165_ERZ761602 | MGnify/ENA primary metagenome ERZ761602 (study PRJEB28899, sample SAMN02445085) | bioreactor sludge metagenome | biome: EBPR sludge; isolation source: Thorneside wastewater treatment plant | place: Australia: Brisbane, Thorneside...
ACTCTTTCCGTCCTGGTAGATGTAGTCGCCACCGGGTATTTCGACCCAGTCGATGCCCGGCAGTGCGGCGACGGACGGGGCGGGAGAAATAGTCATCGTGAGGCGCACTCGCAGGGGTGGGTTGGCCCCATGATACCCGCAGTCCTTCTTCTTCTATGCGCGCTGCCGTACAGAATGACTCGGATTTAATTCAGATCCATTTGGCAATGAGCGATGAATTTGCCAGCAAGACGCTCTTGACCACCACTTCGCATGGATCAGGATGCTGCAGGTCCGGCCGGCGGTAGTTCCTCGCCAACCGCCCCAATCCGCTCCCGCTGCTCCTCCCACAACACCGGTGGACTGATTGCCAGCGCACGCACGGTGACGTGCCGAGGCAAGGTTTCATCCAGGATCGCCGCCACAATGTCGGGCGCCAGCGTGGTCAGGTTGAGCATGCGGCACATATGGCTGCTGTCGACCTTCTCGCCGGCAGCCAGTTCGGTGATCGATTTGGCTTTGCCGGATTCGAGCATCGCCAGCCAGCGATGGCCGCGGGCCCGCAGATATTTGCATCGGTGTGGCGGCCACATCCCAGGGTCGGGGCTTGGTGGTTTCCGCCAAAGGCCCTGTGATGCTATTCGTCTGTTGTGTTGGATCTCTACGCGCACGTCTGCCCTGAAAGCGGGGAACAGTTCGTCTTGCCGTGGGGACGCCAGCCGCTCGCCAGCTTCACGAGCCGGCGGATGCGCCGGCAGTGCCGTCGTGCAGCAACTCCTCCTTCGATCTCCCGGCAGCGCCTCGTTTACCCGGGTTCACTCGTGGCAGTGAGAGTCGCCCGATGGGCTGCCGCTGAAGACCAAGGCTTGGTGACGTCGGGCGCGGGTGGGTCGAGGCGCCAAAAGCGTACGCCGGGCGTGTCAGCGAGGCCGCCATGTCTTATCTTTTCAGGATTGCCGCCGACGATCGCCGCGCGCTGTTCGAGGCCCGCGCCAGGCCTGCACCGGTGCGCTGCCGGCGGTTACAATCGGCGCCGGACGAACGATGACCACACTAGCTCAACTGCATCTGGAGATCGACTCGCGCGTGCAGGCGATCCGCGGTAGCCGGCCCGACTGGCAGTGCGCGCAGGGCTGCGACGCTTGCTGTCGGCGGCTCGCCGCCGAGCCGCGGCTGACGGCCGCGGAATGGGATCTGCTGCGCGAAGGGCTGGCCAAGTTGCCGGTGGAACGTTTGCGTCAGTTCGCCGTCGACGTCGCGGATCTCGACGGTCGGCCGCAGGGTCCGCTCGTCTGCCCGCTTCTCGACCGGGCGGCAGGTGCCTGCACGGTCTACGCCTGGCGACCGGTCGCCTGCCGTACCTACGGCTTCTACGTCCAGCGCGAACTCGGGCTGTACTGCCACGACATCGAGGCACGCGTCGCCAGTTGTGCACTGGCCGATGTCGTCTGGGGCAACCACGATGCCATCGACCACCAGCTTGCCGGTCTTGGCGAAGTCCGCACGCTGAGCGAGTGGTTCGCGTGCTGGCAGGGCGGCGGACCCTGAGCAGTTGCGCCGCGTGCCGGCTGCGCCAGCGCGGCGCTACTGCTGGTGACCGGCCGCCCTGGCCGGATGATCACGCCGCTCCGCCGCGGCCTGGCCTCGGGTTGCACCCTCTGCCCTGAGCAGGTTCCGCGGCGCCGGTGGCTGGCCGGATGCCCCGTACGGGCGCGGTGCTATTCCGGCTGGCGGGAGTCGATCACGAGCGTCACCGGTCCGTCGTTGACCAGATGGACCTGCATGTCCGCGGCGAAGACGCCGGTCGGCACCGGGCGGCCGAGGACGCCCTCGAGGCGCCCGATGAAGCGCTCGAACAGCGGCTGCGCGACCGCCGGCGGCGCGGCGCGCTGCCACGATGGCCGGTTCCCCTTGCGGGTCGAGGCGAAGAGCGTGAACTGGCTGACGGCCAGGACCTCCCCGCCGATGTCGACGACGCTGCGGTTCATGACGCCGGTCGCATCGGCGAAGATGCGCAGTCGGACCAGTTTGCCGGCCATCCAGTCGAGGTCGCCGTCACCGTCGCTCTCCTCGAAGCCGGCGAAGACGAGCAGCCCGGCGGCGATGGCGCCGACGGTTTCGCCGGCGACATCGACACGCGCCTCGCCGACCCGTTGCACGACCACCCTCATGCCGGGCTGTCGGCGGCCAGTGTCCGCCGCATGCAGACTGCCGAGGCGGGACACAGCTCGCGGAACTCGCTGCACTGCGCGAGTTGGGGCGGCACTTGGCGGCGATCGAAGGGTTGAAAGCCGCGGGCGGCAAAAAAACCGGCGGCGCTCGTCGTCAGGAGAAAGATCTCGCGCTGGCCACGGTTCCGCGCGTGCTGCACGAGCTCGTCGACCAGCCGGCTGGCGAGTCCGCGCTGGCGGTGACTGGCTGCCACAGCCAGCGACCGCAGCAGCGCTGCCGCCGCTTGAAACTCCAAGCCGCCGCTGGCGACGATTCGCCCACCGTCGCGGCAGAGCAGGAAATCCGCCAGGTGTCGCTCATCGAGGTCGGCTGTCGGCAGGGAGCAGGCGGCGAGCAGGGCCAGCAGATCGGGCAGATCGCCGGCCAGCGCCGGCTCCGGCAGCAGAGCGCTCATGACGGCCGCGCTGCGCCTGGTTGCCAACCAGCGGCGCGTGGCAGCCAGCGCACCGGCGCCACAAGCGGCTCCGGTTGCAGCGTCACGTGCGTGATGCCGCTGGCGGCCAGAGCTTCCCGGCTGGCGGTCAGAACCGTCGGCCATTGCTCCAGCGAGTCGACGACGAGGTGCGCCGACAGCGCGACGCGACTGGAAGAGAGGGTCCAGATGTGCAGATCGTGGACCGAAGCGACGCCGGGAATCCCCGCCAGCACGTGCGCCACCCGTTCGGTGGACAGACCGGCCGGTACGCCTTCCATCAGCGCCCGCAGTACCTCGCGCAGCAAGCGCAGGCTGGAGGCCAGCATCAGGGCACAGATCAGCAGCGAGAGCAGCGGGTCGGCGGTGGTCCAGCCGGTCCACATGACGACCGCACCGGAGACCAGCGCGGCGACCGAGCCGAGCAGGTCGCCAAGCACGTGCAGCAGCGCGCCGCGGGTGTTCATCGTCTGCTCGCCATGCATCAGCAGCCAGGCGACGGCGATGTTGAGGAGCAGCCCGAGGGCAGCCACCAGCGCCACGGTTTCGCCCTGGACGGCGACCGGCGTCAGGATGCGCTCGACCGCCGCCACCGAGATGCCGACGACGACGAGGACCATGAAGAGGACGTTGAGGAGCGCCGCCAGCGTCTCTACGCGACCGTAACCGTAGGTGTGGCGCTGCGTCGGCGGCCGCTGCGCGAGCCAGGCGGCGAAGGCGGCGAGGCCGAGCGAGGCACTGTCGGTGACCATATGGCCGGCGTCGCCGAGCAGAGCCAGCGAACCCGACCAGAAGCCGGCGGCCGCCTCGACGCCAGCAAACCCGAGCGTCAGCAGCAGTGCCCAGAGCAGGCGCGGGCCGGCGTCCGGTGCGTGTCGGTGCGTATGCTCGCCGTGTCCGTGTCCGTGTCCGTCGTGGTCGTGCGCGTGCTCGCAGTTCTCGCCCGATTGTGCGTCGTGTTGCTGCAGGTGTAATCCGCTCATGGTGGCGGAATTCTAACCGACATGGCCGTCCGTCCGGGCTCAGGGATGTGGGCGGAAGAGGCCGCCGCTGGCAACGCCACGGATGGTTCCTGTCAGCGTCGCCAGCCAGACGGCGAGCAGGAGACACCAGCAGGCGATGCCAATCCAGTCGACACCAGCCAGTCCCGTTGCGCCGCCGAGCCGCAGGCTGGCGGCGGCGAAGGCGCCGAGTGGAAAGGTGAACCCCCACCAGGACAGCGCGAATGGCAGCAGGCCGCGACGCTGTGCGGCGGCGGTCAACAGCGTTGCCATCAGCAGCCACCAGACGCCGGAACCCCAGAAGAGCAGGCCGACCAGGAGGAGCACGCCCTGCGGCAGGGCGAACGGCAGGTGCTCGGCGAGATTGAGCAGGCTGACGGGCATGACCCCGATCGGCGCCAGGTGGATCCAGACCGTCGGCGTCAGCATGCCGAAGGCCGGCTTGGCCAGGTACTTGCGCTGCAAGGTCAGCGCCAGTAGCGCCAAGTACATCAACGTCCCGGCGCCGAGGGCGACGATGTTGAGCAGCAGGGCGAGGTCGCGTGTCGCGCCCGTGAGCTGACCGACCAGCGGCGCGCCGGCGATGGGGATGACGACCAAGCCGACCGCCGGAATGAAGTTGGCCGGCGTCACGTGTTCGAGACCGAGCTGCTCGCCGGCGAATGTCGTGTACAGCACCGCCAGGCCGAAAGCAAAGGTCAGTACCGCCCCCGCCCACCAGAATCCGAGCGCCAGGCCGACATGCGAGCCGAAGGCGAGGAACTGCGCGGCGATGACCAGCATGGCGATGGGCAGGGTTGGATAGAAACTGGCCTGCACCGGATGCCGCAGCGTCGCCAGTGCGAGCTGCGGGTGCAGGAGGCAGCGCGCGAGCCAGGGAGGCAGCAGCGCTGCGAAGAGGAGCAGATTGAAGTAGTGCAGCGCCCAGGCCGGCGCCTCGAGGACCGGCCAGCGCGAGGCGAGAGCCAGCGTGTCGAGGCTCAGTACGCCGCTGCCCATGACGGCAGCGAACCAGCCGGGAGCGAAGTTGCGCACGGCTTCGGCAAGGTTGATCGGTGGCGAGTGGGCGGCGGCCATGGCTCGGGGTTCCTGTCCATCAGAGAAGGCTGATTATCGCTCAGGAAGCGTTTCCCCGCGGCTGCAGCCGCGGCCGGGCGTCGGTCCTGCGGCCTTGCGGGGGCACGCTTCCGGCTGCAGCGCTTCAGCATCGCCTCAGGTTTCGCGGGCATCATTCCTGCGTTAGACTGCTGGATATCAATCCGAAAGCCGCTATGACCGTCCTTCCGTCGCGCCACCAGATCGACCGTTTCTTCCTGCTCAGCTGGCTGTGGGTCGTGCTGCACGTCACCGCCTTCACCACGGGCAGCGCCTACAGCACGCCGGGACTGGTCGCGTGGACGCTGGCGACGACGATCAGCTATGCCTTTCTCTACCTGTTGCCGGCAGTCGTCCCGGGCTATCTCCTGCATCACTGGTTGCGCCGGCGCCCCGCCACCGGCGGCGCACGGCTGGCGCTCGCCGGCGTCGTGGTCGGCCTGACGGGCATCGTCCAGGTGCTGCTTTTTGCCGACCGCGTGATCCATGAGATGTACGGATTCCACATCAACGGATTCGTCATCGACCTCGTCTTCTCGCCCGGCGGCATCGATTCGCTCGGAGCCAGTCGCAGCACCGAGCTGACTGCGGCGCTGATCGTCCTCGCCTTGCTGACGCTGCAGGCGGCAACCTGGTGGTGGACGACGCGGCAGACCGAGCAGGCGCCGCCGCACCGACGCCTGCGTCTGCGCTGGGTGCTCTTGGCGATCCTCGGTTTTGCCCTTGGCGAGCGGCTGGCCTATGGCTACAGCGCTGCCGTCAACTATCAGCCGATCCTCTTTGCCAGTGAGCGCTATCCTTTCTATGTGCCGACGACTTTCCGCAAGCTCGCCGCCCGGCTCGGCGTCGAGGTGGGCGACGAAGCCGCCGAGGGAGTGCAGCTCAGGCATGGCGGCCTGAGTTACCCGCTCGTCCCATTGCACGTCGAAGCGCCGGCGCGGCCGCCGAACATCGTCTGGATGGTTGCCGAGTCGTTGCGCTTCGACCTGCTCGACCCGGCGATCATGCCCAATCTGTGGCGGTTCTCGACCCAGGCTCTGCGTCTCGAGCAGCACTACAGTGGTGGCAACGGCACCCAGATGGGCATCTTCTCGATGTTCTACGGCCTCTACGGCAACTACTGGTTCCCAATGATCAAGGCGGCGCGCTCGCCCTTGCTGATGGACGTGCTGCAGCAGCAGAACTACCAGTTCAGCCTGCATACCAGCACCGTATTCACCTATCCGCAGTTCGACCGCACGGTCTTCCTGAAGATGGACCCGGCCGACATGCAGCCGATCCCCGACGGCGCACCGCCCTGGGACCGGGACCGGATGAACATCGACCGCCTGCTCGGCTTCCTCGATCGCCGCGATCCGGGCAGACCGTTCATGGCCTACATGTTCTTCGAGGGGACGCACGCCAACTACAACTTCCCGCCCGACTGCGTCATCGCCGAGCCCTACCTCGACGACTTCAACTATCTGTCGGCCGACTTCAAGGGGCAGATGAGCCTGATCAAGAACCGATACCTCAATGCCGCACATCATGTCGACCGCCAGATCGGCCGGGTTACCGCCTACCTCGCCCAGAAAGGACTGCTCGACAACACGATCGTCATCGTTCTCGGCGACCACGGCGAGGAGTTCATGGAGCGCAGCGAGCGCTGGGGGCACGCCGCCGAGTTCAACCGCTACCAGACGAGCACGGTGGCGGTGGTGCGGGTTCCGGGAGCGAAACCGCAGGTGATCAGTGGCATCACGAGCCATCTCGACATCCCGGCGACGGTGATGCCGCTGCTCGGTGTGCGCAATCCAGCGCAGGACTACTCGCAGGGGCAGAACCTGCTGGCACCCGACTTCCGGCGTGACTACGCCGTTGCCGCCGACTGGCATCGCGTTGCCTACATCGGCGAGAAGTACAAGGTGGCCTTTCCGACCAACGTCAGGGGGGCGGTCCGTATGGAGGTCCTCGATGCCGACGATCGGCCGGTGGTCGATCGCGAGCAGGCCAAGGCCGAGATCCGGCAGGAGACGGTCGAGATGATGAACAACCTGACCCGCTTCAGCCGGCCGCGAGGCTGAAAGGCAGGCGGCGCGTGGCGACCCACCGCGAAAGTCGTGCCATCGGGCTGCCAGCGGAGTGGCTGTTCGACGTTGTCGCCGATGTCGAACGTTATCCGGACTTCGTGCCGCTGATGCGTGAAGCGCGCGTGCTGCGCCGGCATGCGGACGCCTACGAAACCGAGCAGAGCCTGGCCGTCGGCCTGTTGCGGCACCGTTTCCGGACGCGGACCGAGTTGTCGCGACCGAACGCGATCAGCATCGTTTCGGTGGATCGCTCATTCTGCCGCTTCGACATCCGCTGGGACTTCGCGCCGCTGGCCGACGATCGCTGCCAGGTGGACTTTGCCTTCGACTGCGAGCTGCGTTCTCTGTTTCTGATGCCGGTGCTGCAGATGCTGATCCTGCCGATGGCGGGCAGCATGGTGAGCGCGTTCGAGCGGCGGGCGCATTTCCTCGCGGCGCAGGCGGGAGCGTCTCCCGGCCTGACGCCGGCAGGACACCTGGCGGTTGTCGACCGGCAGCAGGAGTGAGCGGCATGCGGGCGACAGGTTGTCGAGATCTTGGGCTCGCAGGCGGGTAAAATGCCGGTCTTGTCGAACCGGGGGTTGCCACGTGAGCCAGGAGTCCAACAGCAGGACGGCGAGTTCAGCCGCACTCGTCAGTACCAACTTCATCCGCAACATCATCGAAGCCGACCTCGCTGCCGGCAGGCATGCACAGCGTCGCTGGTCGGGTCGCCCTGGGCTGGCCGCCGAGCAGCTTGCCGGGCCACCTGATCCGGCGCGCATCCGCACGCGCTTTCCGCCGGAGCCCAACGGCTACCTGCACTTCGGTCATGCCAAGTCGATCTGCCTCAATTTCGGGCTGGCGCAGGACTATGGCGGTCGTTGCCACCTGCGTTTCGACGACACCAATCCGGAGAAGGAGGAGCAGGAGTACGTCGATTCGATCATCGCTTCGGTACGCTGGCTCGGCTTCTCCTGGGAAGTTGGCGGTGACGACGACGGCCAGCAGGCAGAATGCAACCTCTACTATGCGTCGAACTACTTCGACTGGATGATCGCCTGCGCCGAATACCTGATCAGCAGTGGGCATGCCTACGTCGATAGCCAGAGCGCCGACGAGATGCGTGCCAGCCGCGGAACGCTGACCGAACCAGGCACCGACTCGCCCTATCGCCAGCGTGGTGTCGCGGAGAACATGGATCTCTTCCGGCGCATGCAGCGCGGCGAGTTTCCTGACGGAGCGCACGTCCTGCGGGCGCGCATCGACATGGCGTCGGCCAACATCAACCTGCGCGATCCGGCGATCTACCGCATCCGCCACGCCAGTCATCACAACACCGGCGACCGCTGGTGCGTCTATCCGATGTACACCTACGCGCATCCGATCGAGGATGCGCTCGAGAACATCACCCATTCGATCTGCACGCTCGAGTTCGCCGACCAGCGGCCGTTCTACGACTGGCTGCTCGAGCGTCTCGCCGAAGGCGGCCTGCTGCAGCGTCCGTTGCCGCAGCAGATCGAGTTTTCGCGCCTCAACCTGAGCTATATCGTCCTCTCCAAACGCAAGCTGATCCAGCTCGTCGAGGAGGGGCATGTGGCGGGCTGGGACGATCCGCGCCTGCCGACGCTGGTCGGGGCGCGCCGACGTGGTTACCCGGCGCAGGGATTCCGGCTGTTCGCCGAGCGCGTCGGTGCCTCGCGCTCGGATTCGCTGATCGAGTACTCGCAACTCGAGGACACGATGCGTGAAGTCCTCAACGAATCGGCCGCGCGGCGCATGGCGGTGCTCGACCCGCTGCGCCTGATCATCGACAACTATCCGGAGGGCGAAAGCGAGGAGTGCCTGGCGGCGAATCACCCGCAGCAGCCGGAGCGGGGCAAGCGCGTGCTGCCTTTCGGCCGCGAGCTGTGGATCGAGCGCGACGATTTCATGCTGCAGCCGAGCAAGGGGTACCATCGCCTCCATCCGGGTAATCTGGTCCGCCTGCGCAATGCCTATGTCGTGCGCTGCACGGGTTGCGAGCACGACGCGAGCGGCGCCGTCAGCGCCGTGCATTGCGAATACCTGCCGGACTCCAGGAGCGGTACCGCTGGTTCCGACAACTACAAGGTGAAGGGAAATCTGCACTGGGTTTCGATTGCTGCCGCCTGCCGCGCCGAGGTGCGCCTCTACGACCGGCTGTTCGCGGTTGCCGCGCCCGGTGCGCGGCGCGAGGGTGATCCGGAGGGGGGCGAGCGCGACTTTCGCGACGACATCAACCCTGACAGCGTGCGCGTCATCGAGGCGTGGCTGGAGCCCTCGCTGCGCGACACACTTCCCGAGCAGTGCTTCCAGTTCGAAAGGCATGGTTATTTCGTCGCCGATCTCGTCGATTCGAAGCCGGGTGCGCTGGTCTTCAACCGCACCGTGACGCTGCGCGATTCCTGGGCGGCGCAGGCCGGGCCCCGTCGCTGATCCGGCAGCGCGAAGAGTTCGCCGGTGGCGTTGCGGCGGCCGAACGCGGCGCGCGGCACGTCTCGCTCAGTCGGCCTGCAGCAGTGCGAGCACCTTTTCCGGCGGGCGGCCAATGACGGCCCGATCACCACGGACGACGATCGGCCGTTCGATCAGGATCGGGTGGTCGACCAGCGCGTCCAGCCACTCATCCTCGCTCAGCGTCCGGGCGGCGTAGAACTCCCGGAAGACGGCTTCACCGCGGCGGACCAGTTCGGCTGCCGGCATGCCGAGCTGGCGCAGCAGCTCGCGCAGTTCGGCGCGACTCGGCGGCGTCGCCAGGTAGTCGATGATCTCGACCGGAACCGCGCTTTGCGCAACCATCTGGCAGACGGCACGGCTCTTCGAGCAGCGCCGGTTGTGATAGATGCGCACGGGGGTCTGGCTCATTCGCTTGCTCCTCAGGAGGTTGAGATGGCGATGTGGTCGCTGGTGCCGGCTGTACCCGCCTAGCGCCAGAGACTCAGCGGCGGATCGGTGACGACCGCGCGCAGGACGTCGCTGCGTGAAACGAATCCGACCAGGGCGTCGCTTTCGTTCACGATCGGCACGCCATCGACACCGTGCTCGAGCATGACCTGCGCGATGCGCCGGATGTCGGTGACGGGATCGGCGCTGACGACGGGAGTGCTCATCACGTCGGCCACCTGACGTGCCATGATGTCGCGTGGGCGACCCGTATCGACGTTGAGCGTCGTCAGCAGATCGCGCTCGCTGACGATCCCGACCAGCCGGTAGCCGGGATCGAGGACCGGTGCCTGGTGGATTCGCCGTTCGAGCAGCAGACGCCACGCGCGCTCGACGGCATCCTGGCTGAACACCGAAAAGACCGGCCGCTGCATGATCTGGTAGGCATGGTAGAGCGGGCCGCGATCCGCTTCGGCGCGCAGCATCTGGCGGTAGGCGCCGATCGCCTGGGCCGTTGGCGTGGCGAACGTGGTGGCGCGCGGCTCGTCCTCGCTGATCGGCTGCACGGCGCGACTGCGCGAGATCCCGGACACCTCGCCGAGTCTTTCGAAGGCGCCGCGGAAGATCGGGCCGCTCAGGCCGTAGACCGCAAACACGCTGCCGTCATTTTCGGGAAGGGAAAAGGAACACGGGGCGCGGCCGCCCGCTCCCCCGGGCAGCTGCGGCCGCAGCGCAGCAGGAATCCAGCGCCCTCGGCCCCGTCCCGGCTCCAGCGGTCTTCCACCCCTGATCCCTCCTCTGGTGAAAAAGTGTCGAAGACCAGCCGAGAAAATGGCCGGCCGCGTGCTCACGGCCGGCCGAGCTGTCCGCAGCGTGCCGCAGGAATACTCCGGATCTTGTTGTTTCCTCAATACCCAGCATGAACCGTACCAGAAAGAGAAAAATCATGATTTAGCGAGATTGTGCGCCATCGTACCGGGCCGCTCGACGATCTAGTGTAAAGTATTTCGACAGCTTTCGATCAGTCGCTGCGAGCTTCGTCTGGCGTTCGCTTCGCTCCACCGCTGCCGGCGGGAAGCGATCATTCGGCCCGCAGTGCGTCGACGGCATTCAGCCGGGCAGCGCGTCGTGCCGGCAGAACTCCCGCCAGCAGACCGATGACGATGGTCAGGGCTTCTGCAAGGACAACGAAGCTGAACGGGGTGTGCACCGGCAGCGCCGGCAGCAGCAGGTGAAGGAGTTGCGCGATGCCGACGCCCAGCAGCAGGCCGAGCAGTCCTCCGAGTGCTGAAAGGGCGACGGCCTCGCCGAGAAAGATGCCGAGGATGCTGCGCCGAGGGGCGCCGAGGGCAACCAGCAGGCCGATTTCGGCGGTTCGCTCGGCGACCGCGATGGTCATGATCGTGGCGATTCCGACGGCGCCGACGAGGAGCGAAATGCTGCCCAGAGCGGCCACCGCCATGGTCAGGACATCGAGGATGTTCGATAGCGTGCGCAGCATGTCTTCCTGCGTCGTGATCGTGAAATCCTCACGCCCGTGGCGTGCCTTCAGCGTCGCCGTGACCAGGGCGCTGACCGCCGCCGCCGGCACACCCTCTTCGTACGACAGGTCGATCTTCATGATGCCGTCGCGGTTGTACAGTTCGAGCGCGCGGGCGGTCGGTATGTAGGCGGCGTCGTCGAGGTCGATGCCGAGGATCTGTCCCTTCGCCTCGAGGACGCCAATGACGCGAAACTGCATGCCGCCGACGCGCACTTTCGCCCCAAGTGGATTCGCCGTACCGAACAGTTCCTCCTTCAGCCGCGCGCCGAGGACGATGAAGGCGCGTGCGCTGTCGGCATCATCGGCCGGCAGGAACTGCCCGCTGCGAACGCTGATGCTGAAAACCTTGAGCATCGCCGCGCTGACGCCGTTGACTGTCGTCCGCCGCAGGCGACCGTTGGCGGCGACCTCGGTGTTGCCCCAGACGGTCGCCGTCATCCCCGTAACATGCGGCAGGTGCGCGAGCGCGCGCGCATCGTCGAGCGTCAGCGGTCGCACCGAGGTCGGGATGCCGGTCGGCGCTGGACCGCTGGTTTTCGTCCTGCCAGGCGCAACGCTGATGACGTTGGTGCCGAACTGCGTGAACTCGGCGAGAACGAAGCGATGGATTCCTTCGCCGATCGAAGTCAGCAGGATCACCGCTGCGATGCCGACGGCGATGCCGAGCAGGGTCAGGAAACTGCGCAGCCGGTGCGCACTGACCGCGCGCAACGCGAGTTGGAGCATGTCGTTGGCGCGGATCATCGGATCATCCCGCGGGCTCCCGTCAGCGCTTCGCGAGCGCCTGCACGGCATCCAGCCGGGCTGCGCGCCGCGCCGGCAGGACGCCAAAGGCGAGGCCGGTTGCCAGCGCGGTAGCCACCCCTGCCAGCACTGCCCAGTCCGGCGGCAGCGCGGGAAAGGCCGGGTACAGCTGGCGGATGAGCGCCGCACCGGCGTGGCCGAGGGCGAGGCCGAGCAGGGCTCCGGCGAGGGAAAGCATCGCCGCCTCGGTCAGGAAGGCGTTGCGGATCGTCGCGCCCGTCGCACCGAGCGCCTTCAGCAGGCCGATCTCGGCCGTGCGCTGGGTCACCGACACCAGCATCACGTTCATCACCAGGATGCCGGCGACTGCCAGACTGATTGCCGCAATGCCGGCGACGGCAATGGTCAGCGTGCCGAGCAGACGGTCGAAGGTGGCGAGAACGGCATCCTGGGTGATGATCGTCACGTCCTGTTCGCCTTCATGCCGCAGCCTGAGGATCTCCGTCACCTGCGCCTTCGCGGGAGCGATCGCCTCCCTGCTGCTGGCCTCGACGAGAATGCGGAACAGGGTGTTGCTGTTGAACATCGCCTGCGCCAGAGCAACCGGGATGATCACCAGTTCGTCGGTGTTCATTCCCAACCCCTGGCCGGTCGCAGCGAGGACGCCGACGACGCGGAAGCGTCGATCGCCGATGCGCACCAGTTGGCCGAGAGCCTCGTCGCGGCCAAACAGCTCGTCGCGAATGCGCGCGCCGATGACCGCCTCCGATACCCCGCGGCGCCAGTCTCCGGGTGGCAGGAAGCGGCCCTGGGCGAGCGCCAAGCGCCGCACGGCGATGAACTCGGTCGTGGTCCCGGCCACCATCACTTCGCGCAGCCTGCCGCCGACGCTGATCTCCGAGGTGCCGACGGCCAGTGGTGCCACCCGGTAGACGGCGCTGGCGCGGCGCAGCGCCTGCGCATCGTCGATGGTCAGGTCACGTGGCGTGCTGGTGATGGCGTTGCCAGGGTTGAAGCCGCCAGTCTGCGAGCGCCCGGGGAGGACGATGACCAGATTGCTGCCAATCGCCGAGAACTGGTTGAGGACGTAGCGACGGGCGCCATCGGCGAGCGCCGTCAGGACGACGACGGCAGCGACGCCGATCGCCATCGCCAGGATCAGCAGGCAGGTGCGCAGCCGGTTGCCGGTTGCCGCGTCGCGCGCGAAACGAATCAGGTCGCCGGCGCGCATGACTCGGGACTGCTGCCGCTGCTGCTCTGGCGGTCCTGCTGCAGCATGCCATCCTGCATCAGCAGCTGCCGCCGCGCGCGTGCGCCGAGGGCACCGTCATGGGTGACGACGATGAGGGTGACGCCGCCGCGGTTGAGTTCCTCGAGCAGACGAACGACCTCCTCGCCGGTTGTGCGGTCGAGGTTGCCGGTCGGCTCGTCGGCGAGGACAACCGCTGGTCGCATGATCGTCGCCCGGGCAATGGCAACGCGCTGGCGCTGGCCGCCGGAAAGCTGATCGGGTCGATGGTCGGCGCGGTTCTCCAGCCCGTAGTCGCGCAGCGCCTGCCGCACGCGGAGGCCGCGTTGCGCTGGCGCGATGCCGGCGAGCAACATCGGCAGCGCGATGTTCTCGGCAGCCGTCAAGCGTGGTACCAGGTGGAAGCTCTGGAAGACGAAGCCGATTCGCTCACTGCGCACGCGTGCCTGTTCGTCGGCCGAGAGAGTGGTGACGTCGCGGCCGGCCAGGCGATAGCTGCCGGCGTCGGGCCGGTCGAGCAGACCAAGCAGGTTGAGCAGCGTCGACTTGCCCGAGCCCGATGGTCCCATCACCGCCAAATACTCGCCGGCGGCGATGCTCAGAGTGATCGACTGCAGCGCGTGTACCTGGCTGTCACCGAGATGAAAGACCCTTTCGATTCCCGACAGTTCGATCAGCGGAGTGCTCATCACTCACTTGCCGCTCGCCGTCGTTTCACGCTCGGCAATGTAGGGTGCTCCCGCCTTGACCCCGGACCGTTCGAGCGAGGTGACAACCCGTTCGCCGGCCTGCAGGCCTTCACTGATCTCGGTGAACTCCCAGTTGGCGAGGCCGGTTCGGATCCGGCGTTCGGCGAGCAGGCCGTCGGCCTGTGCGACCAGCACGCGGTTGCCCTCGAGCAGTGCCGACGTCGGGATGCGAAGAACATTTTCGCGAATGGCCAGAATCACCTCGACGTCGGCGCTGTAGCCCACCAGCAGTCTGCCTGCGGCCGACGGATCGGTGAAGGTGGCCTCGATGTCTACGGTGCGTGCCTGCTTCTCGACTGCCGAAACGTAGGGTGCCACCCGCCTCACCGTGCCTGGGAACGAGCGTCCGGGCAGGGCGTCGAGACTGATTCGTACCTTCTGCCCGGCGCTGATCTTCGGCGCGTCGACTTCATCCATCGGTGCCTTGATGTAGAGACAGGAGTCATCGATGAGGTCGATCGCCGGCGGTGTCGGTACGCCGGGTGGTGATGGTGTCGAGTACTCGCCGACCTCGCCGACGATCTTGGCGATGGTGCCGGCGAACGGCGCATGGAGTACGGTTCGTCCCTGTTCCACCTGGCTGAGCCTGACTCTCGCGTGCGCCTGGTTGAGATCGGCCTTGGCCGCTTGGCAGCCGGCGCGGCGGGCGAGCGCTTCGCTGCGTGCGCTTTCCTCGCGGGCTCCGGAGACGAAACCCTGTGTGCGCAGTGCCGCTTGTCGCGCTGCTTCGCTTTCGGCGTTGGTGGCCATGACACAGGCCTCGTCCACGCGCTGTCGGGCTGTCGCAACCTGGGCGAGAATCCACGCGCTCTGCGCCTGCTGGTCGTCATTCCAGAGCTTCATCAGCAGCTGGCCCCGCTGCACGCGGTCGCCTTCCTTTACCGCCAGAATTTCAATTCGGCCACCGGTGATCGTCGACAGGCGCGTGCGCTGGCAGGCCTCGACCGTTCCCGCACGGGTATTCGAGATCGTCGATTCGACCAGACCGCGGTCGATTTCCCTGAGTACGACGGCCACCGCCTGCGGCCTGCTCAGCCACCAGACGCCGCCGGCAATCAGCAGACCGAGAAGCAGGACAACCAGCAGGCGGCGCAGCAGGGTGGGTGACATGCGCGACTTCGCTATCGGCAAGAGTTGGCGTCAGGCACGGTCGCCGTGCCCGGACCGAGCGGCCGCTCTGGCCGCTGCGCGCAAGCCTGCCATCAGCACGCGGCGCGGCTCTCTAATGTCCGCACTGGCACGGAGACGGTGGCTACTGCTCCGTTTCTGCCCATGATCCGCTGCGCCGGACAAACTGTCGCGTGCCCCTCACCGGATGCCGCCAGCGGTGGGGGTGACGCTCAGTTCGCGCAGCCGGGCCTGCTTCGCCTGCATTGCCTTGTTCGCCGGCTCCAGTCGCAGCGCTTCGTCGTACGACTGGCTGGCGAGTCGCACGAGGACGTCGCCGAGGTTCTGGCGCGCCAGAGCGTAGCCCGGGTGGGTCCGAATGGCCATCTCGAGCAGCGTGCGTGCGCGCTCGAACTGCTGTTTCCGGGCGTAAAGAACGGCCAGATTGTTGTAGGGCTCGGGTAGTTCGGGGTAGTCGTCGCTGATCTGGGTGAAGACGGCGATGGCATCGTCGGAACGATCCATTTCCATCAGGATCAGCCCCTTGAGGAAGCGTCCCTGCAGCTCTCGCGGCTTGCCTGCCACATGAGCCTCAAGCTTTGCCAGGGCCTGTGGCGCCTGGCCCTGCTTCAGCAGACGCTCGGCCTCGGCCAACTCGCTGGCAACGGCTGTCGGGACGACAACGCCGAGCAGCAAGGCGAGGACCGTTGCGGGAAGTGTTGGCGGCAAGAGCCTTGGAACGATCGAGCGCATACGGGAGGTTTTCCTGGCCAGGCAGCGGCTGGCTGTCGCGTGAGCGTCGAATTCTAGCAAGAAGTGGGTATGAACCAAAGCGACGCCGTGCTTGCAGCGAGTTGCGCCGCTCCGCCCCGGCCCGGACCGTGAGCGGATCCTGCCGCCGCCAGTACGTGGCAGCGGCAGGTGGTTGGTGGCTGTGGATTGAAATTGCAGTCTGCGGAACGATGTGTTACAAGTTCGATTTATCGTCGCCATTCGATCAGCCGCTTTTTTGCCAGCCATGGTCTTTTCGTTCTTCAAGAAGCAGCCGGACAAGAAGATGGCTGCCCGGCCAGCCGCCACGCCACGCGCCAGCGAGGATCGCAGCGCGGTGGCCAACGCGCCGCCGGAGGAGAAGCCCCGGGCCGCGCAGGCGGCAGCCGTGGGGTTGAACCGGGCCGATCTGCCGTTTGCCACGCCGGTGACAAAGAGCGATGCGCCGCCGCTGGATCTGAGCGAGTTCGTGTTCAGCGCGATGGAGCCGAACTTTCAGCCCGAGACCGAACTCGACCCAATCGATGCCGAGGCCGAAGAAGCCGCCATGCTCTATGCCAACGGTCAGGATGCTGCCGTGCGGTCGCGACTCGAGAACGCGATTCGCGTCTATCGGAGCGGTGCCGGCGAGCGACTTTGGCTGATGCTTTTCGACCTCTTGCGCGTCAGTGGCCAGAAGGCCCAGTTTGAAGCACTGGGCATCGAGTACGCGCAGGTCTTCGAGGTGTCGCCGCCCGGCTGGCAGGATGCGGTCCGTGCCGCACCCGTGCTGAGCAAGGCAGGCACCGTACTCTTCAAGGGTGATCTGACGGGCGATAACGAGACCGCCTTCGCTGCCGTGCGGCAGGCGCTTGCCACCAACCAGCACCTGCGTCTTGATCTTGGCAAGGTGCGTCGGCTGGACGACGCAGGTTGCGAGCGCCTGCTGTCGCTGCTGCTGCAGGCGCAAAGAAGCCGCCAGGAGATCGAGTTGCTCAGCCGTGAGCATGTCGCCCGCCTCGTCGACAGCCGTGTCGTGCCGGGCGAACGGAGTGACCGGGCGTGCTGGCTGTTGCAGCTCGAGTTCTGTCAGTTGTACGGTCAGCAGGAGGTGTTCGAGGAGCTGGCGGTCCAGTACGCAGTGAACTTCGAGATTTCACCACCTTCCTGGGAGCCCCAGCGAGTGGCAGCGACCGGACCGGGGCCGCTGGTGCTGGCGGCAGCCGACGATCTGATGGCCGAGGCCTACGTCATCAAGGGCGAGGTCAAGTCCGCGCGCTTCGGCGACCTGCTGGCCTACTCGGCGGCCAATGATCCGGTGCTGATCGACTGCTCGCGGGTGACGCGAATGGACTTTCTCAGCGCCGGGGCCTTGCTCAACGTGCTGACGACGATCAAAGGGACCGGCCGCCAGATCGTCTTTCGCCATCCGAATCACTTGGTGGCCGAGTTGTTCCGTGTCGTTGGCCTCAGGGCCGTGGCAGAGGTCGTTCTCGCACGGAACTAGAAACCCCCGGAGGAGCAGTTTATGGACCAGTACCACGGCACGACGATCCTGTCAGTACGCCGCGGCGAGAGCGTTGCCATGGGCGGCGACGGGCAGGTGACGCTCGGCAATATCGTCGTCAAGGCGAGCGCGCGCAAGGTGCGGCGGATCTACCAGGGCAAGATTCTGGCCGGGTTCGCTGGCGGAACTGCCGACGCCTTCACCCTCTTTGAACGGTTCGAGGCAAAGCTCGACAAGCACCAGGGCAACCTGCTGCGTTCGGCGGTGGAACTGGCGAAGGACTGGCGGAGCGACCGTGCGCTGCGTCGACTCGACGCGATGCTGGCGGTAGCGAACCGCGATGCATCCCTGATCATCACCGGCAATGGTGATGTGCTCGAACCCGAGTACGGCATCGTCGCCATTGGTTCGGGCGGGGCCTTTGCCCACTCGGCGGCGCGAGCGCTGGTGGACAACAGCAATCTGACGGCTGCGGAAGTGGTCCGCAAGTCGCTGCAGATTGCGGCTGATCTGTGCATCTACACCAATCAGAACTTCACCATCGAGGTGCTGGAGTAGCCATGTCATCGATGACGCCACAGGAAATCGTTCACGAGCTCGACAAACACATCGTCGGTCAGCGGAAGGCAAAGAAGGCGGTTGCCATTGCCCTGCGCAACCGCTGGCGACGAGCGCAGGTGGCCGAGCCGCTGCGGCAGGAGATTACGCCGAAGAACATCCTGATGATCGGTCCGACCGGTGTCGGCAAGACGGAAATTGCTCGCCGCCTGGCACGTCTTGCCAACGCACCATTCATCAAGGTCGAGGCAACCAAGTTCACCGAGGTCGGCTACGTCGGCCGCGACGTCGAGACGATCATTCGCGACCTCGTCGAGATCGCCGTCAAGAGTGGCCGCGAGAAGGCGATGAAGGGCGTCAGACTGCGCGCCGAGGACGCTGCCGAGGATCGCATCCTCGACGCTCTGCTGCCGCCGGCCCGCGGCAGTTTCTACAATGATGCGCAGGCGAGCGAGGAGGGTGCCACACGCCAGAAGTTTCGCAAGAAGCTGCGCGAGGGGGAACTCGACGAGAAGGAGATCGAGGTTGATGTCGCCGCGCCATCGATGCAGGCGGAGATCTTCGCACCACCTGGAATGGAGGAGCTGACGGCGCAGATCCAGGGCATGTTCCAGAACATCGGCGGCGGCCGGAGGAAGTCGCGCAAGCTCAAGATTTGCGAAGCACGCCGGCTGCTGATCGACGAGGAAGCCGCCAAACTGGTCAATGACGAGGAAGTCAAGCTCGACGCGGTGCGCAACGTCGAGCAGAACGGCATTGTCTTTCTCGACGAGATCGACAAGATCGCCTCGCGCAGCGACACGCACGGTGTTGACGTTTCGCGGCAGGGGGTGCAGCGTGACCTCTTGCCGCTCGTCGAAGGGACGACGGTGTCGACCAAGTACGGGATGATCCGCACCGATCACATCCTGTTCATCGCCAGCGGAGCCTTTCATCTCGCCAAGCCGTCGGACCTGATCCCCGAACTGCAGGGCCGGCTGCCGATTCGCGTCGAACTCGAATCGCTGTCGGTGGCCGACTTCGAGTGCATCCTGACGCAGACGGATGCCTGCCTGACCAAGCAGTATCAGGCGCTGCTGGCGACCGAAGGGGTGGCGCTCGATTTTTCTGCCGACGGCATCAGGCGCCTGGCCGAGATTGCCTGGTCGGTCAACGAGCGGACGGAGAACATCGGCGCTCGCCGCCTGTACACGGTGATGGAGCGTCTGCTCGAGGAGATTTCATTCACCGCCGGCAAGGGAGCCGCAGAGTGCCTCGCGATCGACGCCGCTTACGTCGATGGTCGCCTCGCCGAACTCGCGCAGAACGAGGATCTGTCCCGCTACGTCCTCTGAGCATCCCAGGCTCGCGGATCGCGCGCACGGTGTTCTATAAGAAACAGATGCTTGCGATCCTGTTTCTTGAGAGCTGCCCGGCGACCTGAACCCGTCTCGCCGAACTACTTCACCACGACGACAGGCAGGTCGGTCAGGTGGATGACTCGCTGCGTCACCGATCCGAGAAGTAGACCGGCTACCGTTCCGAGGCCGCGAGCCCCCATGACGATCAGACCGCAATCGTGTTCGTGCGCGAAATCGACGATCGTCGGCGCCACCTCACCGGTCAGGACATGCACTGCATGGCCGATTCCCGCTGCCTCCAGTCTGGCTCGCGCAGCGGCGAGCGCGGTGTCACCGGTTTCGCGATGGTAATCATGGACAACGGCTGGGCTGACGAAGCGGCTGATGTCGGACGGTAGCGGATGCTGCACGTTCAGCAGCAGAATGTCGAGTCCAATGGGCGAGGAGCGTGCTTCGCCGATCACATGATCGACTGCACGCAAGGCCGGTAGCGACCCATCCACGGGAAGCAACCATCGTGTGGTCATTGTGCATCTCCTGATTGAGGACCTTGCGACTTGCCGGTCGCCAGTTCAATTTCGGCAGATCGCGTGGCGTTCTGTCGGCGGGCCAGCCAGTTGCCCATGGCGAGCACCAGCAGTGCGCCAAGGCCGGAAGCGATGTAGGTGCCGTACGGGACGATCTCACGCCACTGTGCCGGGAGTCCCGGGTCGCTGAGCAGCATGCCGCCACCGATCCAGCCGAGCAGGCCGCCACCGGCGGTGATGACGATCGGAAAGCGATCCATCAGGGTGAGCACCAGCTTGCTGCCCCAGACGACGATCGGGATCGAGACGACGATGCCAAAGATGACGAGGATGATCGATCCATGTGCTGCTCCGGCGACGGCGATGACGTTGTCGACGCTCATGACGGCGTCGGCAACGATGATCGTCTTGATCGCTCCGAGCAGCGTGCCGCTGCCGTGCACGTTGCCGTGCGCGTCCTCGTGCTCCGGCACGATCAGTTTGGTGCCGATCCAGAACAGCAGCAGACCGCCGACAATCTTGAGGTAGTGGATGGCGAGCAGTTGCAGGGCGAAATAGATCAGGACGACGCGCAGGCCGATGGCGCCAAAAACACCCCAGAAGATGCCCTTGTTGCGCTGCGCCTCCGGCAGCCTGCGGCATGCGAGAGCGATGACCACCGCGTTGTCGCCGCCAAGCAGGATGTCAATGGCGATGATCTGCAGGACGGAAACCCAGAACGTGGGAGAGCTGAGGTCGGGCATCGCGGGACTTTCCGGTCAGAGCAGTTCCAGCGGCGGCGAGCCGCTGCCGGAGTAGGCGGACGAACTGCCCTGGACTGCCGTCTGGCCAAGCTTGGCCAACACCTTGTTGGCCTCGCGCAGGCGATCGACAAGCTTGACCAGCAGCACCTTGTTGAAGCGGTCGCGCACCTCGTCGGAACTCAGACTGAGGGCCGAGCTGTTGATTTCCAGGAAGCGCGTCGCTTCGAGGGTGACGACCGTTGCCCGACGGCAGCTGTCGGTCGGGTGCAGGAAAGCCATTTCGCCAACCACCTCACCCGGGCCGAGCCGGCAGATCACACGACCGTTGGCGGACACCTCGACGAAGCCGTCGACGATGACGCCGAACTTGCGATGGCTCTCGCCTTCGCGAATCAGGGTCACCTTTTCCGAGAGTTCCCGCCAGACGCTGATGCGCAGCACTTCCCACAACTCAATGTCGTCGAACTCGACGAAGAAATCGACCTTGCGCAGACGTTCGAAGTGCGCCAGATCCTGCTGTGTCTGATCCTCCTCCTGCATCTGGTAGCGCACCGCCGACAGATCCTTGGCGAAGTCGGCGCCGTTTCGATAGCGGCTGTAGAGATCCTTCTCGAGCGCCTTGCGGATGATCGGATCGAGACCCGGCGGCAGGTTGGGGTTGAGCGCGCAGACCGACGGCGCGTCCATATTGACGATCTTGTAGACCAGCGTCGCCGGGTTGTTGGCGCGAAAGGGCAGGCGCCCCGTCAGTAGCTGAAACAGCAGGACGCCGAGCGAATAGAGGTCGGTCTTGTGGTTGAGCGGGTAGTTCTTGACCTGCTCGGGCGACATGTAAGCCGGCGAGCCGACGCCCATGACGAAGGTCGAGTCCCGGTTCATGTCCTTGAAGAGATTGAGACCGAGGCCAAAATCGGTGATCTTCGGATTGTCGTTGGCATCGATAAGGATGTTCGCCGGTTTGATGTCGCGATGGACCACTCCCTGGTGGAGCGCGTGGTCGAGCGCCAGGCAGCACTTGAAGATGATGCCGATGACCCGGTGCATCGGCAGCAGTCTGTTGATCGTGCAGAACCTGTCGAGCGCGACGCCGTCGACGTACTCCATTACCAGATAAGCCTGTTCGGACTCGACAACGGCATCGAAGATCTTGACGATGTTCGGATGGCTGAGCCGGCGACCGATCGAATCCTCGGTCTGGAACAGCTTGCGCAGGCGTCTCGACATGGCGGCGTTGTCGTCATCGAAGCGAATCAGCTTGATGGCGACGAGGCGGTCGAGGCTGGGATCGCGCGCCAGATAGACGATGGCAGTTGCCCCCTTGCCCAGGGAGCGAATCACCTCGTACTTTCCTATCCTCTGCAGCATACGGAACCCGATTCCAGCGACGACCGGCAAAGGCGGAATGCTAGCAGCAGAAGCCGCTCCTGCAGCAAAAATTGTGTCGCCGCTGCTCGCTGCCTCCTGATTGCGGAGTCGGCAAGGCTTGAAATCCGCCAGCATGCCCCCAGATACCGTTTCGTTTTCCGGGAGACCACGATCCATGCACACCAACGAGACAGTAACTGACGAAACAATAGCTGACGCAACGGCCGCTGCGGCGGAGTCGCCGGCGGTCAGCGAAGCACCCATCGCCGAGCAGCCGCAGGCGGAAGGCATCGGTGCCGCCTTCCTGGAGGAGTTGCAGCAGGCACGCCTGAAGGCCGACGAGTATCAGGATCAGTGGCTGCGCGCCAAGGCCGAAACCGAGAATGTGCGCCGGCGGGCGCAGGAGGACATCGCCAAGGCGGCGAAGTTCTCGATTGATCGCTTCGCCCGTGAGCTGTTGCCGGTGAAGGACAGCCTCGAAGCCGCACTGGCGGCTGACGGCGCGACCGTCGACAGCCTGCGCGCAGGCAGCGAGCTGACGCTGAAACAACTGGTCGCGGCGTTCGAGAAATCGGCGCTGGTCGAGATCAACCCGCTGGGCGAGAAGTTCGACCCCAACCGGCATCAGGCCATCAGTGTCGTCGAGTCCGCACAGGTAGCGAACACCGTCGTCACCGTTCTGCAGAAGGGCTACCTGCTCGCCGACCGCGTCCTGCGTCCGGCGCTGGTGATCGTTGCCAAGGCTGCGCCTTGAAATCCGCAGGCTGACCCCCAACTGAAGGACCATCTCGGGCATTTCGTCTGCGGGCGACGATGCAATCAAAAAACAAGAGCATAGTGAAAGGATTCAAGAATGGGCAAGATCATCGGCATCGATCTCGGGACGACCAACTCCTGTGTCGCCGTGATGGAGAATGGCAAGCCGAAAGTCATCGAAAACTCCGAAGGCGCACGGACGACCCCGTCGATCGTCGCCTACGCCGAGGATGACGAGGTTTTGTGCGGTGCCCCGGCCAAGCGGCAGGCGGTAACCAACCCGAAGAACACCCTGTACGCGATCAAGCGGTTGATCGGCCGGCGCTTCGAGGAGAAGGAGGTGCAGAAGGACATCTCGCTGATGCCGTTCCGCATTCTCAAGGCCGACAATGGCGACGCCTGGGTCGAGGTGCGCGGCAAGAAGATTGCGCCGCCGCAGGTATCGGCGGAGGTCCTGCGCAAGATGAAGAAGACCGCCGAGGACTATCTCGGCGAGGAAGTCAGCGAGGCGGTGATCACCGTTCCCGCCTACTTCAACGACAGCCAGCGGCAGGCAACCAAGGATGCCGGGCGGATCGCCGGGCTCGAAGTCAAGCGGATCATCAACGAGCCGACGGCCGCTGCCCTTGCTTTCGGCATGGACAAGAAACAGGGCGACAAGAAGATTGCCGTCTATGACCTCGGTGGTGGCACTTTCGACATCTCGATCATCGAGATTGCCGAGGTTGAAGGAGAGCACCAGTTCGAAGTGCTGTCGACCAACGGCGATACCTTCCTCGGTGGCGAGGATTTCGACCAGAGGCTGATCGACTACATCATCGACGAGTTCAAGAAAGAGAGCGGGGTCAACCTGAAGGCCGATGTGCTGGCGCTGCAACGTCTCAAGGATGCCGCGGAAAAGGCCAAGATCGAGTTGTCGTCCGGGCAGCAGACCGAGATCAACCTGCCATACATCACTGCCGACGCCTCGGGCCCGAAGCACCTGACGCAGAAGATCACGCGCGCCAAGTTCGAGTCGCTGGTCGATGATCTCGTCGAGCGGACCATCGAGCCGTGCCGCATTGCGCTGAAGGACGCCGGTTGTCGCATCGGCGACATCAACGACGTCATTCTGGTCGGTGGCCAGACGCGGATGCCGAAGGTGCAGGACAAGGTCAAGGAGTTCTTCGGCCGCGAGCCACGGCGCGACGTCAACGCCGACGAGGCGGTGGCTGTCGGTGCGGCGATCCAGGGCGGTGTCCTGCAGGGTGAGGTCAAGGACGTGCTGCTGCTCGATGTGACGCCGCTGTCACTCGGTATCGAGACGCTGGGTGGCGTGATGACCAAGCTGATCAAGAAGAACACGACGATTCCGACGAAGGCGACGCAGGTCTTCTCGACCGCCGACGACAACCAGTCGGCAGTCACCATCCACGTGCTGCAGGGCGAGCGCGAGATGGCCGGTGGCAACAAGAGTCTGGGCCAGTTCAATCTGTCGGACATTCCGCCGGCACCGCGCGGCATGCCGCAGATCGAGGTCACCTTCGATATCGACGCCAACGGCATCCTGCATGTTTCGGCGAAGGACAAGGCGACCGGCAAGGAGAACAAGATCAAGATTCAGGCTTCTTCCGGCCTCAGCGAGGACGAGGTGCAGCGCATGGTGCGGGACGCCGAGCTGCATGCCGAAGAAGACCGCAAGGCACACGAAATGGCTGAAGCGCGCAACCAGTGTGACGCCATGATCCATACCGTCAGGAAGTCGCTTGCCGAATACGGCAAGGAGCTTGAGGACAGCGAGAAGGCGACGATCGAACAAGCCATCAAGGATGCCGAAGAGGCGATTCGCGGCAACGACATCGATGTCATCCGAGCGAAGAGTGAGGCTCTGGGGACAGCCGCCCAGAAGCTCGGCGAGAAGATGTATGCCAAAACGCAGGAGCATGCGGCCGGAGCCGGTGCCAGCGGTGGTGCCGGGCCTTCGACCGGTGAAGCGAGGAAGGACGACAGCGATGTCGTCGACGCCGAGTTTACCGAAGTCAAGGACAAGAAGTAGGCAGTTGCCTGCAGGGGGGGGCGTATAATCGCGCCTCCCTTCGCCCCCCCAAAGTGCTCACGAACCGATGGCAAAACGCGACTATTACGACATTCTGGGCGTCAACCGTGACGCTGCCGACGAGGACATCAAGAAATCCTACCGCAAGCTCGCGATGAAGTACCACCCGGACCGAAATCCGGATAATCCCAGGGCTGAGGAACACTTCAAGGAAGCCAAGGAAGCCTACGAAATCCTCTCCGATCCCGACAAGAGGGCGGCCTACGACCAGTACGGACATGCCGGCGTCGACCCGCAGTCCGGGATGGGGGGGGCGGGCGCTGGCGGTTTCTCCGATGCCTTTGGCGGCATTTTCGACGAGATCTTTGGCGGCCGGCGTGGTGGCGGTGGGCGCTCGAACGTCTATCGCGGCGCCGATCTGCGTTACAACCTCGAGATCAGTCTCGAGCAGGCGGCCTTCGGCACCGAAACCAAGATTCGCATCCCGACCATGGAGGTGTGCGAGGCCTGTCATGGCAGCGGCGCCAAGGCCGGAACCCAGCCGAAGACCTGTCCGACGTGTCAGGGGAGCGGGCAGGTCCGCCTGCAGCAGGGCTTCTTCTCGATTCAGCAGACCTGTCCCAAGTGTCACGGCACCGGCCGCTACATTGCCGACCCCTGTGGCGTCTGTCATGGTTCCGGGCGGGTCAAGCAGCACAAGACTTTGGCGGTGAAGATTCCGGCCGGAGTCGATGAGGGCGACCGGATCCGCCTGTCGGGTGAGGGCGAGCACGGTATCAATGGTGGTCCTGCGGGCGACCTCTACGTGCAGATCCACCTCAAGGCGCATGCCGTCTTTCAGCGCGAACAGAATGATCTGCACTGTGAGATGCCGATCAGTTTCACGACTGCTGCCCTTGGCGGCGAGATCGACATTCCGACTCTCGACGGTGCAGCGAAGATCCGGGTTCCTGCCGAGACGCAATCGGGGAAGGTGTTCCGTCTGCGTGGCAAGGGAATCAAGGGGGTGCGCAGCAATGCGCATGGGGATCTGCTGTGCCATGTGGTCGTCGAGACACCGGTTCATCTCACCGAGCGGCAGAAGGAGCTCCTGCGCGAGCTTGAGGATTCGAGCCGGGACAACGCCGGCCATCACAATCCGCGCGCGAAATCGTGGATGGACCGCGTGCGCGATTTCTTCGCCGCGACCTGAGCTTCGCTCACCGCCGCTGGTCGCCTGCGCCCGCGCGTCGTCGCCTGTTCCGGTGCGGCGATGGGGCAAGTGTAAGCAAGGTGTCAGCTTGTTTCGCCATTCTCCACGGGCGTTGCGGTCGTCGGCGGTCGATTGCGGCCAGCGCACCACGCGAGGAGGACGGCATGAAGCTTGCCCGAGCACTGTTGTTGGTTATCCTGATCTGGATCTGTGGCCCTGCCGCGGGCCAGGTCGGGGTTACCGACAAGAGCATCCTGATCGGCATGACGGCGCCGTTCTCGGGTCCGAGCGGACCCTACGGGCTGGACATGAAGATGGTCATCAACGCCTATTTTCGCCAGCTCAACGAAGCCGGCGGCGTGCACGGCCGGAGGCTCGACCTGCGCAGCCTCGATGATGGTTACGAAACCGACCGAACGATTGCCAACACCAGAGCGCTGATCACGCAGGAGCAGGTCTTCGCACTGCTGGCGTTCTACGGCTCGAGCCCGACGACGGCGGCGATGAACGAGGTCTTCGGTGCCGCCAAGGTGCCGCTGGTGGGAGCGATCTCCGGTGCCGACTCGCTTCGTCAGTCGCCGCACGACCATCCGAACAATCGCTACATGTTCAACGTCCGGGCGAGTTACGCGAACGAGACCGAAGCGATCGTCAACCAGCTTGCCTCGCTCGGGTTCAAGAGCATCGCCGTCTTCTACCAGAACGATGGCTTCGGGAAATCGGGGCTCGATGGGGTGCTGGCGGCGCTCAGGAAGCACAATCAGGTACCGGCGGTGGTGGCCACGGTCGAGCGCAATTCCGCCGACGTCAGCGGTGCCGTACAGACGATCGCCAAGGCGAATCCCCAGGCGGTGATCATGGTGACGCTGTACAAGGCCAGCGCCGCTTTCGTCCGCGAAATGCGGAAGGCGAAGCAGAATCCGCAGTTCATGACCTTGTCGCCGGTCGGTGCTGACCTGCTGGTGCAGGAACTGGGGGACGAGGCGCGTGGCATCGGCATCTCGCAGGTGATGCCTTACCCCTGGAACGACACCCTGCCGGTGGTGCGCGAGTACCAGAAACTGCTCGGCAAGCAGGCGAAGCCTTCGTACTACGGCATCGAAGCCTACGTCATGGCGAAGGTGCTCGTCGAAGCGCTGCGCAAGGCGGGCAAGGATCCGACGCGAGAGAAACTCGTCGCCGCGCTCGAGAGCATGCAGAGTCACGACCTCGGCGGCTATCGCGTCAGCTATTCGGCGAACGATCGGACTGGTTCGCGTTTCGTCGACCTGACGGTCATCGGCAGCGGTGGCCGCGTGCTGCGTTGACCGGATCTGCTGTCGGGTGACGTGGCTACCGGCGGCAAGCCCGAACGTGACTCAATGTGAAAGTCGCGTCAGCGACTCGCGAATCTCCCTTCTCCCGTGCGCGGGA
>ERZ761602.2666-NODE-2666-length-27237-cov-4.254801_pt1 | contig 27237 bp, 23 predicted proteins | sample MGYA00512165_ERZ761602 | MGnify/ENA primary metagenome ERZ761602 (study PRJEB28899, sample SAMN02445085) | bioreactor sludge metagenome | biome: EBPR sludge; isolation source: Thorneside wastewater treatment plant | place: Australia: Brisbane, Thorneside...
GTGTAGGTGTAGGTCTTGAGGATGTTCCTCTTCGTCATGTTCGGCGCGTAATGCGCGAAGCGCTCGACGATGCGCTCCGTGAATTCGCGCTCGAAATCCTCCCAGCCCTTGCCGCCCCCGTTCTGGCCAATGCGGTCGGGATCGTAGGGCATCACGTGCCAGGCATAGGTCGTGTGCTTGCCCGGCGGCGCCTGGGCGGGATCGTTGGCCGAGAGCGCGCCGGAGCCGAACTGCACGATGGTCGGCACCCGCCCCGCTTTCACGTCGTCGTGCGCCGACATGAGATCGGCGATCGATTCGGCGCCGACGTTCCATTTCTGCGCCTTGTTGAGGTTCGGATCGAATTTCGCGGCCGCGAAGTCCGGCGATTCGTTCAGCGCGAAGTGCACGCCGAACAAGGTCCACGCCGTGTACTTGAAGCGGTCGAGCTTCTGCCGGTAGGCCTCCGGCAGCTGGTCGCGGCCGATCATCTCCTCGAAGGTCTGGTGCACGTTGGCGGTGCTGGCGACGAATTTCCGCGCGCGGATCGCCGTTCCGTCGGCGGTTTCGATGCCGGTCGCCTTGCCGCCTTCCACCATGATGCGCGCGACGTGCGCGTGGTTGAGATAGTGCCCGCCGGCCTCGATGAAGCGCTCCATCAGGCCGCGGGCGAGATTGAAGCTGCCACCCTTGCAGAGCTGGTAGCCGCTCTCGAGATCGAACGCGCGGATGACCGAGCCCATCGGGCTCGACTTGCCGGTGGTGTCGACGAGCCAGGTGCCGAACAGCGACACCTTGAACAGGAACAGCAGCTTCACCCATTCGTGCTCGAACAGCTCGTTGACCAGCGCGAACGGCTCGCGCTTGGTGATGGCCACGAAATCGCGGCCGAGCTGCGTGCGCGACAGCAGCGCCTCGCGCTCGGCGGCCGGCAGCGGCTCCGAGAAACGCTCGGGCAGCAGCACGTCGCGCGTCAGCGCCTCGGCCTTGGCGTTCCACTCGCGGAACGTCTTGGCGTCCTTCCTGGAGAAGTGGCCCACGCTCTCGAGCGTCGTCTCGAGATCGCGGCTGAAGACCAGCGCGGTGCCGTCCGGATGCGGCTGGCCGAACTCGTAGAACGGCGTGACGTAGGCGACCTTCTCCGCGAGCTTGAGGTCGCGGAACCACGGCGTGTGCGTGATGTGGAAGTGATTGATCGAGTGGCTGTTGTGATAGAAGCCCGGCAGCGTCGCCTCGACCGTGGCGAGGCCGCCGCCATACATGAGCCGCCGCTCGACGAGCAGCACCTTGAGCCCCGCGCGCGCCATGTAGGCGGCGAGGATCAGGCCGTGATGCCCCGCGCCGATGACGATGCCGTCGTAGGATTTCGCCGCCGCCGTCATTGTTCCCTCCCGCCCGTCGTTCCGCCGGCGCCGCGGCGCCGGCCGCGGCTCAGTCCAGCAGGTTCCGCTCGCGCATCCAGCCGAGGTTGATGTCGACCGCCTGCTTCAGCAGTTCGGGCTGGCCCTGGTAGTAGTGGGTGGCGCCCTTGATCACCTTCATCGACTTGTCCTTGCTCGCGGCGGCCGCGTAGATCTTGCCGGTGTGCGGCTGCGGCACGGCGTCGTCGGCGGTGTTCTCGATCGCGAGGAACGGCACCGTGATGTTGGCCGCGCTCTTCACGCCGTGCGCGCGCGTGTCGTCGATCGACCATTGCGAAAGCCACGAGCGCAGCATCGAGAAGCGCGCGAGGCCGACCGGGCCGGTGTTGGCTGTCTCGGGATTGCCGACCCAGCACCAGCGCGGCTTCCTGTCGTTGGGATCGACGGCGGGGTCCATGAAGCGCAGGTCGGCGATCGTGCGGTGGGTGATGAAGCCGCGCTCCATCTCGCCGCCGCCGCGCTTCTTGAGCTTCTCCAGCATTTCCTTGGCCGTCGCCGTGATCCTGCGCATGCGCGCGAGCTGCGCGGCGCGATAGGCGCGGATGTAGTCGGCCGAATAGGGCGGCTGGTTCGGGTTCTTGGGGTTGTAGATGTCGAATTCCAGGATGCGGTCGTCCGGGTCGAGCTCGTTCTTCACCGACGGGTCGATGCACTCGACGAGCATCTCGGCGCGCGAGATGTGCGCGGCCTGGAACGTCATCGCGTTGGCCGGGATGAGCCTGGCGCCCTCGATGTCGACCGGGTCGCCGGCCGGCGTGTGCGTCACGGTCGGGTTCTCGGCCTGCGACTGGTAGAACAGCGAGAGCGAGCCGCCGCCGCTCCAGCCGCAGATCACGATCTTCTCGTAGCCCCACTTCTCCTTGGCGTGGCGGATATAGGCGCCGAGGTCGAGAACCACCTTCTCCATGATCAGCGGCGTGTCGTTCTTGACGTAGCGGCTGGCGGCGCAGAGCACGTGCACGCCCTGCGCGGCGAGCGCGCGCGGCATCGGCAGGAGCTGCAGCGTCGTGGCCGGGTGCATGAAGACGACGAGCGACTTCGAGGGCTTGCCCTTCGGCAGCAGCCGCAGGCCCTCGAGATTGATCATCCCCTGCGAGCCCGAGAAGCCGTAGGTTTCCTGGAACGCGGACGTCTCCGCGAACGCCACGTGGCAATATTCGGCGACGACGTCGAACAGTTTGGCTTCGGCCATGCGTTTCTCTCCCTCTCTGGGGGATTTCTCGGAGACGGGGGGCGGCGTGTAAAGTGGTTTCGCCGCATGGCGCCGTTCCGTGGACGGCGACGGCGGCCCGGCGAGGGGAGGCAGGATGTTCAAACCGTTCGATCTTTCGGGGAAGGTGGCGCTCGTCACCGGCGGCAATGGCGGCATCGGCCTGGGCATGGCCGCGGCGCTGGCCGAGGCGGGGGCCGATCTCGCGATCTGGGGCACCAACGCGAAGAAGAACGCGGCGGCGAAGGCCGGCCTCGCCCGGAGCGGGCGGCGCGTGGAGACGCTGGTCGTCGACGTCGCCGACGAGGCGGCCGCCGAGGAGGCGATGGCGGAGACCATTCGGCGCCTCGGCCGCGTCGACGCTTGTTTCGCCAATGCCGGCGTCACCGGCCGCGCCAGGAGCATGTTCGACATCGACGGCAAGGAGCTGCGCCGCGTGGTCGCCGTCAACCTCGACGGCGCGTTCTTCACGCTGCGCGCCGCGGCGCGACACATGGTGGCGCGCGCCGAGAAGGGCGATCCGTTCGGCCGCCTCGTCGGCATGGCCAGCCTAGCCGCGCGCTCCGGCGCCGCGCGCAACGAGCACTACGCGGCCACCAAGGGCGCCCTGGTCGCGATGCTGAAGGCGATGGCGGTGGAGTTCGCGCGCTACGGCATCACGGCCAACGCGATCCTGCCCGGCTGGATCGAAACCGAGATGACCGCCGACTGGTTCGCGGGCGAAAAGTTCCGCGCGACCGTGCTGCCGCGCATCCCGATGCGGCGCTGGGGCCGGCCCGAGGATTTCGGCGGCATCGCCGTCTACCTCGCCAGCGCCGCCAGCGCGTTCCACACCGGCGACGAGATCCTCATCGACGGCGGCTACTGGGTGTTCTGAGGCGGCTCTTGCCCGTTTCCCGCGGACATCTATCTTCCTCCCGTCCATTCACCGGAGGGGATACGATGTTGAAGTTCTACTACAGCGGCGCGCCGAACCCGACGAAGGTCGCGCTGTTCCTCGAGGAAGCGGGCTTGCCCTACGAGGCGATTCCGGTCGACACCCGCAAGGGCGAGCAGCACAAGCCCGAATACAAGGCGATCAATCCCAACGCCAAGGTGCCGGCGATCGCCGACGGCGACGCCGTGGTGTTCGACAGCAACGCGATCCTGCTCTACCTCGCCGAGAAGACCGGCAAGTTCCTGCCGCCGAACACGCCCAAGGCGCGCGGCGAGCTGCTCTCGTGGCTGATGTTCGTGGCCTCCGGCATCGGCCCCTATGCCGGCCAGTCGGTGCATTTCCGCGTCTACGCGCCGGAGAAGCTGCCCTATGCGATCAACCGCTACGCCTTCGAGGCGGAGCGCCATTTCGGCATCGTCGACGAGCGCCTCGCGAGCCGGAAATACATGCTCGGCGACGTCTACACGATCGTCGACATGGACGTCTGGGGCTGGGCGCGGCTCATCCCGGTGGTGCTCGGCGAGGGCGCCTGGGACAAGTTCCGGAACCTGAAGCGCCTCGTCGACGAGATCGGCGCGCGGCCCGCCGCGCAGCGCGCCGTGGCGCTCAAGGACCGCCACAAGTTCAAGACCGAGATGGACGCCGAGGCGGTGAAGGCGATGTTCCCGCACCTGGGCGCGAAAGTGGCGTAGCCGTTCGCGCGAATGCCCTCGCTTCCCGATCGCCCGAAGGCGGTCGGGCGGCGAGGGTTCTACTCTGCCGCTCTGGCCGCGCTCTCGCCGAGCGGGCGGAGCTTCGGCATCACCTCCTTGGCGAACAGCTCGGTGCTCTTGCGCACGAGATGGTCGGGCAGGGTGCCGAACTGGATCATCGTCACCAGCACCTTGAACCCGCTCTTGGCGTGCGCCTCCTCGATCTTGCGGCGCACGGTCTCGGGGCTGCCGACGGCGAAGGTGCCCTTGGCGAGGATGTCCTGCATCGTCTGCTTGGCCGTGGTCATGCCCTTCTTCGTCGCGAGGATCGCCTTCAGCGACGCGACCGAGGTGTAGCCGGGCGGCAGGATCATCTCGAGCGGCATGTAGAGGTAGTTGTTGAACAGCGCCTCGATGTGCTGCGCCGATTCGCGGATCGCGATCTCGTCGGTCTCGGCGACGTAGACCGGCACCGCCCAGCCGAGCTGCGATCCGTCCGCCTCGTAGCCGTAGTTCCGCGCCTGCTGCTTGTAGAGCTCGTGGAAGCGCATCACCGATTCGACCGGGCTGAACGTGATGATGAACGGGTATTTGCGCTGCGGATGCGCGGCCCATTCGATCGTCTCGGCCGAGCCCTGCGACGGGATCCACACCGGCGGGTGCGGGCGCTGCACGCATCGCGGCCAGGTGTTCACGTATTTGAAATTGTACTGCTCGCCCTCGAACTCGAACGGGCCGGGCTCGGTCCAGGCGCGGATGATGAGATCGTGCGCCTCGTGGAAGCGCTCGTGCGAGTAGATCGGGTTGGCGCCCGAGGCGTGGTACTCGCAGCCGATGCCGCGGACGAAGCCGGCGACGATGCGGCCGTGCGAGAGCGCGTCGAGCATCGCGTATTCTTCGGCGACCGTCAGCGGGTTGTTGAGCAGCGGCAGCGCGCGGCCGATGATCGGGATGCGCGTGTTCATGCCGCGCGTGCGGTCGATGAGGATGCTGGCGACGAGGTTCGGCGCCGGCATCAGACCGTAGGCGGTCTGATGGTGCTCGTTGACGCAGACGCCGTCGAAGCCGAGCCGCGCGGCCAGCTCGAGCTGGCCGATGTATTCCTGATAGAGATCGGCGCCCGCGGCCGGGTCGTAGAGCCGGTTCGGCAGCACCGCCCAGTATGAGCGGTATTTGCCGGCCTCCGCCATGTCGAGATGGCGGTAGGGCATCAGGTGGAACGCGTGGAACTTCATGGCGCATTCTCGCGGATGAACGAGCGGACGGCGCTCACGACCTCGTCGGGGCGTTCGACCTGCGGAAGATGCCCGCATCTCGGGATCGGCAGCAGCCGCGCCCTCGGCAGCTTCCCGAGCCAGGCCTGCGCGTAGGCGGCGGGCAGGAGCTTGTCCTCGTTGCCCCAGACGAGCTGCACCGGCGTCTTGATGCGGTGCAGCCAACGCTCGAGATCGGGGTTGTAAAGCCGCGGCTGCCAGGCCAGGCGCGCGAACGCGAAGCGGTTCTTGATCTGCAGGTCGGCGAGCTCCGGCGTGACCGGCGCGGCGAGCGCGCGCTCGGCGAAGCTCTGGTCGTGATAGAGATTGCGCGCGTGCTCTTCGGGCGACCAGATGAACGGGTCGCCGGCCGGCACGCCGGTGACGCGCAGGCCCGCCGGCGCGATCAGCGTCATCGTCGCGAACGGCGCGCAATTGCGCACCGCGGCCTCGGCCGCGATCCAGCCGCCGAGCGACGTGCCGACGACGTGCAGCCTGCCGAGCTTCAGCGCTTCGATCAGGTCGAGATAGCAGAACGCGGCGTCGCCGATGTTCTTGAGCCAGGCGGGCGTGTCCGAGGCGCCGAAGCCGGGGTGGTCCGGCACCAGCAGCTCGAAATGCTCGGAGAGCGCGTCGTGGAACGGCAGCCATGCCGGCACGCCGCCGGCGCCGTGCAGGAACAGGAGCGGCGCGCCCTTGCCCGCGCGGCGCAGATGCATTTTTGCGCCGAGGATCTCGATCGTTTCGGATTTCGGCTGGGCCACGTCTGCCTCTCGGTTCAGGTCATCGTCGTCCCCGCATCCGCGGGGAAGACATGCGATCGTATTGCTGCGGCTAGATGCGCTTCTCTGCCGGGCACTTCTCGACATAGGCGTCGGGCGCCTCGACGATCTTCTCGATGCCCTTGAAGAACGGCTTGCCGTCGGCGCCCTTGATCACCTCGAGCTTCCAGATCGGCTGGACCGGAAAGCCGTTGCCGTTGAACTTGAGGTCGCCGCGTACCGATTCGAGCGGCCCCTTGCGGATCGCGCGCGCGAGCGCGGCGGTGTCGTCCACCTTGCCGTTCACCGCCTTGATGCCGCGCGCGAGCGGCGCCACCACGTCGTAGGCCGTGACCGTGAAGTGCGAGGGGTGCTCGTTCCACTTCGCCATGTAGTCCTTGATGAACCGCTTGTTGCGCGGATTGTCGAGCTCCGAGTTCCAGTGGTCGGCCATGATCGCGCCCAGGGCCGCGTCGCCGATCGCCGGCAGGGTGAGGTGGCTGATCGTCCACATCGCGTAGAGCTTGACCTCCTTGTTGAGGCCCGCCGCCACCCACTGCTTCATGAACGCGATGCCCATCGCCCCGGGCGCGAACAGGAAGACCGCGTCGGGCTTCACGGCGCGGATTTTCGAGAGGTCGGCCTGGAAGTCGCTCTCGTTCATCTTGTAGAGTGAACGGTCGACGACCTTGCCGAACGTGTAGGTCCGCTCGAAGCCGGAGACGACGTCCTTGCCGGCCTGATAGTTGGGCGCCATCGCGAACACGGACTTGAGCTTGTCGCGATTGGCGAGGATGCCCATCGCCTCGGCCACCTGGTCGTTGACGAACGAGGCGGTGACGAAGCGCGGATTGCACAGCTCGCCGGCCATCGGCGTGGCGCCGGCGTTGCCGCTGAACAGCAGGACGTTGGCGTCGAGGATCGGCTTCTGCACGGCGATCAGCACGTGCGACCAGATGATGCCGGAGACGACCTGTACCTTGTCCTGCTTGATGAACTTCTCGACCTCCTTCACCGCCACGTCGGGCTTGGTCTGGTCGTCGGCGTAGAAGATGCGCGTCGGCACGCCGCCGAGCCTGTCGCCGTCCTTCGTCCAGCCTTCGTGCTCGAGGCCGAGCTGCCAGCCGCGCTCGAGATGGCGCCCGACGATGGCGCCGGGGCCGGAGGTGGTGTTGAGAAAGCCGATACGCAATTCCTGCGCCGAGACGGGCAGGGCGGCGAGCGCCAGAGCGGCGGCGAGAACGGCGGTCCGTGTCATGGTTTCCTCCCCGGCCTTGTCGCGCGGCGGCGATGAGCGGGCGCGCCGCTGGCCGACGCGGCGGTGCCTCGCGAAAAATAGACAGTATGCTGTCTATTTTGTCAAACGCGTTTCGGGTGTGCTAGGGATGGTGCCGCGGCGGAAACGGGAACGGCAGCGATGCGGGCACGGCACGACGCGAAGACGGAAGGCGCGCACGGCGCCGCGCCGTTCGATCTCTACGAGACGCCCGGCTTTCTCGTCCGGCGATTGCACCAGATCGTCGTCTCGGCCTGTTACGAGGGCTGGGGCGGCCTCGACATCTCGCCGGTTCAGTACGGCGCGCTGATGGCCGTGCGCGCGTTCCCCGGCATCGACCAGCGCGGACTCGCGCGCGCGATCGCGATCGACCGTTCGAGCATCGGCACGGTGAGCGGCCAGCTCGAGCGGCGCGGCCTCATCGCGCGGCGGACCGGCCGGCGCGACAAGCGCAACAAGGAGCTGTTCCTCACCGTCCGGGGTGCCGCCGTCCTGCGCCGCGCCCCGCCTGGGAGATCCAGGATCGCATCCTCGCGCCGCTGCCGGCCAGGGAGCGCGCGGAATTCGTTCGCCTGCTGGCGAAGCTCGTCGAACGCAACAACGCGCTCTCGCGCGCGCCGCTGCAGCCGACCGGCTTCGAGGCGGATTAGGGCTTCCGGTCGAGCTTCTCGCGCCGCCGCGCGTCGATGGCCGTGGACGAGTATTTGAACGGCAGTTGGTGCACCGGATAGGGCGCGTCGGGCACGATGCGCACCATCGCCCCTTCCGGCGTTTCGGCCCGGGCCGGCTGGATCGTGGGGTGCGGCCCGCGCCGCCCGGCCTCCAGCGCCTCGGCCACGGTCGCATATTGCGCGAGCCGCATCAGGTTCATGCGCGTGACGAACACGAGATAGATTTCCTCGCGGTCGGCCTGGGCGAGCAGGTCGAGCGGCCGCGCCCAGGCATACTCCTCCGCCTCGCTGCCGCCCACCGGCGCCTGCCCGGCGGGCGCCGCCGCGGCGAACAGCGTCGAATCGAAGCGCCGCGGCGCGAATACCGGCGACACCCAGCGCGCCCACGGCACGAGCAGGTCGGCCGCGAGCCTGAGCCCGTGCTCGGCCAGCAGCCGCGGCCAGAGATCGGGCGCCTTGTCGAGCCGCTCGCGGTGCGGCAGCAGCCGCTCGCGCGCATCGGCGGGGCCGCGCGCGAGCAGGATCGCGCTTTCCTCGAACAGTTCGCGCAACGCCGCGAGCTGGCGCGCGGGCTCGAACGGCTCCGGCGGGCCGAGATCGGCGGCGGCGTGCAGCTCGGCGTGCGAATCGATCGCCGCCACCTTGCCGCCGGGAAACACGACGACGCCGGCGAACGCCGTGGCCTGGTCGCGCCGGCGCTGCATCAGCACTTCGATCCCGCCCGCGGCGTCTCGCAGCAGGATCACGGCGGCGGAGGGAATGGCCGGAGAGGGCGGTGAGGCGGGCTGGCTCATATGGAAGCTTGTTGCAGGCGCCGCGCCGGGCGGTCAAGGTGCGCCGCACGAGGGATTCATGCGCATCGGCATCGTCGGTTTCGGCTTCATCGGCAGGCACCTCTACCAGCGGCTCATGCAGGGCGGCGAGCCGGGCCTGTCCGTGGCCTTCGTTTGGAACCGCTCGCCGGGCAAGATCGCCGGCGTGCCGCTCGGCCTGGTCCTGCGCGACCTCGCCGAGGCCACCGCGAAGCGCGCCGATCTCATCGTCGAAGTGGCGCACCCCGAAGTCACCCGCATGCACGGCGCGGAGTTCGTCGCGGCCGCGGACTATCTCGTCACCTCGGTCACCGCGCTGGCCGACGACGCGCTGCGCGGCCGGCTGGTCGAGACCGCGCTGGCGCGAAAGCGCCGCCTGTTCGTCCCGCACGGCGCGCTGGTCGGGCTCGACACGCTCGTCGAGCAGCGCCACCGGCTCGCCGAGGTGACGATCACGTTCAAGAAGCACCCGAAGAACCTCGATTTCGCCGAAAGCGGCATCGATCCCGCGATCGTCAAAGGGCCGACGGTGCTTTACGACGGGCCGGCGCGCGGCATCGCGCCGCTGTTCCCGCGCAACATCAACACGATGATCACCTGCGCCTTGGCCACGGTCGGGCTCGACAAGTGCCGCGCGGTGCTCGTCGCCGATCCCGCGCTCGACAAGGCCTATGCCGAGATCGAGGCCAGGGGCCACGACGGCTCGCGCATCGCGACCTGGAACGAGCAGCCGGCCACCGGCGTGTCCGGCAACGACATGCTGGCCTCGATCATCGGCTCGGTGCGCGCGGCAGTGGGGCGGCCGCCGGGCCTCGCGTTCGTCTGAGCCGGTGTCGCAGCGCATCCGCAAGGAGTGGGTCGTGATCGCGAGCCTCGAGAACGACACGCACGACCGTTGCGTCGATCTCTTCCGCCGTCCCGACGGCAGCTTCGGCTTCGAAGAATTCCGCCGCGACCCCGAGGACGCCGGCGCGTGGACGCCGGTGCAGCACTACGCGGGGACGCGATTCGCGACACGCGATGACGCGATGGCAGCGGCGCGGCGGGCGGTGCGGTGGCTCACCTAGCCAAGCGCGCGCTCAATCGAACGCCTCGAACTTGATCGTCGGATCGCGCTTGATCTGCTCGACGAGCGCCACTTCCCAGTCGAGGTAGTTCTGCATGTGCTGCTTCAGCGCATCGGCGGGATGGTCGTAGGGCTTGTACCAGACGTCGTCGTTGGCCGTGGTGGCGCGGTCGAGGCCCTTTTCGATCGGCAATCCCGCCGCGAACCACGCGGCATTGCCGCCGGCGAGCACGGCGATCTCGGCGTTCGGCCACAGCGCCGCCGCCTCGGGCGCCGCGAGCCGCGCCAGCACGCCGTCTTCCGAGGTCAGCAGCAGCGCGCGCGGGTTGAAGACGAATGTCTTCGCCTCGGCGAGACGCGCCCGCACCGCCCACCACGCATAGGGCACGTGCCGCTCGCGATAGTGCAGGCTGGTCGCGAAGTCGATCGCGGCGAAATCCGATTGCCCGCGCATGCGCCGATACCAGTCCTCGGGCGCGATCGTGCGCCAGGCCGGCAGGCCGCCGGCGACGGCGCCGTAGGCCGCCGCTCCCTGCGGCTTGCCGCGCGCGACCGGCCAGCCCGAGAAGCCGTCATGCCCCTCGGGCGTCAGCACGAACACGTCGCGCCAGCCGAGCTGGACGAGCCACGAGGCGGTCATCACCGCGCGCACGTGCTCGGGATCGGCGAGCACGATGCGCGCATTCTTCACCGCGCAATATTCGTCGGTCGATTGCACGAGCTGGCCGCCCGGCGCATGGCGCGTTCCGGCGATGTGGCCGGCCGAATATTCCTCGGGCGAACGCACGTCGAAGAAATAGGTCGTGCGCGCGGGGTCGCGCAGCCACGTCTGCGCCTGCGCGCGCGTCGCGAATTTCACGCGAAAGCGCTTGGCGACGCGGGCCGCCGCGGCCCGAGCGGCCGCGGCGCCTTCGGGCGAGGGCGGCGGCGCGCGGTGCCGGGCGCCGTGGTCGCACTGGAAGCCGGCCAGCTCCCAGCCCATCGTGCCGTCCTTGAGCGCCACCACCTTGTTCGGGATGCCGGCGTTGATCAGCGATTGCGCGCCGATGATGCTGCGCGTGCGGCCGGCGCAATTGACGACGACGAGCGTGTCCGGGTCCGGGGCCTGGTCGTGGACGCGGAACGCCAGCTCGGCGCCGGGCGCGTCGATGCCGCCGGGGATGCTCATGCGCCGGTATTCCTCGAACGGCCGCGAATCGAGGATCACCATCTTCGTGCCGGAATCCCTGAGCGCCTTCAGCTCGGCGGCCGGAATGCGCGGCGTCTGGTAATGGTGCTCGACGAATTCGCCGAACGCCTTGGACGGCACGTTGATGCCGCTGAACGCCTCGAAGCCGGCGTCGCGCCAGGCGGCCAGGCCGCCCGCGAGGATCGCGACGTCGGAATAGCCCCAGGCGGCGAGCCGCGCGGCGCCGGTTTCGGCCAGTGCGTGAGCGCAGCCGTCGTCGAACAGCACGATCGGCGTCGCACGGCGCGGCACGAGCGCAGGAATCATCGCCTCGAGCCGCGACAGCGGCGCCGACGAGGCGAAGAACGGATGGCCCTGCAAATGCACGCCCTGCTCGCGCACGTCGAGCAGCGCGATCTCGTCCGTGCCGCCGAGGCGCCGGTGCAGCGCCTCTGCCGCGACCGTCTTCATCGCACGCGCGCCTCGCGGATGTCGCTGTGCGCCGGGAACACTTTCCACACCTTCGCATCCTCCTTGTAGTATTCGCGCCGGTGCAGCTGCTCGAGGCCGAGGCCGTACATGTGCAGGTTCAGCGTCGGCCGGTCGATCTGGATCGAATGCAGGTCGTCGGGCATCAGCGCCACGCCGGTGCCCTGCTTCACGAGGGTGCTGCCGGTCTCGCGGACGCCGTCGGGCGCGCGGTCGTAGAACCGGTTCAGCTCCTCGCCGGCGATGCCGACGATGACCGCCCAGCCCCTGTGGTTGTGCGCCGGCGAGCGCACGCCGCCGCGCGCGACGTTGGCATAGAGCGCGAAGCGGTGATCGTCGTCTTCCGAGATCCGGTAGAGAGTCGCGTTGCGCTCGTCGCCGGGGGGCGGCGGCGGGTAGTCCTCGAGCGTGAAGAGATCGGTGCGCGCGGCGAGCCGGCCGAGGCGCGCCTTCATGCGCTCCAGCGCGGCGCGCGTGACGCCGTCTTTCGCCTCGATGGCGCGAATATCGGCCACCGCCTCCCTGATCGCGCTCGCGCGCTCGATACCGCGGTCCATGGCGCATCTCCCGTCGTGACGGCGCAAATCTAGGCGCGTCCGGAAAGTAAGGAAACAGGGAGCCGGGGAGAAAATGAAACGCGCGCCAGGACGCGCAAGATTGCTTCTTCCCGGTTCCCCGGCTCCGTGTTCGCCTACAATTTGACGACGCCGGCGACGCCGTCGAACAGCAGCTTGCAGCCGGTGAGGAACGTGAACAGGTAGCAGACCTGGTAGAACAGCCGGTCGTTGACGCGCTTGTGCAGCCACACGCCGGCGAAGGTGCCGAGGATCGCCGCCGGCATCAGCACGGCCGACGTGGCGAGATTGGTCGCCGGGAACATGTCGAGCAGCGCGTAGGGCACGAGCTTCACGTAGTTCACGACCGCGAAGAAGACGACGGTCGTCGCCTGGAACACGGTCTTGTCGAGCCGCTGCGGCAGCAGATAGACCGAGAGCGGCGGGCCGCCGGCATGGGCGATGAAGCTCGTGTAGCCCGAGAGCGTGCCCCAGAACAGCCCGCGCGGCGCGTTGCGCGGCGCCGCCGCGATCGCGCCGCCGCTGCGCCGCGCCCAGTAGCTCTGCCAGAACCAGCGCAGCGTGAAGCCGATGGCGGTGACGCCGAGGATGATGCGCAGTGCGTCGGCGGTGAGGTAGCGGAACGTGAGCGCGCCGATCGCGATGCCGATCACGGCGGCGACGAGCAGGAGCTGGAGGTTCCGCCTGTCGCCCTGGCCGCGATAGGCCCAGAGCCCCACGATGTCGATCGCGCAGAGGATCGGCAGCATGATCGCCGCCGCCTGCGGCGGCGAGAGCACCAGCGCCATCATCGGCACGGTCATGATGCCGAGCCCGCCGCCGAACCCGCCCTTGGAGACGCCGGCGACGACGACCGCCGGTATGCCGGCGGCATAGAACAGCGGGTCGGTGAGGATCATGGGCGGCGATACAAAAGGCCGAGTTGCGTAACGCGCGCGGCCTTGCCACACAAGGGCATGAGCATCCTGCCCGCCGCCGCCGCGCGCTATGCCGCCGAAACCCAGGTCGCCGTCGTCGGCGCCGGGGCGTGCGGCCTGGTGGCGGCGCTGATGGCCCGGGAGGCGGGTGCGGAGGTGCTGGTGCTGGAGCGCGATGCCGCGCCGCAAGGCTCCACGGCCCTGTCGTCCGGCATGGTCATGGCGTGCGAAACGCGCTTCCAGCGCGCCAAGGGCGTCGCCGATTCGGCGGCGCTGATGGCCGGCGACATACTGCGCAAGAACAAGGGCGAGGCTGATGCCCGGCAGGTGGAGGCGATCTGCCGCGAATCGGGGCCGGCCGTGGAATGGCTCGCGGATCGCCACGGCGTGCCGCTCGATCTCGTCGAGGGCTTCCTCTATCCGGGCCACAGCGTGCTGCGCATGCACGCGCCGCCCTCGCGCTCGGGCGGGGAGCTGATCGGCGCGCTCGCCCGTGCGGCCGAGGCGGCCGGAGTCGACATGGTCACGCGCGCGCAGGCGACGGCGCTCTACGCCGACGCCGACGGGCGCGTGGCCGGCCTAAGCTACCGCCGGCCCGGCGGCGCCGAGGAGGCGGTCGGCTGCCGCGCGCTGGTGCTCGCCTGCTCCGGCTTCGGCGGCAACAAGGCGATGGTCGCGCGCCATATTCCCGAGATGGCCGAGGCGCTCTATTTCGGCCATGAGGGCAACCAGGGCGATGCGATTCTCTGGGGCGAGGCGCTCGGCGCGGGCCTGGCAGACATGGGCGCCTATCAGGGCCACGGCTCGGTCGCGCATCCGCACGGCGCGCTGGTCACCTGGGCGCTGATGATGGAGGGCGGCTTCCAGGTGAACGCGCGGGGCGAGCGCTTCTCGAACGAGCATCGCGGCTATTCGGAGCAGGCGGTCGACGTGATCGCGCAGCCCGGCGGCCTCGCGTGGGACATCTACGACGCGCGCCTTCACGCGCTCGGCCGCGAATTCGAGGATTACCGCCAGGCCGAGGCTGCGGGCGCCGTGCTGTCGGCGCCGGATGCAGGGGCGCTCGCCGAAAAAGCCGGGCTGCCGCCGGAGCCGTTCGCGCGCACGGTCGACGCCGCGGCGGCGATGGCGCGCGGCCAAACGCGCGATCCGTTCGGGCGCGATTTCGCGGCGAAGCCGGCGCTGGCGCCGCCCTATTACGCGATCCGCGTCACCGGCGCGCTGTTCCACACGCAGGGCGGGCTCGCCGTGGACACGCGCGCGCGCGTGCTGCGCAAGGACGGATCGCCGCTGCCGAACCTGTTCGCCGGCGGCGGCGCCGCGCGCGGCATCTCGGGCGCGCATGTCTGGGGCTATCTCTCCGGCAACGGCCTGCTGCCGGCCGTCACGCTCGGCCGCATCGCCGGGCGCGAGGCGGCGGCGCTGGCACGGGGGCGCGCATGACGGCGGCGCCGGCCACCGCGAAGCTGCCCGGGCGCTGGATGGTGCTGTGGATGCTCGTCGTCGTGCGCGTGGCGATGGGCTACCAGTTCCAGGCCGCCGCCAGCGCCGCGCCGTGGCTGATCTCCGAGTTCGACATCGACTACGCCACGGTCGGCAGCCTGGTCGGCTTCTACACCCTTCCGGGGATCCTGTTCGCCTTGCCCGGAGGCATCATCGCGCGGCGCGTCGGCGAGAAGAACCTGCTGCTGTTCGGCCTCGCGCTGATGACGGCGGGCGGCGGCGTCTCGGCCATCGGCGGCGACTTCGCGTGGGTGATGGGCGGCCGGCTGGTCTCGGCGTTCGGCGTCGTATTCCTGTTCGTGGTGATGACCAAGGCGGTCGGCGACTGGTTCCAGGGCGGCGAGCGGTTCCTGGCGATGGCGCTGTTCCTCAACGGCTGGCCGGTCGGCATCGCGGTCGCGCTCATCGCGCAGCCGGCGCTCGGCGCGGGCCTGGCCTGGCACTGGATCTTCCTCACCAGCGGCGCGCTCGCGGCCGTGGCGCTGCTGACGATGGCGGCCACGTTCCGCCATCCGCCCGGCTATCACGAGGCGGCGGCGGCGGGCGGCAGCCAGCGCCTCGGGCGGCGTGCGGCGGCGCTCGTCGTCGTCTCCGGCATCGCGTGGAGCACGATCAATTCCGGCCACATCATCGTCATCAGCTTCGCGCCGTCGTTTCTCGCCGCGCGCGGGCTCGGGCCGGTCGAGGCCGGCGCGGTGGTCAGCCTCAACATGTGGGCGGCGATCGCCGGCGTGATCCTCGGCGGCTGGTTCACCGGGCGGTACCGGGGGCCGGTGACGTTCACCTGCGTCACGCTGCTGCTCGGCGCCGCCGGCGTCGTTCTGTTCGCGCTCGACACGCACTACACGCTGTGGCTCACGCTGTCGGGCCTCGTCGTGCTGATGGGCGCGGGCGTGCAGGCGGCGCTGCCGCTGGAAGCGCTCGGCACCGGCAACCGCGCCTTCGGCCTCGGCCTGTTCTACGCGCTGTGGTTCCTTGGCTTCGCGCTGCTGCCGAGCGCCGGCGGCTGGTCGCGCGACGTCACCGGCGATCCCGCCGCGCCGATCCTGCTCGGCGCCGCGCTGATCGCCGTCACCGCGCCGCTGCTCGGCCTGTTCCGGCTGCTGCAGCGCCGGTGGCGATGACGCGCCCCGCGCACCAGCCGCCGACATCGGACCTTCACACGCGCCCGCTAATGTCGGATGCTGTTCCCCGGCCGCGCGGGCGCCGAGGCGCCGGCGGGGCCGGGAGCGAACGCCAGGGTTCAAAACGAGAGGTCAGGCATGAGGACGATGTGGCTCGGCGCCGCGGCTGCGGCGCTGTTCGCGGCGGCGCCGGCGGGCGCGCAGACCGAAATCCAGTTCTGGCACGCGATGGGCGGGCAGCTCGGGCAGTCGCTCAACGAACTGGTCGAAGGGTTCAACAAGCGGCAGAAGGACTACGTCGTCAAAGCCATCTACCGCGGCACCTACACCGAGACGATGACCGGCGCCATCGCCGCGTTCCGCGCGCGCCAGCAGCCGCACATCGTGCAGGTGTTCGAGGTCGGCACCGCAACGATGATGGCCGCCAAGGGCGCCATCAAGCCCGTGTACGAAGTGATGGCCGAGGCCAAGGAGCCGTTCGATCCCAAGGCCTATATCGGCCCGGTCTACGGCTACTACTCCACCGTGGACGGCAAGCTGCTCTCGATGCCGTTCAACTCGTCGACGCCGGTGCTCTATTGGAACAAGGCGGCGTTCAAGAAGGCCGGCCTCGATCCCGAGAAGCCGCCCAAGACGTGGCCGGAAATGGCCGAGGCCAGCAAGAAGCTGCTCGCCTCGGGCATGAAATGCGGCTTCTCGACCGGCTGGCCCTCCTGGATTCAGATCGAGAATCTCGGCGCCTGGCACAACGTGCCTTTCGCGACGAAACAGAACGGTTTCGGCGGGCTCGACATCGAGCTGACGATCAACGATCCGGTGCGCGTGAAGCACATCCAGCAGCTCGCCGACTGGCACAAGGACGGAATCTTCGTCTATGGCGGCCGCGAGAACAAACCGAACGCCAAGTTCAGCGGCGGCGAATGCGGCATGTTCATGGGTTCGGCGGGACTCACCGGCGGCTTCGCCACGGCGATGAAGGACACGCCGTTCGGCATCACCGTGCTGCCCTATTGGCCCGACGTGCCCGGCGCGCCGCAGAACGGCGTGATCGGCGGCGCCACGCTCTGGGTGCTCAATGGCAAGCCGGCCGGCGACTACAAGGGCGTCGCGAAGTTCTTCGCCTATCTCTCGGACGCGGAAGTGCAGGCGGGCTGGCACCAGAAGACCGGCTACGTGCCGATTACCCATGCCGCCTACGAGCTCACGAAGAAGCAGGGCTTCTACGACAAGAATCCGGGCCGCGACATTCCGGTGCTGCAGCTCACCAACAAGCCGCCCACCGAGCACACCAAAGGCCTGCGCATCGGCAACTTCACGCAGATCCGCGATATCATCGACGAGGAGCTCGAGCAGGTCTGGGCCGGCAAGAAGACGGCCAAGCAGGCGCTCGACGAAGCGGTGAAGCGCGGCAACGAGCAGCTCCGCGCGTTCGAGCGGGCGAACAAGTAGCGTGGCGAAGTGACGGCGCGCTACGCGCCCCTCTCTCCCCCTGCGACCCCTCGGGGTTCGCGGGGTGAGGGGGATGGGTTAGGGGCACGGCGCCGACGCCTTACTCGCGTCGCCCCCTCATCCCATCCCTTCTCCCCCAGGGGGAGAAGGGCTCTTGCTTCGTCGGTGCTCGCGTGATCAAGCGCGCCACCTTCCGGGGCGTGGCACTGCCCTACGCGCTGCTGCTGCCGCAGATCGCGATCACGCTGATCTTCTTCTTCTGGCCGGCCGGCGAGGCGCTGTTCCAGGCGGTGCATGTGCAGGACGCGCTCGGCCTCAAGACGCGCTTCGTCTGGTTCGAGAACTTCGAGCGCGTGTTTTCCGACGGCTACTATCTCGCCTCGCTGCGGATCACGGCGGTATTCACGCTCGCGAGCTGCCTCCTGGCGATGGGCTTCGCGCTGCTGCTCGCGGTGATGGCCGACCGCGTGATCCGCGGCGCCGGCGCCTACAAGACGCTGCTGATCTGGCCCTACGCGGTGGCGCCGGCGCTGGCCGGCGTGCTGTGGGGATTCATGTTCAACCCCACAATCGGGGTCGTCGCCCACGCGCTCGACGCAGTCGGCATCAAATGGAACTATTACGTCGACGGAGACCAGGCGCTGTTCCTGGTCACGATCGCCGCCGCGTGGAAGTACGTGAGTTACAGCTTCATCTTCTTCCTCGCCGGCCTGCAGTCGATCCCGCGCTCGGTGATCGAGGCGGCGGCCATCGACGGCGCGGGGCCGACCAAGCGATTCTGGACGATCGTCTTTCCGCTGCTCTCGCCGACGACGTTCTTCCTGCTCGTGCTCAATCTCGTGCACCTGTTCTTCGAGAGCTTCGGCATCGTCCACGCGCTCACCCAGGGCGGCCCTGGCCGCGCCACCGAGATTCTGGTCTTCCGCGTCTGGTCGGACGGCTACCGCGGCCAGGACTACGGCGGCTCGGCGGCGCAGTCGGTGGTGCTGATGGCGATCGTGATCGCGCTCACGGTGATCCAGTTCCGCTACGTCGAGCGCAAGGTGCACTACTGATGGTCGAGAACCGGCCGTTCGTCACCGCCGTCTCGCATCTGACGCTGGTCGTCGGGATCGGCATCGTCTGCCTGCCGCTGTGGATCGCGTTCGTCGCGTCCACGCACGACGTGAGCCGCATGTTCCAGTCGCCGGCGCCGTTCTGGCCCGGCACCCATCTGGTCGAGAACTATCTCGCGGTGCTGCGCTCGGGCATCGGCCAGTCGGCCAACGCGCCGGTCGGCACGATGCTGATCAACAGCCTGATCATGGCGCTCGTGATCGCGATCGGCAAAATCTCGATCTCGATCGTCTCGGCCTACGCCATCGTCTACTTCCGCTTCCCGTTCCGCATGGGCTTCTTCTGGATCATCTTCGTGACGCTCATGCTGCCCGTGGAAGTGCGCATCATGCCCACCTACGAGGTGGTGGCCGGCCTGGGCATGATCGACACCTATGCCGGCCTCACGATCCCGCTCATCGCCTCGGCCACCGCCACGTTCCTGTTCCGCCAGTTCTTCCTGACCGTGCCCGACGAGCTGGCCGAGGCGGCGCGCATCGACGGCGCCGGTCCGCTGCGCTTCTTCCGCGACATCCTGCTGCCGCTCTCCAAGACCAACATCGCCGCGCTCTTCGTCATCCAGTTCATCTACGGCTGGAACCAGTATCTCTGGCCGCTGCTCGTCTCGACCAAGGAGAGCTACTACACCGTCGTCATGGGCATTTCGCGCATGGTCAACGTCGTCGACGCGGCGCCCACTTGGAACCTCGTGATGGCCACCGCCGTGCTCGGACTCGTGCCGCCGGTCATCGTCGTGCTCGTCATGCAGCGCTGGTTCGTGAAGGGCCTCGTCGAGAGCGAGAAATAGCGATGGCGACGATCGATCTCGTACGGGTGCGGAAGACCTACGCGAACGGCGTCGACGCCGTGAAGGGCATCGACCTCGCGGTCGCCGACGGCGAACTGATCGTGCTGCTCGGCCCCTCGGGCTGCGGCAAGTCCACGCTGCTGCGCATGGTGGCCGGGCTCGAGACGATCACCGGCGGCGAGGTGCGCATCGACGGCGCGCGCGTGAACGACAAGGAGCCGGCGGCGCGCGACATCGCGATGGTGTTCCAGAACTACGCGCTCTATCCGCACATGCGCGTCTACGACAACATGGCCTACGGGCTCCGGAACCGCCGTATGCCGAAGGCCGAGATCGACCGCCGCGTGCGCGCGGCGGCGGAGACGCTCGGCCTCGCCGAATTGCTCGACCGGCGCCCGCGCCAGCTCTCGGGCGGCCAGCGCCAGCGCGTCGCGATGGGCCGCGCGATCGTGCGCGAGCCCAAGGCGTTCCTGTTCGACGAGCCGCTCTCCAACCTCGACGCGAAGCTGCGCGGCCAGGTGCGCGTGGAGATCAAGCGCCTGCAGCGCCGCCTTGCCACGACCAGCCTCTACGTCACGCACGACCAGGTGGAGGCGATGACGCTGGCCGACCGGCTCGTCGTGATGAACCAGGGCGCCGCGGAGCAGATCGGAACGCCCGACGAGGTCTATTCGCGGCCGGCCAGCCTGTTCGTCGCCGGCTTCATCGGCTCGCCGGCGATGAACATCGTCGAGGGCGCGCTCGAGCCCGGCGGGGCGCGCGTGCGACTCGGCGGCGCCGACGGCCCGGCGCTGGCGCTCGACGGGGCCCGCGGCGCGGCCGCCGGGCGCGCGCTCAAGGTCGGGATCCGCCCCGAGCATCTCGTGGCGAGCTCCAACGGCCCGCTCGCGCTCGCGATCGAGCTGGTCGAGAACCTCGGCGCCGACGCGCTGCTCTACGGCCGGGTGCCGGGCGGCGCGGCGCTGGTGGCCCGCGCCGACGGCGGCGCGCCGCACAAGGCCGGCGAAACGCTGCGCCTCGACGTGGCGCCGCGCCACGTCCATCTGTTCGATGCCGCGAGCGGGCGCCGGCTCGACGGCTGATTGCAGGGGCCGGCCGCGGTCCGGGCGGCGCACGCTCAGCCCTGCGGCGCTCGGGCGGGCGCGGCGGCCGGCACCGGTGCCTTGAGCCACCTTACGGCCAGCAGCGCGAGGATCCCGGCCGCGGCGCCGGCCAGCTGCACGTCGAGCCGCGGCACGATGCAGGCGACGCCGGCGGCGACCAGGACCAGGCGCTCGATCGCGCCGATGTGCCGCCGCCCGAACCAGCCCTGCATCGCGTAGGAGCCGAACACCACGAGCGCCGTGCCGAACGCCACCGCCGGCGCGATGGCGGCCAGGCCGCCCTGCATGTTGAGGCCGGGATTGAACAGGAAGAAGAACGGCAGCACGAAACCGCCGACGGCGAGCTTCACGGCGTAGGGGCCGAGCGCCATCGGGTTGGCGCCGGCGATCGCGCCGGCCGCGAAATTGGCCACCGCCACCGGCGGCGTGATCGCGGACAGGCACGCGAAATACAGCATGAAGAGATGCGCCTGCATCTCCGGCAGGCCGAACTTCTGGATCAGGGTCGGCGCCAGCAACGCCGCGCCGGTGATGTAGACGGCGGGCGTCGGCATTCCCATGCCCAGCAGGACCAGGAAGACGGCCGCGAGGATCAGCGTCGGCACCAGCAGGCCGCCCGACAGGTAGCTGATCAGCAGCGTGAACTTGCCGGCGAGTCCGCTGATCTCGATGCAGCCGATCACGATGCCCGCGCCGGCGACGGCGCCGACCAGCGGCACGAGCTGATGGATCGTGTCGGTGCAACACTCGACGAAGCGGCGCGGGCCGATCGCCTGTTTCGGCGAGAACCACGACAGCACGATGACCGCGGCGGTGGAGCCGGCGGCGACGTAGACCGGCGTGTAGCCGGCGACGAGGAAGCCGATCAGCGCGAGCAGCGGAAAGAGGTGCCGCCAGCCCTGGCGGAGCGCCGCGGGCAGCCCCACGATCTCCGATTCCGCCATCCGCCCTTCGTTGTTGCGGATCGCCTCGTTGTGCACCAGCAGGTAGATCGCCACGTAATAGAGCAGCGCCGGCAGCAACGACGCCCACGCGATCTTCGAGTAGGCGATGTTGGTCAGGTCCGACATGATGAACGCGACGGCGCCCATCACCGGCGGCAACATCGCGCCGCCCGACGAGGCGGCGGCCTCGATGGCGCCGGCGCGGGCGGCGGGAATGCCCATTCGCTTCATGATCGGGATCGTGAGCGGCCCGGTCGTCGCCACGTCGGCCGTGGGGCTGCCCGAAACCGAGCCGTAGAGCCCGCTGGCCGTCACGCACGCCTTGGCGGCGCCGCCGCGCATGCGCCCCGTCACCGCGCCGGCGAGGTCGAAGAACAGCCGCCCGCCGCCGGTCTTTTCGTAGAAGCTGCCGAACAGCACGAACAGGAACGCATAGGTCGCCGCCACTTCGAGCGGCGAGCCGAAGATGCCCTGCTTCTCGACCGTCAGCATCTCGATGAAGTAGTTCATCGTGAAGCTCCGGTGGCTGAGCGCGCCCGGCAGCAGGTGGCCCAAGACCGTGAACGCGAGCAGCACGAGCACCAGCGTCGTGAGGCCCCAGCCGGTGCAGCGCCGGCACAGCTCCACCACCAGGCCGATCAGGACGAGGCCGACCCCGATTTCCATCGCGGTCGGCCGCGTCATGCCGAAATTCCAGTTCAGGAACCGCTCGTAGTTCACGACATAGTAGGCGGCCACCGCGAACGACAGCGCGGCCAGAACGATATCGGTCCAGGCCAGCGTCTTGCGGTTCTGGTGCGCCGTCGTGGTCAGGAATGCGATCGGGAAGGTGATCCCGATGAAGATCGAGATGTCGAGATGCTGCTTGGCCGAGAACGCGCCTGCCCAGGTGGCGAACGCGTCGAGCCAGGCGGCGCCGATACCTTGGCCGTGGAGCCATTTGGCGGCCGCGGCCGCGCCCTGGCCGGTGATCGTCGCCAGCGCGCCCACCCAGAGCACGTAGAGCGCCCCCGCGACCGAGCCGGCCGCGATGAGGATCCGCAGCCGCCCGCTCGGGCGATGCCGGCTTCCTTCGCGCAACCAATGCAGCCAGGAGCGCCGGGCGGCGGCGGCGCCTGGCGGATTCGGTCCGGCAGAATTCATTCGGAAAAGGCGGCCGGCGCTATTTGATGAGGCCCTTTTCCCGGTAATAGCGCGCGGCACCGGGGTGGTAGGGAAGGTTCGCGGGATTGCGCACCATGCCGGCCACGGAGAAGCCGCGGATGTTGCCGCCGATCTTGCGCACGCGCTCTTCCGCCTCGGCGATGGCCTTGACGTACTTGTAGACCGTCTCTTCGGAAACGTGCGCGCCCGCGAGCATGGCGACCCACTGGTTGATCGTCGGCTGATCCGACTCCATGAACGGATAGGCGTCCTTCGGAACCATCGCGACCGTGTTGTCGAACGCCGCGGCGGCCGCCTTCATCTTGTCGGGGTCGGCCGCGATCCAACGCAGCTCGCGCTTGCCCGCGATGTCCTTGATCAGCGAATCGCCGAGATTGCGCACGTTCATGAAGACGTCGGCCTTGCCGTCGACGATGGCGTCGAGGCCGAACGAGCTGTTGCCGAGAACGTAGCTGCCGCCCCACTTGCGGATGTCGTCGTAGGTGAAGCCGTAGGCCTTCATCACCTCGTAGGGGCCGCCGATCGTGGTCTGCGGGTTGTCGATGCGGTTTATGGCCAGGCGCATCTTGGGCTTCTTCTTGGCGATGTCGTCCCAGCTCTTGATGCCGTTCTCGTCGGCCCAGGCCTTGGTCATCAGCACGTGGATGAGCTGGCTGTCGAACAGCATCATCACGTAGCTGAACTTGCCCTTGAGCGGCTTCTCGTAGGGCGCCTTGCCTTCGTTCGCGAGTCGGATCTCCGTGCCGGTTCCGGTCACGGTCATGTCGGCCTGCCCCTCGGAGACGAGCAGCACCGCGCCGCCCGGCGAGCTCGGCTTCAGCGAGATCGAGGAGCCGGGATAGGCGTCGCGCACGACGGCGTTGAGGCCCTCGGCCATCGCGCGCGGATAGCCGGTGGGCGTCGAGCCCGTCAGCGTGACGGTGATGGGGTTCTTGTCGCCGAAATCCGCGAGCGCGGGCGCCGCGGCGCCGCAGGCCAAGGCGGCCGCGGCGAGAAGGCGGGCGTGCAGCATCGTATCCTCCCTGATCCGCTTTCGCTTGTTCGGTGCGCGGATCGGCCAAGTATCGCAGACGGGCGCGCGGCGCGGCAAGCCGCAACTTCGCGTATGCGGGGCGGAGTGAACGCGTTCACTGCGCGCGCCCGCTGCACCGCGTAGGTTCGCCGCGACCGGGAACGGCCGTGTTCCCGCACGCAACGCAGGAGCCAGCCATGAACCGGCGCAACGTTCTTCTCGTACTAGGCGGCGCTTGCGCCGCGTCCTTCGCTTTCGGAGCGGCCGCGCAAGCCTGCGGCCCCGAGCCCGCCTTCACGAAGCCGGTGCGGTTCGCGCCGGGGTCCAACGAGGCCAGCATCCGCCAGACGATCAAGGGCGACCACACCCACGAATGGGTGCTGACCGGCAAGCCGGGCCAGAAGGTCGAGATCGCGCTCGACGCGCGGAAATCCGCGCTCACGCTGATGCCCGACGAGGCCGCCGGCGGCAAGCCGAAATGGGGCGCCGCGCCCAAGGACGGCCGCGGTGTCAAGCGGTGGTCGGGAACGCTGCCGAAATCCGGCCGCCTCCTGATCGAGGTGACGACCGAGGCCGGGCGCGACAGCTACGCCCTCGCCATCAAGCGCGCCTAGCGCCGGGTTTCAGTCGTTCACGCTCACCTTGAAACCGGCGCGGCGGGCCCAGTATTCCCAGGTCCGCCGCTGCGCGTTCTCCTTCAAGTTCATCTGCTCGGCGAGCTTCACCTCGCCGGGGCTGAGATAGGTGACCTGCCCCATCTCGCGCGCTTCCTTGAGCAGCTTCGCGTTGGCCATCAGGTAGATCGCGACGTAGACGGCGGCCTTGAGCGTGTGGGCGGCCACGACGGCGCCGTGGCCCCGCATCAGCGCGCAGCGATGGTGCCCGAGCTTCTTGGCGAGCGAGCCGCCGGTGTCGTTGTTGGTCACCAGCAGATCGGTGTCGCCGAATTCGTCGTGGATGTCCCAGATCGGCACCTCGGCGCCGATGCTGCCGGCCACGTGCCAGATCGGCCTGATCTCGCTGCCGGTGACGCCGAACGGGATCAGCGAATGCGCGTGGTTGTGGCAGACGGCCTGCACTTCGGGCCGCGCCTTGTAGATGCAGCCGTGGATCGGCCGCTCGGAATACATCGTGCGGCCGTCGGGATGGATCGGGTTGCTGTCGAGGTCGAATTCGAGGATGTCGCCGCGCTCGACGAGCTCCGGGCTGCGCGAGCGCGCGAGGAAATAGCGGTCGTCGCGCTCGGGGTGTCGGATGCTCACGTGTCCGAATGCGTCGATGACGCCTTCGTTGGCAAGGATGCGATTCGCGATCACGAGGTCGGCGAGCGCCGCCTCCACCGCCTTGCTATAGGCGGGCTTCTTCGCGGCTTTCTTCTTGGCGGCCATTTTCACTCTCTCCCTGAAGGCGCGCTCATTCCGCCGCCTGGGCGGCCATGGCGGGCATGACGTGATCGGCGAACAGTTTCAGCGATTGCTGCGCCTCGTCGAACGCGAGATCGCCGAACGCGAAACGGCAGACGAAATAGTTGGCGCCGCTCTCGGCGAGCTGGCGCAGCAGCACGTCGCGCACCTCGGCGGGCGAGCCGGCGATGCCGGTGCCCATCTCGCGCAGCGCGTCGAAATCCTCGGGGTAGGAGGCCGAGACCGGCTTCGAGCTGTGCTTCTTCCAGAGCGCCGTGAAGCTCCGGAACCAGCGCGCATAGGCGCGCCGCGCCAGAGCCAGCGCGTCGGCGCCGCGCTCGGCGATGACGATGTGGCGGCCGAGGCCCATCTTCGGCAGCGGCGCGTCCGGGCCGTGCGCGGCGCGGAACTCGGCGCGATAGCGCGCGCTGATCGTGCCCATCAGCGGCGCCGGCACGTGGCTGACGATGTTGATGCGGTGCTTGGCCAGCCACGGCGTCGCGTCGGGGTTGATGACGCCGTACCACAGCGGCGGGTGCGGCTTCTGCACCGGCGCCAGCTCCATCGGCACGTCCTTGAAGCGGTAGAACTTGCCCTCGAAGGTGAGCGCCGGCGAGCGCAGCGCGGCGAGGATCAGCTCGAGCGCCTCCACGTAGCGCGGCTGCGATTCGGCGGGGTCGATGCCGTAATAGCCGACTTCGTAGGGCGAGATGCCGCGCCCGACGCCGAGCATGAGCCGCCCGCCCGACATGTTGTCGAGCATGCAGATCTCCTCGACCAGGCGCAGCGGGTGATAGAGCGGCAGGATGTAGATGAGCGGCCCGAAGCGCAGGCGGCGCGTGCGCTGCGCCACCGCCGAGAGGAACACGCTCGGCGAGGGCGCCATGCCGAGCGGCGTCGAATGGTGCTCGGCGATGTGATAGCCGTAGAAGCCCATCCGGTCGTAGAGCTCGATGAGCTTTAGCCGCTCTTCGTAGAACTGCGTCAGCGGCCGGTCGTTGCGGTCGAGATGGTCGAAAATGCCGAATTCCATGGCGCGGCCGCCGCGGCGGCTCCTCCCCGTGCGCTCGTTCGTCCTCGAGGCGATGTTTGAACCAAGCGGCGGCGGAGCGCAATCGCGGCGGCGCGGGTCCGCCATGCGGGCGTCCGGCGCGCGATGCGGCGCCGGGACGGCGGCGCCGGGAAGAATGATCGCGCGGGCGGTCGTTCTCTGCTAGTTTCCCGACGGGGATTCGGGCCGCCGGCAAGCGCCGCGCGGCGCAATGTCCGTTTCATGCCGGGAATTGCCGTATTTGGACGCCCCCAGCATCAACGTCCTGGCGCTGCCGGTCGGCTACGAGCTCGACGGATATCGCGTCGAGCGCGTGCTGGGCGCGGGCGGATTCGGCATAACCTATCTCGCCATCGAGACCCTGCTCGGGCGCAAGGTCGCGATCAAGGAGTTCCTGCCGACCGGAATCGCGACGCGCGGCACCGACGGCCAGTCGGTCCGCCCGATCACCGGCGAGAACCACGAGATGTACCGCTGGGGCATCGACCGCTTCCGCCAGGAAGCGCAGACGCTCGTCAAATTCGCGCATCCGAACGTCGTCGCGATCGAGCGCTACTTCGAGGCCAACGGCACCGCCTACCTCGTGATGCAGTACATCGAGGGCAAGAGCCTCGGGACGGTGCTGCGCGAGCTCGAAACGATCGAGGCCCACGAGATCCTCGAGTTGATGCTGCCGCTGCTCGACGGGCTGGCGCACGTGCACGAGGCCGGCTTCCTGCACCGCGACATCAAGCCCGACAACATCTTCATCCCGACCGACGGCCGCCCGATCCTGATCGATTTCGGCGCCGCGCGGCAAGCGCTCGGCCAGCAGAGCAAGAGCCTCACCGCGATCGTCAGCGAAGGCTACGCGCCCTACGAGCAGTACGAGGCGCACGGCAATCAGGGCCCGTGGACCGACATCTACGCGGTCGGCGCGGTGATGTACCGCTGCATGACCGGCGAGAAGCCGCTGGCGGCGCCCTCGCGCGTCGCCGCGAAGTTCCGCGGGCGGCCCGACCCGTTGCCCGCGATCGCGGCGGCGGCCAAGGGCGCGTATCCGCCGGCCATGATGGCGATGGCCGAGAAGGCGCTGGCGGTCAGCGAAGACGACCGGCCGCAGACCGTCGCCGAGCTGCTCGCGCTGCTGAAGCAGGCGGCGCCCGCGCCGGCGCCGTCGCCGTCGGAAGCGCCGACCGGCATGGCGCCCGACCGTACTCTCGTGGCCGCGGATATCCGGCCGCCGCCGCACGAGGGCACCTTGGCGCCGCCGCCGCGCGTGCAGGGCGCGGCGCTGCCGCCGCCGGCCGCACGCCGCCGCATCGGGCCGGCGCTGATCGCCGCGGGCGTCGGCGCCATGCTCGCCGTCGGCGCC
>ERZ761602.2670-NODE-2670-length-27216-cov-5.422481_pt1 | contig 27216 bp, 19 predicted proteins | sample MGYA00512165_ERZ761602 | MGnify/ENA primary metagenome ERZ761602 (study PRJEB28899, sample SAMN02445085) | bioreactor sludge metagenome | biome: EBPR sludge; isolation source: Thorneside wastewater treatment plant | place: Australia: Brisbane, Thorneside...
CACGCTGTAGCCCGCAGGCACCGCGATGTCGCCATTGGGCGTCGCGCTCAAGGTCAGGGTGCCATCGAGGCAGCCCGACTTGTTCGCCGTCAGCGTGCCCGCATCCGCCGTGCAAGGCTCCGCGCAGGCCACCACGTTGAAGGCCGCGCCCGCCACATCCAGGCTCGCGCACAGTCCGTTGGCCACCACCGCATTCAGCACATCCACGCCCGTGGTCACGCCCAGCTCAACGATGCCCAGGTCCAGCGTCGCCGGGTCGTACACCAGCGTGTGGATCGTGTAGAGGCCCTCGGCATCCACCGTGAACTCCGGCGAAGCGCCCGCGCCCACGATCGTCAGCTCGGCACCGCTCGTCAGCACGTACACCACGCTGTAGCCCGCAGGCACCGCGATGTCGCCATTGGGCGTCGCGCTCAAGGTCGCACTTCCTTCCACCAGGCAAAGGTCCTCGAGGGTGTTGGCGGAAAGGGTGCCGGCATCCGCCGTGCACGGCTCTTCACACGCGCTCACTTCGAAAACGGCACCGGGCACATCGAGGGCAGCGCAGATGGTGCCTCCGCCCTGGATGAGCAGGCTGTTGACATCGAACCCGGTGGTGAGGCCCGGTTGGACGATGCCCAGATCGAGCGTCGCGGGATCGTAGACCAGCGTGTGAATCGTATAGGTCCCAGGAGCGGTCACCTCGAACGAGGGCTCGGCGCCGGCATTCGCGATCACCAGATCCGTGCCCTGCGTAAGGACATAGGCCACCGCATAGCCAGCAGGCGCAACGGGCGCATTCTCCACGGAGGCGGCGAGCACGGCAGAGCCGTCCTCCAAGCAAACCGAGCCATTGACAGCCGAGAGGCTACCGGCATCCGGATTGTCCACCAGCACGCTCGTTCCGTTGACGTCCAGGCTGGCACAGATGCTGCCGCCGCCCTGGATGAGCAGACCGTTGACATCGAACCCGGTGGTGACGCCGAACTGAACGATGGAAAGGTCGAGCGTGACGGGATTGTAGACCAGCCGGTGGATGGTATAGAGACCGGTGCTGGAGACGGTGAAAACGGGCTGGTCCGAAACGGCCTGGACCACCAGGCCAGGCTCCTTGGTAAGCACGAAGAGCGACTGATAGCCGGGAGGCACGATGTGGTCTCCATTGGAGATGCCCCCAATGACAGTCCCGCCCTCCTGCAGGCAATCCGTGGGCTTGAAGCCCGAAAGCGTTCCGGCAAAGGCAGTGCAAGGCGCAGGGCAATCGGCCACTTGGAAGGAGGCGCCAGGGACATCCAGCGCCGCGCAGATCGCACCGCCGCCTTGAATGAGCAGGCTGTTGACATCGAAGCCGGAGGTGACACCGGGCTGCACGATGCCGAGATCCAGCGTGGTGGGGTCGTACACAAGGGTGTGGATAGTGTAGCTGCCCGGTGCGTTCACCTGGAATGAGGGCTCACCGCCTGCGCCGATGATGACCAGGCCCGGACCTTGCGTGAGCACGTAGGCCACGGAGTAGCCCTCGGGCACGTACGGGGCATCCGCAACCGTTGCATCGAGCATGGCGACACCCCCCTCCAGGCAGGGCGCCGGATTCAGCGCCGACAGGCTGCCGGCATCCGGATTGTCCACGAGCACGCTCGTGCCGTTGACATCCAAGCTGGCGCAGATGCTGCCTCCGCCTTGGATGAGCAGGCCGTTGACATCGAAGCCGGTGGTGATACCGAACTGGACGATGGAGAGGTCGAGCGTGGCGGGATCGTACACCAGGCGATGAATGGTGTAAAGTCCGGTGCTGGAGACATTGAATATGGGCTGGTTGGCAACCGCCTGGATCACCAGGCCCGGGCCTTTGGTAAGGACGAAAATGGACTGAAAGCCCAGCGGGACAACCTGGTCGCCCATGGAGATGCCGCCGATGTAGGTACCGCCATCCTGGAGGCAATCGGTGGCCTTGAAGCCACGGAGCGTGCCGGCTTGCGCACTGCATGCACCGCCCGATTGGGCCAGGGAAGGCTGCGCCATGGCCAGCGCAGCGGCGGCCCAGAGGCCGCCCAGCACGGCCCGTGTCATGACACGGAACCGTGAACGAGGGGTAGGTAACCAGTTCATGGGGTATGGGTTAGTGCGGGGAGAACACGCCCCGCCCAAGACTGTTCACGGAAACACGAAAAATCATGAACGCCGGCAGGTGGAAGCGAAGACCTCAATACACCACCACATAACGACGGTCCGTCGCCCCAGCCCGCGTCCCAGGGAGGATGAAGTCCAGGGAGAGGAGCTGTACGCGGTAGTCCTCGAATTCCAGCACCCTATCCGTCACGAGCCCACTTGCCGACAGCTCCTTCAGGCCCTGAGCGTCGGTATAGATGGCGAATCCGGGATTGACCACCTCTGCGGCCTGTTCGGCTGAAGCCAATCCTCCCGGGGTGAACCCCGCATAGAAGTCGAGTGCCGTGCCGCCAGCGTTCAGCACAAAGAATCGGTTGGCATCCAGCCCCTGCGCTTTCGCCCACCGCCCTGCCCGGGCATTGGCCTGGTAGCCCAGCACCTCAGGGTAGATCAGCGTGTTCAGCCCCAGGCCTGCGACCAGCCAGACCCATACCGTACCGGTGAAGAGCTGATCACGATGCTGAGCCGCCAGACCACGACAGAGCAAAACGCCGCCGGGCGCAAGTGCAAGCGGGATGATGGGCCACCAGCGCGTAGGGAAGCACCATGCCGTCAATGCGATGAGCGCCACGGCCAAGAGCGAGACCACGGCGGCCTGCCCGTACCGTGCCCATCGGGCCGCAGCATGGTCCCAGCCGATGGCACCGAGCACCGCGAGCAAGGGCATGATGACATAGAGGTAATGCGGTAGCTTGAACTGTGACAGCGATAGCGCAGCGAATACCAGCAGGCTACCGCCCATGGCGGCATGCTCCGGCATAGGCTGGCGCCGGAAGGCGGCGATGACATGCTGCCCAAGACCGACGACCACGAACAGCGTCCACGGCAGCACCTGCCAGAGCAGCTCATGGGTGAAGAAGAGCACCGTGCTATCATCCCTCCAACGGTTCTCGCCCGTGATGCGCCCGAAGCTCTGCTCCCAGAAATAGAAGCGGATGCCGCGCACACCGTGCTGCTCATAGAGGCCGATGCACATCGGGATGAGGGCGAGGGCCACGAGCAACGGAGCGGCCAGCCATCGGCGGTCGCGCAGAGCCCGCCAGTGACCGCCCAAGGCCAGGTGGGCCCCCAAGGCGGCCACGGGGGCCACAGCACCCATGGGGCCCTTGGCGAGCATGCCGGCCGCCACCGCGGCAGCCGCCGCCAACAGCTGCCACCAACGACGCTGCTGCATCCAGGTAGCGCCCGCCCAGATGGCCGTGACCACCGAGCCGGTGAGGAGCGTATCGCACCGCACGTCATTGGTCATGAGCAGGAAGGCCGCGCTCGCACCGAACATGACCGCGGCGCGGCGTGCGATGGCCGCGCCGTGGAAGAGCTGCGCGAAGCGGTACGTGCTGAATACGCCGAGGAATGCGAAGAGTATGCTGGGGAGCTTGTAGCTCCAATTGTGCACGCCGAAGAGCTTGAAGGAGAGCGCTGAGAGCCAGAAGAGCAATGGCGGCTTGTCCAGGTAGTCGCGCCCGCGGTGGTAGAGCTTGAGCCAGTCATCCTGCGCCAGCATATCGCGCGACATGGCCGCGTACTGGGCGGCATCCACCTCCATCACATCAAGGCCGGCGCCCGAGAGCGCCACAGCGGCCAAGCCGGCCAGCGACCAGCGGAAGGCTGCGGCGGTCATGGGGCAATGTTAGGCGCTGATTGCCTGGCACGGGCCCATACCCTCGGATCGGCGCTGCCGTCGCCTTGGAAAGGAGGGCTTCCTGGATCGGGCCGCTTGGCTACATTCGCGCCCTCGTTCGCCGGAATGGGCGAATACCTTGACTGACAAGCGCATACAAGACAATCGACGAGACACATGGGAAGTGAACTGATGTACTACATCCCCGCGCTGGGCGTGGTGGGCCTGATAGTGATGATCGCCAAGGCGCTCTGGGTGAACAAGCAGGATGCCGGCGACGCCAACATGAAGGAACTGGCTGGCTACATCGCCAGCGGTGCCAGCGCCTTCCTGAAGGCCGAATGGAAGGTGCTCGGGATCTTCGCTGTGCTGGCCGCCGTGCTGCTGGCCTGGAGCGGTACGCTGGTGGAGCACAGCGACTGGGTGATCGCCGTGGCCTTCCTGATCGGCGCCTTCTTCAGCGCCTTCGCCGGCTGGATCGGCATGAGCATCGCCACCAAAGCCAACGTGCGCACCACGCAGGCCGCCCGCACCAGCCTGGCCAAGGGCCTGCAGGTGAGCTTCAATGGCGGCACCGTGATGGGCCTTGGCGTGAGCGGCCTGGCCGTGCTGGGCCTGAGCGTGCTGTTCATCGTGTTCTACCGGATGTACGTCAATGGCGCCTCACCGAACGGCGAGGAGATGATGAAGGCCTTGGAGGTGCTCGCCGGATTCTCGCTGGGCGCCGAGAGCATCGCGCTCTTCGCCCGTGTGGGCGGTGGCATCTACACGAAAGCAGCCGACGTGGGCGCCGACCTCGTGGGCAAGGTGGAGGCCGGCATCCCGGAGGATGATCCGCGCAACCCCGCCACCGTGGCCGACAACGTGGGCGACAACGTGGGCGATGTGGCCGGCATGGGCGCCGACCTCTTCGGCAGCTATGTCGCCACCATCCTCAGCACCATGGTGCTCGGCCGCGAGGTGATCGCCACCGGTGACAGCTTCGGCGGCCTCTCCCCGATCCTGCTGCCCATGGTGATCGCGGGCCTCGGCATCCTCTTCAGCATCATCGGCACCTTCTTCGTGCGCATCAGCAAGGACACCGACAGCGTGATGGCCGCACTCAACAAGGGCAACATCGGCAGCATCCTGCTCACGGCCGTGGCCAGTTATTTCGTCATCGGGTGGATGCTTCCCGAGACGATGTCGTTCCAGCGCGGTGATGTGGTGCTGGAAATCGCCCGCATGAACGTGTTCTGGGCCATCATCCTCGGCCTGGTGGTGGGCTTCCTGATGAGCTACATCACCGAGTACTACACCGCCATGGGCCGCAAGCCCGTGATGAGCATCGTGAAGAAGAGCGGCACCGGCCATGCCACCAACGTGATCGGCGGCCTCGCCGTGGGCATGGAGAGCACCTTCCTCCCGGTCATCGTGCTGGCGGCGGGCATCTTCGGGTCCTTCCAGCTGGCCGGCCTCTACGGCGTGGCCATCGCCGCGGCGGGCATGATGGCCACCACGGCCATGCAGCTCGCCATCGACGCCTTCGGCCCCATCGCCGACAACGCGGGCGGCATCGCTGAGATGAGCGGTCTGCCCAAGGAGGTGCGTGAGCGCACAGACATCCTCGACGCCACGGGCAACACCACCGCCGCCACGGGCAAGGGCTTCGCCATCGCCAGCGCCGCACTCACCGCCCTTGCGCTCTTCGCGGCCTACGTGGGCCTGGCGGGCATCACTGCCATCGACATCTACAAGGCCGACGTGCTGGCCATGCTCTTCGTGGGCGGCATGATCCCCTTCCTCTTCAGCAGCATGGCCATCAGCGCCGTTGGCAAGGCCGCCATGGACATGGTGCGCGAGGTACGCCGCCAGTTCAAGGAAATCCCCGGCATCATGGAGGGCAAGGGCAAGCCCGAGTACGAGAAGTGCGTGGCCATCAGCACGCAGGCTTCCATCCGCGAGATGATCCTGCCCGGTGCGCTCGCCCTGTTGAGCCCCGTGATCGTGGGCTTCGCCTTCGGTCCTGAGGCGCTCGGCGGCCTGCTGGCGGGCATCACCGTGAGCGGGGTGCTCATGGGCATCTTCCAGAACAATGCGGGCGGCGCGTGGGACAATGCCAAGAAGAGCTTCGAGAAGGGCGTGGAGATCGACGGGCAGATGTACTACAAGCACAAGAGCGACAAGCCCTCGCCCCCGCACCAGGCAGCCGTGACCGGCGACACCGTAGGCGATCCCTTCAAGGACACCAGCGGTCCTTCGATGAACATCCTCATCAAGCTCACCTCGATCGTAGCGCTTATCATCGCCCCGCACATCAATGAGGCCGGCCATCACGTGGCTGGCGCTGCGGTGCCCGCGATGGAGGCCGCGCCTGCCGCCGGCCATGCTGCAGCCCATGCCGAGGGCGCGACCCAGGAGGCCGCCGACGCCGACCGGGAGGCCCTCGGGCACATGGAGGCCCGGGCCACCGATTACAGCACCAAGCTGATCACCGGCTTCGAGGTGAAGGGCGCCAGTGGCGGAATGGAGAACGACCTGATGACCTTCATCATGCGCGCCATCCCCGCCGACAAGACCACCTGGATCGCCTTCAACGAGGTGGGTTATGCCGGCACCGCGCTCACCCCCGCTTCCGATGCCCAGGTGACCAATACGGCCGAGATCCTCAAGGCCTACCCCACCCTGAAGCTCGAGTTGGGAGCCGGTGGCGCCGATGCGCAAACCAAGGCCGAAGCGCTCCGTAATGCCATCATCGCCAAAGGCATCGCATCGGATCGCCTGGTGGCCAATGGCTATGGAGCCGATGCTCCATTCGCCAGCAAGCCGCTCTACCTCGACAAGCCCTCCACCCAGGGCCCTGCCCTTCGCGTGAGCGAGCGCTAGGCGCGGAACAGTATTCAACGGGAGCGCCCCGGCCATGGCCGGGGCGCTCCCGTTTCGGACGGATGGGATCAGCGCTTCTTCGCGAGGGCCTTTGCCCCATTCTTGCCGGGCGCTCCCTTGGCAGCCACCTTCACTGCGGCCTTGGCGGGCTTCGCCTCGTCCTTGCGCACGGGCTTCTCCATCGGGAAGAGGCCATGGATCTCCGCATCGATCCGCGAGATGATCTGGCCCAAGTGCTCCGGGTCGGCATGGAAGGCATTGTCCTCCACATCGACCACCAGCAGCTTGCCCTTGTCGTACTTCTCGATCCAGGCGTCGTAGCGCTCATTCAGCCGCTTGAGGTAGTCGATGCTGATGGAGGCCTCGTAGTCGCGGCCGCGTTCTGCGATCTGCCTCACCAGCTTCTCCACCGGGGCCTGCAGGTAGATGAGCAGGTCAGGCGGCTGAATGGCGCTCTCCATGTTCAGGAAGAGGCGGTGGTAGTTCTCGAAATCGCGCGTGGTCATCAGCCCCATCGCGTGCAGGTTGGGGGCGAAGATGTAGGCGTCCTCGTAGATGGTGCGGTCCTGGATGACGTTGCGGCCAGTGCGGCGGATCTCCAGCAACTGCTCGAAGCGGCTGTTGAGGAAGAAGATCTGGAGGTTGAAGCTCCAGCGCTGCATGTCCTTGTAGAAGTCGAAGAGGTACGGGTTGTTGTCCACCGCCTCCTGCAGCTGCTCCCATTTGTAGTGCTTGGCGAGGAGCTGGGTGAGGGTGGTCTTGCCTGAGCCGATGTTGCCCGCGATGGCGATGTGCATCTCGCTGGTTGATGTTGAGGGTTGAGCGCTTGTGGATCGCTGCGCTGAGAACGAGCGATGGCGAAGATACCCGCACCGCGCGTGGCGGGCGGTGTTGTGGAAAACTCGCTCCGCATCAACGCTGATCGGGCACCGTGCGCACCGTGATGCCCGCATCCGTGAGCAGGTACAGCAGCCCGCGCTCGCTCCGCGCATCGCGCACCGGGCCCTCGAGGCCGCCTTGCACGGGGATGTCGCGCACGGCGAACGACCGCATGTCGTACTCGTGCAGCATGCCGTCGGCGAACCAATGGAGATGGAAGCCGCGCACGGAGAAGCTCTCGGCGCCCATCACCGGAATGGTGCGCATGAAGGTGCCGAACAGATCGAACACATGGATGCCCGCCTGCGGATCGAGGACGTAGAGCCGGCTCTCGTGCTCGAGCATCCGCGTGGGCGCCAGGGTCCGCCCCAGCAGTTGGTCGAGGCGGCCTGTATTGGCCAGGGGCCTCAGCTGGGCATCCACGCGGACCAGCGCCATCTCGCGCTGGTCGAAGAACCAGAAGCCGTTCTGCACGCTCATGCACGCCAGCACCACCTGCGGGAATCCGCTGCGCGGCAGGTTGATGACGCTCCCCTGCACCGCGAGCGTATTGTCCAGCACGGCCAGCTGGCCCTGCTCCGGAGCGAAGACCATCGGCTTCAGGGAGTAGAAGGCATCGATGCATGCGATCCGCCCGAGCGTCTTCACGCTGTTGCGCAGGCACGAGCGGCCCTTGGGGTCGAAGAGCCGCAGCTCGTCGCCGGCCAGTGCGTACACATAGCCCAGCTCGTCCGTGGTGAAGGCGTCGAAACGGCCCTCTATCACGAACCCTTCGGGCCCGTCCTGCGCTGGAAGCAGGGCGGGAAGCAGCGGCAGTAACAGGGCCAGGAACCGGTGCATCAGGCGTGCGCAGGCGAGAGGATGGACTCGATGAGCGCGCGGTCGTTGCAGAGCCGGGGCACCTTGTTCTGCCCGCCCAGCCTGCCGCGCCGCCGCATCCATGCATGGAACGTGCCGCGCTCGAGCCGATGGGCCACCGGCCGCCGCAGCGCCATGTCGCCCCGGCGCTTGGCATCGTAATCCGAGTTCAACGCCCGCATGGCGGCATCGAGCTCGTCCACGAAGCGTTCCATGTCATCGGGCGGCCGCTCGAACTCGATGGCCCACTCATGGCCGCCGCGCGCCTCGCCCTGCATGTAGATGGGCGCAGCGGTGTACTCGGCCACCACGGCCCCTGTGGCGCGGCAGGCGGCCTCGATGCCGCGATCGGCATTGTCCACGATCAGCTCCTCGCCGAAGGCGTTGATGAAGCTCCGCGTACGGCCGCTCACCTGCACCCGGAAGGGCTTCACGCTGGTGAAGCGCACCGTATCACCGGGCATGTAGCGCCAAAGGCCGCCGTTCGTGCTGATGACCAGGGCGTAGTCGGTGCCGGGCTCCACCTCGTCGAGGAGCAGCGTGCGGGGGCGCTCCGTGCCGAGCTCCGAGAGCGGCATGAACTCGTAGAAGATCCCGTAGTCCAGCATGAGGAGCATGTCATCCGCGCCCCGCCGGTCCTGCACGGCGAAGAAGCCCTCGCTGGCGTTGTAGCTCTCCAGGTAGTTCATCTGGGGCGAGGGGATCAGGTCGCGGAACTGCTCCCGATAGGGCCTGAAGCTGACGCCACCGTGCATGAATAGCTCGAGATTAGGCCACACCTGGCCGATGTCGCGCTTGCCGGTGAGCTCGAGGATGCGGCGCAGGAGCACCAAGGTCCAGCTAGGCACGCCGGCGATGCACCGCACATCCTCGCGCATGGTCTCGCGCGCCATGCGCTCGATCTTCTCCTCCCAGTTCTCCATGAGCGCGGTCTCGATCACCGGGGTGCGCCTCACCTCCACCCAAACCGGCAGGTTGCGGATGATGATGGCGCTCAGGTCGCCGCTGTAGGCATCGCTGCGCAGCTGCTCGATGCTGCTGCTGCCGCCCACCACCAGGCTCATGCCCTGGTACAGCTTGCTGTCGGGCCGCTGCTGGTAGTGCAGCGCGATGAGGTCCTTCCCGCCTTTGTAATGGCAGTCCTCCAGCGCCTCGCGGCTGACCGGGATGAACTTGCTCCGGTCGCTGGTGGTGCCGCTGCTCTTGGCGAACCACTTCACATCCGTGGGCCAGAGCAGGTTCTGCTCGCCCTTGCGCAGGCGCGCCACATAGGGCTTCACGCCCTCGTAGTCCTGCACCGGTACGCGCTGGCGGAACTCATCCGGGGTGGTGATGGCGCCATAGTCGTGCTGCCTGCCCCACTCGGTGTAGCGGGCGGTGCGCAACAAGGAGTGGAAGACCTCCAGCTGGGCCATGATGGGGTTGTCCCGGAACAGCTCGATCTGCTGGAGGCGCTTCTTGATGAGGAAGCCGAAGAGGGCGTTCAGGGGCATGGGTGCGGCGGTGCGCCTATCTTCCGCCGAAAGTAATCGTGTGCGATGAACGACGGACAGCCCCTGTTGAAGATGCGTGCCGCGCTGGGGGATGACGGCGCCGTGCGGTACGAGCTGCCCCTCTCCCCCCCGCTCCCGCTCAACGACCGCATCGGGAAGCCCTTGACGCTGGCATTCACGGGCAAGCTGAGCTGCGTCAACTGCGGTCGGCGGGTGAAGAAGCTGTTCCAGCAGGGCTTCTGCTACCCCTGCCTGCAGTCCGCGCCGGAGGCCGCTGAGTGCATCGTGCATCCCGAGCTGTGCCGGGCGCACCTCGGCGAGGGCCGTGACCCGGAATGGGAGCGCACGCACCACGCCACCGAGCACACGGTGTACCTGAGCTTCACCGGCGACGTGAAGGTGGGGGTCACGCGCGCCACGCAGGTGCCCACGCGCTGGATCGACCAAGGCGCGACGGCGGCACTGGTCATCGCACGCGTCCCCTACCGGCAGCTCGCCGGGCTCATCGAGGTGGACCTGAAGCGCCTCTTCAAGGACAAGACGAATTGGCGCGCGATGCTGAAGGAGGCGGAGCCCGCCGCCGAAGCGCTCCTTGCGGCACGGGCGCAGGCCATCGGCGCCTTGCGCGACGACCTGCAGGAGCACCTCCTGCACGACGAGGCGCCCCAGGCGATACGGTACCCCGTCCTCGCTTACCCTCCGAAGGTGGCCAGCGTATCCTTCGAGAAGCAGCCCGAAATCGGCGGCGTGCTGGTCGGCATCAAGGGCCAGTACCTCATGTGGGAGGATGGCCGGGTGCTGAACATCCGCAATCAATCAGGCCACCACGTGGAGGTGCTGAACTGAGGGAGTGTAACCCCCGGGGCGCAACCCGCGTTGCAAGGGCAGGGTTTTGGTTAGGATCAGGCAACTGATCACAAGGGCAAGCGAACGGCCGCCGGATGGCGGCCGTTCGTGCTTTCCGGTCGGTCGGGGCGCGCTCAGCGCACCACGAGGTCGAAGGGCATGCGGGCCTGGATGCCGCTCCGGCTGCGGGCCTCCCGCACCAGGCGGAACTGCTCCAGCAGCTGGGCATCGTCGCCGAGGTACTGGCGGGCCACCCAGGCCCGGGCGTCCGCATTGAGGTCCTTCAGCAGCTTGTGCAGGAGATCCTCCTGCTCGGGCATCTCCACGCGGCGGTACTCCGAAAGGCTGGCTAGCCCGGCAGCGGCCGCGATGGCGTCCTCGAGACCTCCCAGCTCATCCACGAGGCCGCGCGCCTTGGCATCGGTGCCCGTCCACACGCGCCCTTGCCCGATGCTGTCCACCTGCGCGGGGGTGAGCTTGCGCCCTTCTGCCACGCGCTCCACGAATCCTGCGTAGAACTCATCCACCCATTGCTGCATCATGCGCTTCTCGTGGTCGGTGAGTGGGCGGTTGAGGTTGTACATGTCGGCGTGCTGGTGGGTCTTCACCCCATCGAAGGTGATGCCCAGCTTGTTGTTGAAGAAGCCCTCGGTATTGGGCACCAGGCCGAAGACGCCGATGGAGCCCGTGATGGTGGTGGGCTCCGCGTAGATGCGGGTGGCCGGGGCGCTGATGTAGTAGCCGCCGCTCGCCGCCACATCGCCCATGCTCACCACCACCGGCTTGGCCTCCGCGGCCAGCTTCACCTCGCGCCAGATCACCTCGCTGGCCAGGCCGCTGCCGCCTGGGGAGTTCACGCGGAGCACGATCGCCTTCACGGCGCTGTCCTCCCGAGCCTTGCGGAGGGTGGCCGAGAGCGAGGTGCTGCCGATGACATCGTCGCCGCTCTCCCCGCTGGAGATGCCGCCTTCCGCGTAGATCACCGCCAGCTTCGCATCCCCCTTGCCCTTGTCGGCATCGGCATCGAATGAGCGCAGGTACTTGCCAAGGCCTACGAAGGCGATCTCCTTCTTGCTGTCGAGCGCCATCCGCTCCTTCATGTCGGCCAGCACCTCATCGCGGTACTTGAGGCCATCCACCAGGCCGAGGTCGCGCGCCGTGGTGTCGTTGCGGGCCTCCAGCCCGTCGGCGATGCGGTCCAGGTCACCTGCTGCGATTCCGGTCTTCTCCGCCACGGCGGCCCGATGCTCCGTCCACAGCCCATCGAGCAGGGCGCGCACCTGCGCTTCATTGGCCGCACTCATGCTGTCCTCCGTATAGACCTCTCCGAAGCTCTTGAAGCGGTTATTGCTTCCGCGGATGAATTGCATCTCCACATCGAGCTTCTCGAAGAGTCCCTTCAGGAACATGTACTCGCTCTGCAGCCCGCGGTAGTCGAGCATGCCCTTGGGCTGCAGGTAGACCTGGTCCGCCGCCGAGGCGATGTAGTAGCTGCCCTGGGTGTAGAACTCCGCCCAGGCCACCACCGGCTTGCCGCTCTCCTTCTTGAACTCGACCAGCTTCTCGCGGACCTCGCGCAGCGTGGCGAAGCCGCCGTTCACCTGGGTGAGGTCGAGGAAGATGCCCTCGATGTGGTCGTCCTTCTTGGCGTGCTCCAATGCCGCGAGCACCTGGTTCAGGCCGACCTTCGACTCAGCCGAGAAGGGCCCGAGGTCGATGTCCAACTGCTCCTCGTCGCCACGGTCCACCAGCCGCTGATCCAGCGTTAGGTGCAGCACCGAGCCGTCCTTCACCTTGGCGGGCTTGCCCTTCGAGCCAAGGCCGGCGCCGATGGCGGCGATCATGCCGAAGAAGAGGACCATCAGCACCACGCCGATCACCAGGGTGCCGAGCATGGATGCGAACATGAACTTGAAGAACTCTCTCATGGGGTCAGGGGGGATTTGCGGCCCCGAAACTAGGCTGAGCGCACATCGCCCGGCCCCGGCCGATACACGAACGGGGCGCGGGATGGATGGGAGGGCGGTGACCGGATAGCTTTGGGGCCATGAGCGGAGTGGCCGAGGCCTTGCTGCTGCTGGGGGGGAATGCTGGGGACCCCATGGCGAACCTGGAGCGCGCCGAGGCGGGCATCGCGGCGCGCACGGGCTCCATCCTGGCCCGCAGCCGCGATCACTGGACCCTGCCCTGGGGATTCGACGACGACCGCCTGTTCCTGAACCGGGCTCTGTTGGTAGAGACCGCCCTCGCGCCTACCGCACTGATGAAGGAGCTGCTGGGCGTTGAGGCCGAATTGGGCAGGACCCGCCTGCCGGATACGCGCTATGCGGCACGCACCATCGACATCGACATCCTGCTGATCGGCAGCCGTACGATCGACGCACCGGGGCTCACCGTGCCGCACCCCCGCCTGCACGAGCGGCCCTTCGCCTTGGCACCCGCCGCGGACATCGCACCGGATTGGGTGCATCCCGCACTCGGCCGCACGGTGCTCCAGCTCCTGATCGACATTCGGCGGCACGGTTGACGCACCATGCGCTACGGCTACATCGCCATCGAAGGGCTCATCGGGGCCGGCAAGACCACGCTGGCCCGGCGGCTCGCCGACCTCAGGGGCGGGCGCCTGGTGCTGGAGGAGTTCGATGACAACCCCTTCCTGCCGCGCTTCTACGCTGAACCTGAACGCTATGCGTTCAGCGTGGAGCTCTCCTTTCTGGCCCAGCGCTACCACCAGCTCAAACGGGTCACCGAGCAGGACCTGTTCAGTCCGGTCACCATCGCCGACTACTCCATCGGGAAATCGCTCGTCTTCGCCAGCGCCACCCTACCCCCGGACGAGCATGCGCTGTTCCGCGACCTCTACCAGATCATGTACGCGGACCTCCCGCAGCCGGAGCTCATCGTATACCTGCACCTGGGCATCGAGCGCGTGCGCGAGCGGATCCGGCAGCGGGGCCGCGGCTACGAGCAAGCGATCGGCGCCGACTACCTCATGCGGCTGCAGGAGCGGTACATGGACCACCTGATGAAGGCGGCCTCCACCCGAGCGCTCATCGTGGACCTCGGGCAGTCGGACCTGCTGCACGACGCGGCCGCCTTCGACCGGCTCCTTGGCCTGATCGAGGAAGAGGCGCCGTACGGCTACCGCATCGCAACCCTCTGAAGCGCACGGCGCTATGTGAAGAAATCAATCGGGTGCCAGCGGGAATCCCCGGATAACGGTGTTTATACTTGCCGCCGAATTCACCCAACACGCCCTCCTTATGGAAAAGCGCCACCTGAAAGGCCTTTCGATCCTCGCCGCCGGCACGCTCGTGATTACCGGCTGCGGAGGACTCGGAAAAATGAAGAAGTACGCCGAGAACATCAAGTACACGGTTGAACCGAATCCCCTCATCGTACAAGGCGATTCCGTAGCCATCAGCGTGAACGGCAGCTTCCCGGGGAAGTACTTCTACCGCAAGGCCCAGGTGGAACTGACCCCCACCCTCACCTACGCCGGCGGTGAGACGCCCTACAAAATGGTGGGCTTCCAGGGCGACAAGGCCGTGGGCAACTACACCGTCATCCCCTATGAGGCGGGCAAGAGCTTCAGCTACACCGGCAAGGTGGCCTACACGCCGGCCATGAGCACCAGCGAACTGGTGGTGAAGATCCTGGGCAAGCAGGGCAGCAAGGAGATGCCCTTCGACCCGTTCAAGCTGGCCGACGGGGTCATCACGACGCCTTATCTCATGCTCAGCGATGACAAGGTGCTGCTCGGCAAGGATGCCTTCCAGCGCGTCACCAGCCACAACCAGGACGCCACCATCCAGTATCTCGTGAACAGCAGCGTTGTGCGCCCAGGCGAGGTGAGCGATGCCGATGTGAAGGCGCTGGCCGCCTTCATCAAGGCGAGCCTGAAGGACCCCAGCGTGCAGATCAAGGGCATGTCCATCGATGCCTGGGCCAGCCCCGAGGGCGAGCTGAGCAAGAACGAGAACCTGGCCGACGACCGTGCCAAGAGCGCCATGGCCTGGGCGAAGGGCGAGCTGATGCGCAGCAAGGTGGAAGCCGCCAAGGCTGAGGCCTTCTTCACGCTCAATCCCCGCGGCGAGGACTGGGAGGGCTTCAAGCGGGCCATGCAGGCCAGCACCACGGTGCCCGATAAGGAACTGGTGCTCCGCGTGCTGGAGATGTACCCCGATCTGGCCAAGCGCGAAGAGGAGATCCGCAACATGGCCGCCACCTACAAGGAGATCGCCGAGCACATCCTGCCGCAGCTCCGCCGCAGCGAGATGCGCCTCAACTTCGACCGTGTCGGCAAGACCGACGAGCAGCTCACCGCGATGAGCAAGAGCATGCCCGATTCGCTGACCGTGGAGGAGCTGCTCTTCAGCGCCACGCTGACCAGCGACCTCAATGAGCAGCTCCGCATCTACCGCGAAGCGAGCCGCATTCATCCCACTGACTACCGCGGCCCGAACAACGCCGGCTACGTCCTCTTTCAGCAGAACAAGCTGGCCGAGGCCGAGGCTGAGTTCCAGAAGGCCAACAGCATCCAGGAGAACCCTGTGAGCACGAACAACCTCGGCGTGTGCGCCCGGTTGAAGGGTGACCGCAAGAAGGCCATGAGCCTCTACCAGAAGGCCACGGCTGCCGGCCCCGAGGTGAAGTACAACATGGGTATTGTCCATATCCAGAATGGCGACTATGGCAGCGCCAGCAGCAACATGGGCAGCGTCAATAGCGTGAATGCGGCGCTGGCCAAGGTGCTGGGCGGAGATGCCGCCGGCGCCCAGCGCATCCTGGAAGCGGCTCCGGACAAGGACACCGCTACCGGCCACTACCTCATGGCCATCATCGGTGCCCGCCAGAGCAATGGCGACATGGTGCGGAACCACTTGGGCATGGCCGTGCAGAAGGATGCCAGCCTGCGCGAGAAGGCGATGAAGGACCTCGAGTTCCGCAACTTCAAAGGGCAGCTGGGCCTCTGATTCCGGTGCGCTCGGAAGCAGAAGCCCCCGTCGCAGGACGGGGGCTTCTGCTTTTCAGCGCTTCGCCAGGGCTCCCTTCACCGGCCCATGCCCTTCACCGATCCATGGAGGACCTGGACTGGGCCTTGATCGGACCGCAGGCAGTGTCTCCAACGCCCAGGTGATGCGGCCGTTGCGCCGGATGCCCCCCCGGGCATCCGGAAGCATCCATGTTGCATCACGCCGGAGGATGGAATGGACCCGGACGTGGGCGGTCCCGCCCTAGGGCTCCAGCTCCCACACGGTGCTGCGGCGCCTGAACGGCTGTTTGATGCGCTCCTTGTGCTGAAGCACGAACGCCATCACGAGGTAGACCACCAGGTGGGCACCGGCCGTGATGAAACTGAGGTAGATGAAGCTCAGGCGCACCTGCTCGGTCTTCACATTGAGCTTGCCGGCCCACCAGGCGCAAACGCCGAAGGCTTGCTGCTCGAACCAGGAACGGATGGGCGTGACCATGGCGATGCGCATTGGGCCGTGGCTGATCGGCTCCGATCAGAAGACGATCTTGGCGCGGCGGATGCGTGCCCGGTACTTCTTGCTGCCGCTCTTGTACTTGTACATCTTCCAGTCGGCCGTGAACTTCAGGAAGAGGTAGGCATCGAGGTCCTTCTCATCGCCCCGCTGCTGACCGGTGGCCGTGGGGTTGATTCCCTGCTCCTGCATGTAGGGCGTATTCAGCCCCGGATTCGCCAGATACGCCGCCACATCGCCGCGCGCTTCGCGGATGGCGGCGTTGTCGTAGTAATTGGTGCTGACGTCGTCGATGTAGTCGGTGAAGGTCTTGGTATACTGCAGCTCCAGTCCGCCGCTCCACTGCTTGGTGAAGGCCCTGCGGATGCCCAGGCCCATGGGGATGCAGATCTGGTAGTTGTTGTACTCCTCGGCACCGTTGGGGAGCCCCTGACCCTCCGTCCCCAGGGGCTTCAGGCGCACCCAGGCATTGTTGAACTGGGCGCGCGGATCGAAGTAGAAGCCGCCCACACCGGCGAAGAGGTAGAGGCCCACCCGGCTGCTCTTGGTGCCCTTCACCCCCCGGAGGTCGTAGATGTGGCCTAGCTCCTCCCGGTAAAGGTGGAGCTCATAGACGAGCGACAGCTCGAAGACATCCGATTTGAAGCTGAGGTTCCGGTTCTGGCGGAATGGCTCCGTGGTGAGGTTATCGTTCCCTGCCAGCACACCGTAGGTGAACCGCAGGCGCAGCGCCTGCTGGCGTGCCAGGTAATAGCGATAGGCCAGGCTCGCCGCAGGACGGGTCTGGCTGATCTCCAGGTCCCACACGAATGGGGACCCGATCTGGTTGCGGCCACCCAGCTCCCCGAGGAAATTGGCGATGCCGAAGCCGAACTCGACCTCCTGGCGGTGCGTCTTCCAATAGGTGGATTGGCGGAAATACTGCCCGCTCGCCGCATCGGCCAACAGAATGGCCACGACGGAACTGAGGACGTAACGGAGTAGGGTTCGCTGCATGCGGCGGGTCGGCAGTCGGCCAAATATAGAGGGATGCGCCCTAACGGGCCAGTTCGCCTCAGGGTTCCGTCCTCATAGACCGGTTGAACCCGCGATGGTTGCCTCTGCAGCCGGGCCCTCCGCCGTGAGGGCATGGAGCACCACGCCCGCGCAGACCGAGACGTTCAAGGAGTGCTTGCTGCCGCGCTGGGGTACGACCAGGCAGGCATCGCACGCCCGCACCACCTCGTCGGAGACCCCATGGAGCTCATTTCCGAGCACCAGCGCCAAAGGCCCGGAGGCCATGCCCTTGGCCCGCTCGAGGGGCACGGCCATCAAGGTCTGTTCCACGGCCACCACGCGATAGCCCTCCGCCTGCAAGCGCTCCACGGCGACCTTGGAATCGGCGCAATGCTCCCATGGCACGGATAGCGTGGCACCCAACGCCGTTTTCTCGATCTCGCGGTGCGGCGGGCAGGGCGTGAAGCCGCAGAGCACGATCCGCTCCACCCCGAACGCATCGGCCGACCGGAAGATGGAGCCCACGTTGTGGCGGCTGCGCACATCGTCGAGCACGACGACCAGGCGCTGGTGCAGTCCGTGCCGGTAGTCCTGCGGAGGGATGCGGCCGAGTTCCTCGATGGTCAGCTTGCGGTCCGTGGCAGGCATGGCGGTGTTGTCAGCAAGTTGTGGAAAGGCGCCGGGAGCAGGGCCGTACTTTGGAGGCCGGCTTCAAGCAAAGCCGCCGAAACCATGGCCAAAGCCGCCGGAGACACCCCTTTGATGCGCCAATATGCATCGATCAAGGGAAAGTACCCGGACGCGATCCTGCTGTTCCGCGTCGGTGACTTCTACGAGACCTTCGGCAGCGATGCCATCACCGCCTCGCGCGTCCTGGGTATCACGCTCACGCGCCGGAACAATGGCGGCAGCCAGGACGAGCTCGCAGGCTTCCCGCACCATGCCTTGGACAACTACCTGCCCAAACTGGTGCGCGCCGGATTCCGGGTGGCGGTTTGCGACCAGCTGGAGGACCCGAAGCAGGCGAAGACCATCGTGAAGCGCGGCGTGACCGAGGTGGCCACGCCGGGCGTCTCCTTCAGCGACCAGGTGGTGGAGCGGCGCGACAACCATTGGCTGGCCGCCCTCTGCGGCGGGCCGGGCGCCTACGGCCTCGCCTTCCTGGATGTCACCACAGGTGAGTTCCTGGTGGCGGAGGAGACCGCCGAGCCGATGGGCAAGCTCCTGGCCGGCCATGCGCCGCGCGAGCTGCTGGTGCCCAAGGGGGCGAAGGACCCCTTCCTGCTCGAGAGCCAAGGCCGGCTGCACAGCTTCGGCCTGGACGATTGGGCCTTCGCGGAGGAGTTCGCCCGCGAGCGCCTGCTCGGGCAGTTCGGTACCGCCACCCTCAAGGGCTTCGGCATCGAGCACCTGAAGCTGGCCCAGCGTGCCGCCGGCGCCGTGCTGCACTACCTGGGCGAGACCCGGCACGACCGTCTAGCGCACATCTCCTCCATCCGCTGGCTGCGGCCCGCGGACCATGTGGGGCTGGACCGCTTCACCATCCGCAACCTGGAGCTCGTGTCGCCGGTGAACGAAGGGGCCCGCACCCTGCTGGAGAGCATGGACCGGTGCGCCACGCCGATGGGTTCGCGGCTGCTGAAGCGCTGGCTGCTGCTGCCGCTACTGGACCGCAGCGCCATCGAGGAGCGTCTGGACCGCGTGCAGGGCCTGATGGCCACCCCGGTCGTCGAGGAGCGGTTGGGATCCGCGCTCCCCCGCATCGGCGACCTGGAGCGCCTCGCCGGCAAGGCGGCGGCGGCGCGCATCGCGCCGCGGGAGCTGCTGCAGCTCGCGCAGGCGCTGGAGGCCGCTCAGGAGGTGCACGATGCCCTTGCCGGCGGCGGTGATGCCCTGGTACGCGCAGCGGCGGGAATCACGCCGCCGCTGGAGCTCGCTGCAGCGATCCGGTCGGCCATCGAGCCGGAGACCCCGGCCACCCTGGCCAAGGGCGGCGTCATCCGCGGGGGTGTGCACGCGGAGCTCGATGAGCTGCGCCATGTGACCACCCATGCCAAGGAACTGCTGCTCGAGGTGCAGCGCCGGGAGATGGAGCGCACGGGGATCGGCTCCCTCAAGGTCGGCTACAACAACGTCTTCGGGTACTACCTGGAGGTGCGCAACGCGCACAAGGAGAAGGTGCCATCGGAATGGGTGCGCAAGCAGACCCTGGTGGGCGCCGAGCGGTACATCACCGACGAGCTCAAGTCGCTGGAGGAGCGGATCCTGGGCGCCGAGGAGCGCATCCTGGCGCTCGAGGGCGAGCTGTACGGCGCCCTGGTGCAACGCGTGGTGGAACGGATCGGCGATGTGCAGGGCTGCGCTCATGCCGTGGCCGCGCTCGATGCGCTGCGCTCCTTCGCGCTGAGCGCAACCGCGCTCGGCTATTGCCGCCCGGTGATCGATGAAGGCCGGGTGCTCGACATACGCGACGGCCGCCACCCCGTGATCGAGCAGCAATTGCCGCCGGGAGAGGCCTATGTGGCCAATGATGTACTGCTCGACCCCGAAGAGCGCCAGCTGGTGGTGATCACCGGCCCCAACATGAGCGGCAAATCAGCGCTGCTCCGGCAGACGGCGCTCATTGTGCTAATGGCGCAGGTGGGCAGCTTCGTGCCGGCGCGCGCGGCCCGGATCGGCCTGGTGGACCGCATCTTCACACGGGTGGGCGCCAGCGACAACCTGAGCACCGGCGAAAGCACCTTCATGGTGGAGATGAACGAATCGGCGAGCATCCTCAACAACCTCACCGATCGCAGCCTGGTGCTCCTCGACGAGATCGGGCGCGGCACCAGCACCTACGATGGGATCTCCATCGCCTGGGCCATCGCCGAGTACCTGCATGAGCACGCCGCACGGCCCAAGACGCTCTTCGCCACGCATTACCATGAATTGAACGAGATGGCCGCCACCTTCCCCCGCATCCACAACGCCAATGTGGCGGTTCGCGAAGTGGATGGGCGCGTGCTCTTCCTGCGGAAGCTGGTGCCGGGCGGGAGCGATCGGAGCTTCGGCATCCATGTGGCGCAGATGGCCGGCATGCCCAAGGCGGTGGTGGAGCGCGCCAAGAAGGTGCTGGCCCACCTGGAGCGCAGCCACGCGGGCGACCTGGGCGAGAGCGGACCCGAGCCCGCACGGCGCCCGAGCCCAAGCCTCAAGGGCATGGCCCCTGAGCCCCAGCTGAGCTTCTTCCAGCTGGACGACCCCGCACTCGAGGGCATCCGGGAACAGCTCACCGAGCTGGACATCGACACCCTCACCCCGGTGGAGGCGCTGCTGAAGCTCAACGAGATCAAGCGGATGGCCGGGGCCGGCACCGCCAGGCTCCGGAAAGCCTGATCCGATCGACGGCCCGCGGATTTGCAGTGATTGTTCCATCGCCTATATTTGCGCCCCCTACGCGAGAGTAGCTCAGTTGGTAGAGCACGACCTTGCCAAGGTCGGGGTCGCGGGTTCGAGTCCCGTTTCTCGCTCAAGCCGATGCCTCCTTCACGGGAGGCATCGTTGCTTTGCGGCCTGGCCATCCGCGCCCGGGTGGTGAAATGGCAGCCACGAGGGACTTAAAATCCCTTGGTCCGCAAGGGCCGTGCGGGTTCGAGTCCCGCCCCGGGCACCGGCGCATGCCGATCGTTCGCTCGGCAGGAGCGCCCTCCGCGTCGCAGCACGGTGCTTCATGCCGGCCAAGGGGGTAACAAAGGTTCTATTGACCCTTTTCGCGCAGGCCGTGACTTTTGGCCCCGGCACAAGCCCTGCCGCCCATCATGAAGCACATCCCGGTTCCCTTCCTTCTGCTCCTTGCGCTTGGGATCAGCCCCGTCCAAGGCCAGCTCATCCATGAGCGCTCCGCCCGCTGGGGCGGCAGCGGAAGCGATCAAGTGACGGCCACGGCGTTGGCACCGGACGGCTCCATGCTGCTGAGCGGCACCTTCAGCGGCACAATCGACCTGGACCCCGGACCCGGCCAGGTCAACGTCACAGCCACGCCGGCCGGAACCGTCAACTGTTTCGCCGTAAAGCTCGGGCCGGATGGAAGCTATGCATGGGGCTTCGCCCTGGCCAAGCCCGGCATTCCGGCAGGCGTGGCGTTCGCCACGGCCGGCGATGCGCTTGTAGCGTGGTCGTTCAATGGTGCGGCCGACATCGATCCCGGACCCGGTCAGCAGCTGACCCCGAACCAGGGGAACCACACGGCCGTGCAGCGGCTTGATGCGGCCAGTGGCGCGCTCATCAGCCACCTGGTGATCACAAGCCCGGTGGGCCAGTTCTTCTCCTCGGCGCACTCCACGCTGGGCCTGGAGGCCGCCCCAGACGGCGGCTTCGCCATCCACGGCTCGTTCGGGGACAACCTCGACCTGGACCCCGGCACCGGTACGGCCGTGGTGAACTCAAATGGCGGCGCCGATGCATTCATTGCGCGCTACGCCGCCGACATGAGCTTCGCATGGGGCCTGGGCCTCGGAGGCATCGGCAATTTCACCGACCAGACGAGCGATATCCGCTTCGATGCGGACGGGGCATTGTATGCGGGAGGATTCTTCAACAGCGGCACCGACTTCGACCCGGGAGCGGGCCAGGCCGTCATTCCACCGGCCAGCAGTGGCCGCGATGCCTGCGTGGCCAAGTACGGCGCCGATGGCAGCTACCTCTGGCACGCGCGCATGCTGTCACCGGGATCAAGCGATGGTGTGTTCGGTCTGGAAGTGGCCGATGCGCAGGTGCTCGTGATGGGCGCCTACGAGAACACGGTGGACGTGGATCCCGGTACCGGCACACTGACGCTCAACCCCATCAGCAACCAGGCCGGCACCTACTTCGTGAAGCTCTCGGCCAGCAGCGGGGAGCTCGCATCGGCCGCCCAGTTCGACCAGCTCATCCAACCGGCGGGCGGTGCAGCGGCCAATACCAACCGGCGCTCCATGGCGCTCACCGGCGATGGCCACTTCGTGATCGCAGTGGAACTCGCCTTCGGTGTCCTGGACATGCAGATCGGACCGGGCGTGACCAACCTGCAGCCCAATTCGGGCGTGTTCGACATCGGTCTGGCGCGTTACGCATGGGATGACCTCACCCTGACAGGTGCGGTGCGCGTCGGCGGAACCACCGGCAGCGACAACTGCCGCTCCATCACCGCGAACGAATCGGGGCATTTCCTCATCGGTGGAGAGTACCGCTCCACCACCTTCAACGTGAACCCCAGCAGCAGTGCGGTGAACCTGAGCAACGCGGGCAGTTCGGACGGCTTCGTGGCCCGCTTTTCCTGGTCGGACATCAATACGGCTGTTACGATCCGTACAGGTACGTCCATGTCAGCCTACCCGAACCCCTTCATGGACCGCATCACATTCACCGGAACCGGTGTCGGACATGGACGCATCTTGGATGCATCCGGTCGCTTGGTGGCGGAACGGCAAGGCTCCCTTCCGATGGCCATCGATCTCGGGGAGCTCCGTCCGGGGGCCTACATCGCTCACATGGAGGATGAGCGGGGGGCGCGGAGGCTTTCCTTGGTAAAGCACTGACCGATAAGGCTCAACCCAAGCACCTCAGGTTGCTGGGAACTAGCTGGCCGTATGATCGACCGGGGCTGAACGGGGCGCAGAACGCCCCTTACTTCACCAGGTACATCGCCTCCTTCACAGCGCGCACCACCTTCGGCACGCTGGGGAGGGAGGCATCGATGAGACCGGGCGCGAAGGGAAGCGGGGTATCGGCCTGGTTCACGCGCAGCACCGGGGCATCCAGGTGGTCGAAGGCGTCCTTCTGCACGCGGTAGGCCACTTCACTGGCGATGCTGGCGAAGGGCCAGTTCTCATCGACCACCACAAGGCGATTGGTCTTCTGCACGCTGCGGATGATCGTGGCATGGTCGAGCGGGCGGATCGTGCGCAGGTCGATCACCTCGGCCTCGATGCCCTCCCTGGCGAGTTCCTCGGCCGCGCCCAAGGCCACCTTCATCATCTTGTTGAAGGAGACGATGGTGACATCCTTGCCCGTGCGCTTCACATCGGCCACGCCGATGGGCAGCAGGTACTCGCCCTCGGGAATCTCGCCCTTGTCGCCGTACATGCGTTCGCTCTCCATGAAGAGCACGGGGTCGTTGTCGCGGATGGCGGCCTTCAGCAGGCCCTTGGCGTCGTAGGGGTTGCTGGGGCTGATCACCTTGAGGCCCGGGATGTTCGCGTACATGGCCTCGAAGCTCTGGCTGTGCGTGGCGGCCAATTGGCCGGCACTGCCGTTGCCGCCGCGGAACACGATGGGCACGTGGAACTGCCCGCCGCTCATCTGCAGCATCTTGGCCGCATGGTTGATGATCTGATCGGCCGCCAGGATGGCGAAGTTCCAGGTCATGAACTCCACGATGGGGCGCAGGCCGTTCATGGCTGCGCCCACCCCGATGGCGGTGAAGCCCAGCTCGGCGATGGGCGTGTCGATCACGCGCTGCGGCCCGAACTCCGCCAGCATGCCCTTGCTCACCTTGTAGGCGCCGTCGTACTCGGCCACCTCCTCGCCCATGAGGAATACGCTGGGATCGCGGCGCATCTCTTCGGACATCGCCTCGTTGAGGGCCTCGCGGAACTGGACGGTGCGCATGGTGCTGCTGTTCGGGGCGCCAAATGTAGGGCCGACGTCCGGTAGCACCGGGCTCAGGCCTCGTCCAGCCGATCGTGCTTGGTATGCGTAGACACCACCCGGCCCGCATCCATCACCACCTCCTGCTTCACCACCCGCACGGCATCGGTACCGGGGCGGATGGGCCGGCCGTGCTCCCGGGCCCAGACGTAGATGAACTCAGCGCCCAGGAAGAAGATCTGCGAGCTGTAGTAGACCCAGAGCAGCAGCGACATGAGGCTGGCTGCGGCACCGAAGGCCGAGGCGGGGTTGGAGAACTGGAAGTAGAAGGTGAGGGCATACTTGCCCACGATGAAGAGCGCCGTGGTGAGGACCGCTCCGGGCACCACATCGCGCCAGGCCACGCGGGCATCAGGGAGGTACTTGAACAGGGCGGCGAAAACGGCCACCGTCATAGCCAGTGAGACGCCATTGGACAGGGCGATCACCACCACTCCGGCACCCCCTGGCAAGAGTTCGGCGATCCTTGCGGCAAAGGCCGTGACCAGCGCGCTGAGGAGGAAGCTCACCACCATGAGGAAACCCATGCCCAGCACGAAGGAGAACGACAGCAGCCGGCTGATGAGCAGGCCGAGCACCGTGTTCCGCGGCCTGGGCTGGATCTCCCAGATGCGGTTGAGCGAGGCCTTGAGGGCATTGAACACGCCCGTGGCGCCCACGATGAGGGTGCCCAGCCCCACCACCGTGGCCACGATCCCGCTGCCGCTTTCGTAGGCGTTGCCCAGCAGGCCTTGCAGCGCCATAGCGGTATCAGCGCCGACGAACTGCGTGAGGTGCGTGAACAGCTGGCCCTCCGCCGCTGCCGGGCCCGCCAGCAGGCCCGCCACGGCAATCACCACCACCAGCATGGGCATGATGGAGAAGATGGTGTAGAAGGCCAGGGCCGCCCCCAGGTCGAGGGTGTCGTCTTCCATGTAGGCCTTCACGAGCATGCGCGTGAACCGCCACCCTCTCCGGCCCTTGGCCGCCAACCGGTCAAGCATGACGCGAAGATGAGCCGGTTTCGGCCAGCGGGCATCGGGGCATGGGAAGGGGCGGCCGGCAGAACACCGGCTGGCCTACGGTGGTTACCTTCGCGGCCCGCTCGCAAGCACCCTCTGCTCAAGAGCGCTGAGCCCAACAGCGAACCGTCCAACGCCATCCGCCGATGAAGATCCTTGTCCTCGTCAGCCACGTCCCCGACACCACCGCCCGCATCGCCTTCACCAACGGCGACACGCAATACGATGCCAATGGCGTCACCTTCATCATGAATCCCTATGACGAGTGGTACGCCCTGGTCCGCGCTCTCGAGATCAAGGAGGCCAAGGGCAGCGGTACCGTCACCACCGTGACGGTGGGCGGCGCCGATACCGAGGCCACGATCCGGAAGGGGCTCGCCATCGGGGCCGATGAGGCCGTGCGCATCGATGCGCAGCCCACCGAGGCCCTGCAGGTGGCCGGGCTCATCGCGGGCTATGCCAAGGACAAGGGCTTCGACCTGGTGCTTGCCGGCAAGGAGACGATCGACCATAACGGCGGCCAGGTAGGCGCCATGGTGGCCGAGCTCCTTGACCTGCCCTATGTGCCGCTTGCCAGCAAGCTGGAGGTGAACGGCGACACGGCCACAGTGGAGCGCGATGTCCCCGGGGGCGTGGAGGTGCTGGAGGTGAAGCTGCCCCTGGCCCTGAGCGCCGCCAAAGGCATGGCCGAGCAGCGCATCCCCAACATGCGCGGCATCATGGCCGCCCGCACCAAGCCGCTCACCGTGGTACCTGCTGCGGCCGAGGGCGAGACGGCCCGCACCGTGCGGTTCGAGCTGCCCCCCGCCAAGGGCTCGGTGAAGATGATCCCTGCCGAGGAGGCCGGGAAGCTGATCGAGCTGCTGCACACCGAAGCGAAGGTGATCTGAACCGAACCCATCGTACGGGCGGGAGATTTCCCGCCCCCCAATTCCCTTTCCATGAGCACCATCGTATTCATCGATACCCGCGGCGACAAGCTGCCCAAGGCGGCCCAAGAGGCCGTGACCTATGCGAGCCGGCTCGCCGAGGGCCCCGTCACCGCCGTCACCTTCGGCGGCGCTACCGGCCTGGAGGCCTTGGGCGCCAACGGCGCGAGCAAGGTGATCGTGGCCCGGAGCATCACCGCGCTGGACAGCCAGCAGCTGACCCGCCTGGTGGCCGATGCGGCCGCCAAGGAAGGCGCCACCACCATCGTATGCGTGCACGATGCCACCGGCAAGGCGGTGGCGCCGCGCCTGGCCGCGCGGCTGAAGGCTGGCCATGTGGCCGGCGCCACCGGGCTTCCCGAGGGCGGCCGCTTCAAGCGCAACGTGTTCAGCGGCAAGGCCCGCGCCGAGGTGGAGGTGAGCACCCCGATGAAGGTGGTGAGCCTGTCGCCCAACAGCATCGCCATCGCCAACAACGGCGGCAGCGCCAGTGTGGAGGAGTACAGCGGCGACCTCGGTCCGGCGCGCATCACCGTGAAGGAATTGCGCAAGGCCGGCAGTGGCATCCCCCTGCCCGAAGCGGAGCTGGTGGTGAGCGCCGGCCGCGGCATGAAGGGCCCTGAGCACTGGGCCCCCGTGGAGGAGCTGGCCCGGGAGCTCGGCGCCGCCACGGCGTGCAGCCGCCCGGTAGCCGACATGCACTGGCGCCCGCACCACGAGCACGTGGGGCAGACCGGCGTGGCCATCCGCCCCAACCTCTACATCGCCATCGGCATCAGTGGCGCCATCCAGCACCTGGCAGGCGTGAACCAGAGCAAGGTGATCTGCGTGGTCAACAAGGATCCCGAGGCCCCCTTCTTCAAGGCCGCGGACTACGGCATCGTCGGCGATGCCTTCGAGGTGCTGCCCAAGCTCATCGCGGCAGCGAAGAAGCTCAACGCGGAACGCTGACGATAGGCCGCCCCGGGCGATCGGCCGGCGACGGGCAACCGGCGACCGACCGGCCCTACCAACGGCGCGAACAGCTACCTTCACGGCCCGCACGGAAGAGGATGGACAAGGTCGAGCTGCGGTTCCTCCGCATCACGTACAGCCACACGCACGCGGGGGCCTATGCCCTCATCCTCTCCGAGGTGCTCGGCGAGCGCCGCCTTCCCATCATCATCGGGGGCGTGGAAGCCCAGGCCATCGCCATCCAGGTGGAGAACATCAAGCCGGCCCGGCCGCTCACGCACGACCTGTTCAAGAACGTGGCCGACACCCTCGGCTTCAACCTGAAGGAGGTGATCATCAGCGACCTGGTGGAGGGCATCTTCCACGCCAAGCTGGTGGTGGAGCAGGACGCGCGCGAGGTGGAGATCGACGCGCGCAGCAGCGATGCCATCGCTCTGGCCCTGCGCTTCGACTGCCCCATCTACACCT
>ERZ761602.2672-NODE-2672-length-27194-cov-10.072221_pt1 | contig 27194 bp, 12 predicted proteins | sample MGYA00512165_ERZ761602 | MGnify/ENA primary metagenome ERZ761602 (study PRJEB28899, sample SAMN02445085) | bioreactor sludge metagenome | biome: EBPR sludge; isolation source: Thorneside wastewater treatment plant | place: Australia: Brisbane, Thorneside...
ACCGCAAGTTCCAGGCGATCCTGCCGCTCAAGGGCAAGATCCTCAACGTCGAAAAGGCGCGTTTCGACAAGATGCTGCAGTCGGCCGAAATCGGCACGCTGATCACGGCGCTCGGTTGCGGCATCGGTCGCGACGAATACAATCCGGACAAGGTGCGTTACCACCGCATCATCCTGATGACCGACGCCGACGTCGACGGCTCGCATATCCGCACGCTGCTGCTGACCTTCCTCTATCGGCAGATGCCGGAGCTGATCGAGCGCGGTTACATCTACATCGGCCTGCCGCCGCTGTACAAGGTGACCCAGGGCAAGCAGATCACCTACATCAAGGACGACGCTGCGCTGGCCCAGTTCCTGTTGGCGAGCGCCGTCGACGGCGCCTCGGTGACGCCAGGCGAGGGCGTGCCGCCGATCAGTGGCCTTGGCCTCGAACAGCTGATGCAGCGCTATTCGAATGTGCTCGGACACTTGAAGCGTCTCAAGCACCGTTTCGACAGTGCGCTGCTGGAGGCCTTGACCGAACTGCCACCGGTGCTGTCGACCACGCTCGACGCACGCGATCAGATGCAGTCACTGGCATTGGCGCTGGAAAAGCGCCTTTCGGGCAGCGCACTCGATTCGCCGCGTTACCAGGTGCGCGTGGTCGACGAGCCGGTACCGCAGCTCGCCGAGGGTGAATTGCCGGCAACGCCGCGCTACTCGCTGAGTGTCGAGCGTCAGCACCACGGCCTGAGCAGCCACACGCTTCTTCCGCGTGCCTTCTTCGAAGGCTCCGACTACACGCCGCTGGCCGACCTGGCGCAGTCATTGGGCGGCCTTCTGGTCGCGGGCGCCACCGTCACCAGAGGCGGGAAGTCAAAACAAATCAACAACTTCCGTGAAGCGCACGAGTGGTTGATGGAGCAAGCCAAGCGCAACCGCGAAATCGGCCGCTTCAAGGGCCTCGGCGAAATGAACCCGGATCAATTGTGGGAAACCACGGTCAACCCGGAAACCCGCCGCATGTTGAAAGTAGGCATCGAAGACGCCGTAGCCGCCGACCAGATGTTCACCATGCTGATGGGTGAAGCCGTTGAGCCGAGGCGGGACTTCATCGAAGCCAACGCTTTGCGGGTTGCCAACCTCGACGTGTAACTCGGTAAACCACGGCCGCAGCCCGCCTCGGCGAACGCGCCGCATGCGGCGCGAGGCTGAACGCCCCGAGGCTATGCCGAGGGGCCGGACTGAAGCCGTTGAGCCGAGGCGGGACTTCATCGAAGCCAACGCGCTCAGGGTTTCCAATCTGGACGTTTGACCCTGCTCGATCCGGACAGCGACCCTGCGGCGCCAAGGTAAAACGCCAGGCCATGGATGACAGCGCAAACAAGTGCGACGCGACCATGGAGCGGTTGTCCTGCCACCTGCGACTGAGCTACCGTCCGCCCTCCGGATGAATCGAGGGTGGGAACCATGAGATCGGGACAGGGTTGGCTGTTGGCATTGTGTTTCGCGAGCGCCCCGGCTTGGGCAGCCGCGCCCAAGGACGGCGACGCCCCGGGCGTCAGTGCCCAGTACCGAGGTCTGGTGCCGGTGGCGAAGTTCGATGTGTCGCCGCCGCTGCGCGACATGAAGCCGATGCCGGTGCCATCGGGCCCGCTGCTGATCATGGGCGGCTCGATGATCGACCCACCGTCCGGCCTCGAGTGGATGTTGCTGGCACCGGGTCGACAAGGGCCGGACTTGATCGCGCAGTCGCAGATCGGTCCGTTCGCCATCCCCGCGCCGACTGTCAGCTTCAATGCGCAGCCCAATATCTCGGGTGTCAACCCGCCGGATCCGGTTGGCGACGTCGGCCCCAACCACTATGTGGCGATGAGCAACCTGTCGCTGCAGATCTTCACCAAAACCGGTACCTCGGTGTTCGGGCCGGTGTTCACCAATACGCTTTGGGCCGGTTTCGGTGGCGCCTGCCAGACCGAAAACTCGGGCGATCCCATCGTGCTGCACGACCAGTTTGCTGATCGCTGGATCATCACCCAGTTCACTTCGGCCGGCCCGACCTACTTCAACTGCGTCGCGATTTCGACCTCGGCTGATCCCACAGGCAGTTACTTCCGCTACGCCTTCTCCACCGGCAGCAACTTTCCGGATTACCCCAAGTACGGTGTGTGGCGCGATGCCTACTACATCAGCACGCGCGAGTTCGCCGGCAGCAGCTTCGCCGGTGTCGGCGCCTACGCGATCAATCGCGCACAGATGATCGCCGGCAACCCGACGCCCGCGGTGATCTCCTTTGTGGTGCCGCCGGGCGCGACCCCGTACAACATCGGCGATGGCCTGCTGCCGGCCGATGTCGACGGCACCACGCTCCCTCCGGTAGGTGCGCCCAACTACTTTGTCGGATCGATGGACTCGGGTGGTCCTTACGGTGCGCCGCAGGACGCCCTGACCTTGTGGAAGTTCGTCGCCGACTTCACCACTCCAGCGAATTCCAGTTTCACCTTGACCAACACCATTCCGATCGCGAACTTCGACACGATCTTCGACACCTGCAGTGGCCGCCAGTGCATACCGCAGCCGGGCACTGCCACTCGAGTGGACATCCTGTCCTATCGCCAGCGTCCGATGCATCGCCTGGCCTATCGCAATTTCGGCTCGCATGAGTCGCTGGTCACCAATCAGTCGGTGGAAGCGGCAACCGGCATGGCCGGCATCCGCTGGTGGGAAATCCGCAGCCCGAACAGCGCTCCGACGATCTTCCAGGAAGGCACCTACGCCCCGGGCATCACCGATGGCGTGCATCGCTGGATGGGATCCATCGCCCAGGATTCGGCCGGTAACATGGCGCTCGGCTACAGCGCATCCAGCGCCACCGTGTTTCCCAGCGTGCGTTACACCGGTCGTTTGTCCACCGACACTCCGGGAACGATGCCGCAGGGCGAAGGCGAAATCATCGCCGGCACCGGCTCGAACACCGGCGGCGGCAGCCGTTGGGGCGACTATTCGTCGATGAACGTCGACCCGACCGACGACTGCACCTTCTGGTACGTCAACCAGTGGACGCCGGTGACGTCGGGCAGCGGCTGGCAATTGCGCGTCGGTTCCTTCCGCTTCAACGAGTGCGGTTCGCCGACCTACGTGATGGGCGCCAGTCCCACCACACAGACGATCTGCGCCGGCACGCCCGCCAGCTTCACCATCAACGTCGGGTCGATTGCCGGGTTCACCGATCCGGTAACACTGAGCAGCAGCGGTCAGCCGGCGGGTGCGACCGCCGCCTTCTCGCCGAATCCGGTCACGCCGGCGGGAACCAGCACCTTCACCGTCGGCAACACGGTGGGCGTCGCCGCCGGCACCTATCCGATCACCATCAATGGCGTATCGGCGGGTCCGATCAACCGCACCGCGGACGTCAGCCTGACGGTACAGACCAGCGCTGCGTCAGCGCCGAATTTGTCGAGCCCGGCCAACTCGGCGGTAGGCGTCGCCACCGCGCCGACGCTGTCGTGGGCAGCCGTCGCCGGTGCCAGCGGCTACACGGTCGAAGTAGCGACCGATGCCGCCTTCACCAACATCGTCCGCACCGCCACTGTCAGCGGTACCAGCTATCAAGTGACGCCGGCACTGGCGACACAGACCCAATACCACTGGCGTGTGCGCGCTACCAATGCCTGCGGCACCGGCAACAACTCGAACGTGTTCAGCTTCACCACGTCGAACCAGTTCTGCTATGGCGGCCCGCCGATCTCGATTCCGGACGCCACCCCGGCCGGTGTCAACGTGCAGATCGTGATTCCCGGTGGCGCCGCCAACGTCAGCGCTCTCAAGGTCAACCTGGGCATCACGCATACCTATATCGGTGATCTGATCATCCGGCTGACCAAGGGCGCGGCCACGGCCAACCTGATCTCGCGTCCGGCCAGTTGCAGTGGCGACAACATCGGTGCCAGCTTCTTCGATGCCGCTGCGGGGACCGCCAACACTTGCGCCGCCACCACGCCAACAATCTCCGGCAATGTCAAACCACTGCAGGTGTTCACGGTGTTCGATGGCGGCTCAGCCTCCGGCACCTGGACGCTGAACGTGTCCGACAATGCCGGCGCTGACCTCGGTACCATCAACAGCTTCTGTCTGGACCTGCCTGCCGGCTCCGGCGACGGGCTGTTCCAGAATGGTTTCGAATAAGCAGGGCGTCGAACAACGAAGGGTTCGAATCAGGACGTCGAACAACCAGAGGTTCGCATAACTCAGGCAGCAAGACGGGGGCGCGGCAACTGTCGCGCCCCTTTGCGGTCAGCCAATCGTCGGCATCCACTCGCCTGACTCTCCACCTCGGGAGGGTTGCGGAATCGTGTCAATCTACTAAGATCGGGCGTTTCCCGGTCAGCGAAGGTGGCACGTGATCAAGCGAACATTGACGATGGCTGTGGGCGTGGCCCTGCTCGGGTCCGTCTACGCAGTGCCACAGCTCGCGCAAGCTGGCGATTCGCACGCCTTTGCCGACGACAGCCGCCAGCTCAGTATCGGTACGCAGCGCTTCGACCCGAAAAGCGCCAGCGCCTACCGCACGGGTACCAAGAGTGCAGCCGGCGGCGCGCTGCGCCTGGTGCAGTTCACCGAGACGCCACGCCAGGAGTGGCGCGACAGCCTGCAACAGAGCGGTAACCACGTGATCCAGTACTACCCGCACAATGCCTATCTGGTGTGGGGCGATGACAGCGCTGCCGGCGCTGCGGAAGCGATGCCCTTCGTGCGCTGGCAAGGGACCGTCAGCCCGGACTGGAAGCTTGCTCCGGATCTCAAGGGCCGACTCGGGCCGATCGACAATGTGCAGATGCTGGTCTACGACGACGGCAACCTCAGCAATGTGCTGGCGCAGATCGAGGGCTTCGGCGCACGCGTGCTCAACACCTTCGACGCGCAGCCCGATGGCGCGCTGAAAAGCGTGATCCTGAAAATCGACGCCGGCCAACTGGCCGCCGTGCACGCGCTGCCGCAAGTACTGTGGACCGAGTACTCCGGCCCGCGCCCGATCTTCGACGACGAAATGAGCAGCCAGATCGTTGCCGGCAACTACAATGCGTCGAATATGGTCACTGCGCCCGGTTACATCGCCTCGATCGGCTCGCTCGGGCTGACGGGCGATGGTGTGATCTGGGCGATCACCGACAGCGGCATTGATTACGCCAATCCCGAACTTGGCAGTCGCATTGTCTCCGGCCATGATTTTCCGGGCTGTCCGGTGACTGCATCGCAACCCGGCAATGACAACGCCAGCGGTGGCCACGGCACACACGTGGCCGGCATCATCGGCGGCGCCGGCGTCGTCGCCGGAGGAACCGATGCCAACGGTTACCATTACGGCATCGGCGTCGCGCCACAAGCCGATCTGGTCGCCCTGAATCCGATCTGCGTGGGCGCCGTGCCGTGGCCGCCCGCGGGAGGCTGGCAGGAAAACAGCAGGCAGGCGATCCTGCGCAATGCGGTCGGCACCAACAACTCGTGGACCTCCGCGGAGGGCACCAACATCGGCTACAACGCCACCGCGCGTACCCACGACTTCATGGTGCGCGATGGCAACTTCGACACGCCGACGGTCAACGACCAGTTCATGATCGTGTTTTCGGCCGGCAATTCTGGCCCCGGGGCGAGCACGCTGACTTCGCCGAAAGAGGCGAAGAACCCGATCATCGTCGCTGCCACGCAGAATCAGCGTGGCGCCGGATCGCTCGAGAATCTGGCCAGCTTCAGCAGCCGCGGGCCCGCAGTCGATGGACGCGTGCTGCCGACCATCGGCGCCCCCGGCGAGCAGATCGCATCGACCCGCCGCGTCGCCGGAGCGTCGCAATGCGGCACCGCGATCGGCGCTGCGCCGCTGAACAACTACGCCTTCTGCTCCGGTACCAGCATGGCCGCGCCGCATGTGTCCGGCACGGCTGCCTTGCTGACGCAGTGGTGGCGCGACAACAACGGCGGCGCCACGCCCAGCCCGGCGATGATCAAGGCGCTGCTGGTCAACAGCGCCATCGACATGAGCGGCGTCGCCCAGCCGGTCCCGAACAACAACGAGGGCTGGGGTCGCATCCAGTTGCGCAATGCGATCGGCGAAGGCCGCGCGACCGAACGCATCGACCAGGCCAATCGCCTGGATACGGTGGGAGAGGTCTTCGAGCGCAGCTACGGCGTTCCCGACAGTGGCCGGCCGGTGCGTATCACGCTGGCCTGGACCGACGCGCCGGGTGCGGCTGGCGCCAACCCGGCGCTGGTCAACAATCTGGATCTGGTGGTCATCGCCGATGGCCAGACCTATCTCGGCAATGTGCTCAGCAGTGGCCAGTCGACGCCCGGCGGCAGCGCAGACAATCGCAATCCGGTCGAAAACGTGTTCCTGCCGGCCGGTACCGGTGCGGTCACGGTGCGCGTGATCGCCACCACGCTGCCCGGCGATGGTGTGCCCAATGTGGGCGATGCAACCGATCAGGACTTTGCGTTGGTCTGCAGCAACTGTGCCGCCGAGCCGGGTTTCACCGTGTCGATGCCGACCGCGATGGAATCGGTGTGCGGCGACACGGAACTCGAACGCCCGATCACGATCGGCACCATTCTCGGTTTCATCGACAACGTGACCCTGAGTTCGACCGGACTGCCCCCGCCAGGAACCGTCGGTTTCAGCCCGAACCCGGTCACACCGCCGGGCACCAGCACGATGACGGTGGATACCACCGGCGTGGCCGCGGGCGAGTACACGGTGCTGGCGACCGGCACCTCGGGCGCGCTGGTGCGCAACAGCAGCTTCCCGATCTTCCTCGCTACGCAGGCGCCAGCGGCGTCGACGCTGACGACGCCCGCGAACAGCGCTACCAACGTGGCGCTCGGAGTGCAGTTCACCTGGGCGGCGGCGGCACAGGCGTTCGACTACGTGGTCGAGGTCGCCACCGATGCGGCATTCAGCAACATCGTGCGCACGACCACCACGCGCGGTACCAGTTGGACGCCGTCGCCGGCGCTCGACAGCAGCACGCAGTACTTCTGGCGAGTGATCTCGCGCAACGCCTGCCCCACGGCTGAACTGTTCGCCAACGGCTTCGAAGATGGTGGCGCCAGCGGTGGCGGCGTGGCCTCGGCGACGTCGTCGTTCACCACCCTGGCGGCTCCCGGCGACTGCCCGGCCGGTCCGGCGCCGACCATCGTGCTCAGTGAGGATTTCGAGGGCGCGGCAACCGGATGGGGCCCGGAAGGCGGCAGCGGCAATGCCAGTTGGGCGATCACCAGTCTTTTCCCGTTCGCCGGCAGCAAGGCGCTGCAGGGCCTGACGCCGGCCGCGAGCGCAGTCGACCATCGTTATGTCAGCCCGGTGGTCACCTTGCCGAGCGTTGGCAATGGCCTGACCTTGTCGTTCCAGAGTCGCCAGCAGATGGAATCGCGCACCGGGGGTTGCTGGGACGGTGGTTTCATCGAGGTTTCGACCAACGGTGGAAGCACCTACACGCAGATCACGGCAGGCCTGTTGACTGACCCGTATCAAGGTCCGCTGGGCAGTGGCAACCCGGCGGCGCCCAAGCCGGCATGGTGCGGCGAACAGGCTTACCTGAAATCGGTGATCAATCTGGCCCCGTATGCAGGCATGAGCAACGTGCGTTTCCGCTTCCACGTCAGCTCCGACACCTCGGTCGGCAGTACCGAAGGTTGGAACATCGACAATGTCGAGATCAAGCGCTGCAACTGAACGGCGCTGATCGGTGGCAAAAGACCAACGCCCGGACCTGATCCGGGCGTTGGCTTTTGCCGAACCCGGACGAGTCAACGTCCTGTAACCCGCGCAAGGCAGATTCCCGGCAGGGTGGAACCCGAACACGCTTCACCCTGCGGATTCCACCGTCACGCATTCGGCACGGTGGGCGTGGGTGTGTTGCGGTTCGCGGCGGATTCCGCGCGGCTGGTTTGCGGCGGTTGCCATTGCCTTCGGCGCGGGATCCGCCCTTCTCGGCTGAGTAATTGTACCTGTGAGGTGCGATGATGAATGAACATCGAATTCGTTTGGGTGCGTTGGAACTGGTCAAACTATCATTGCTGTCAGCAGGTGCTCTCTTGGTTGGACTTATTGTCGCGGTCCCTATTTCGTTCTTGGTGGTGCCAGCCGCGCTTTATCCTCTGACTCGATATTCAAGCCGTTCAAAGAGCATGCAAGTTGATGACTTGATAGATTTTGAGCGCCTGCTCCTGCTCTTGGTGATTGGCATTTCAATAATGTGTCTCGTACTGACCTACGCGACTCACGTATATGTGCCTTGGGCAATGGGTGGGGTGGCAATTGCGTCGGTCGTTGCCGTTCCAGGTCTGTGCATATTGCTAAAGGCCACCGGACGGGAGCTGTCTCAACGAAGGAAGGGATCAGAACCCGCGTGAGCCGGGCCACGGTCCCGAAACCCGCAGGCACAAAAAGTTGGACACAACCCGCGTAAAGCGTACTCGCGGTAACCCGCGTAAGGCGGATTCCACCGTCACGCATTCGGCATGGTGGCCGTGGGTGTGTTGCGGTCGGCGGCGGATTCCGTGCGGCTGGGTTGCGGCGGTGCCATTGGCTTCGGCGCGCGGGACGCGCCCTCGGCTGGCGATCCGGATATCGCCATACCGCCCAGGGTCGAGCAGACTCTGCCTGAACCGCGCTGATCGTTGGCTTTTGCCGTGCGGGGTCGGACGACAGGGTTGGGACTTGCGCGCGGGTTGGTTTGCGCTAAGCTACGCGCGGCGCGCCCTCGCCGTACCATTCCTGAATGAGAACAAGACCATGAAGGCTACTCAAACCCTCGCCTTTGGGCTGATCCTGGCGCTTTCGAGTGCATCGTTTGCCCAGTCGGAAACCGACGGCAAGCCGAGTGCTCGTACTGGCACGCCGATCGAATCCCCGGCCGCCACCATTACCTATACCGGCAACACTCTCGGCGGACCGACCTGGAACCGTCCGTTTGCCGACTGCACCGGGCTCTCCGGCGTCGGCACGGCAACGCCGTATTCGACCCAACAGTTCTACGTCACCACCGCGGGTGCGTACGACCTGTTCAGCGATCAGGGTTACGGCGGCGGTACGGCGCAGCCGCAAGGCGGATTCGACGGTTTCATTTTCGTGTATGCCGACAGCTTCAATCCGGCATCGCCATCGACCAACTGCATCGCCGGCGACGACGACGCCGGGGTCATCGGCCTGTCCGAAATCCTCGGTCTGCCGCTCGACGCCAACCGCACTTATGTTTTTGTCACCACCGGCTTTGGCAACAGCGATGCCGGCCCGTTCACCAACCAGATCTCCGGCCCCGGCAACATCGTGCTCGGGCCCGCTCCGGCGATTGCGCATGTGCAGGTCGACAGCCTGAGCAATGCCGGTCTGCTGGCGCTGGCATTGGTGCTCGGCCTCGCGGGTTTCGTCGCCGTTCGTCGCTTCTCCTGAAGCTCGGATCAGCCGCCGCATCGACCCACGATGCGGCGATTTGAGCGACCCGGCAGCGCGCCACCGGTCTGAACCGGTGGCTGCGCGAGCGACGGTTGGATGGCAGACTGGGACTGTCGCCGGTCAGGTACCTGAGCCATGTTGCGCTGGATGCTGGGTGTCGTTGTGATCGCCATGCTGTCGCAACCAGCGGACGCACGGTCGATTCCGTCCAGTGTGCGCGCCGAACAGGCGGCCGAGCGTGTTGCCGCCGATCTGCGCGCGCGCCTGCAAGCGCTCGGCGCCAACTGGGGTGCGCCGCTTTATGTGCGCATCTTCAAGGCCACGAGCGAACTGGAAGTTTGGGTCGCCACCGGTGAGCGCCACCAGTTGCTGCATACCTGGCCCATTTGCACCTGGTCCGGCGCGCTCGGCCCCAAGTTGCGCCAAGGCGACGGACAGGCGCCCGAGGGCTTTTATGCAGTCGGCCCCAAGCAACTGAATCCGACCAGCCGCTTCCATCTGTCCTTCAATCTTGGTTATCCCAACGCCTTCGATCGCGCCCACCGGCGCACCGGCGATTTCCTGATGGTGCACGGCAACTGCGTGTCGATCGGTTGTTACGCGATGGGCGATGCCGCCATCGAGGAAATCTACACGCTGGTGGCGGCTGCGCTGGCGAACGGCCAGTCGCATGTGCCGGTGCACGTCTTCCCGTTCCGCATGGACGAAGGCTGGGAATCCGAGCACGCGGACAGCCAGTGGCTGTCGTTCTGGCAGCAACTCGAACCGGCGTATCGGGCTTTTGCCGACGACGCGCGCCCGCCGACAATCCGCGTGAGCAACCGGCGTTACGTGGTCTCGACGCCGTAGAGCGACACCGTTGTGGGCCCGGACTTGTCTGGATGCCGTGGCGCTGGAGGATCGGACAGCCTCCAGACAAGTCTGGATCCACCAAAGCCTGGCGCTGCTGCCGCATTCCTCATTCATTCTCCGCTCCCGTGCTGATCGCCCTGAACAAACCCTTCGACGTGCTTTGCCAGTTCACCGACCCAGCCGGTCGGCCGACGTTGGCTGACCATGTGCGCGTGCCCGGTGTGTATGCGGCGGGGCGCCTCGATCGCGACAGCGAGGGCCTGCTGTTGTTGACCGATGATGGCAAGCTCGCGCAGCGGATCACCGACCCGCGTCACGCCCTGCCCAAGACCTATTGGGCGCAAGTGGAAGGCGCGCCGGACCGTTCGGCGCTGCAGCAGTTGCGGCAGGGCGTGGTGCTCAATGACGGACCCACCAGGCCCGCCGACGTGGTCCTGCTCGACGGCGAGCCGCGCGGACTGTGGCCGCGTAATCCACCGATTCGCTTTCGTGCGCAGATTCCGACGCACTGGCTGCAATTGACCATCCGCGAAGGCCGCAATCGCCAGGTGCGCCGGATGACCGCGGCAGCAGGCCTGCCGACGCTGCGCCTGATCCGCGCGGCGATCGGAGCGATCGACCTTCAAGGCCTGGCTCCGGGGCAATGGCGAGAGTGCGATCCGCACCGATTGCGCTGAACAAGGCCGCGGTGCCGGCTCGGCGCAGGTCCTGCGCGTTAAGGAAAGCTAAGGCAATCAAAACGTCGACGAACGCCACTCTGCGCAATCGTTGCACCGCGTCAAGTTTCGTTCGATCCTGATAACTACGACGTTCTTCGTCGAAGCTTGGAGCGTGCCATGCGTACCGCGATTCGTCTGTTGGTCGTCGTACCCATCCTGCTGAGCGCCTGTGCGCTGCACCAGGCGCCCACCGATTCCAGGGTGCAGCCACCGCCGCGCAATCGCCCGGACTCGCCCGGCGAACGCGCTGCTTACGACCAGGCAAGGCGTCTGCCACCTGGCGCGGTCGCGATCAATCCCGACTGGTACCCCGATGCCGAACGTCGAGCCGCGGCGATGGCGAGCTTCAGTACCCAGGCTGGTCGCATGGTGACCGGCGAGAAGACCGCGCCACGCTGGGAATGGCTGGGGCCGAGCAATGTCGGCGGGCGCACGCGCACGCTGGTGTTCGATCCGCGCAATCCGGCGCGCATGCTCAGCGGCGGTGTCTCCGGTGGGGTGTTCGAGACCACCAACGGCGGCGCGTCCTGGCAACCGTTGTCGGACGATGCGGCCAACATCAACATCGGTGCGCTGGCGATCGATCCGGTCGCGCCGGACACCATCTACGCGGGTACCGGCGAGCTCTATCGAAACAGCGCGCGCCCGTTCGCCGCGATGTGGGGCCAGGGCATCCTGCGCTCGACCGAAGGTGGCCAGCACTTCGCGCAGTTGCTGGCCACCGCCAATGAAAATTTCCGCTACGTCTCCGACCTGGTCATTTCCAGCCTCGACCATCGCCGGCTGTACGCGGCGACCAATACCGGCGTGTGGCGCTCGGACGACGGTGGCATCAGCTTCGTGCACATCCTCAATCCAACCGATGGCAGCGGTGGCCTGCTCTACGAGGGCTGCACCGATCTGGAACTGCTGCCCGGCAGCGAGACCCTGCTGGCCAGTTGCGCTTCGCGATCGGAAGACGATCGCTACTGGTTGCCGGGCACGGTGGTGCCGCCGGCTTGCGGTGGACCCTGCGATGCGACCGTTTTCCGCACCGACGATGCCCGCGGTACACCCGCATGGCAGGTGGTACTGACTGAGCGCGGCATGGGGCGTACCTCGCTGGCGCTGGCGCCTTCGAATCCGGACATCCTGTATGCGCTTGCGGCCTCCACACTGCCGGGCCCGGACCGCAACGGCGACGGCCGCGGCGATTACGACAACGGCCTGCACGCGCTGTTTCGCTCCAGCGACGGCGGTCGAACCTGGCAGGCGCGTCTGCGCAACACTTCCGGCGATGTGCTGTCGACCTATCTGCTCAGCTATGCCGATGGCTTCGAAGCGGTGCGCTGCGGTTTCGGCAGCTTCGATGCCTACAGCGCCGGCTGGTACAACCAGGCGATCGCGGTCAACCCGCTCGATCCGGACATCGTCTGGGTCGGCGGCATGGAGGTGTATCGCTCCAACGACGGCGGCGCCAGTTTCGGCAAAGCGTCCTATTGGTGGCTCGACGCCGGGTCGTTCACCGCTGCGGGAACCTCCGGCGCCATCCACGCCGACCAGCACGTACTCAAGTTCCACCCGAATTATGCGCAGGGAACGCGGGTGCTCTACAGCGCCAACGACGGTGGCGTCGCCTACACCGACGACGACGCCGGGCCGGTGCGCTCCGGAGCCAGCGCGGCCTGCGGCCCGGGCAGCGGCGTGGTGCGCTGGACCACCATCGAGCAGGGCCTCGGTACGGTGCAGTTCTACACCGGCGCAGTCAGCGCCAGCGCTACGTTGTGGCTCGGCGGGGCGCAGGACAACGGCACCTTGCTGCAGAGCTTCCTCTCCAGCGGCAACCAGTTCTTCGAGATATTCGGCGGCGATGGCGCCAGCGTGGCGATCGATCCGCGCGACGACAACGTGCTTTACGTCAGCTACCAGAACGTCAACATCCATCGTTCGATCAACGGCGGCAGCACCTTTGTGCGCGCCACCAACGGCATCAGCGACGGCACCGTGTTCATCATGCCATTCGTCATCGATGTCGCAGCGCCGGATCGCCTGTACGCCGGTGGCTCGCGGCTGTGGCGCACGACCAACCAGGGTCGCAACTGGAGCGCCGCGAGCGCCGTGCTCGGGGGCGATTTCACCGATCGCATTTCGGCCATCGGTTTGTCGCCGGTCAATCCCAACCTGATCCTGCTTGGCAACCAGCGCGCCATCTTCCGCAGCAACGCGGCGACCAGCGCCAACGGATCGACCACGTTCGCGCAAACCTCGCCGCGCAGCGGCTGGGTCTCGTCGCTGAGCTTCGATCCGGTCGATGCCAATGTCGCCTATGCCACCTATTCGACCTTTGGTGGCCAGCACGTCTGGCGTAGCAGCGATGCCGGCGCCAGTTGGAGCCCGATCGACGGCGTCGGCGCAGGCGCCTTGCCGGACATTCCGGTGCACCATCTGGTGATCGACCCCAACAATCGCCAGCGCTTGTACATCGGCACCGATATCGGCGTATTCGTGACGCTCGATGGCGGCAACAGTTGGGCGCGCGAGAACGGCGGCTTCGCCAACGTCATCGTCGAGCGCCTGGCGATCGCGAGCAATCCTCCGGGTGGTGTGCCCGAGCTGTACGCCTTTACCTATGGCCGCGGCGCCTGGCGTGTACCCTTGAGCGACCTCGATGGCGTGGCCAGTTATCGGATCGGCGCCGACATCTCCGGCACCTTCTTCGATCCGGCACAGGACGGCCACGGCTGGTTCATCGAAGCCACCGACATCGGCGGCGTGCCGGGTGTGGTGGCCACCTGGTACACCTATCTCGAAGGCGAGCAGGTCTGGCTGGTTGGCGCCGCGCCGGTCGCAGGCGACAGCGCGCGCGTGCCGTTGTCGATCACCCGCGGCGGCGGCTTCCCGCCCAACTTCGCGCCGTCATCGGTCGTCGTCGAGCCCTGGGGCGAGGTCGTGCTGCTCTTCGGCAGCCGTGACCAGGGTACGGCAACCTGGACCAGCACGCGGCCCGAATTCGGCAATGGCAGCATGCCGCTGCGGCGGCTGACCAGCATCGGCTCCGCCAACCCCGGAACCGGCAACCTGTCGTCGTGCCACAGCGGCACCTGGTACCAGCCACTGCAGAACGGCCATGGCTTGCAGACGCAGATCATCGGGCCACCCGGGCAGCAGCAACTGGTGGCGATCTGGTTCACCTATCTCGACGGACATCAGGTGTGGTTGCTCGGCGCCGGTCCAGTCACTGGCGACCAGGCTACGCTGCCGATGACGCTGACCGAGGGCGCCCGGTTTCCGCCGAATTTCAATCCCGCCAGCGTGGTCCGCCAGCCGTGGGGGACATTGAACTTTCGCATCGTCGACAATCAGACTGCGCGCATGCAGTGGCAGAGCAGCGCCGCCGGCTTCAGCAATGGCGAGCTCGCGCTGCAGAGGTTGACGACCTTGCTGGATCACGATTGCCCCTGATCACAGGTTCCAGGCGCAACGGTTAACGGGCTCTCGTGGAGCCGAGCTTGCTCGGCTGGGACCTTGCGATGCAGAGCAGCGGAGCAAGCTCTGCTCTACAAAAGCGACGGTAAACGGGCTTTGGTAGAGCCGAGCTTGCTCGGCTTGGACCTTGCGATACAGAGCAGCGGAGCAAGCTCCGCTCTACAAAAGCGACGGTATGCGAGCTCTGGTAGGGCCGAGCTTGCTCGGCTTGTAGCTTGCGATGCAGAGCAGCGGAGCAAGCTCCGCTCTACAGGAGCAACGGTAAACGGGCTCTGGTAGAGCCGAGCTTGCTCGGCTTGGACCTTGCGATGCAGAGCAGCGGAGCAAGCTCCGCTCTACAAAAGCGACGGTATGCGAGCTCTGGTAGGGCCGAGCTTGCTCGGCTTGTAGCTTGCGATGCAGAGCAGCGGAGCAAGCTCCGCTCTACAAAAGCGACGGTATGCGGGCTCTGGTAGAGCCGAGCTTGCTCGGCTGGGACCTTGCGATGCAGAGCAGCGGAGCAAGCTCCGCTCTACAGGAGCGACGGTAAACGGGCTCTGGTAGAGCCGAGCTTGCTCGGCTGGGACTTGCGATCTAACGCAAAAGGGGCGGCCAATGGCCGCCCCTTTGCGTCTCACCTGATGGAAACCGCGCCTGGCGGCGCGGGTTCCGTTGCCTTGCCTCAGACCTGGCGACGCACCGCCACGAAGCCGATCAGGCCGAACATCAGGCCCAGCAGGATCAGCCCGTAACCGCTCAAGGTCGGGATTTCCTCGATCAGGTATCCCACCTGTACCGTCAGGCTGCCACTGTTGTTGCTGGTAACCGGGTCGACGGTGTTCGAGGTCGTGCTGGCATTCACCGCGGTCCGGCCCTCGACGTTGCTGAAGGCCACCACGGTCAGGGTGCGCGTCACGCCCGGGGCGGTCGCGCCGGCCCAGGTGCACACGATCGCACCCGTGGTGCCCACCTGCGGGGTGGTGCAGGTCGCGCCGGTCGCCACAAAACTGCTGTAGCGGAAGTCCGGCGTCAACGTGATCGTGACCGACACGCCCTGCGCGTCCGACGGGCCCTGGTTGAGGCTGGTCGCAGTGAACGTCACCGGCACATTGATCAGCGTCTGTGCCACCGACGAACTGAAACCGAGCAGCAGGTCGGCGCGGGTGATCACCGAGGTCGTCGTGCTCGCCGTGTTGTTGGCCAGGTTCGGATCCGGCGAGGTCGCCGTCACCGTCGCCGTCGCGCTGATCGTGCTGCCTTCCGGCGCCGAGGCGGCCACCAGCATGACGATGCTGACGGTGCGCGAGGTCGCTGGCAGCATACTGCCGGTGACCGTGCACACGACCGGGCTGCCGCCGCAAGTACCGCCGCCAGTCACGCTGCCTGACACGAAGCTGGTGTTGCTCGGCGTCGGCAGCGTCAGCACCACGCCGGTGGCGTCGGACGGACCGATATTGGTGATCACAGCGGTGTAGGTCAGGTTGGTACCGGCGATCACCGGATCCGGCGCATCGGTCAGCGTGACCGACAGGTCCGCCTGCACCTCCACCACGGTGTTCGCGGTGGCGCTGTTGTTGCCCGGGTTCGGATCATTGGTGGTCGACGCCGCTGTCGCCGTGGCACTGAGATTCGCGGTCTGGCCGGAGGACACCAGCACGATGATGGTCGCCGTGCGGTTGAGGCCCGGCGCGGTGGCACCGGACCAGGTGCAGGTCACCGTAGTGGTCCCCGAGCAGGCGCCGCCCGCGCTCGGCGTGGCCGAGACCAGGCTGGTACCGGCCGCCAGCGGCAGCACGATGTTGGCGCCCTGCGCGTCGGAAGGCCCGGCGTTGGACAGCGTCGCTGTGTAGGTCAGATTGGTGCCGGCGATCACCGGATCCGGGCTGTCGACCAGGGTGATCGCAAGGTCCGCCGAGGTGTTGACGGTGGTCGTCTGCGTGGCCGTGTTGTTGCCGGGCGTCGGATCGGTGGTCGCCGATGCGGCGGTTGCCGTCGCACTCAGATTTGCCAGTTGTGCGGCACTGACCAACACGACGATGGTCGCCGTACGCGTGGTCGCGGTGGTCGTCGCGCCGGCCCAGGTGCACACCACCGGGTTGGCGCCACTGCAGCTGCCACCGACGCTCGCCGCCGCGGAGACAAAGCTGGTGCCGGCCGGCAGCGGCAGCGTGATGTTGGCGCCTTGAGCATCCGACGGACCGGCGTTGGTCAGCGTCGCCACGTAGGTCAGGTTGGTGCCCGCGATCACCGGATCCGGACTGTCGCTCAGCGTGATCGCCAGGTTGGCGTTGGCATTGACCGTGGTGTTGGCCTCGCCGGTGTTGTTGCCGAGCGCTGGATCGTTGGTGGTCGAAGTCGCCGTGCCCGCCACGAGCAACTGCGTGCCGTCAGCAACGTTGGCTGCCACATTGACGACGATGGTGGCCGTGCGGTTGACGCCAGGCGCGGTGGCGCCAGCCCAGGTGCAGGTCACCGGACTGGCGGCGTTGCAGATCGAGCCAGCACTGGCCGCAACCGAAGCGAAGCTGGTGCCGGTCGCCAACGGCAGGCTGAAGGACACGCCTTGCGCGTCGCTCGGCCCGGCATTGCTGACGGTGACGGCATAGGTCAACTGGTTGCCGGCAATCACCGGATCCGGCGTGTCGGTCACCGTGATCGCCAGGTTGGCCGAGGTCACCACCGAGGTCGACACGGTCGAGAGATTGTCGGCAGGATCGGGATCCGGGGTATCCGAGGCCGCAGTTGCGCTGGAATCGAGGAAGCTGCCCTCTGCGACATTCGCTGCCACGGCAACCACGATGGTGGCCGTGCGCACGGCCGCATTCGCGGTGGCGCCGGCCCAGGTGCAGACGATCGGGCTGACCGCAGTGCAGACGCCGCCGGCGCTCGGCGCGGTCGAAACCAGCGTGGTTCCGGCCGGCAACGGCACGCTGAAGCGCGCGTTCTGTGCGGCATCCGGACCGGTGTTGGTCATCGTGATCAGGTAGCTGATGTTGGTGCCGGCAGTGACCGGATCCGGGGAATCGGCCATCACGATCGACAGGTCGGCATCGCCGACCGCAGCAGCGCCACGCGCGGTGAAGGAGAAGTCGTCGATGGCCAGCGCGTGGTCGTTACCACTGTTGTTGGCGTCGATCCAGCGAATCCAGAACTCTGCGCCAACCGGCACCGCGACCGGCAGATTGGTCGAGCGCGCCTGGCGATTGGCCGCGGCGTTGCCATCAAGCAATGCCCCGGCGCCGGTGTTGGCGAAGGTCGGGCTGTTGAACTGCAGTGCCGGGATCAGGGTCCATCCGGTCGTGGGCGTGTTCGCACCGGTGATCGTGCCGGCCGCTGCAAACTGGTATTCGACGTCGAGAGCCTGCGCAACCGGCGTCGCTGCTCCGCCATCGCGCCATTGTTCACCCACGAAGGCGAGGTCGACCGACTGCAGCGGGCTCCCGGTGTTGTTTACAAAACACGCCGCCCAGTAGAAGACGCCGGTCCCATTGGAGGCAATGCCACCCAGGGCACGATCACCCACCACGCCCGCGCCGGCGACACCGAAGCTGTAGAGCGCGCCGGCGTTGCTGCTGCCCGTGCCCGCGTTGTACGTCGCTCGGGTCGAATGCCAACCCGGGATCGTGGCATTGTTGGTCCAGGCGATGTTGGTTCCTGCCTGGGCGAGGGTGTCGAAGTTCTGCGTATTCGCCGCATCCAGGGCGTTTACCGACACACACTGTGCCTGCACAGATGTTGACCAGAGCGCGCTGGCGCCCAGAAGTGACAGCGCCGCAAGTGCGACAACCGAACGCATTTGAATCATGATCGACCCCGGAATTTGCAGAAGGCTACGCCGGCCTGAGCCAGACCGACGAAAGATAGCGCGACTTGTGCGTGTTTAGCTGCCTTGTCGGGCGATGAATTGGCCGAAATCAGCGCTTTGGGCGCGCTTTGCACGTCTTGCGCGCCAGATTTCCTCGAATCAGCCGGTCTTGCGGCGTCCCCGGGTTGGCATTGCCTTCTTGTCCTCGCGGGTTCCCGCCGTCGGCTTGCGGCTGCTGGATTGCGCCTTTGCCTTCGCCACGCGCGGTTTGCTCGCGGCTTTGGCGCTGACCGCCGGACGCTTTCCGGGCTGCGCCTTGACCATGGCTTTTGCCTTGGGCCGCGCCTTGATGGTCGGCTTTGCCTCGACGCTGATTTCCGCGTCTTCCAATCCCGGCACCTGCTCATGCGCTCCCGGCACGAAGCGCTTCAGATCGTGCAGGCTGGGCAGGCTCGGCAACAGGCTGGTGACCCGCCCGACCCACGAGCGGGCGGACTCCTGCACCTGATCGATCGCCGTGCGCGCGGCACTGGTCGCCCACTCGACCAGCGTCGACTCGTCGATGTTGGTGACCTGGCGCATCAGCTTTGGCCATTCTTCGAGGTCGGCGTCGCGGAACTTGGCCACTGCCTGCGCGCGCATGCCGATCGCGTAGGTCAACGCGATGTTCTTGGTCGCCACCGTGGCGATCTTGGCGATCGGCAGTGCGCGCTTGAGCACGAAACCGCCGATCACGGCGCCGGCATAACGCTTCAGCAACTTGGCGACGATGCTCGAAGCGTGCGTCGCGCCAACATTGGTCGCGGCGATGGCGAGGATGGCGAAACGCTCGCCGGCATCGCCGAGTTCGACCTCGTACAGCGCAAAGGTCTCGATCACCAGTTCCGATTGCAGCGCCGTGACCGTGCCGATGTCGATCACCGGACCCAGGAACACGCCGGCGACCTTGCCGGCGCCCGGCACCAGTTCGACCACCGACGCCAAAGCGCCGATGGCGCCGGCCTGCAGGCACTTGCTCTGCACCAGTAGTCGGTGCAACTCCTCGTTGCTGGCATCCGGCAGGCGCTTGCGCAGCGCCACCACGCGCGCGCCCGCCGCCTTGCGATCGGCCTTGCGCAATGCCTTCCAAAGTTCCTGAGCGGCGGCGGGCAGCATCGGCGTCTCCACGGCGGGGAATGCACGCATCCTAACGCGTTCCGGCCGAGCCGGTTCACCGAACCTGCAGGGCCCATTCACGCGGAGACGCGGAGAGCAGCAAAGCGTTCATGGGACGCTCGGCGGCGATCCAAAGACCCTCCTGAATAGCGTAGAACCTCAATCATCCAGACTCGTCATTGCGAGGAGCGTAGCGACGAAGCAATCCAGCGATTCTGCTGGGTTCTGGTCAGGGTGCAAGTCACTGGATTGCTTCGGTCGCCTTTGGCTCCCTCGCAATGACCTGGGCTCGTCCTGGCCTGGCTGAGGTTCGACGCAAGTCAGGAAAACCCTCGCTGCTCGCCTCGCCTCCGCGTGAGATCGCTGTTGCCGCGTCGCGGTGTTTCACAGACGCGGCGATACACCACCCGGTTCCCGCGTTATCGTTCCGGCCCTCGATTCACGTGCAGTCCCGGGAGGACCCATGCGCCACGCCCTGACCGTCGCCATCGCCATCGCGCTGGCTGCCCCTGCGGTGGCCAAGACCACGCGCACGGATGCCGAAACCCGCTGGCAGGCCTGGGAGCAGCATCAGCAACTGGATCGATCCAGCCTGTTTGGCGGCCTCAAGTGGCGCTCGATCGGGCCGACCGTGCAGGGCGGGCGCATCGTCGATGTCGAGGTGCATCCGAGCCAGCCGTACACCTTCTACGTGGCTTACGCCTCCGGCGGCGTGTGGAAGACCAGCAACAACGGCGTCACTTTCACGCCATTGTCGGATGAGCTGGCGAGCATGATTTCCGGCGACATCGCGATCGATCCGCAGGCGCCGGACACTTTGTGGATCGGCACTGGCGAGCCGAACTCCTCGCGCTCGTCGTACTCGGGCCTCGGCATGTTCGTCAGCCGTGACGGCGGCAAGACCTTCGAACATGCCGGGCTCACCGATGCCGACCGCATCGCCCGCGTGGTGGTCGATCCCAAGGACAGCCAGCGCGTGTTCGTCGCCGTGCAGGGGCCGCTGTACACGCCCGGCGGCAAGCGCGGCATCTTTCGCACCCGCGATGGTGGACAGAGCTGGCAGCAGGTACTCGCCGGGGACGGCGAATGGACCGGCGCCATCGATGTGATCTTCGACCCGCGCGATTCGAAGGTCGTGTATGCGGCGATGTGGGAGCGTTCGCGACGGCCGTGGAATTTCGTCGAAGGCGGCCGCGGTTCGGGTGTGTACAAGAGCACTGACGGCGGCGACAACTGGACGCGGCTGGCGGGCTTTCCCAAGGGCGAACACATCGGGCGCATCGGGCTGGCCATTTCGCCGGCGAATCCGGACCGCATCTACGCCAGCATCGACAACCAGGAGCCGCTGCCGGAGAACCTCGTCGACCTCGGCGATCGCCCGCTGTCGCCGGCGCGCCTGAAGCGCATGGACAAGGACGAGTTCCTGCGCCAGGACCCGGACGAGATCGAGATGCTGGTGCGCCGCTCGGACTTCGAACCGAGCATGGACGCCGGGAAACTGGTCGCGATGATCAAGTCCGGCGAGTTGAGCATGGACCAGTTGCGCGCCGAACTGACCGACGGCAACGCGGCACTGTTCAACACCGAGATCCGCGGCCTCGACGTGTGGCGCTCGGACGATGCCGGCGCCAGTTGGGCGCGCGCCAATATCGAGCCGATCCGCGACGTCACCTACACCTACGGTTATTACTTCGGCGAGATCCGCGTCGCCCCGGACAACGCCGATCGCGTCTACGTGCTCGGCGTGCCGACCGCGATCAGCGAGGACGCCGGCGCCACCTGGAGCGGTCGCATCAACGACGCCCAGGTGCATGTCGACCACCACGCCTTCGAGTTCGACCCGCAGAACCCGCAGCGCTTGTTCAACGGCAACGACGGCGGACTCGACGTCAGCTACGACGGTGGCGAGAGCTGGGTGCGGCTGGATGCGCAAGCCGTCGGCCAGAGCTATACGCTCGGCGTCGACATGGCCGAACCGTACAACGTCTATACCGGCATGCAGGACAACGGTACTTGGAAGGGTTCGAGCCAGTCCGATCCCAGTGCGCCCGGCGGTTTCTGGGGCGGCGGCGACGGCTGGAGCTTCCTCAACGGCGGCGACGGCATGCAGATCCAGGTCGATCCGCGCGACCCGTCGGTGGTCTACACCGGTTATCAGTTCGGCTGGTACCGGCGCGGCGGCAAGGACGGTGGCGAAGTGCGCCCGCGCGCGGCCTTGGCCGAGCCCTCGCTGCGCTTCAACTGGAACACGCCGATCCTGCTCAGCGAGCACAATCCCGACATTCTCTACATGGGCGCCAACAAGCTGTTCCGGTCGCTGGACCAGGGCCGCACCTGGCGCGCGATCTCGGGCGACCTGACGCGCAATCCCAATCGCGGCGACGTGCCGTTCGCGACGATCACCACGGTCGCCGAATCCTCGAAGGACTTCGGCCTGATCGCCGCCGGCACCGACGACGGGCTGCTCTGGCTCACCGAGGACGGCGGTCAGGAGTGGCGCGAGATCAACAAGGGCTTGCCCAGGGACCGCTGGGTCAGTCGCGTGGTCACCTCGACGCACAACCGCGGTCGGCTCTACGCGAGCTTCACCGGTTACCGCGAAGACGACATGACGGCCTATGTCTACGTCAGCGAGGACCTCGGCAAGAACTGGCGCTCGATCGCAGCCAACCTGCCGGCCGAGCCGGTCAATGTGGTCAAGGAAGATCCGGTGAACGCCGACGTGCTGTACGTCGGCAGCAATCGCGGCGTGTATGTCTCGCTCGACCGCGGCGGCAGCTGGCAGGCACTGCCTGGCGGGTTGCCGAATGTCCCGGTGCACGATCTGGTGGTGCATCCACGCGAGCGCGAACTGGTCGCCGGCACCCACGGTCGCAGCGTCTGGATCGTCGACGTGCTGCCGATCCAGGAGCTGACCGCGGATGTGCGTGCCAAGCCGGCGCATCTGTTCCATGTGGCCGATGTCGACGCCGACCGCGGTTGGCGCAGCGCGCGCGACCGCTGGTTCGACCACAATGAAGTCAAGCCTAAATCGGTGATCCATTACTGGGCCGCCAACGCGGGCAGCGGCAAACTGACGATCAAGGACGCCGACGGCAACGCGGTGCGCGTGCTCGACATCACCGCAACCAGGGGCATCAACCGGGTCGACTACGACCTGCTGGTCGATGCCGACCTCGGTATCGCCGCAGAAGCCGCGCGCGTCGCCAAGGCAGCGGCCAAGGCGGACAAACCCGTCGCCGATGCCGACGGGCAACTCGGCAAGACGCCGCTCGCCGAGTCCAGGCGCCTCGGCCACGTGCTCTACATCACGCCTGGCGAGTACACGCTGGCACTCGACTTGTCCGGCGCGAGCGCCGAAACCAGCTTCAGCGTCAAGCCGCCGAAGGCCTTCGAGGCGCGGGTGAAGCCGAAGTTCAAGCTGCGCGGAAAGTGACGGGTTTCCCGCTCACGAAGGATCACGGGCTTGCATGGAGTTCAGCGGCCGGCTGGCGCATCGGGTGACGCAAACCAGCCGGGCTCGACAAACGCCGGTTTCTCAAGCCCCGCCAGCGTACGCCGCAGTGCCGCCAGATCCAGTTGCGGCGCCAGTCCGTGCAGCAACTCCAGCGTGTAGTCGCGCGGCACGCGGTTGGCCGGCAGCAACGCGTAGGTGGTGCATGCTGCGACCGAGGGCTCCAGCGGAATCGCACTGACGTTGGTGGGCAGCTCGCGCGTGGCGAGGTCAGCGACGATGCCGATGCCGATGCCCTGTTCGACATAGGTGCGGATCAATTCTGCGTCGCTGGCCGTAACTGCATACTCGGGCGTCAGGCCCTGGTCGGCAAAGGCCTCCGCCAATGAAGAACCCGGCCGCAGCGTCGACGGATAGACCAGCAACGGAAACGCCGCGAGATCGGCCAGGCGCAACACCTTGCGGTCGGCCAGCGCATGCCCGAGCGGCACCAGCGCCACCCGGCGCCAGCGGAACAACGGCACGGCCAGGCCGGTTTCGGGTGGCAGCCCGGCGCTGCTCGAGAGCGCTACGTCGACGTCACCGCTGCCGAGCGCTTCGACGATGCGCGCCGGGTCGGTGGTTTCGATGGCCAGATGCACGCGCGGGTAGCGTCGGCGCAGTTCGCCGAGCGCTTCCGGCAACACGAAACGCGCCAGCGTGTGGGTACACACCAGGCGCAACTGACCGACGGTTTCGGCACGCGTGTTGGCGGCAAAAGCGCGGATGCTGCGCGCCTGGTCGACGATCTGGCGCGCGCGCGCCGCCACTTCGGCGCCGAGTTCAGTCAGCCCGGTCAGGCGTTTCCCGTTACGCAGGAACAGCGGAAATCCGAGTTCGTCCTCGAGCGCCTTGAGTTGCTTCGACAAGCCCGGCTGCGTCGCGTGCACGCGCTCGGCGGCGACCGTCAGGTTGAGGCCGGCATCGACGATGGCGATCAGGTGGCGCAGTTGGATCAGGGTCATCGGGGCGGCATTGTTTTGCAGACGTATAGACGTCCGGACGGCCGAAGTGTAAGGGGCGATTGCAGGAGTGGGCAAGCAGGTCGGTTCTCGCGGGTCCAGACTCTGCTCCTGTGGGTCCAGACTTTGCTCTTGTGGGTCCAGACTTTGCTCTTGTGGGTCCAGACTTGTCTGGACGCTCTTGATCTTGTTGTCGGTGAGTAGGGAAGAGCGTCCAGACAAGTCTGGACCCACAAGAGCAGGGTCAAGGGCGTCCAGACAAGTCTGGACCCATCAAGGGCGTCCAGACAAGTCTGGACCCACAAGAGCAAGCTCAAGAGCGTCCAGACCGGTGCAGACTCACCTGGCCTCAATCCCGCTTCAGCCGCACCTCTTCGCGGTACGGCGAGATATCGAAGAAATAGCCCGCGTTGAGCTTGTCCTGCATCTGGTGCCACCAACCTACGGTGAAGATCTCGCCATGACGCGCGATCAACGCTTCGCGCAAGCGGCGCGGCAGGCCAAGGAACTCGGTGAACTGCTCGGGGAAGATGTCGGCGTCGGCGACGTAGTACCAGGCGCCGTGGTGCATTTCTTCGTCGTCGTCGCGCGCGGCAGGCAGTTCGCGGAAGCGGCATTCGGTGACCAGGCAGAGCTCGTCGTAATCGTAGAAGATCACCCGGCCATGGCGGGTGACGCCGAAGTTCTTCAGCAGCAGGTCGCCGGGGAAGATGTTGCTGGCGGCCAGATCCTTGATCGCCAGCCCGTAATCGAGCACCGCGTGCTCGACCAGTTCCGGGGTCGATTCGCGCAGGAACAGATTCAACGGCCGCAGACAGCGTTCAATGTACATATGCGTCAGGATCAGATCGTCGCCGTCTTCGATCACGCTGGAGCGACAGGTCTCGAACAGCTCTTCCAGCACCTCCGGGGCGAAACGCGCGCGCGGGAAGCGCAGGAAGCGGAACTCCTGGGCATCGATCAGGCGACCGGCGCGGTCGTGCTTGAACACCAACTGGTACTTGTCGATGACATCCTGGCGCGTCATCAGCTTGGACGGCGCAAAGCGGTCGCGGATGACCTTGAACACCAGCGGGTAACTCGGCAGCGTGAATACCGCCATCACCAGGCCCTTTTCGCCCTCGGCAAGCACCAGTTGCTCGTCGGTGTCCTCGAAGTGGCGGAAGAAATGTCGATAGCGTTCGGTCTTGCCCTGCTTGGCGCGGCCGAGCACGGTGTACAGCTCGTTGACCGGCTTTCTTGGCAGCAGGGTGCGCAGGAACACCACGGCATCGCCGACGGTCTCCAGGTCGGCCTGGAAGTAGCTGCGCGTGATGCCAAACAGCGCCGAGACGTCGTCGCGCTTCACCAGCACCGCATCGGCGCGCAGGCCGGGCTCGTCGTGTACCAGCGCGATGACCAGCGGCGCGAACTCGCGCTCGCCGAAGATGCGGCCGACCAGATAGGCGCGGCGTTCGCGATAGAACACGGTCTCCAGCATTTCCACCGCGCGCACCCGCGGATCGCCTTCCCAGCGCGACAGTTGCTCGGCGACCGAGGCCGAAATGCGGCGCGCCGACAGCGCGATGTCCGCGTAAGGCACTTCGAAGCGGAAGCCGGCCAGCACGCGCTGAAACAGCTCCTCCGGGGACCGGGTGGCGCTGTAGTTCAGTCGCGCGACCGGATGCGTGAGGCGATCGGTGGGCTCGATGTCCAGCGCAACGAACTCGCTCGCCTCGTCGACGCCGCGCGTCTTGAAAAAGCGCCGGGTCAAGGTGTTGAAGAAAGTCTTGTTGAGCTCCTGATCGAGCAGCGGCGCGATCAGCGCGGCATACCGGTCGCGCACTTTCGACCACAGGCCGCGATCGCCGACGCGCGGACCCAGCTCCGATTCCAGCCGGCGCGAGGTCTCGGCCACGCAGACATCGTAGAGCTCGATGCGTTCGATCGCGTCGAGGCGCGCCGCAGTCCACTCGCGGCGCTCGAAGCGACGCTTGGCGCGTTGCGTGATCGAGCGAAAACGCGCGTTGTAGTCGGCAAAGGCATCGCGCAGATCGGTCGCGCAGGCATTCGCCAGTTCTGCCTCCGACAGCGGGCGTACGGGGGGGGCGATGGACATCGACGACTCCGGCAAACCGATCGCCCGAGTCTGGCGCGGGTGGCGAGAGAGCGCAAACTGGGTCGGTTGTCGGTTTCCGCCTGTCGGTACTCGGATATCGGCGGATTGGACAGGCCCTGCGGTTGGAGGGCCGCGCGCCTGCGCGGCCGCTCTTCCCGCACTACACCTCACGCAACATCGGCGCCGCAGGCGCGGCGCCCTCCGAGGGCCGAGTTCCTGTGCTCTGTCGCTACAAGCTTTCCGGCCCCGTCGGATCTTCCACGGACTTCACCGGACCGACTTCGACAATGCCGCGTCGCGCCAGGTCGAGGTGCTCGGCATGCCAGGCGACATACTGGTCGAGGCGCCAGAACTCGCGCGCGTAGTACGCGCCAAACTCCATCTGCACGCCGCCAGTCACGAACGGCGCGGCGCCTGGGACACCCGCAGCCACGCCCACACTGCCGCCGCTGCCGGGAAGGATCACCATGCCACGACCACCGCCCATCCCTGGCCTGGCGGCGAGCGAGCCGTACAACCCCCGCTTCAGCTTGCCCTGCATGCGCGCCAGGGCAACCTGATCCCCGTAGGCGTCGTAGAGGGAGACGCCAAGCTCCAGGGCGCGCACCCGCTCAGCCGCGCCCAGCGCTTGCCAGTAGCGCTCGCGCTTGGCAACGAAGGCGACGAATCCGCGTTCGGCGGCAAGGTCCATCCAGGCATAGGCCAGACTGCGGTCGACGCTGACGCCGTGACCTTCCCAGTGGATCTCGGCAATCATCGCCTGCGCCAACTTGTCGCCGAAGTTCGCCGACTGGGTGAATTCGGTCAGTGCCTGTTCGTACTCGCCATCTTCATAGTGCCGCTGACCTTCGAGTCGATGCACCAGATCAGGGTGTGCCTTGCGAAAATGTTCGCTGTCCCAGATACCGGCGCTGATCATCTTCGGCGGTTGGTCGAGCGAATCGATGCCGGCGCAAGCGTTCAGCGAGATCACGGCGACGATGAGAAACATGGATCGGATCATGGGATGCGTCCTCTGGTCAGGGCGTAGCCGCCGGAACTGGCGACGACCTGACTCTGGTACTCGGCGCCTTGGCGATACCGCGGACGCATCGTTAATCTCTGTGAAGGAAGCGGACGCCGGCAACCGGCTCTTGTGGGTCCAGACTTGTCTGGACCCACAGAGGCAAGCTCGGGCCACTCTCACAGAACATCCTCTAAACGTTTGATTGTAGAGTATTTATTTGTAGGTCACGTT
>ERZ761602.2674-NODE-2674-length-27184-cov-7.277636_pt1 | contig 27184 bp, 26 predicted proteins | sample MGYA00512165_ERZ761602 | MGnify/ENA primary metagenome ERZ761602 (study PRJEB28899, sample SAMN02445085) | bioreactor sludge metagenome | biome: EBPR sludge; isolation source: Thorneside wastewater treatment plant | place: Australia: Brisbane, Thorneside...
TAACAAGGTACCCGTACCGGAAGGTGTGGGTGGATCACCTCCTTTAAGGATAAGTACTCGTTCCGATCCAATCGGAACGACATATCCAGGTCGAACACGCATCGCTTTGAGCTTTGAAAGTTAGGCTCGGAAATCTTAGGATTTCCGGGCCTTTCGCTTTTTATCTCCCTCATTTTCCATTAAACTACGCTCCAGATGCGCCCGTCGCCCCTCTCTAGCTGGATCCAGACCACCTTTAAAATTAGCCTCTACGGCATCGTGGTCGGAATCCTCCTGGTCCTCCTCGTGTTCGACTCCAAGTCGCCCGTCAACTTCGTCCTCTCGGGGATCATTGGCTTCAGTGGTTGTTGGATGATCGCCAGCGTCGAGCGTTTTCTGGTCCCACGCATTCGGCAAGAGGCCTATTGGGTCGAGATCCTACTCGTCAGCCTTGCTCGAATAGTGACGATGGCGATGACCGCCGTCTTGGTGGTCTTCTTCTATCTGCTGACTCAGGGGATGCCGCCCACTCAAGCGGCCGATAGGGCTGTCGGCAGTGCCTTAGTCAATCCGTCGATGCTCCCTGTGCACGGGGTGGCGTTTATCGCCTCTCTTGTCGCGACGTTCTTTGTTGCGCTGAGTCGCAAACTCGGGCCGGGAGAGCTCACTCAGTGGCTCCAAGGGCGCTACCGGCATCCCCGCGAAGAGCAAAGGGTCATCATGTTCGTCGACCTCAACGACTCCACCGCGATCGCCCACACCCTCGGAGATCGACTCTATAGCGAGTTTGTCCAAGAGTTCATGGCCGAACTCACGGAACCGATCCTCAAGTCCGGGGGCCAGGTGAGCCATTACATCGGGGACGAAGTCGTGATCACCTGGCCCATTACCCCTCGCCGACCCCGGGCGGATTGGCCGAACTTTCTAAACCTGGCAACGCAAGCCCTGCGGCAAAGCGCTCCAAGGTACCAGTCCAAGTTTGGGAGAGTCCCCGACTTCAAGGTCGGAGTTCACGCAGGATCCGTCATCGCCACCGAAGTTGGGGTCCTCAAGAGCGAAATCGTCTTTCATGGCGATGCACTCAACGTGGGCGCCAGGCTGGCGGGCCTTTGCCGATCCCTAGGAGCATCGGCCTTGGTTACTCAGCAAGCCCTAGACCTTGCCTCTAACCTTGCTCAGGGGTCAGCAGAGTCAAAAGGGGTTCAAGAAATCCGGGGGCGCGCGGCGGGCGTCGAGGCCTTTGCTTGGAGAACCGCGGAATGAACTCTCAGCTTGTGAGTTGGGTCTTGATGGTCCGTCCTGGGTCCGAGATCGGAGCCGGTGAAACGGGAGAGACCAACGCCTTTGAATCGGGGCAACTTCTCTCGGTCGAACAAGCCCAAGCGGAGTTCGATCACGCGGTTGAAGTCCTCCGAGAGGTCGGCGTGGGGGTGCTTGTCCACCAATCCCCATCGGGCCGCGATGCCACTTTCCCCAACAACTGGGTGAGCTTTCACCCCGAAAAAGTGGTGCTCTACCCGATGTACCACCCTTCTCGACGCCTCGAACGGAGGCTCGAGTGGATCGAGCCTCTTCTGCACGGAAGGGAGCTCCTCGATCTGACCGGGTACGAAGCTCAAGGAAAAGCCCTCGAAGGGACGGGGAGCCTCGTCCTCGATCGAGAACGCCGCATCGCCTATGCCTGTCTCAGCCCGAGGACCGATGCCGACGTCCTCCGAGCCTGGTCCGAAGCCATGGACTATCAGGTCGAACTCTTCTCCGCCGAACACCGAGGGATGCCGGTCTATCACACCAACGTCTTGATGTCGATTGGGCAAGAGGTCGCGATTGTTGCGACCTCGCTTCTTTCAGGAGCAGATTCTGCGTTGGACCGACTTCGCCAGACTCATCAGATCGTCGAGATCTCGGCCGACCAAGTCGACCAATTTGCCGGAAATGCGCTTCAAGTCATCGGGAGTGCCGGGCCTCTCTGGGTGACGAGTGCCACCGCCGAAGCTAGCTTAACCCCCGATCAGAGGGCTCTCTTGCAGCCCCGGGTTTGTCCGCCGATCCCGGGGATCGAGCGAGCTGGGGGCGGTTCGATTCGGTGCATGATGCTCGAAGTCTTTGGTCCTCGTTAGGTCACAGATCCCGCGCAAAAGCCCAACATAGGTTATGCGACTCGTGCTGCTGACTTTGCTGGGAGCCTCGACCCTGTTCGCCTACGCGGGCTTCCCAATCGGCCAAAAGTCCAGCCACAAAGGCACGGTCCGAATCGAGACCCAGACCGTCGGCCGCACCGGGGTTGGGACGGGAACGATCCTGAAGGCGGTGGAAAAGGATGGCCGCGGAAAGCTTTGTGTGCTTACCGCCGACCATGTCATCAGTGTGACCGGCAAGGCCAGCGCCGAGGTCGTCCACTGGGAGATGAAGGTGCACGGGGACAGCGTCGGAGTGGCTTCCTGGTCCGGCAATGTCAAGGTTCTTGCGCGACAGGGGCGGGATGCCAAGTTCAAAGGCACCACTCGTTGGGATATGGCGGTGCTGGAGGTCGACTATGGGACGGTGGACGACCGTTTTCGGGCGCTTGCCAAAGAGGTGGTGAAGCTCGAAGCCTACAAGGACGACGAGAAGGACTTCACTGCTTATGGCTATGGCCGGAGTGGATCCGAATGGAACGGTCAAGACGGCGGCACCACCCCGATCGGTTGGCTCGCCGAGACCGGAACCGACGGGTGGAACTGGGGCACGCAAAGATTCTGGAATCAGAAAGTCACCGAGACCTTTACAGAGGAGATCAACGAGTACAAATATGAGGCTGCCCGCTGGCTTACCCGAAAGCCGGGCAAGGACCTTCTCGGTTATGGATCCAGTACGGTGGGGGATAGCGGCGGGCCGCTTTTCTTTGGAAGCGGGGCAAAGATCGGCGATATCGCCGTCAAGTCCGGTATCCAGCGGGGCATGGTCAATACCATGGTGAGCGCCGGAGACCCTAGCTCTCGGTTCGCCGTGCTCTGGGATAAAGACAAGTTTGGCGGTACCGGCATGATCTTCGATCAAGCAAAGTTGGATTGGATCAAGCTGCACTGCGATTCGGTCGTGCCCGAGCCGGGCACGTTTGCCGCGGTCGCCCTTGGGGCAGGAGTCCTCTTGCGGCGGCGTTCGTCGAGGTCTGCTTAGGCCGCGACAAGCCTGGGCCGCGCAGCCCGGTGGCGGCAGGAAGGGCGACGCGGAGCGTCGGGGTCCCTTCCTGGGGATTGGCCTCCGGGCCGGGCGAGCGGACCTCGTTTAGGCGATCCTGGGTGTGAAGTCGGTGTCCGGCCGCACCTGCCGGCAATAGGCTGCCATCAGTCGGGCACAATCGGCTACGTCGGTCAGCGAGAGTAATTCGCACGGGGTGTGCATGTACCGCAGGGCCACGCCGAGAATCCCGGTCGCCATCCCGCCACGGTTGAGCTGCATCGCGTTGCCGTCGGTGCCCGTCCCGCCCGGAGCGACATCGATTTGATAAGGAATGCCTTCCTTTTCGGCCCCGGCCAGAATCATGTCGAAGACGACCGGGTTGGTGTTGGCGCCGCGCATGGTGCTTGGACCTTTTCCGACATCAAGCTGTCCATAGCGCGACTTGCTCAGCCCGGGGTAGTCCACTGCGTGGTTGACATCGACGGCTAGACCCGATTGGGCGGCGATGGTAAAGGCCGATGTCCGAGCTCCGCGCAGGCCGATCTCCTCTTGGACCGTTGCCACCGCATAGACCCCGACGCCAGGATCAAGCCCGCCGTCTTCCTTCAGCAATCGGAGGGCTTCGGCGACGATGAACGAACCCATCTTGTTGTCAAAGCCTCGGGCCGTTGCGCGGTCCCCGAGCAGGGTTTGGAATTCCCACTGATAGGTCGCAACATCTCCCAGACGAATGATCGCCTCGGCTTCTTCGCGGCTGCTTGCTCCGATGTCGATCCAGAGATCCTTGACCTCCGGCTTCTTCTTGCGCTCTTCGTCTTCCAGCAGGTGGATCGCCTTGCGACCGATGACTCCTGCGACGCGCTCCTTTCCGTGGACCCAGACGCGCTGGCCGACGATAATCGCGCTGTCGTGGCCCCCGATCGTCCCGAAGTAGAGCATTCCTTGCTCGTCGATGTAGTGGATGATGAATCCGATTTCGTCCATGTGGCCGGCGAGCATGATCTTCATCTCAGCCTGGGGGTTCAGGACGGCCCAGGTGTTGCCGTGGACATCGGTGTGGTGATCGTCGGCAAAGGCGGTGTAGTCGCGATAGATTTGGGCTGCCCGCTGCTCATATCCGGAGGGCGAGGGAACATTGACAATGGCCTTTAGAAATTCGAGGGACTCGGAGCGCATGGAAGGAGAATACTCCCGGTGGGCGGCTTCGGGTTTCCGGTTGATTTGCTGGGGTTATTGGTCTTGTTGGTCTTATAGGACCTATAGGCCTTATAGGACCTCTAGGACCTATAAGGCCAAAGCAAAACTGCCCCGTGGCCAAATTTGGCCAGGGGGCAGATCTTCTCCGCTCGTAGCGGAAGATTATTGGTGCGGGTAGACGCTTACCCGTCGCTTTTGCTCGGGGCCTTCAAACTTGATCTGGCCTTCCACGAGAGCAAAGAGGGTGTGATCGTTCCCAATTCCACAGTTGACGCCTGGGTGGAACTTCGTGCCTCGCTGGCGAACGATGATCGTTCCGGCCTTGACGAGTTCACCGGCAAAGCGCTTTACGCCCAGTCGCTGGGAATTCGAATCTCGACCGTTCTTGGATGAACCTTGACCTTTCTTATGTGCCATGGTGGGTTACTTGCCTCCGACCACGCTCAGTACCTTGAGGTGGGTTTGGGGCTGTCGGTGGCCCCATCGCTTGCGTTCGTTCTTCTTGGGTTTGTAGTTAAAGGCGTTGATCTTCGGCCCCTTGACTTGAGAAACAATCTGCGCCTCGACCTTTGCACCCTTCACGAATGGGGAGCCGAGCTTGACGTTGGTGCCGTCGCAGACCATCACAACGCTCTCGAGCTGAATCTTGTCTCCGGGCTCGCCGTCCAGCTTTTCGACGATTAAAACATCGTCTTGCGCGGCTTTGTATTGCTTTCCGCCCGTCTTGATGATTGCGTACATGGTCGTTCCGTCCCTGGACCGCGCACGGTGAATCCTCACTGGTGCATTCGGCAGGACTTAGAAAGATACCCCATCCAGACCTCGATGGGCAAGATGGGGATCCGGTGATGCTTATCTTTTTCGGGAATCGACCCCGAGCCAGAGCCCGCAATATTACTGGACCACGAGTTCGTTCCGCCGTTCGGCGACTCGGCGCTCGCTGTGGTCCAGGATCTTCTTTCTAAACCGCAACAGTTTAGGAGTCACCTCAAGGAGTTCGTCATCCCGTAGCCAGGCGAGACTCTGTTCGAGGCTGAGCTCCTTGTGGGCATCCAGCACGGAGGTCGCATCGGCGTTGGCCGACCGCATGTTGGTGGCGGCCTTTTGGATCGTGATGTTCACCACCATGTCTTCATCACGGGAACATGCACCCACGATCATCCCCGCGTAGACGTCGGTCCCCACGGGGAAGAAGAGTGTCCCGCGCTCTTGCACGTGCTCATAGGCGTAGCGGGTCATCTTCCCCGGATCTTTGGCGATCAACGAGCCCTGGGTTCGGCCTTGCACCTCGCCCTTATAGGGGCCATAGCCTTCAAAGAGAGAGCTGATCGTCCCCAAGCCGCGAGTCATGGTCAGGTAGTTCGATCGAAAACCGATGAGGCCTCGGGTCGGGATGGAGTATTCGAGCCGCACGGCGTCGTTCTCCTGCAGCATGTCGCGCATCTCGCCGCGCCGCCGAGCCAAATCTTCCATCACGTCGCCCATGGCATCCGAGGGAAGCTCCAGCGTGACCAATTCGTAGGGCTCGACGATTTGGCCGGCTTCGTCGCGCTGCAGAATGACCTGCGGGCGACTGATCGCAATTTCATAGCCTTCACGGCGCATCGTTTCGATCAGGATCGCGAGCTGCAGTTCGCCGCGAGCCTTGACCTTGACGGTGTCGGCGGGCGAATCCGGGTCAATCTGGATCGAAACGGAAACGTGCTCTTCCTTCGCGATCCGCTCCCGAATCTTTTGGATCGTGAGGAATTTTCCACCGTCCTTGCCGGCCAGCGGAGACTGGTTGGCATAGAAGTTCATGCTCAGCGTGCTTGGCTCGATCTGGACGGCCGGGATTGGAGTCGTGGTGTCGCTCGAGGCCACGGTATCGAAGAGTCCGGCCTCATCGACACCGGTCATCATCACGATCTCGCCCGCCTGGACACTCTCCACTTCCTTGAGTTCGATGCCCTCATAGACCCAGAGCTTGGTAACGTTGAACCCGGTTGGCTTGGTCGAATCCGGCTTCATGTGGTTCAGTCGGTCCCCGACCTTCACCGAACCTCGAAGGATCTTTCCGCCGAACATCCGGCCCAGATAGTCGTTGTAGTCCAGATTGTTGACCTGCAAAAGGAAGGGTCCTTCAAACTCGACATCGGGCGGTGGAACCGCGTTGATGATCGTCTCGAAGAGTTCCCGCATGTCGGTCTCGGTCCCATTGGGCTCCGAGCGAGCAAAGCCGCCGACGCCGCTGGTGTAGAGGTGTGGGAAGAATAGGTCTTCTTCGTCGGCGCCGAGGTCGATGAACAGGTCCAGAGTCTTGTCGTAGGCCTCGGCCGGTCGCGCGCCCGGTCGGTCGATCTTGTTGACGCAGACAATCGGCTTCAGCTTGTTGGCAAAGGCCTTTTTGAGAACAAATCGCGTTTGGGGCATCGGACCTTCGAAGGCATCGACGACCAGCAGGACGCCATCGACCATGCTCAGCACCCGCTCGACTTCGCCACCGAAGTCTGCGTGGCCGGGTGTGTCCACGATGTTGATTTTGAAATCCTTGTAACGAACACTGGCAACTTTGCTTAGGATCGTGATCCCCTTTTCGCGTTCCAGATCGTTGGAGTCCATCACCCGCTCAGCGACTTGTTGGTTCTCTCGGAAGGTCCCCGATTGCCGGAAAATAGCATCGACCAGGGTGGTTTTTCCGTGGTCAACGTGGGCGATGATGCCGATGTTGCGGACGTTGGGGATGGACATGAAGCTCTATTGTACCGGCGGGGATGTTAAGGTCAGACTCTGGACCTCATTTCGGCCAGAATGAAAGGGAGATGTTTCTGAGTAGTCTTCTTGCTCTGGCCCTGCTTCATCCCGACCTCGATCACATCGAGCTTGCGTCTGGCCCAACCCGAGAAAACCTGGATGCCAACAAGCATCTCTATGCGAAGCCCGCCGCGCACCCCGAGGAAAAGCACCTGAGAAACGTCCGCCAGCTCACCTTTGGCGGGCAGAATGCGGAAGCCTATTGGGATAAGTCCGGTAAGAATTTGGTCTTCCAGGCCCGGATCAACGGCTTCCCCGACGAGCAGGTCTTCCATATGAGGGCCGATGGCAGCAACAAACGACTCATCAGCACCGGACTCGGTCGTTGCACTTGCGCGTACTTCTCACCCGACGGAAAGTGGATCTACTTCAGCAGTACCCACGAGAAGAACGAAGGGGCTCAAAAGGCGATCGATATGAGCAAAGGCTACGTCTGGATGGTGAACCCCGAATTCGCGCTCTACCGCGTGCCGGTGGGCGGTGGTAAGCCCGAAAAGATCCTGGAGAGAAACGGCTACATCGCCGAAAACACGATCTCACCCGACGGAAAGTACATGACCTTCACGGGGTCATTTGAGGGTGATCTCGAAATCTACCGCAGCAACCTCGATGGGACCGACATCCGAAAGCTCACCGATGTCCCAGGCTATGACGGTGGCCCCTTCGTCAGCTGGGATGGCAAAAAGATCGTCTATCGCCGCGACACAATCGAATCTCCAGAGGAAGAGAAGGAATACAACAACCTGCTGAAGGAACACCTCGTCCGCCCCGGCAAGCTCGAAATCTGGATCATGGACGCGGACGGGAGCAACAAGAAGCAGGTCACCCAACTGAACGCGGCAAGCTTCGCCCCGTTCTTGCACCCCGACGGGAAACGAATCATCTTCAGTAGCAACTACGGCGACCCCCGGGGCCGGGAATTTGATCTCTGGATGGTTAACGTCGATGGGACCGGGCTCAAGCGAATTACCCACACCCCCGAGTTCGACGGATTCCCGATGTTCACTCGGGACGGCAAGAAGCTCGTCTGGGGTAGCAACCGCAACGGACGCGAGCGAGGAGAAACCAACATCTTCGTTGCCGACTGGAAGGACTAACCCAGCCCAATGAACGGCAACCTGACCCGATTGGTGGGCGAACTCTACCGGGTGGTAGACCCCGTGAGCAACGTGGAGTCCATCGGCAAGGTCGCCCATCTGCTGAATGTCCGTGGGGTCGAGGCGCTGCCGGTGGTGGCGGGAGGAACCATCGTGGGTATGGCGACCCAATCCGGACTCGCCCAAGCTTTGCGTGCGGGGTTAGAATCTGACGCCCCGGTCGGCGCGGTCTTGAGTGCCGCGCCCCCGTCGGTAGGGGCTCACGAATCGGCCGCAACCGCGCTCCGGATGCTTGCCGATGGGCCATGGTCGATGCTTCTCGTCGTCGACGCCCAAGAACGACTCGTCGGAGTAATTCGGCCGAGCGACCTCGTCCAGCCGCCTTTCCGGGCTCCAAGGCCCAAGATGGTGGGGGGAATGGCGACTCCGTTCGGGGTCTATCTGACGAATGGCACGTTACGGGCGGGCGCAAAAGGATTGCCTCTGGTGCTCACCGGGGCTGCGTTGGTGCTGCTCCACTCGATTTCGGTCCTCACCGTCTACACCATTTTTGACCGGCCTTGGTTTACCGGCTCGGGGTTGAGTGGGAGCAGCCAGCTCAGCCTCGTGGGCTTTCTGATCACGGCAATGTTTCTGGGCTTACTCCGGGCCTCCCCACTCGCCGGGATCCACGCCGCCGAACACATGACCGTCCACGCGATCGAGCAAGGTGAACCTTTGACCCCTGCTGTCGTCGGACGGATGCCCCGTTTGCACCCCCGATGTGGCACGAACTTCGTGACGGGAATGCTGATCTTCCTCACCGTCGTCAGTGGGAACTGGACGCCCGACCAAGAACTCAAGGCCCTCGTCGCCGCTCTGTCGGCCCTCCTGCTCTGGCGACCGGTTGGCATGTGGCTTCAGCGTCACGTTACGACCAAGCCGCCCTCGGCACGTCAGATCCAGCTTGGAATCGATGCCGGCGAGGACCTTCTCCGGCAATACGCCTCCCGACCGGGGGTGGATCCCAGCTTTTGGACTCGACTCGCGGCCACCGGGCTGCCGTTTATTCTTCTTGGATCGACCACCACCATGACCCTGATCGTGACGATTGCCCACTGGGTTCCCTGGATGGCCCCCTTGAGGGTATCCTTGTAGAGTTGTGGCGGATGGCGTCTACTATACGTTGCTAGCACTTGCGGTCTTGGTCGCGGTGTTCTTTACTTTGCTGATCCTGGTGACCAGCAAGGGCGATGCGATGAGCGCCGGTGGTGGCCAGATTCGTACGTCCTTTAAGGGTAAGGCGACCATCGACGAGCAGATCAGCCGAGTGACGCTGATCATGGGCGTGGTCTTTATGGTCCTCATGCTGGGCCTGGACGTTGCCAACCAAATGCGGGTGCGAACCGGACAGCTGAATCTAGGCGTTCCGGCGGCGAAATCGGCTCCGGCCAATCCCGAAACGCCAGCACCAAGTTCGACCCCACCCGGAGCCCCGGCTACGCAGTCGGCTCCTCCCGGAGCTCCCCAGGTCCCTGCGCCGAGCGCCCCCGCCAAGCCCTGAGGATTCTCCACACCAACGATTTTCACGGCAAGCTGACCGAGAGTCGGCTTGCCGATTTGCGTTCATTGAGGGGGGGATGCGATCTCTACTTCGATTGCGGTGACCTCATCCGGGCCGGAAACTTGGCCGTCCCTTTAACTCGCGATCCAGGTTGGGCGGCCCTGGCCGATCTGCGGTGCACGGCAAGCGTCTTGGGTAACCGCGAGACCCACCCGCTTGAATTTGCCTTTCGCAAAAAAATGGAGGGGGCCGCGCATCCAGTCCTGGTTTCAAACCTCTTTCGCAAGGAGGCCAAAACGATGGTCTTTCCGCCATCACTCCAGTTGGAGGTCGAAGGGCTCCGGGTGGGAGTTTTTGGAGTCATGGTGCCAATGGTCACCTCGGCCATGAAGACCGCCGCCGCCAGCAGCTACCTCTGGACTCAGCCGATCGAGGAGGCCCGCAAGCAGGTCGCCGAGCTTCGGAATAAGGTCGATCTGGTGATTGCCTTGACCCATATTGGCCATGCTCGCGACCGTGAGCTGGCCGAACAGGTTCCAGGGATCGACCTCATCCTGGGCGGTCACTCGCACACTGTGCTGGTCGAGCCAGTCCTCGTCGGGACAACCTGGATTGCCCAAACCGGTTCCCACGGCCGACATGCGGGAGTGTATGAAGTCCGCCCCGGCTCGGTGCGGGGCGGACTTCATCGTTTGGGAAGCGAAGGCCCCCAAACGGACTAGAGGTCAGTTGATGATCTCGGTGAACTCTTCGGTCACCTGAGGTTCGTCTCCGAGTACGGGATCCGAATCGACCCTCACCGGAACCGAGTATTCCTTGCCGTCCACGATCAAGGTCGCTCGATATTCGCCGGGCCGAACCGAGCCACCAAAGCCCGACCGAGCGGACCCCCGGAGATCCCACTGGATCGCATGAAGACCGGCCTTGGTCGGAACTTCCAGGTCTCGGACCGTGCGCCCCATGACGTCCACGACCTTCAGCTCGACCTTCTTGGCGTCGGCCTTCAGCGAAACCCAGAGAGTCACGCCGTACCGCCGATTTTCGCCATAGAACTTTTCGTGACCGCTGCCCGCGCCGCGACCCGGCAGCGAGCGCCAGAGTGTGCCCGGAGCCGGCGCATACAGAGCCGCATCCCCTTCGATGGTGGATTTGTTCATGCCCTGGAGCGCGCTCACATCACAGATCCAGACGCTGCGTCCGTGGGTCCCGGCGATCAGCTCCCGAGCTTCGGGGTGGATCGCCAGTTCGTGAACCGGGACGACGGGCAGTTTATTGTCCATCTTGGCCCAGGTCTCGCCTCGGTCCAAGCTGACAAACACCCCGATCTCGGTCCCGCAATACAGCAGGTTCGGGTTGACCGGGTCTTCGCGCAGAGTCCGGGTCGTCGTCTTGGGCAGGTTCCCGTTGAGACTCTTCCAAGTCGCGCCAAAGTCTTCGGTGACAAAGAGGTAGGCCTGATCGTCATCGGATCGGTGGGCGGTCAAGCAGACGTAGGCCCGGCCATCCACGTATCGAGAGGCTTCGATCGTTCCGACCCACCGATGCATTCCCAGCTTCAGGTTTTCGGTGACGTTGGTCCACTTGGCTCCGCCGTCGCGGGTGATCCAGATGTAACCATCGTCGGTGCCGGCCCAGAGAACGTTGCTATCGCGGGGCGATTCGCTCAGGGCGGTCGCCGAGCCCCGGGTCGTGCGGGTCAGCAGCGGCGAGATCTCTTGCAGGTCGTCGCCGCGCTTGATCGACTTGAACACGTAGTTTCCGGCCGCATAGAAGATGCCGGGGTTGTGCGAACTCAGGATGAACGGCGTATTCCAGTTGAAGAAATACGTCTTGCCTTCCACCCGTCGAGGGCGGATCGAGCGCGAGGAGCCGGTCTTCAGGTTTCGGCGGTACATGAATCCGCCTTGGCTCTCGCCATAGACGATATCCGGATCAAAGGGATCGACTCGGCAAACGAATCCGTCGCCGCCGCCGATGTTGATCCAGTCCTCGTTCACCGGGCCCTCGCCTTCCAGCGTGTGGCTCGGACCACCCCAACTTCCGTTATCCTGGAGTCCACCATACACGCGGTAGGGCTTTCGGAAATCGAAGGCCACATGATAGAACTGCCCCAACGGGTAGTTGTTCAGGTGCTCCCAGGTATCCCCGCGGTCGTAGGTCATGTACCATCCGCCGTCGGTGCCGATGATCATGTGTCGGCCGTCCGCCGGGTTGATCCATAGGGCGTGGCCATCGGCGTGGACACGGCGACCGAAGTCGGCTGTGAAGGTTCGCCCGCCGTTGCTGCTTCGGTGTTGGTTAACGCCTAGAATGTAGACGTATCGGTCATCGCTTGGGTCGACCTCGACCTTGCTGAAGTACATGGGGCGAGGGTTCAGGCTGTTCACCCGTCGCCAGGTCTCGCCGCCGTTGTCGCTGCGATAGACGCCTCCCGTCAGGTCACCCTCGGGCCCCTGAGCATCTTGGACATTTGCCTGTTGTCCGGCCAGATCGCCGGTGTAGGGTCGGTTGGCAAAGGCTCCGGTTTGGGCGGTGGATTCGTTCAGGACGAGTTCCAGATCCTTGGTTTCTTCGCCCCGCTTGACCTTGAAGAGCACCTTGTCGTTGACCTTCTTGTCTCCCAGGTGGGCCAGAAGTTCGTTGCTGTCCTTGATCGCCTTTCCGTCGACGCTCAAGATCAGGTCACCATCTTGGATGCCCGCTTTTTGGGCGGCACGGCCCTCGCGGATGCGGGTGAGGACGAGCCCGGCGGCCGTGTTTTCGACACTTGCCCCGATGGCTTGACCGATGGTGGCCGCTCCGGGAGGAACGCCCGGGCGCAACTCCAGAGTCACCTTGATCTCTTGCTTCGTGCCTTTGCGGTCGATGCCGATGGTGATGGTTTCGCCCACTTTTTTGGCTCGAAGCGCGGCGAAGAGCGGTTTGAGATCGGTCAGCTTTTGCCCATCCAACGTTCGCAAGACGTCGCCCGACTTCAGGCCTGCTTTTTCGGCCGGACCCTTTTCGACGATCTGGCTGATCTGGATTCCTTGGGCGTCTTCGGTCGTCGCAAACCCGACCGTTAGGAGTGGCTGGGGCAGACCGGTGCCGATCTTTTCGCTATCGACGACGGCAAAGAGGACGCGGGGGTCTTTGTGATAGATCGAGAGTCCGATGCGGCCCATCTTGCTGGTCGGCAGACCTTGGGTCAGTCGGCGGAAGTTCTTGCCGCCATCGGTGGTCTTGTAGATCCCGGCCTTGGCGCCCCACTTGACCATCGGGTCGTAGCCGTCATAGCCGTTCGGGATCTCGGGCTTGCCGCTGTGGCTGTCAAAGCCATCGCGCATCCGTTCCCACATCGCGACATAGAGCGTGTCGGGGTTCTTGGGATCCATGACGAGGTCGATCGCCCCGGTTCGGTCGTCCAGATAGAGCACATTACTCCAGGTCTTTCCGCCATCGGTGGTTTTGAAGAGTCCTCGCTCGCGGTTCGGGCCCCAAAGTCGACCGAGAGCGGCGACGTAGACCACGTTCTCGTTCTTGGGGTGGACGACGACCCGTCCGATCTGATAGCTATCGCGCAGACCGACATTGGTCCAGGTCTTTCCGCCATCGGCGCTGCGATAGATCCCGTCACCATAGGTCACGCTGTTGCGGGGGTTGTTTTCGCCGGTGCCGGCATAGAGCACCTGGGGATTGCTCGGCGCGACGGCCAAAGAGCCGATGCTGCTGCTGCCATAACGGTCAAAGATTGGCTCGAAGGTCACACCGTTGTTGATGGTCTTCCAGATCCCGCCGGTCGCGAGGCCGACATACCACGTAAAGGGATCGGTGGGGTCGACTTCAATCGCAGTGGTGCGCCCGGACATTCCCGCTGGTCCGATGCTGCGCCAAGGGATCGCCTTGGCCCACGCTTCGGGGATCGCCCCCCCTGCCGCCGTCTGCGCCCATGCGCTTGCCGATAGAACAAAAACGAGAGCTCCCGCCCCCGTGGCCAACCGAACTTTCACTCCCGGCTTTTACCACGGTTTTGGCCGTAAATGTTCCCTCTGCTCACCTGAGGTTTGAGTTCAAGCCTGGTGCACCGGCCTGCCCGGATGGTTGTTGAGGGTCACTTCCGGAGCAGTTGATTGATGTCGGAGGCAACTCGCCGAGGTTCTCATTCTCTGGGGCTGCCCTTTGCGCCTGATCAATTGATCTCCATTGGTCGCCTTGACCTCCACGAGATTATCGCCGCACTACGGCCGATCCTAGATCAGGTTGGACTCCACCATCTAGCCATAGCCAGTTTCAAGTGTCCTGGACCGCGTTAGGAGAATCCAGTGACACCCAAAATTAAGGTAAGACCCTTGACTCGTTCTTTAGTAACTGGTCGCCCTTATATACTAATTCTAAATAATTAAGTACAGTAGCTCCGAAGCTGTTCTTTGCCCTAAAGCCAATTCGCTTAGTCCACTTGTTGTCTCGCGTATATCGCCACGGGCCTACGTACGAAAATGAAATGCTGCTGGGATCCTTAAGAGTAGCAGAGAGAAAAACGGCCGCTTCCAGAGGGACACCATCGGCAAGGGTCGGCGGTTCTGGACCGAGAAAGTTCGGATCGCTTCTTGCTCGTTCGTAATCTCGTGCCTTCTGGGCTGCTTCGGCTTCTTCGGCGACTCTCCGGGCCGCCTCTTGCCTTCCTTGCTCTACTGAGCGTCGAAGCGCCTCTTTATCCTCGGCGAGTCCCCGGGCAGATTCTGCTCTAGCCGCCTCGGCCGACTCTCTCCGATAGTTGTGCATCAGGATCCCCCCAAGCAAGATGAATCCTCCCAGTAAAACTGCACCGCCGACAGCCTTGATTCCTACCTGTGCATCCTTTGGATACCTGGCAAGGATTCTGTTCAGCCACCGACCAACTTGGGTAAAGATGGACTGATTCGACGTTGGAGGACGTTGAGCAATTCTCATGGCGCCTTGGGCAGCTTGGTCTCCGACCTGCAAAGGCGTCATGCCCAGTTTCATGCACTCTTCTATCCACACCTGGCTCACATAACTGACGTCGACTCCATGCGCCTGCCTCGCGTGGTTCACAACCATTTGTCGAAACACTAGAGGGTCCATGGATCAATTATCCATCATGGAGAAGATCGTCTGTCTACGGCTCGGGCGTCATCTCTTACAGGCTGCATCTAATCCTGCCTGTCTCGTGAGGCAGTTCTGCTAGGCCAAAAGGTCGGCCAGTTCCGATTCCTGAATCGTCCGCGGATGTTGCATGGCTTGGCTCTCACTGAGCATATCGGTTCCGCGGCGCTCTGGGTTTCCGCGCTCTATCGGGGGCTGAGCTTCAGCCAGACCGTTGCCGTCGATTTGTTGCCCAGCGCGACCCCGTCCAGGGTGATCTCGGCGGCGGTGGGTCGCAGTTCGGCTGGGTCCAGGCGGATCCATCCGTTGCGGCGCAGGACTTTGGGGTTGCTCGGGGACTCGATCCCAATCAAAACGGCCTCAGCGGTGCGTTCCTTCAGCGAAAAAACGGAACCGTCGGCCCCGCTCCATCGAGAATCGGTCGTCACCGCCGCATCAGGCCAGGCCGGCCACCAAGCATCAAAAAGTCGGACGAATCCTGCCGCGCCGGGGCTCAGCCGACCTTCGAATGGGCGCGCGAACACGGTTTGGTCGGCCGTATCAGGAAGCGAAACTTGACGGTCTCCGTCCTGTACTCTCAGATCTCGAACCGAGCGTTGCCAGACGATCTCGCCTTGTTCGCGGCGCAGGGGCGATTCGGTCAGCTGGGCCGTCAGTCGGTTCTCGATCTTTCCTGCCCGAACGGTCATCTCCAGCCGGTAGGCCCGGGTGTTGCCGAGCGTGGGTTTGGGCTGGAGCGCCATGGCCGAAGCCGGAGAGCAGAGAAGGAGGGCGGCAATCGTCGAGACCATCCCTCCTCAGTATCGGTAATTTTTACTGGAGTTCGTAGGAGAGAGCGATGTCGACCGGTTCCATTTCTTGGTCGAGCAAAACCTTCTTGGCGTTGCCGACCAGCTTCACGGTTTGGCCATCCTTTAGTCGGATCGAGAACGTGCCCGACATCGAGCTGGGGTTCTCTCCCTCCAATTCCTTAAACTCGACCTTGACCACGGCGCATTCGTGTCCGCCGACAGTCTCGATCTTCTCAAACTTGAATTCGCTCCGAGCCTTCACCGCGCCGGTTTTGGTGCTCGCTGGGTGCTCATAGGTCCAGCTATCTCCGACGGCCACATCCTTTTCGGGGGCGACAAAGCTCATCAGGTTCGACAGCCGGTAGTCGGGGGCGGCGATCTCGCCCCCTGTGAGCTCCTTCACGACCCCGCGAGCGTCGACTCGGGAGGCTCCAGCCGCCGACTTCTTCATGTCGTCATCGACAGGAATCTCTGTTCCCGAGACGAAGATCTTCACTTCAACGGCTTCTTCTTCCAAGGTGAACGAGCCGTCTTTGTCAACTTCGGTGACCTTCACTCGGAGGATGGAGGTGAATTGAACCTCTTCGCCTTCCAAGTTGATGTTGATCGAAGACCGCATCCGGGCCTCTTGGCCGACCGTCGGCTTGAATCGCAGAGAATGCTTGACCGCATCTTGCGCGCCCCCAACCAGGGCGAGGCCAGCGAGAGAGATGACGAGAAGAGCGCGGGACAGAGAAAGCTTCATAAGGCGAGTGGACTCACTTCTTTGAACGAATCGTATGGATTATGGGTTCAATAGACTCGCTCTGACCAGATGATCGAATTTGAGCTCCCCGAAGATCGCATCGCCCAGACCCCGCTGGCGGATCGTGCCAGCAGTCGCCTGATGGTTGTCGGAGATGGTTCGTCGCCGATCCAGCATCGAATTTTCCGCGATCTGCCTTCGCTGCTTAGCCCGGGTGACTTGATCGTGATGAACGACACCCGGGTGAGCGCCCGGCGGCTCTTTGGCAATAAGTCGACCGGCGCACGCGTCGAGGCCCTCCTCCTGGCGAGCGGAGGGGAACCCGGAACCTTCATTGCCTTGGTCCGGCCAGGAAAGCGCCTTCCAGTCGGGGCCAAGATCCAGTTCGAGGAGGATCTCTTGGCCGAGGTCATTGCGGTCCACGAAGACGGTCGCCGGACTCTGCGATTCTCACTTGAAGATCTTGTGAAGATCGATCAGGCCGGGGAAGTGCCCTTGCCTCCCTATATCCACTCCAAGCTCAGCGACCCCGAGCGCTATCAGACGGTGTATGCCCAGACTTCGGGCAGCGCCGCCGCCCCGACGGCCGGCCTCCACTTCACTCCCGAACTCCTCGCCCAGCTCGAGGCGATGGGGGTCCAGCGGGCAACCGTCACTTTGGATGTCGGACTCGATACCTTTCGACCGATCTCGGCCGAAAGGGTCGAGGAACACAAGATGCACGGCGAGCGATGCACGCTGAGTGACCGGGCCGCCGAGCAGATCATGGGATGTAAAGGCAGAATCATTGCAATAGGAACAACTTCTGCTCGAACACTTGAATCTTTTGCCGAGGGTGAGCGTATACTCCGCCCTGGACAAAAGACAACCGAGATCTTCATCCGTCCGGGCTACGCTTGGCAGGTGGTGGATGGGTTGATCACAAACTTCCACATGCCCAGAACCACGATGCTCCTGATGGTCGGCTCGATCTGCGGAGAACCTGCTCTCCAAAGAGCCTATGATGCCGCTCTCCAAGAGGGATACCGGTTTCTGAGCTTCGGCGACTCCATGTTTGTGACCCGCCCCCAGAAATCATCAGTCTAGGGTGAACCGATTAAACTTGATCTCAAAATTTCACTAAAATCGTGAATACGAATTCCGAACAACTTGAACGGGAGGGCGGTCACAAGAGTAAAATAATTGTCCCTGCAAGAAAAGATGAACACTACTAAGGAAAAGGGGTTCGACCCGCTCGAATACATCGAGAAAGGATTCTCCGACCGGCCGATGGCGGCCCAGACCAGCGAAGATGCCACCACCGAAGCCGGCAACGGCAAGGTGAAGTTCCGGAAGCGCCAACTCAGCGCTCCCCGACCGCGCAAGGCGAAAGTCATCGACGAAAAAGTCGAGGTGATCGACCCCGAACTCGAAGAGATCTGGAGTTCTCTCCCCAAGAACATCCACTTCCTCGGAACGTTTTTCGACGACAGCGTGACCGCCAACTACTATCGCGGCGAATTCAAGGAAACCCGGCAGCAACTCATCCGCCGCTTGCTGGATCCGGAGCTCACACTCGAAGAAGTCAGCCGACTCCTTGGAGTCTGCCCGGCCACGGTCCGTCGATACACCAATCGAGGCTGGTTGGGCCACCATCGAACGCAGGGAGGACAGCGCCGATTCCGACTGAGCGGCGTGGTAAAGTTCGTGGAAGAACACGGACGGCACCCTGAAGAATGACCCCCACCCAGGATCGGCAGCTCCGCATCGCGATTTTTTCCGATAGTGCCCTGCCGATCCTGAACGGGGTTAGCGTCTCGATTGATTCTCTCGTAAAGGGGTTGCGGGCACGCGGACATAGCGTCCACGTCTTCACCGCGGCCCATTTTCGTTTTCGGGATCCCGATCCTCACACCTACCGGTTCTTTGCCGTCGAGACGCCGTGGACTAAGGGCTACCCCTTGGCCATTCCACCGTTCTATCCGATGCTCCGCCACTTTCGGCGTATCCCCTTCGATATCGTCCACACCCACACCCCGTGGACTATCGGATTTGTCGGGCTCCGTTGGGCCCAATCGCACGATGTCCCCGTGGTCAGTACCTACCACACGCTTTACGACAAGTATGCCCACTATATCCCGTTTGCACCCAAGCGATATGTGCGCTATAAGATCGCAAAACATACCAATTTCTACTACAACCAAGTCGCTCACGTGATCACCCCTAGCGCCGCGTCGGCCCGATGGCTGAGTCGGCACTCGGTCAAGACGCCGACCACGATCATCCCTACCGGCGTACGCAGTTATCCCTCCCCTGGGAGGGCCGAGGCCCGCAGCCGACTCGGGTTGCATCCCGAAGAGCGGATGATTCTCTACACCGGCCGAATCGCGGCCGAGAAGAACATGAAGACCCTCTTCGAGGCCGCGGCGCTGATCATGCAACGGGACCCGAGGGTGCGGCTCTGGCTCGTTGGCGACGGACCAGCACGGACTGAATGCGTCGAACTCACTCGCGCCCTCGGGATCGGCGACCGGGTTCGGTTTGTCGGCTTCCTCCCGCGTCCGGAAGTAGAGCCCTATTACGCGGCCGCTGATCTTTTTCTCTTCTGCTCGATGACAGAAACCCAGGGACTCGTCATCAGCGAGGCCATGAGCCACGGACTGCCCGCGGTGGTCGTCCAGGGAGGCGGAGCCAGCGCGGCGGTTGATGACGGCGTGAACGGCTTTATCGCCAGAAATGATGCTCAGCATCTGGCCGAGTTGGTTGCCAACCTGCTCGACGATGACGGCCTCTACTTGCAGGTCAGCACCAAGGCTCGACAAATGGCCAGAGAATTGAGCGTCGAAGCCACCACCGACCAAGTCTTGGACGTCTATCGCGATGTGCTGGGCGTCGATTTGCCCCAGCCGGTGAGCATCCGATGAAGACACTCGGCGGGTTTCGTGCCTTTCTTTTGGTCGCAGCATTGCTGTTGCTGCTCCGGTTTGGTCTGAATTACCTCCGCGTGCCCGGAGCGCTCGCGGGGACGCTCTCGGTGCTCCTGACGGTGATCTTCGTCGCCGTTCCGATCTTTGCCATCTTCGTGGCTGCAGCGGATCGATGGTCGGCGGTGCGAGCCTATGCCATGTTGGCGCTCGGAGTATCTGCCCAGGCGCTTTCGATCGCCTTACTGCGGACCGTTTTTCATGAGAAGAGCGGCGCTTTGCCCAACCTTCTGGATGCGATCGGCCAAACCGGCTTGATGTTCTGGACTCTGGGGCTAGGGGCTCTGCTCGGGGTGTTTCTTCGCGATAAGAACCTCCTGCTGCCGATTTCGATCTTCCTTGCTGGGTTTGATGCGTTCGTCATCTTCTCGCCCGTTTCTCCCACTCGGCGGCTCATGGAGTCGCGCCCAGAGGTCCTGAGTTCGATTGCCGCCAAGGTGCCGAGCGTCGCCCCAACCGGGGATGGTTTGGCTGTGGTTGGGCCGGGCGCCTATATCGGCCCCGCCGACTTCATCTTCATCGGGATGTTCTTCGTGGCTTTGCACAAGTTCGGGATGCGGGCTAAGGACACCCTTCTGTGGCTGATCCCGGCGCTCATCGGCTACCTCGGCATTGTGTTGTTCTTTGGCAATGTTCGCCTCGGTCCCATCCAGCTCGGGATGCTTCCGGCGTTGGTACCTATTGGCTTGACGGTCCTCATCGTCAATGCCCGCGAGTTCACGATGACCGGCCAAGAAAAGGTCTTGACTTGGATCGTTGCGGTCATCTCGCTGGGACTTGCCGTCAGCGGGATTCTGCTCGCGCGCAAAGCGCCAGCGTCGCCTGCTGCGCCCGAGACGCCGGTGGGCGTCCCAGCAAATCCAGGATCTCCAAACTCGCCTGCGCCAGGCGGTCAGGGTCTACCGGACACTCCAAGCCCTCGCGGTTAAGGAAGTAGACAAGGTCCTCGGTGGCGAGATTTCCGCCTGCTCCGGGCGCATAAGGGCACCCGCCCAGCCCACCCGCGCTACTATCCAAACGGTGGAAATACCCGCTCTCCAGCACCGCCGCGACGTTGGCAATCGCCGTCCCGCGAGTATCGTGGAAGTGCCAGGCGACTTTCGACAGATCTCCCGCGAAGTCGTTCACCAAATGGTGGATCAGCTTCTTTACTTCACTCGGGGATGCCGCGCCGATGGTATCTCCGAACGAGATCTCATCGACTCGTACCTCTTTCACCAATCGGTTGGCCACCTCCACCACCCGGTGGGGATCGATCCTGCCAGCGTAGGGGCATTCAAAGGCCGTGCTGACATAGCCCCGAATCCAACCGTTAGGTTGGGCCTCGCGGAAGCAGTTTGCAAGCTGGGCAAAGCTCTCCAAGGATTCTTCAACCGATTGGTTGATATTCTTCTGCGTGAATTCGTCGCTGGCCGCGGTGAAGAGCGCGATGCGATTCACGCCTAGACTCAGGGCCGTCTCCAGTCCTCTCGCGTTCGGGACCAAGGCCGAGAAACTAGGCCCGGTGGGGAGCTCGGGCCAGAGCTCGGCCGCGTCAGCCAACTGGGGGACCCACTTCGGACTGACGAAGCTCGTGGCCTCGATTTCGTTCAATCCGGCTTCCACCAAATGGTGGATCAACCGGAGCTTGACCGGCAGGGGGATCGGGGTCCGTTCGTTTTGTAGGCCGTCTCGGGGACCGACTTCGACGATCTCAATCATGATAGGTGTCCCATTCTACGCTCGGCTTCTTGCTCCAGGCGATGAATCTCTTGCTCAAACTCAAGGCGGATCCGTTCGAACTCCTCCGCCGGAATCTTGGGTTCGACCTTGATCGGGGCGCCAAAGATCATGATCCCTCTTGTAAACGGCTTCGGAACCATGTAGCGGTCCCAAGATCGCACGAGCCACCGCCTCCGGGCAGAAACCCCGACCGGCACGATCCAGGCCCCGCTCTTTTGGGCCATCAGCAGGATGCCCGGTTGAACGACCCCGGTGGGCCCACGTGGTCCATCGGGAGTAAAGGCCATCTCCACCCCGGTCTTGAGAACCTTGACGCAGGCCGCCAGCGCTTCGAGGCCTCCGCGTCCGCTGCTGCCCCGGATCGTGTTGAACCCAAATCGGCGGAAGATGCCGTCTTGCATCTCACCATCTCGAGACTGGCTGATGATCGTCCAAACTCCCCGCCCTCGAAACAGGAGGGCGCCAAAGAACGTTCTACCGTGCCAACTTGCGTAGATTTTGGATCCCTCAAGTACGCGCACCTCCTCATATCCCTCGACATCCAACCGAATGGTTAGGTCCAGGAGGCGGACCAGGCCATAGATCGGGACGGGCAGAATCCTAGGCCGGACCCTGCGCCACCAAGCCTTCATGGGAGCAACCCTCGGCCCTTAGCCACGGTGACCGCGTCGTCCATGGGATGTTCTTCTGCTAACCGGGCGGCCCACTCTGCACTTTCCTGGGGTTGGGTCTCCCGCAAGAAGGTTGCCAGTTGCAGCATTGCATCGGCCCGGGCGGGACCACTCGATTCAAGCACGACTCCGAGCAGCATCTCCCGAGCCAAGGCGGGGTCCGCCGATGCAATCTCCGAAGCGATCTCCGTTCTTTTGCGGGGACTCGAAGAGGAGAAGTGCCCCAGATCCCAGAGCCGTCGATAAAAGGGCGGTTTCTCATCCCGAGACAACAGATTGACGAGTTTCGTTAGACTTTCCCTCTCTCCCTCCTCGTCTCCCAGGATTGATTGGGCCTCGACGAGCTTTTGCCAGGTCGCCACGTCATCCGGGTGGTGCCGCAGGTAATCCCTGGCCGCGTTCACGACCGCCGCCAGAGATTGATCCCCCGCGGCGTCAACCACCTTACGCCCTTGTTGGGCGCTCGCGGCCCGCGGTGCGGCAAAGATCGCCGCGGCGAGGAGCCCGGCGGCCAAGCCCCCAAGATGAGCCCAAAAACTCACCCCACGGTCTTCGCCGATGGTGACAAACGCGCCCAAGATCTGAAGACCGGCCCAGAGTCCCGCCACCGCGACGACGGGAACCTGGATGCGGGGGCCGAGAGGAACTCGGCTCCACATATAGCGGATCGCGCCATATGCGGTGCAACCCGCCACGGCTCCGCTCATGCCGATCAGCGGGGCCGCTTCGGTGACGTTGCGCAAGGCGACCCAATGGACCACGGCCCCCAGGACCCCTCCGAGCAAGAAGATGAAGGTGTAGCGAATGGGGCCGAGAGCCTCTTCTACCCAGGACCCGACTGCGGCGAGCGTCAGAGCGTTGGCGAGCAGGTGAAAGACGTTGGCGTGGAGAAAGATCGCGGTGAGGCCGGTCACCACGCTGGGGGCATGGGCCTTGAAGCCATATTCATCGATCAGCCCCGGAGATGCCACCACCACAAAACTCGCGACCAAGCTCGCGAGAACGAGGATCAAGGTCACCCACGGGGTTTGGCGGGCCTTCATTGGGTCATCGAGCCGACGAGGCGCCAAAACCGGGCGAGCGGCAATGAACCCAACCGAAGGCAGGCAGAATCAGGCATCGTGGAACTACGCCTCAGCGTAGATCTCTTCCGGAATCTCGACATTGACGTAGGTCTCCTTCACGTCGTCGAGGTCTTCCAGCATATCCATCAACTTCACGAGCTTGACCAGGTCATCCCGTCCAGGATTGGCCATATTGGTCGGAATCCGGGCCAGGGTGACGTCGTCTGACTTGAATCCGGCGGCGATGAGCGCATCGTTGCAGGCATGAAGGTCTTCGATCGCAGTCTCGATCGTAAAGTACTCGTCGTCACTGGTCACGTCGGCCGCGCCGCCGTCCAATGCGGCGAGGGTCAGGGCATCCTCATCCACGCCGGGGCGTGCGACCACGATCTGTCCGACATGCTTAAACTGCCATCCGACAGAGCCGTTCTCGCTGAGGTTGCCGCCGTTCTTGCTAAAGGCATGCCGCAGGTCGGCGACCGTTCGGTTTCGGTTTTCGGTGTAGACCTCCACCATCAGGGCCGAACCACCAGGGCCGTAGCCCTCGTAGGTCAGTTCTTCGTAGTCGGCGCCCTCGATTTCGCCCGTTCCACGCTGGATCGCTCGCTTGATGTTGTCGGCGGGCAGCGAGTTTTCCTTCGCCTTTTCGATCACCACCCTCAGTCGCGAGTTGGTGGCCGGGTCTCCCCCGCCGCTCTTGGCCGCCATGATGATCTCGCGGCTCAGCTTGGTGAAGAGTTTGCCCCGCAAGGCGTCTTGCTTACCTTTGCGGATTCGGATGTTCTTCCATTTACTATGGCCTGCCATGTTCTTTCGGTCCCTCGGGAGTGGTCAAATCGCTTCGAGATCGTCGGCGCGGGCAAGAAGGATGTAGTGCGCGTCAAAGTTCAACTCTTCGGGGGTCAGGTGACTCCGAGATTCTTCGCTCGAGCCTTCCTTGAACTTCACTCGCAAGCGTCGGACAGCCTCGTTGTGGACTTCCGTGCAGACATTGTTGACGGTCTCCTTACGAATCTCCAGAGCGACTTCTTCCTCTGAATAAACCGCCGTTACGACTCCTTCGAGTCCTTGCATGTGCTCAAAGTATCGGTTGGATTTTCGATCATCCGGCGTTACGGGACGCGTTTTGATCCGAACTTTTGAGCCCTCTTGAAGTTTCGTCGCCATGGTTGAACCTGAATTTTACCGTCTAGCTTAGGCGCAGGCCCATCTCGGCCCACTGTTGCGGGTCGATCGTGCTCGGAGCGTCCATGAACGGGTCGTATCCGCCGCCGACCTTCGGGAAGGCGATGACCTCTCGAATGTTGTCCTCGTCGAGGAGATACATCAAGTATCGGTCGATCCCCGGAGCAATACCGCCGTGCGGGGGAGCACCATATTGGAAAGCCTCCAAGATGTGGCCGAACCGCTCCTGCTGCCGGGCCTCGTCGATCCCGAGCAGTTCGAAAACGCGGGACTGAACGTCCGGTCGGTAGATCCTGATCGATCCGCTGGCCCACTCGGAGCCATTGCAGACGACGTCGTAGCAATCGGCCCGGACCTTGCCCGGATCCGAATCCAGCAGGTGGAGATCTTCGGCCTTTGGCGAGGTGAACGGGTGGTGGACCGAGTCCCAGCGGTTGCCTTCGGGGTTCCACTCGACCAGCGGGAAGTCCAGAACAAATCCGAATCTCAGGATTTTGGGATCCCGGAGTCCGCAGCGCTCGCCGATCTCGACCCGCAGCCGGTAAAGGACATTGTTTCCAGCCGAATATTCATCGGCGATGAAGCAGAGCAGATCTCCGGGTTCGGCTTGAGCTGCCGTCAGGATTCCAACCAGCTCCGCTTCGCTCAGGAACTTGCTGCATCCTCCGCGGACAAACATCCCGTTCGGCAAGGCCATCACGCCCTCTCCGTCATCGGCCGAGCGCGCTACGTAAAACGAAGCCATTCCCTTGGCCCCGAACTCCTTACAGAAGTCTTCGAGCCCGCTAACATCTTTGCGGCTCAGCACGATTCCGCCGGGATACCGGACCCCGCGAACCTTGCCGCCGGCTTCAACGGCCCCGCTGAAGACGCCAAATCCCGATCCCGCGACCACGTCGCTGACATCGAAAAGCTCCAAGCCAAACCGCAAGTCCGGCTTATCGCAGCCGAATCGCTCCATGGATTCTTGGTAGGTCAACCGGAAGAAGGGTTCGACCTCTTGAAGCCCAAGATCGAATTCTTGGTTCAGCTCGTTGGTCACGTTCACGCACAAGCCCTCGATCAGTTCCAAGATATCCTCTTGCTTTACAAAACTCATTTCGAGGTCGAGCTGGGTGAATTCGGGTTGCCGGTCCGCACGCTGGGCTTCGTCACGGAAGCATCGGGCGACTTGGTAGTAGCGTTCGAGACCCGCCACCATAAGCATCTGTTTGTATTGCTGGGGACTTTGGGGCAGGGCATAGAACTTGCCCGGTTCCAACCGATAGGGCACCAGGTAGTCGCGGGCCCCTTCAGGAGTCGATTTGGTGAAGATCGGAGTCTCGATCTCGGTGAAACCGCGGTCGTCCAAATACTGCCGCATCTTGCGGATCGCAGCCGCGCGCAGAGCAAATTTCTTGCTCATGCTGGGTCTCCGGAGGTCCAGATAGCGGTACTTGATGCGCAACTCTTCGTTGACGCTGTTCATCTGGTCCTCGTCGCTGACGGGGAAGGGCAGGGGCTTGGCCGCGCTCAAGATTTGGAAGCCCGTGACCTCGATTTCGACGTCGCCGGTCGGCATTTTGGGGTTCCGGGTTTGTTCGCTCCGCAGCCGGACGACTCCTTCAAGGCTGAGGCAACACTCGTTGCGGATGTCCTTCGGATCGAGCTTGGCCGGGTCGATCAACAATTGGACGAGGCCGGATCGGTCTCGCAGATCGACAAACGTGACGCCCCCAAGGTCGCGGACCTTGTGGGCCCAGCCGTTCAGAACGACGGTCTGTCCGGCATGTTCGGCGCGGATTTCTCCGCAAGTGTGGGAGCGCTGGGCAAAGCTCATGCAGATGGGGAGGATACCTTCTCGGGTATCGCTCTCCCCAAAATGAGTTCGTCCTGCCCGTCTCCCGGGGGACTGGGATTCCGCCCTACGCCGCGCCGGCGAAGTCCAGGACGATCTTGCCCGCTTGGCCTGCTCGCAGACTCTCCATCGCGGCCTGCACCTCATCAAACCCACGCTGGTGGGTGATGACGGGCCGAATATCGAGACCACGATTGACCAGCAGGTCGATCATCTGATCCCAGGTCTGCCAGAGCTGGCGACCGACTACGCCCTGGACTTGGAGCCCTTTGAAGATCACGGCGTTGATGTCGATGGGTTCTGAGTTTTCGGGATAGACCCCTAGAAGCGAAACGCGACCCCCTGGGCGAGTATGGTCCACGGCCAGGGAGAGCGCCGATGGATGGCCGGACATCTCCAGCGTGGCATCCACACCATGGGATTCCAGACGGCGTAGCGCCGCGGGGACATCTTCTTGGGCCGGATTCAGCACCACGTCCGCCCCCATTTGCTCGGCGAGAGCGATTCGGTAAGGGCTGACTTCGGTCGCATAGATCTTTTCCGCCCCGAGAACCCGGCAGATCCCCACGCTGAACAAGCCGATCGGGCCCATCCCGGTGATCAGGACGCTTCGACCCTCGATCGGTCCCGACATGGCGGTGTGGACGGCATTCCCGAGGGCATCGAGCATGCTGGCCACCTCGCGCGGAACCTCGGCCGGAATGATCCGAGCATTTTGGGCCGGGAGCGACGCATAGGGACCAAAACCGCCATCGATGTCCACGCCCAAGATCACCGTGTTGATGCAGACGTGGGCCTGACCGGCGAGGCACTGCTTGCACTGGCCGCACACGATGTGCGACTCGCTGGCGACGAAGTCCCCCACTTGGTGGCTGGTGACGTCGGGAGCGACTTCGACGACGGTGCCACAGAACTCGTGGCCGATCACCCGTGGCGGATGGATCCGCCCTTGGGCCCATCGGTCCCAGCTGTAAATATGGAGGTCGGTGCCGCAGACACTGCCTTTTTCGACTCGAATCTTGACGTGCCCCGACTTTAGCTCGGGTTCACGAATGTCGATGATGTCCACACCGGGTTCCGGTCGCGCCTTTGCGATCGCTTTCACTGCTCCATTGTACTTTGCCAAAGGTCGCTCGCCGACCCGGCCCGAGGCCGCGCCCTCACCCTGTGGGGAGAAAACTAACGGCTCAGGCCGTACTTTTCGAACCACAGGGTTCCGCCCCGGGCCGGCGAGCCTGCGCACCTCAGAAAGGCGAGTGGGATTCGCGACCGCCCGAGGGCGGCAGGGTGGGCGACCGCGAAGCGGGCGGGGTCCCACCCTGGGGAGTGGCC
>ERZ761602.2675-NODE-2675-length-27157-cov-64.678843_pt1 | contig 27157 bp, 24 predicted proteins | sample MGYA00512165_ERZ761602 | MGnify/ENA primary metagenome ERZ761602 (study PRJEB28899, sample SAMN02445085) | bioreactor sludge metagenome | biome: EBPR sludge; isolation source: Thorneside wastewater treatment plant | place: Australia: Brisbane, Thorneside...
GTTCCCGGTCCCCAACCCCGAGTCCCGAGTCCCGAGTCCCGAGTACCGGCACCCCACCAACTTGCCCCCGCGCCCCCCATCCGCCACCATGGCCGGCTTTGCACGGTCGCGCCCCGCGGCCCGCGCCATCCGGACACGATCATGGGCATCAAATGCGGCATCGTCGGCCTGCCGAACGTCGGCAAGTCGACCCTCTTCAACGCGCTGACCAAGGCCGGCATCGCCGCGGCCAACTTCCCGTTCTGCACGATCGACCCGAACGTCGGCGTGGTGCCGGTGCCGGATCCGCGGCTGGGCGAGCTGGCCGGCATCGTCAAGCCGCAGAAGGTGATCCCCACCTCGATCGAGTTCGTCGACATCGCCGGCCTGGTCGCCGGCGCCAGCAAGGGCGAGGGCCTGGGCAACAAGTTCCTGGCGCACATCCGCGAGGTCGACGCGATCGCCCACGTGGTGCGCTGCTTCGAGCACCCGGACATCGTCCACGTCGCCGGGCGCATCGATCCGCTGTCGGACATCGACACCATCGACACCGAGCTGGCGCTGGCCGACCTGGAGTCGGTCGAGAAGGCGCTGAACCGCGCCGAACGCGCCGCCAAGGCCAACGACAAGGAGGCGATGGCGCGCCGGCCGGTGCTGGCGAAGCTGCAGGCGGCGCTCGCCGAGGGCCGCAGCGCGCGCAGCGCCGGGCTGGACGAGGAGGAGCGCGGCCTGGTGCGCGATCTGTTCCTGCTCACCCTGAAGCCGTTGATGTACATCGCCAACGTCCGCGAGGACGGCTTCACCGGCAACCCGCACCTGGACGCGGTGCGCGCCCGCGCCGCCGCCGAGGGCGCCGAGGTGGTGCCGGTGTGCGCCGCCATCGAGGAGGAGATGGCCCAGCTCGACGACGCCGACCGCGACGAGTTCCTCAAGGACCTGGGCCTGGACGAGCCCGGTCTCAACCGCGTGATCCGTGCCGGCTACCGGCTGCTCGGCCTGCAGACCTACTTCACGGCGGGCGTCAAGGAAGTGCGCGCCTGGACCGTCCGCAAGGGCGCCACCGCGCCGCAGGCGGCCGGCGTGATCCACACCGATTTCGAGAAGGGCTTCATCCGCGCCGAGACCATGGCCTACGACGACTTCGTCCGGCTGGGCGGCGAGGCCGGCTGCAAGGAAGCCGGGCGCCTGCGCCTGGAGGGCAAGGACTACGTGGTGCAGGAGGGCGACGTCCTGCATTTCCGCTTCAACGTCTGATCCCGAGGCGCGCCGGCGACGGCGCGCCCCCGACCGGCCGCTGCGCCGGCGTGGCGTGCCGCGCGGGCCGGGCATCCGGCGCGACGGCCGCCTTCCCGGCGGACTGCAAGGTGCGTCGGGCGTCGCCCTGCAGTCCCGCCCGCCCGGCGGCCGGTCACTCGAATCCGTGGGCGAAGATCAGGTCGTTGTCGGGCTCCACCACCACCGAGTCGGTGTTGTTGCCCGGCACCGGGTCGGTCAGGCCGGCGCCGAGCACGGCCGTGGCGGTGTTGGTGATCGGCCCCACCGTGCCGGGCGCGACCGTGCCGGTCGCATTGAACACGACCTGCGCGCCAGGGGGCAGGTTCACCAGTTGGGTGATGTTGCCGCTCCCGGCTGCGCCGCAGCTGGCGCCGCCCGACGCGGTACAGGTCCAGGTGGCCCCGGTGAAGGCGGCCGGGAACAGGTCGACCACCGTGGTGCCGGGCGCCGCGGCGGGCCCGGCGTTGCTGACCACCAGGGTGTAGGCGAGCGGGGCGCCGGCGGTGTAGGCCGACGGGCTGGCGGCCAGGCCGACCGCGACATCGGCCTCGGTACTGGCGGCCTGGCAGTCGACCACGGCCCGGATAACCCAGTCGCCGGTCACGCCCAGGGTGCCGGCATCGCGCCATTCGAAGCCGGCGCCGAAGTTCGAGTAGATCGTGTTCCGGCCGGGCTGGATGCCGTTGGTGTCGCGCACCACGCTGGGCCCCACCACCAGCGGTGGCGCCTCGTCGAAGGTGAGCGAGACCACGAAGGTCTCGCCCTGGATGACCGGCACCAGGATGGGAATGACGTTGTTCTTGTCGATGAAGCGCCACTCGTTCATGACGCCGTCGGTCAGCACCGGACCGCCGACCGTCTCGGCCACCGCGCCCGGGGCGGGAAAGCTGCCGGCACGATGGATGCGCACCGCCTCGTGGATGGTCTGGGCGGCGGTGCCGGACTGCGAACGCCAGAACACCTGGACGGCCACGATGTTGCCCGCGCACGGCGAGGTCAGCCATGAACCGGCCGCCCCACCGGCAATGAAGCCGGTGACGACCACGGCCGACCCGAAGTCGGTGAGCGAGTCGTTCTGGACCGTCACTTCCGCGGCGGCCGCACCGCCGCAGAGCACGGTCGCGAGCAGGGCCGCCGGGCCCGTCCGTCTGATCATGGTGTCGTCCCCTGCTGCCGGTCCGGCATTGGCCACCAGCCTAGCGAAGCCGTCCGTGCCGGTTCGCGAACTGATCGACACTTGGCCGCCGCCTCGCCCCCCCCGGGGTGCCCCATTGATCCGGCGCCCCGACCCCCGGCCGCCCGGCCGCCGCGGCCGGGGACCCTCCCGGCATCCCCGACCGTGCCAGGCCGGCGGCCGGGCACGGTCACCGTCCGGACCGCGGCCGCGGTGACCGGACCCCGGACGGAGGCCGCAGCCAGGGCCCCGGGCCAGGGCCGGCGCCTGAACCGGGGCCGAGCGAAGGGTGGCGTTTCACCACGGCCTTCACACCTGGGTGCCTAGCCTGAGGCCATGGAATCCGAGGCAATCAATGCCGCCGATCGCACCCTGAAGCTGCTTGCCGGTGCCCGGCGTGCCCATCCGCAGCCGCCGTCGGCGGGCAGCCCCGGCGAGCGCGATGGCCTGGCCCGCTTCGCCGAGCTGTTCGCCGGGCTTCGTGAGGACCGCATCGAACGCCTGGCGGACGGCGTCTACCACCCCGACGTGGTGTTCGACGACACCCTGAAGACGGTGCGCGGCATCGCCGCGCTGCGTGCCTACCTGATCGATGGCGCGCGCGCCACCGAGGACTGCCAGGTGGCGATCGACGAGGTCACCCGCACCGAGGCCGGCGAGCACCTGCTGCGCTGGCGCATGATGATCCGGTTCCGCCGGTTCGCGAAGGGCCGGGACACCTGGAGCGCGGGCATGAGCCACCTGCGGCTGGCCGCCGACGGCCGCGTCGCCTACCAGCAGGATTACTGGAACGCCGCCGAGGGCCTGTTCCAGCATGTCCCGGTGCTCGGCTGGGGCATCCGGGCGATCGTCCGGCGCCTCTAGGGGCAGGGCCGCCGCTGGTCCCGACGATCCGGGGGAGCGGCGCCTTCCGGCCCCGGGTCGATCCCGGACCCGGGCGTCGGGCAGGACCTGCTCCGGCATCCTGCGCCCGGCGCCCCGCGACGGGTGGGGGACCGGGCTAGAATCCGCCCCCGATCCCGCCGCCGAGTCCGCCATGTCCGCCGCCGCCCCTGCCCACGCCGCTCCCGGGCTGCGCGCCCGCCTCGGTACCTGGATCGAATCGCCGCGCGTGCAGGGCGTCATCATCGCCCTGATCCTGTTCAACGCCGTCACGCTGGGCCTGGAGACCTCGGCCCGCGCCATGGCGTCCTGGGGCGGGTGGCTGATGCTGGCCGACCGCATCGTCCTGGGCGTGTTCGTCGTCGAGCTGCTGGTCAAGCTGTTCGCATTCGGTCCGCGCTTCTTCCGCAATCCCTGGAACGTGTTCGACCTGGTGGTGGTCGGCATCGCCCTGGTGCCGGCGGCCGGCCCGCTGTCGGTGCTGCGCGCGCTGCGCGTGCTTCGCGTGCTGCGCCTGATCTCGCTGATGCCTCGGCTGCGCTTCGTGGTCGGCGCCCTGCTCGCGGCGGTGCCGGGCATCGGCGCGATCGGCGGCCTGCTGCTGCTGGTCTTCTACGTGTTCGCGGTGATCGCCACCAAGCTGTTCGGCCCCGACTTCCCGGAGTGGTTCGGCACGCTCGGCGCCTCGCTGTACAGCCTGTTCCAGATCATGACGCTGGAGAGCTGGTCGATGGGCATCGTCCGCCCGGTGATGGCGGTGCATCCCTGGGCCTGGGCCTTCTTCGTGCCGTTCATCCTGGTCGCGACCTTCACCATCCTCAACCTGTTCATCGCGATCATCGTCGACACCATGCAGAAGATGCATGCCGAGGAGAAGGAGGAGACCGAGCAGGCGCTGCGGGCGATCACCCACGAGGAGGCCGAGGGCCTGGCCGTGCAGATCAGGCACCTGCGCCGGGAGGTCGGCGAGCTGCGCCGGTTCCTTGATCGCGACCCCGGGCCGTCCGCCTGAGCGTGCCGCCGGCGGGCGGGCACTGCCGGCCGCGCAGGACTCAGGCCCGACGGTCGACCAGCCGCTGCGCCAGCGCTTCCAGGGCGGCGGTCTCGCCGCCGGCCCGCGCCAGCGCGTCGCGGGCGCTGGCGACCAGCGCCTGCGCCTGCCGTCGGGCCTCGTCGAGGCCGAGCAGGGACGTGAAGGTCGGCTTGCCGCGGGCGCGGTCGGCGCCGACCGCCTTGCCGGTGACGGCGCTGTCGCCGGCCTCGTCGAGGACGTCGTCCTGGATCTGGAAGGCCAGGCCGAGGTCGCGGCCGTAGCGTTCCAGCGCCGACGTCCGCACCGGATCGTCCAGGGCCGCCGCGCTGGCGCCCAGGCGCACCGCGGCCAGGATCAGGGCGCCGGTCTTCAGGCCGTGCATGCGCGAAAGGATGTCGATATCGGGCGCGCCGCCGACCAGGGCCAGGTCCAGCGCCTGGCCACCGGCCATGCCGGCGGCGCCGCTGGCGCGTGCCAGTTCCAGGGACTGCGCCAGCACCACCTCCGCCGGCAGGCCGGCGGCGACCCCGCCGGCGACGACTTCGAAGGCCAGCGACTGCAGGGCGTCGCCGGCGAGGATGGCGGTCGCCTCGTCGAAGGCACGGTGCACGGTCGGCCGGCCGCGGCGCAGGTCGTCGTCGTCCATCGCCGGCAGGTCGTCGTGGACCAGCGAGTAGGCGTGGATCAGCTCGACCGCGCAGGCGGCCGGATCGAGCCGCGCCAGGGGGACGCCGCAGGCCTGGCCGCTGGCGTAGACCAGCAGCGGCCGCAGCCGCTTGCCGCCGCCCAGGACGGCATAGCGCATGGCCTGTTCCAGGCGACCGTCGCCGGCGGGCAGCAGCCGGCCCAGGGCGTCGTCGCAGCGCGCGCGCAGCGCGTCCAGCAGGTCCGCCACGGCCGCGCGCGGCTCAGGAAGGTTCGGCTTCGAACGGCGATGCGCTGTCCGGGTCCAGGGGATCGAGCAGCTGGCGCACCTTGAGCTCGGCCTGGTCCAGCGCGCTGCGGCACTGGCGGTACAGCGAGATTCCGCGTTCGAAGGCGCCCAGGGACTCGTCCAGCCCGAGTTCGCCCTCCTCCATTCGGCCGACCAGGGCCTCGAGTTCGCCCAGCGCCGATTCGAAGTCGGCTACCGGCAGGTTCTCGCCGCCCGGGGGTGCGGTGGCGGAGGCGGCGGCGGTGCTGTTTCGGGGCATGGCCGACACGTTAAACGGCGTCCGGCGTGCGGTCAATCGGCTGGAAGCGCAGCACCGCGCCGATGCCGGCCAGCCGGCTGGCCAGCGCCGACGAGGCCAGCAGGTCGGCGAACCCCGCAGGCGCGCCGTCCAGCCAGATCACCGGCCAGCGCGCCCGTTGCCAGGGCGGCACCGCCCGTTCCTGGAGCAGCAGCCGCAACGGCCTGCCCGGCCCCCCGGGCGCCAGCCTGAGGACCTCGCCGCCGTGGCGGTGGCGGACCTGCAGGGGCAGCCCGGCGGCCGGTGCCGGATCCAGCAGGAGTCGGCCACACGGCAGGTCCAGCGGCAGCCGGCCGTCCCAGTCGATGGCGTACTCGATCGGCTGGTCGGCGCCGGGCGCAAGCAGGTGCAGGTGGGTCCGGTAGCGGCGCAGGACGGCGCCGGGAAGGACCAGCCGGGGATTGCCGTCGGGCGTGGCGCCGGCCAGTTCGCGCTCGATCCTGGCCAGGCGGTCGGCGCCGGTGTCGGCGACGCCCAGGCCGGCGAGCCACAGGCGCAGCGCCGCCCAGCGGGCAGGCCGCGGCGCCCGCGCCAGGACCGGCCAGGACAGCACGCGGGGGTCCGGGCCGCTGGCCTGCGCCAGCAGCTCGGCGCCTGCCGCCTGCTCGAGGTCGCGGGCATCGGCCAGGCGCCGGGCGCTGCGTGCCAGGGCGGCCACGGCATCCGGCCAGCGCTGCCGCAGCGCCGGCATCACCACCTGGCGCAGACAGGTGCGCTCGAAGCGGGCGTCGCGGTTGCCCGGATCGTCGATCCAGGTCAACCCATGCGCCGTCGCCCAGGCCGCCAGCGCCGCGCGTTCGACGCCTGGCCGCCCCGCCAGCTCGTCGCCCAGCCAGGGCCGCCAGACCCGCAGCCCGTCGCTGCCACCCTCGCGCCAGCCGGCCATCGCCGCCAGGCCGGTGGCGCCGGCGCCACGCAGCAGGCGCAGCAGCACGGTTTCGGCCTGGTCGTCCAGGTGGTGCCCGAGCACCAGCACGGTGTCGTCGTCGCAGGCCGCCCGGAACGCCTGCCAGCGCGCCTGCCGTGCGGCCGCCTCGAGGCCGCGGCCGGCCTCGACCACGGCGACGGCGCGATCGACCAGCGGCACCGCCAGGGCGGCGCAGATGCGCGCGCAATGGGCGGCCCACTCGGCGGCGTCGGGATGCAGGCCGTGGTCGACGTGGAGGGCGCGCAGGCCCCGGCGCCGCGCTGCCGGCAGGCCGGCCAGCACGTGCAGCAGCACGCTCGAGTCCAGGCCGCCGCTGAAGCCGACCAGCAGCGGCCCCGGCGGCAGGGCGGCCAGGCCGCGGTCGATCAGGTCGGGCAGGTCGGTGGCCATGGTGCCGTCGCCGACGCGGCCGGGCGCGCCGGCGCGGCGGTCAGTCGCCCAGGTGGACGCCGTAGCCGCGCAGGCGGGTGTAGCGCTGCGCGACCAGCTCGTCCCGGGTCAGGCGATCCAGGCCGGCCAGCTCCTCGACCAGGGCCTCCTTCAGGCGGTCGGCCATGGCGTTGGGGTCGCGGTGGGCGCCACCGAGCGGCTCGGGCAGCACGCGGTCGACCAGCCCCAGCTCGAGCAGCCGGCGGGAGGTGATGCCCAGCGCCTCGGCCGCATCCCTGGCCTTCTCCGCGGTCTTCCAGAGGATCGAGGCGCAGCCCTCGGGCGAGATCACCGAATAGGTGGCGTGCTCGAGCATCAGGGTGCGGTCGCCGACGCCGATCGCCAGGGCGCCGCCGGAGCCCCCCTCGCCGATCACCGTGCACACCACCGGCACGCGCAGGCGCGACATCACCAGCAGGTTGCGGGCGATCGCCTCGGACTGGCCGCGTTCCTCGGCGCCGACCCCGGGATAGGCGCCCGGCGTGTCGATGAAGGTGAGGACCGGCAGGCCGAAGCGCTCGGCCAGCTCCATCAGGCGCAGCGCCTTGCGGTAGCCCTCGGGCCGGGGCATGCCGAAATTGCGGCGGATCTTGCTCTTGGTGTCGCGGCCCTTCTGGTGGCCGATGACCACCACGGCGCGGCCGTCGATGCGTGCCAGGCCGCCGACGATGGCGGGGTCGTCGGCATAGGCGCGGTCGCCGGCCAGTTCCTGGAACTCCTCGCAGATCCGGCCCAGGTAGTCGAGCGTGTACGGCCGCGCCGGATGGCGCGCGAGCTGGGCGACCTGCCAGGGCGTGAGCGCGGCGAAGATCTGCCGGGTCCGGGCCTCGAGCTTGGCCTTGAGCTTGCCGATCTCGTCGTCGATGTCGACCGAGCTGCCGTGGCTGGACTGGCGAAGATCGGCGATCTTCGCCTCAAGTTCGGCGATGGGCTGCTCGAAATCGAGGACGTTGGGGTTCATCGGCGGGCGGGTTCGGGCCAGCGGGCGAGTATACCAGCCGCCTGCGTGCTATCCGGCCGGCCCGGGTCGTGCCGCCGGCACCGGCGGGCGCCGGGCAGCGGCCCGGTCACTGCGCCTGCGCCAGCCGCTCCGCCAGGGCATCCTCGGACTCCGCTTCCGGTTGCTGCGCGCGCCCGCCCGCGCGGCCGCCCGCCAGGGGGCCGGCGCGACGGACGCGCAGTTCCAGGCCGGTGACGGCCGGCTGCGCCCGCAACCGGTCGAGCAGGTCGGTCCGCATGCGCAGGCCCCAGTCCGGACCCGGCACCAGGTCGCCGCGGCCGACGGCGGTGCGCACGCGCAGGCGCAGCGCGCACGGGCCGGCCGCGGCCGCGCGCAGCTCGGCCAGCAGGCCGGACAGGTCGGCCTCGCCGTCCAGCTCCAGCAGCAGGGTCTGGGCATGACGGTCCAGCGCCTCGTCGAGGTCGATGACATGGCGGCCGCGGACCTGTATGCCGCCGTTGAAGTGGTCGGGCGCGAGCAGGCCCTCGACCAGCACGATGCGGTCGCGCGACAGCCGCGGCGCGTTGTCCAGCCAGCTCTCCCGGAAGAAGCTGACCTCGATGCGGCCGCTCCAGTCCTCGATCGGCACGAACGCCCTGGCGTCGCCGCGCTGGCGCACCTCGGTGACCAGGCCGGCGATCACCACCGGCACGCCGCGGCCGCCGGCCTCGCCCGGGCGCGGCTCGCCGCGGCCCGGCGCGGCCGACTTCAGCAGCTCCTCGAGCCGCCCCACCGGCGTCGCCACCAGTTGTTCCAGGATCGTCCGGTACTCGCCGGTGGGATGGCCGCTCAGGTACCAGCCCAGGGTCTCGCGTTCGGCGGCCAGGCGCTGGCGCAGCGGCCACTCGGCCTGCGCCGGCGCGGCCGGGCCGGTCGCGTCGCCGCCGGCGGGCATGCCGAACATGTCGTGCTGGCCGGCGGCGCGATCGGCCTGCTCCTGCTCGGCCCGGCGCATCGCCTCGGGAAGCTGCGCCATCAAGGTGGCGCGATTGGCCGCCAGGCCGTCGCAGGCGCCCGCCTGGATCAGGGTCTCCAGGACCCGCCGGTTGAGCCGGCCCGGCTCGACGCGCCGGCACAGCCCGGCCAGGTCGGCGAACTCGCCGCCGCGATCGCGGGCCGCGATGATCGCCTCGGCGGCGCCCTGGCCGACGCCGCGGATCGCGCCCAGGCCGTAACCGATGCGCCGCGCGTCCAGCGCCTGGAAGCGGAATCCCGAACGGTTGACGTGCGGCGGCTGCAGCTCCAGCCCCATCGCCCGGGTCTCGTCGATGAAGCCGACCAGCTTCTCGGTCTTGTCCATGTCCGAGGACAGCACCGCGGCCATGAAGTCGGCCGGGTGGTGCGCCTTCAGCCAGGCGGTGTGGTAGGCGACCAGGGCATAGGCGGCGGCGTGCGACTTGTTGAAGCCGTAGCCGGCGAACTTCTCCATCTGGTCGAACACGGCGTCGGCGACATGCCCGGCGATGCCGTTGGCCTGGGCGCCGGCGCGGAAGATCTCGCGCTGCTTGGCCATCTCCTCGGGCTTCTTCTTGCCCATCGCCCGGCGCAGCAGGTCGGCGCCGCCCAGCGAATAGCCGCCCAGGGCCTGGGCGATCTGCATCACCTGCTCCTGGTACACCATGATCCCGTAGGTGGGACCGAGGATCGGCTCCATCCTCGGGTCCAGGTACTCGACGCGCTGGCGGCCGTGCTTGCGCTCGACGAAGTCCGGGATCAGGTCCATCGGGCCCGGCCGGTACAGCGAGACCAGCGCGATCAGGTCCTCGAAGCGGTCCGGCAGCGCCTGCTTGAGCATCTTGCGCATGCCGGTGGACTCGAACTGGAACACCGCGACGGTGTCGCCGCGTGCGAACAGCGCATAGCTCTCGCGGTCGTCCAGCGGCAGCCGGGCAAGATCGATCGGGGCCTCGCCGGCGGCGGCGCGGCGCGCGTTCAGCGACTTCACCGCCCAGTCGACGATGGTCAGCGTGCGCAGGCCGAGGAAGTCGAACTTGACCAGGCCGATCGCCTCGACGTCGTCCTTGTCGAACTGGGTCACCGGGTTCTCGCCGCCCGGCTCGGCGTGCAGCGGGCAGAACTCGCTGAGCGGGCCGGGCGCGATCACCACGCCGCCGGCGTGCTTGCCGGCGTTGCGCGCCAGGTTCTCCAGCTTGAGGGCCAGGTCGATCAGGTCGCGGACCTCGTCCTCGTCGCGGTAGCGGGCGATCAGCTCGGCGCTGGCCAGGTCGCGGTCGGCCTGGGCCTTCGCGGAGCGGCCCAGGGCATCGTCCAGGGTCACGCCCAGGGTCATCGGGACCAGCTTGGCGATGCCGTCGACGAAGCCGTACGGGTGGCCGAGCACGCGCCCGCAGTCGCGCACCACCGCCTTCGCGGCCATCGTGCCGTAGGTGATGATCTGGCTGACCTGGTCGCGGCCGTACTTGCGGGCCACATAGTCGATCACCTCGTCGCGGCGGTCCATGCAGAAGTCGATGTCGAAGTCCGGCATCGACACGCGTTCCGGGTTGAGGAAGCGCTCGAACAGCAGGTCGTACGGGATCGGATCGAGGTCGGTGATGCCCAGCGACCAGGCGACCAGCGAGCCGGCGCCGGAGCCGCGGCCGGGACCGACCGGGATGTCGTTGCGCTTGGCCCAGTTGATGAAGTCGGCGACGATCAGGAAGTACCCCGGGAAGCCCATCTGGGCGATCACCTCCAGCTCGCGGTCCAGCCGCCGCCGGTAACCGTCGGCGTCGTGCCCCGCCGCTGGCGGCGCCACCGCCAGCCGCCGGTCGAGGCCGTCATGGGACTCGCGGCGTATCCAGCTGTCCAGGGTCTCGCCGTCGGGCACCGGGAACGCCGGCAGGTGATAGGTGCCCAGCGACAGCTCGAGGGTGCAGCGCCGCGCCAGCTCGACCGTGTTGTCCAGCAGTTCGGGGAGGTCGGCGAACAGCGCCGCCATCTGCGCCGGCGAACGCAGGAACTGGCCGGCGCTGTAGTCGCGCGGCCGCCTCGGGTCCGCCAGCACGCGGCCGCTGGCGATGCAGACCCGGGCCTCGTGGGCGTCGAAGTCGTCCTCGTCCAGGAAGCGGACATCGCTGCTGGCCAGGACCGGCAGGGCGGCACCGGCGGCCAGGTCGAGCGCCGCGCCCTCCCAGGCGGTCTCCTGCGCGCGGCCGGTGCGGCTCACCTCCAGATACAGGCGGTCGCCGAAGCGGCGCTGCCAGCGCTCCAGGAGCTGCACCGCCTCGCGCTCGCGGCCGGCGGCCAGGCAGCCGGCGACGTTGCTGGCCGGCCCGAGCAGCACGAACAGGTCGCTGCCGTGCTCGACCAGCCAGGCCGGCGGCAGCACCGGCAGGTCGTCGACCCGCGGCGCCTCCAGCCAGGCGCGGGTCAGGAGCCGCGACAGCGCACGGTAGCCATCGGTATTCCGGCACAGGACGGTGACCCGGCTCGGCCGCTCATGTTCGCGGATCGGCGCCAGGCGCAGGTCGCAGCCGGCGATCGGCTGGACCCCGGCGGCCTCGCAGGCGCGATAGAACTTGACCAGGCCGAACAGGTTGGCCTCGTCGGTCAGGGCCACCGCGGGAGCCCCCAGCTCGACGCTGCGGCTGACCAGGTTGGGCCGGTCCGCGGCCTTCGCCGGCAGCCCCAGTTCGGGCTTTCCCGGCAACCGGATCGTCGAGTCCACCAGCGAAAACTCGCTGTGGACGTGCAGGTGGACGAACGGCCGCGGCATCGTCCGGATGATAGCCGATCGTCCGCGCGGCCCGGCCGCGCGGCTGGTGCCCGGATCGCCGGACAGGGACGGTCCGATCAAGGCTTTCCTGGTCCTGATCGGACTCGCCGGGCCAGGCGCACGTGCGTGCCCGGCTCGGGTTGATCAGGCGCTTGCGCGCCGGGCTCACGGCGGCCCGGTCCCTGGCCCGGAGGAAGGTCCGAATTGACCAGGCCTTCCCTAAGGCAGGCCCGGCAACGGCAGGCCGGGCGCCAGGCAGGCGCGCACCGGCGCGAAGCTGCGCCGGTGCGCCGGGCAGGGTCCCAGGCGCAGCAGGGCGGCCAGGTGGCCGGCGGTCGGGTAGCCCTTGTGCTCGGCGAAGCCGTAGCCGGGATGGCAGCGGTCGAGTTCGACCATCCGCTGGTCGCGGTGCACCTTGGCCAGGATCGAGGCGGCGGCGATCGCCGGCTCGCTGCCGTCGCCGCCGACGATCGCCCGGCCGGCGCAGGGCAGGTCGGGCGGCAGCCGGTTGCCGTCGACCAGGGCCAGGGCCGGCGCCACGGACAGGGCGCGCAGCGCCCGGGCCATGCCGGCCAGGCTGGCCGCCAGGATGTTGCAGCGGTCGATCTCGGCCGCGTCGACCTCGATCACCGCCCAGGCCAGCGCCTGGGCGCGGAGCAGGGCCGCCAGCTGCTCGCGCCGGGCCGGGGCAAGGGTCTTGGAGTCGGCCAGGCCGGCGACCGGCCGGGCCGGGTCCAGGATCACCGCGGCAACCACCACCGGACCCGCCAGCGGTCCGCGGCCGGCCTCGTCGACGCCGGCGACCGGGCCCCCGCAGTTCGCGCCGTTGCCGGGTCCGGGCCGGCCGCCGCTCATGCCTGCGCGCCTCCGACCAGGTCGCCCAGGGCCGCGGCCGCGGCGGCCGCGCTGCCACCGGGGACGCCGAGCCGGGCGTGGATGGCATCGAAGCCGGCGACCTGGCGATCGCGCGCCGCCCCGTCGTCCAGCAGCCGGGCCAGTTCGTCGCGGATCCGCGACGGGGTGCAGTCGTGCTGGATCAGCTCGGGCACCAGGGCGCTGTCGGCGAGCACGTTGGGCAGGGAATAGCGGCTGATCTTGATCAGCCGGAGCGCCCGCACCAGCGCGTAGGTCGCGGCGCCGATCCGGTAGCCGACCACCATCGGCCGCTTGGCCAGCGCCGCCTCCAGCGCCGCCGTGCCGGACGCCAGCAAGACGATGTCGGCGGCGACCAGGGCCGGGTGGCCCTGGCCGTCGAGCACGCGGATGCCCGGATCCGGCCGCGCCGCCAGCAGTCCGTGCAGGGCCTCGCCGCAGGCGGCGTTGGCCGCCGGCACCAGCACCAGCAGGTCGGGACGCTCGGCGCGCAGCGCCCGCGCCGCGTCAAGGAACGCCGGCGCCAGCCTGCGGATCTCGCCCAGCCGCGAACCCGGCAGCAGCGCCAGCACGGTCGCCCGTGGGTCGATGCCCAGCGCGCTGCGCGCCTGGCCGCGGTCCGACCGGTGCGGAAAACGGTCGGCCAGGGGGTGGCCGACGAAGCGGGCATCGACGCCATGGCGGGCGTAGATCGCCGGTTCCATGGGGAACAGGCACAGCACGCGGTCGACGCTGGCCGACATGCGCGCGGCGCGCCGTTCGCGCCAGGCCCAGACCGACGGGCTGACGTAGTGCGCGGTGGCGACGCCGAGACGCTTCATGCGCCGCTCGACGCCCAGGTTGAAATCCGGCGCGTCGATGCCGACCACCAGGTCGGGCCGCCACTCGGTCAGCCTTGCCAGCAGGGTCTTGCGGAAGCGCAGCAGGCGCGGCAGGTGCCGGAGCACCTCGAACAGGCCCATCACCGCGAGCGGCGCATAGTCCGACCACAGCCGCACCCCGGCGGCGGCCATGCGCTGGCCGCCGACGCCGGCCAGCTCGGCGCCCGGCCAGCGTGCCGCCAGCGCCGAGGCCAGTTCGCCGCCGAGCTGGTCGCCCGAGGCCTCGCCGGCGATCAGGGCGATTCGCGGCGGCCTGGGGCGGTCGATGGCGGTCACCGCCGGCGGCATCGGGCGGGCCACGGGGTGGCTCAGCGCAGCAGGGAGCGCTCGGACTGCCCGAGGAACGCGGCCATCGCCGCGACCACCGGGTGCTCCGTCGCCATCTGCTCCAGGGCTTCCCGGGCCTGGGCCAGCGGCAGGCCGCTGCCGTAGAGCGTCCGGTAGGCGCGCCGGATGGCGCGGATCTGCCCGGCGTCGAAGCCGCGGCGCTTGAGGCCCTCGGCGTTGATGCCGCGCGGCACCGCGTACTCGCCGCCGACCAGAACGTAGGGCGGCACGTCGGCGTTGATCTTGGCGCCCATCGCCGTGAACGCATGGTCGCCGATGCGGCAGAACTGGTGGATCAGCGTGTAGCCGGCCAGCACGACATGGTCGCCGATGGTCACGTGGCCGGCGAGCGCGGCGTTGTTGGAGAAGATGCAGTGGCTGCCGACCCGGCAGTCGTGGGCGACATGGACGTAGGCCAGCAGCCAGTTGTCGTCGCCGATGCGGGTGACGCCGCCGCCGTTGCCGGTACCGCGGTTGAGCGTGCAGAACTCGCGGATGACGTTGCCGTCGCCGATCACCAGCTCGGTGCGCTCGCCGGCGAACTTCTTGTCCTGCGGGTCGCCGCCGAGCACCGCGTGCGCGTGGATGCGGTTGTCGCGACCGATCCGGGTCGGCCCGTGGATCACGGCATGGGCACCGATCGAGCAGCCGTCGCCGATCACGACGTCGTCGCCGACCACGGCGAAGGGACCGATGGACACGCCGGCGCCGATCCGCGCGCCGGGATCGACGATGGCCGACGGATGGATCACGCCGGGCGCTCGGCGCAGAGGATGTCCGCGCAGGCGACCTCGGCGCCGTCGACGGTCGCCACGCAGTGGTACAGGCCCATCTTGCGGATCATCCGGGTCTGCTCGACGTCGAGCACGAGCTGGTCGCCGGGCACCACCAGCTTGCTGAAGCGGGCGTTGTCGATCTTCACCAGGTAGAACAGGGCGCGGGCGGCGGGATCGACCTGGGTCGAGAGCTGCACCAGCATGCCGGCGGCCTGGGCCAGGGCCTCGATGATCAGCACCCCCGGCATCACCGGATGGTCGGGGAAGTGGCCGGTGAAGTGCGGCTCGTTGTAGGTGACGTTCTTGATGGCGCGCAGCCGCTTGCTGGCCTGGAACTCCAGCACGCGGTCGACCAGCAGGAACGGGTAGCGGTGCGGCAGCGCCTTGAAGATGCGCTCGATGTCCGCCACCGGGGCGTTGTCCTTGCTCATTGATCCTCGTCCTTGTCGTCGCGCCCGAGCCGCCGGACCAGCTGGTCCAGCTTGCGCAGCCGGGCGGTGTTCCTTCGCCACAGCCGGCTGTCCTGCGCGGGAATGCCGGAAGCATACTCGCCGGGCTCGCGGATGGAATGGCTGACCATGCTCATGGCCAGGATGGTCACCCGGTCGCACAGCTCCAGGTGCCCGGCGATGCCGGCGGCGCCGCCGACCAGGCACCAGCGGCCGATGCGGGTCGAGCCGGCCACCGCGGCACAGCCGGCCATGGCGGTGTGCGCGCCGATATGGACGTTGTGCGCGATCTGCACCTGGTTGTCGAGGCGGACGTCCTCCTCGAGGACGGTGTCGTCCAGCGCGCCGCGGTCGATGGTGGTGTTGGCGCCGATCTCGCAATCGTCGCCGATGCGCACGCCGCCGAGCTGGGGCACCTTCAGCCAGGCGCCGCGGTCGATCGCCAGGCCGAAGCCGTCGGCGCCGATCACCGCGCCGGGATGGACCAGGACCCTGCGGCCCAGGACCACGCGTTGCACCAGGGTCACCCGCGCAACCAGGTGGCTGCCTTCGCCGACCACGCAGTCGGGTCCGACGCTGCACTGCGGGCCGAGGATCGCGCCGGCGCCGATCCGGGCTCCGGCCGCGACCGTGCACAGCGGCCCGATGCTGGCGCTGGCGTCGACCTGCGCGCCGGGGTCGACCACGGCGCTGGCGTCGATGCCGGCAGGGGCCGGTGGCCGGCGCTCGAACAGCGCGGCGATGCGCGCGAAGGCGGCGGCCGGGTTGTCGGTGGCCAGCGCCGGGCGTTCGAGGCCGGCGGCCACCGCCGGGGTCACGACCAGGGCGCCGGCCCGGCTTGCGGCCAGCTGCCGCGCGTACTTGGGGTTGGCCAGGAAACCCAGCTGGGTCGGGCCGGCCGAGGCCAGGGTGGCGACGCCGTCGATCCGGGTCCGCGGGTCGCCATGGATGGCGAGTCCGAAGCGCTCGGCCAGGTCGGCCAGGGTGAAGGTCGTGGCGGTCATGGCGGACGCTGGCCGGACCCCGTGCGCAGGCGCGCCAGGACCTGGTCGGTGACGTCGATCGCCGGGCTGGCGTAGAACACCGGGCTGGCGACGATCAGGTCGTAGCCCTGCTCCCGGGCGAACGCCGCGACCGCCTCGTTGACCTCGCGCCAGCGCTGCTCGGTCTCCTCCTCGCCGCGCCGGCGCAGCTCGGCGCGGAGCGCCTCGCGGGTCCGCCTGACCCGCCGCTCGAGCGCCTCGACCTCGGCGGCGAGCGCGGCGCCGGCGTCCGGGGTCACCAGGCCGGCCTCGCGGCGCTGGCGGTCCTGGAGGCCGGCCAGGCGCGCCTCGTCCGCCTTGAGCGCGCGGTCGCGCTCGGCGAACTCCGCGCGCAGGCGCTCGCTGGAGTCGGACATCTGCGGGGCGTTGTCGAGCAGGCGCTGGAGGTCGACGTAGCCGATGCGCGCCTGCTGGGCGCCGGCCGCGCCCGCCGAGGCCAGCGCCAGCAGCAACGCCAGGATCCGCCCGGTCCGGCGGGAGCGCGCGCGTCGGCCGGGGGCGGCGGTCTGGTGCATGTCCTGGCAGCGGGCCTGCGCTGGCGACCTCAGAACAACGAGCCGAAGGTGAACTGGAAGCGTTCGACCTCGTCGTCGCGGTCCTTCTGGATCGGGTAGGCGAAGTTGAGGACGATCGGTCCGATCGGCGCGCGCCACTGGAACGACAGCCCGGTCGAGACGCGGTACTCGCGGAACTCGAAGTCGTCGAACGACGGGTAGACGTTGCCGAAATCGACGAACCAGGACAGCCGGGTGTTGTCCGCGGCGCGCTGGAACGGCGTCGGGAACACCGCCTCGAAGGTGCCGATGGTGCGGAAGGCGCCGCCGATCGGCCGGCCGAACTGGGCGTCGCGCGGGCCCAGCGAGTTGTCCTCGAAGCCGCGGATCGAGCGCACGCCGCCGGCGTAGAAGTTCTCAAAGAACGGCAGCCGCGAGCCCTCGCTGCAGTCGGCCGGCGGGATGTCGGTGCCCGGGTTGTTGACCAGCGGCGTGCAGTCGCGCAGGGGCACCGCGTTGCCGTAGCCGTCGCCGTAGCCGATGTCGGCCGAGGCGAACAGGGTCAGCCAGGAGTTGACCGGGAAGTACCGGCCGAACCGGTAGTAGACCTTGTAGTACTCCTGGGTCGAGCCGGGCAGCACCACCTCGGCGCCGATCTGCTGGAAGCCGCCGCGGGTCGGGTTGAAGAAGCGGTTGCGGCTGTCGCGCGCCCAGCCCGCCTCCATGCGCCAGGCCTTGAACGTGCGCCGCTCCAGGTTGTCCTTGCTGGCGGCGACCCGCAGCAGGTAGTCGAAGATGTAGTCGGGCGTCAGGCCCGGCAGCGCCTGGATCTTGGTGCTGTCGATGCCGATCGCCGCCGACAGCGTGTCGGTCTCGGTCAGCGGGATGCCGAAGAACGCCTTGAACGCGGCGGTGTCGGTGCTGTACGCGGCCAGGTTCTGGTCGGCGAAGTCGAGCTCGCGGTAGCTGGCGTTGTAGCCGACGGAGAGGCCGTCGTCGGTGGTGTAGGGGTTGATGTAGGTGAGGTCCAGGCGCTTGAAGAAGCGGTTGTTCTGGATGTTCACCGCGGCCCGGTTGCCGGTGCCCATGAAGTTGTCCTGCTCCACCGACAAGGTGGTGATCAGGCCCTGCAGCTGCGAGAAGCCCAGACCGAACTGGAACGCGCCGGTCGGCCGTTCCTTGACCGCCACCTCGACGTCGACCAGGTCCTCGCTGCCGGGCACGCGCGGCGTCTCGATGGTGACGTCCTCGAAGTAGCCCAGGCGCTGCAGGCGGATCTTCGAGCGGTCGACCGCGGCCTGCGAGAACCAGGCGCCCTCGAACTGCCGCATCTCGCGGCGCATCACCTCGTCCATGGTCCGGGTGTTGCCCTTGAACACGACGCGGCGCACGTAGACGCGCTTGCCCGGGTTGACCAGGAAGGTGATGCCGACCTCGCGGGCGTCCGCGTCGATGTCGGGGATCGGCGTCACCTCGGCGAACGCGTAGCCGATGTTGCCGAGCACCGCCGAGATCGACTCCGTGGTGCGCTCGACGCGGCGCCGCGAATAGGTGTCGCCCGGCTGCACCTGGACCAGGCGCCGCAGGTTCTCCTCCTCCAGCACCAGCTCGCCGGTCAGGCGCACGTCGCGGACCGTGTAGATCTCGCCCTCGCGGACGCCGGCGCTGATGTAGATGCTGCGCCGGTCCGGGCTGATCGTGACCTGGGTCGAGTCGATGTCGAAGTCCAGGTAGCCGCGGTCCTGGTAAAAGGAGACCAGGCGCTCGAGGTCGCCGGTGAACTTCTCGCGCGAGTACTGGTCGTCGCGGCTGTACCACGAGGTCCAGTTGGTGGCGTCCTGCTGCAGCTCGCGGCGCAGCTCGCGGTTGCTGAACTGCTCGTTGCCGACGATGTTGATGTGCCGGATCCGGGCGGCGCGACCTTCGGCGACGGTGATCGCGATGTCGACGCGGTTGCGGTCGAGCTGGGTGACCACCGGCGTGATGCTGACGTTGTACTTGCCGCGGTTGTTGTACTGCCGGGTCAGTTCCTGGGTCACGCGGTCGATCGCCAGGCGGTTGAACACCTCGCCCTCGGACAGGCCGATCTCGGCCAGGCCCCGGCGCAGGTCGTCCTCCTTGATCTCCTTGTTGCCGGTCAGCGAGAGGCGGGCGATCGAGGGGCGCTCCTGGACGGTGACCACCAGGATTCCCGACTGCCGGCTGATCGCCACGTCCTCGAAGAAGCCGGTGCGGTACAGGGCGCGCACCGATTCGGCGACCCGCGCCGGGTCGACGCGGTCGCCGCGTTCCACCGGCAGGTAGTTGAACACCGTGCCTTCGCTGATGCGGTTGAGGCCTTCGATGCGGATGTCCTGGACCACGAACGGGTCGGCGGCATGCGCCTGGGCGGCCAGCGCGAGCAGAAGGGATGCGGCGAGTCGTTTCATCGTCACTCCAAGAAAAACGTCGGCTGCGCTGGCGGGCCGCGTCCGGCGGCCGGTGCCCCGGATCAGGACACCAGCCGCACGATGTCGTTGTAGAAGGCCAGGCCCATCAGCCCGGCGAGCATGACCAGGCCGATGTACTGGCCGGCCGCCATGGCCCGCTCGCTGAGGGGTGAACCCTTGACCAGCTCGATAAGGTAATACAGCAGGTGTCCGCCGTCCAAGATCGGGACCGGCAACAGGTTGATTATGCAGAGGCTGAGCGAGATGACCCCGAGGAACCACAGGAAGTGCCCCAGGCCGCTGCGCGCCGAGGCGTTGGCGTAGCGGGAGATGCTGATCGGTCCGGAGATGTTCTCCAGCGAGGCGCGTCCGGCCACCATCCGCCAGAGCATGCCGACGGTGGCGCTGGTCATGGTCCAGGTCTCGCGCGCCGATGCCGCCAGCGCCGCCAGCGGGCCGTGCCGGATCAGCGCGTCGTAGTCCCAGGCCTGCCGCTGCACGCCGACCCCGGCCTGCCAGCGCTGGCCGCCCTCGCCGTCGTCGACCTGGACCGGGACCAGGCGCAGGCGCAGGCGGTCGCCGCCGCGGTCGACGCTCAGGCGCAGCTCGCCCTGGGCGCCCCCGGCCTGGACCAGCCTGGGCACGTCGCTCCAGTCGTCGACCGCGGTCTCGTTGATCGCCAGGATCCGGTCGCCCGGCCGCAGGCCGGCGGCCGCGGCCGGCGAGTCGGCCGCGACCGTACCGACCACCGCCGGCGCCACGAAGTGGCGAGGCACCAGGCCGCTGGCCGACAGCATGGCCGGTTCGCGGGTGCCCGCCGGCAGCGCCGACAGGTCCAGGGTCAGGCGCCGGCGCTCGCCGTCCGCCGCGACCGCCTCCACCGCCACCGGCCGGCGGTCGACTCCGGCGGTGACCAGGCGCAGGGCGGCGTGGGTCCAGGTTTCCACCGGTTCGCCGTCGATCGCCGCCAGGCGGTCGCCGGCGCGCAGCCCGGCCTCGGCGGCGATGCCCTCGGCGCGGCCGAGGACCGGCGAGAAATCCTGCTTGCCGACCAGGTACATGGCCCAGAACGCGAGCAGGGCGAACAGCAGGTTGGCGGCGGGGCCGGCCGCGACGATCGCCATCCGCTGGCCGACCGGCTTGTTGTTGAAGGCCTGGTCGCGCAGCGCGGCCGGCACCTCGTCCTCGCGCTCGTCCAGGAACTTCACGTAGCCGCCGAGCGGGATCGGCGCCAGCACGAACTCGGTGCCGTGGCGGTCGCGGCGCCGCCAGAGCGGCGGGCCGAAGCCGATCGAGAAGCGCAGGACCCGGACCCCGAACCGGCGGCCGACCCAGTAATGGCCGTATTCGTGGAAGGTGATCAGCAGGCCGAGGGTCACCAGCAGCCACCAGACCGAACCGAAGAACTCATTCATGCGACAGCCTTCCAGAAACGGGCGCGCCGGCGTCGTGGGACGAGAGCCGCCGGCGTCATGCCGCGGCGCCCAGGCGCCCGACGGCGGCCGACGCGGTGCGCCGGACCGCGGCATCGTAGGCCAGTATCGAGTCCAGATCCTGAATCCGCCCCGGTCGGTCCGCGGCCAGCGCCTGTTCCACCACGGCGGCGATGCCGGTGAACGGCAGGCGGCGCTCGAGGAAGGCGGCGACCGCCACCTCGTTGGCGGCGTTCAGGGCGCAGGGCGCCGGTCCGCCGGCGCGCAGCGCCTGGTAGGCCAGGTCCAGGCACGGGAAGCGCTGCCGGTCGGGGGCCTGGAACTCCAGGCGGCCGGCGCGCACCAGGTCGAGCGGCTCGACCCCGGCGGCGATCCGCTCCGGCCAGGCCAGGCCGTGCGCCAGCACGGTGCGCATGTCCGGGCTGCCGAGCTGGGCGAGCAGCGAGCCGTCGCGGTATTCGACCAGGGAGTGCACTAGGCTCTGCGGATGCACCAGCACCTCGATGCGGTCGCCGGGGGCGCCGAACAGCCAGTGCGCCTCGATCACTTCCAGTCCCTTGTTCATCAGGGTCGCCGAGTCCACCGAGATCTTCCGGCCCATGGCCCAGTTCGGGTGGGCGCAGGCCTGCTCCGGGGTGACCGCCGCGAGGTCGGCGGCCGGCCAGTCGCGGAACGGTCCGCCGGAAGCGGTGAGGATCAGGCGCGCGACCCCGGCAGCGTCGAGGTCGCGGTCGAATCCCGGCGGCAGGCACTGGAAGATGGCGTTGTGCTCGCTGTCGACCGGCAGCAGCTCGCCGCCGCCGCGGGCGAGCGCCTCGAACAGCAGCTCGCCGGCCATCACCACGGCCTCCTTGTTGGCCAGCAGCAGGCGCTTTCCCGCCTCTGCCGCGGCCAGCGACGAGGCCAGGCCGGCGGCGCCGACGATGGCGGCGACCACGGTGTCGCAGCCGGGGTCGGCGGCCAGCCCGGCCAGCGCGGCCGGGCCGGCGCTGGCCTCGGTCGACAGGCCGCGCTCGCGCAGGGCGGCGGCGAGCCCGTCGAGGGCGGCGGGGTCGGCGATCGCCGCCCGCTGCGGCCGGAAGCGCTGGCACAGGTCGGCCAGGGGCTCGACGCGGTGGCCGCCGGCCAGGGCGTGGACGGCATAGCGGTCCGGATGGCGGGCCACCACGTCCAGGGCCGAGGCGCCGATCGAGCCGGTCGCCCCCAGGATGCACAGGCGTCTCACGCCAGCAGCCAGAACAGGCCGACGGCGAACGCCGGCAGCGCGGCGAACAGGCTGTCGCCGCGGTCGAGGACGCCGCCGTGGCCCGGGAACAGGCGGCCGGAATCCTTCACCCCGGCCTGGCGCTTGAGCACGCTCTCGATCAGGTCGCCCAGCACCGACAGCAGCAGGCAGGCCAGCGCCAGCAGCAGCCAGGCGGCCAGGCGGCCGCCGGACAGGCCCAGCAGCCAGCCGGCGGCCAGGGCCACCGGCACGGTGCCGGCGAGGGCGCCGTACAGGCCGGCCCAGGTCTTGCCCGGGCTGATCGCCGGCGCCAGCTTGCGGCGGCCGAAGCGGCGACCGCTGAAATAGGCGGCGGAGTCGCCGCCATAGACCACGGCAAGGCAGGCGATCAGCCAGCCCGGCCCCTGCGCCAGGTGCTCGCGCACCAGGATCGCGCCGGCCCAGGCGCCGGCCAGCAGCAGGGCGCCGGCGGCGACCTTGAGCACGACCGCGCCGGTCCCTGCGCCGGCGCCCAGGCGCGGCCAGCGCAGCCAGCCCAGGGCGAGCAGCCAGAAGCCGCAGGCGACCCAGGCCAGGACCAGCAGGTCCTGCGGTCCGGCGCGCAGGGCGAGCGCGGCGAATCCCGCGGCCAGCACGGCCAGCGCCGCGGCTCGCAGCGGTCGTCCGGACATCCCCGCCAGGCGCGTCCACTCCCAGAAGCCCGCGAGCATCAGCACGCTGACCAGCAGGGCGAACGCCGGTGCCGGCAGGAAGACGATCGCCAGCACCACGGTCGGCGCCAGCACCAGCCCGGTCAGCACCCGGGTGGCCAGTCCCGAGCTCATGGCCTCACCTGTTCGCTGGTCAGCCCGAAGCGCCGCTCGCGCGCGGCGAATTCCAGGCAGGCCCGGGTCAGCACCGCGGCGTCGACGTCGGGCCACAGCACCGGGGTGAACCACAGTTCGGCATAGGCCAGCTGCCAGAGCAGGAAGTTGCTGATCCGCTGATCGCCGCCGGTGCGGATGAACAGGTCCGGCGGCGGCAGGTCGGACAGGGTGGTGTGGCGGTCGAACAGCGCCTCGTCGATGCGCTCCGGATCCAGGTCCCGGTCGCGGGCCTGGCGCGCCAGCGCGCGGCAGGCCTGGACGATGTCCCAGCGGCCCCCGTAGCTGACCGCGACGTTGAGTGTCAGCGCCTGGTTGCCCGCGGTCAGCGCCTGGGCGCGTTCCATGCGTTCGCGCAGGGGCGCCTGGAAGGCGTCCAGGTCGCCGATGAAGCGGACCCGGATGCCGTTCTTGTGCAGGTTGCGCACCTCGCGGTCGAGGGCGCGCAGGAACAGCTCCATCAGGGCCCTGACCTCCCCCTCCGGGCGCCGCCAGTTCTCGCTGGAGAAGGCGAACAGGGTCAGCGCCGGCACGCCCTGGCGCAGGCAGAACTCGATCGCCGCCCGGACCGCCTTCTGGCCGGCGCGGTGGCCGGCGCTGCGCGGCCGCCCGCGTCCGGCGGCCCAGCGGCCGTTGCCGTCCATGACGATGGCGATGTGGCGGGGCATCTGCCCGGCCGGCAGGATCGGCGCGTCGGCGCCGTCCGGGGCGTCGCCGGCGCCTGCCGCGGCGGCGGTATGGTGCGGACTCATGGCGTTCGCCGAGCGGGCGTCAGATCGCCATCAGCTCCTCTTCCTTGGCCTTGACCACCAGGTCCACCTCCTTGACGTACTGGTCGGTGAGCTTCTGGATGTCGTCCTCGGCGCGGCGCTCCTCGTCCTCGGAGATCATCTTCTCCTTGAGCAGCTCCTTGACCTGGTGCATGGCGTCGCGCCGGATGTTGCGGATCGCGACCTTGGCGTTCTCGCCCTCGTGGCCGACGTGCCTGGAGAGCTCCTTGCGGCGCTCCTCGGTCAGCGGCGGCAGGTTGATGCGGATCGTGGTGCCAGCGGTGTTCGGCGTCAGGCCGAGGTCGGAGGCCATGATCGCCTTCTCGATCGGCGCCACCATGGTCTTTTCCCAGGGCGTGATGGTGATCGAGCGGGCGTCGCTGACGGCGATGTTGGCGACCTGGGTCAGCGGCATCTCCGAGCCGTAGTAGCTCACCTTGAGATGGTCGACCAGGGCGGTCGAGGCGCGGCCGGTGCGCAGGCGGGTGAGGTCCTGGCGAAGCGCCTCGACGCTCTTCTTCATGCGCGTCTCGGCGTCCTTCCTGATGTCGTTGAGCATGCGTGACCTCCGGCGGCTGGGCAGACCGGGCAGTATAGCGGCTGGACGGCCCCGGCCCGGCCGGCGCGTCAGTGCACCAGGGTGCCGATCGGCTGCCCTTCCAGGATCGACCGCAAGGCGCCGCCGTGGCCGATGTCGTAGACCCTGATCGGGATGCCGTGATCCCGGCACAGGGCGAAGGCCGCGGTGTCCATGACCTTGAGGTCGCGCTCGATCACCTGCTGGTAGCTCAGCGACTCGAAGCGGGTGGCGCTGGCGTCGCGATTGGGGTCGGCGCTGTAGATGCCGTCGACCTTGGTCGCCTTGACCAGGAGTTCGGCGCCGATCTCGATGGCCCGCAGCGCCGCGGCGGAGTCGGTGGTGAAGAAGGGGTTGCCGGTGCCGGCCGCGAAGATGACGATGCGGCCCTTCTCGAGGTGGCGGATCGCGCGCCGGCGGATGAAGTCCTCGGCGACCTCGTTGATCTTGATCGCGCTCATCACCCGGACCAGGGCGCCGCGCCGTTCCAGGGCGTCCTGCATCGCCAGCGCGTTCATCACCGTCGCCAGCATGCCCATGTGGTCGCCGGTGACCCGGTCCATGCCCTTGGCGGCCAGGCCGGCGCCGCGGAAGATGTTGCCGCCGCCGACCACCACGCCGACCTGGGCGCCCAGGTCCGAGACCTCGTGGATCTCCTTGGCCAGGCGGGCCAGGGTCGCCGGATCGATGCCGTAGTCGGCGTCGCCCATGAGCGCCTCGCCGGAGAGCTTGAGCAGGACACGCTTGTACTTCAGGGGCATCTGCGGAAGGCTCCGGATCGGCAGGTCGGGCAAACAGCGGGATTCTAGCCTGCATTCCCGGCGCCCGTCCGCCGCCCGGGCGCCGGAACCGCGGGCGGCAGGGCGCGCGGCGCGGAAGGCGGCGCCGGTGCGGCCGAGACCCCCCCCCGGCCCGGCTACGGCGCGGGCCGGCGCAACGGCCGGCGGCCACGAAAAAGGCCGCCCTGAGGCGGCCTCTTCGGTCGGGTCCGGCGGGGCCGCCGGTCCCGGTCGCTCAGGCCAGGCCGGCCTGCTTCATCACTTCGGCGGCGTAGTCCTCGACCACCTTCTCGATGCCCTCGCCGACCGCCAGGCGGGTGAACTGCACCACCTCGGCGCCGGCGGCCTTGAGCACCGCCTCGACGTTCTGGTTGGTGTCGAGCACGTACGGCTGGCCGTACAGGGTGACCTCGTTGACGATCTTGGCGATCTTGCCGCCGATGATCTTCTCCAGGATCTCGGCCGGCTTGGCGCGGTCCTTGTCGGACATCTTGGCCAGCTCGATCTCCTTCTCCTTGGCCACGAAGTCGGCCGGCACGTCGGCGGCCTTCACGTACGGGGGATTCATCGCCGCGATGTGCATGGCCAGGCCGCGCGCCAGCTCGGCGTCGCCGCCCTTCAGCTCGACCAGCACGCCGATGCGGCCGCCATGCACGTAGGCGGCGACGTTGTCGCCGGCGTCGATCCGGGCGATGCGGCGGACCTGGACGTTCTCGCCGACCTTGTTGACCAGCGCCGAGCGCGCTTCCTCGACGGTGCCGCCGGTGGCCACGCCGGCGCTGCGCAGCGCCTCGACGTCGGTGCCGCCGGCCGCCAGGGCGGCGGCCGCGACGGCCTCGGCGAACGCCACGAAATTGGCGTCCTTGGCCACGAAGTCGGTCTCGGAGTTGATCTCGACCAGCACCGCACGGCTGCCTTCCTGGGCCAGCGCGATGCGGCCCTCGGCGGCGATCCGGCCGGCCTTCTTGTCGGCCTTGGCCAGGCCCTGCTTGCGCAGCCACTCGATGGCGGCGTCCATGTCGCCGCCGTTCTCGGCCAGCGCCTTCTTGCACTCCATCATGCCGGCGCCGGTCCGCTCGCGCAGCTCCTTCACCTGGCTGGCAGAAATGGTCATGGGGTTTCCTCGAAAGATGGGAGTCTGGGCCGGCCAGCCTGACCGGCGGGCGCGACCGGAAAATGACGGCGTCCGGCGCGTGCGCCGGACGCCGGGACCGCCTTACTCGGCGGCGTCGGCTGCCGGCGCCTCGGCGGCCGGTGCCTCGACGCCGGTCGCCTCGGCGGCCGGGGCCTCCGCGGCGGCCGCGGCCGGCGCCTTGGCCGGCGCGCGCCGGGCGGCGGTCTTGGCCGGGGGCTTGCTGCCCGGACGGGCGTTGCGGCCCGGCGCACGGCCGCGGTCGTCGCGATCGCGGCCACGGCCGCGGTTGTCGACCACCGGCTTGCCCTCGGCGTCGAGCTCGACGAACTCGGAGTCCTCGGCGGTGGCGTACGCCGGGGCCGAGGCCTTGCCCTCGAGCACGGCGTCGGCGGCGGCGCGGCAGTAGAGCTGGATCGCCCGGATCGCGTCGTCGTTGCCGGGGATCGCGTAGTCGACCAGGCCCGGGTCGTAGTTGGTGTCGACCACGGCCACCACCGGGATGCCGAGCTTCTTGGCCTCGGCGACGGCGATGTTCTCCTGACCGATATCGATCACGAACAGGCAGTCGGGCAGGGCCGGCATGTTCTTGATGCCGCCCAGCGAGGACTCCAGCTTCTCGCGCTCGCGGCGGAGCTGCAGGACCTCGTGCTTGACGAAGCGGTTGATGCTGCCGTCGGCCTCCATGGCCTCCAGCTCCTTGAGGCGGGCGACCGACTGCTTGACGGTGCGGAAGTTGGTGAGCATGCCGCCCAGCCAGCGCTGCGAGACCGATGGCATGCCGCAGCGGTCGGCTTCCTCGCGGATCGCCTCGCGCGCCGAGCGCTTGGTGCCGACGAACAGCACGGTGCCGCGCTTCGACGCGATCTTGCCGATGAAGTTCATGGCATCGTTGAACAGCGGCAGCGTCTTCTCGAGGTTGACGATGTGGATCTTGCCGCGGGCGCCGAAGATGTACGGCGACATGCGCGGATCCCAGTAGCGGGTCTGGTGGCCGAAGTGCACGCCAGCCTCGAGCATCTGGCGCATGGTGACCTGGGTCATTGGATGGTCCTTGGCACGGGGAGCGGCGCCCCGAGGACGATCGTCGCCAGGGGGTCGTGCTCCGGGGTTGGTCCTCCACGCATCCGCCGCTGGCGACCCCTTGTACGGCCGGGGCACCCCACCAGGGTGACGATGCGTGTGCGGGTTTCCGGCACGGGGCCGGGCGCCGGATCGGTCCGGCGGTCGCGCATTCTAGCGGCCTGGGCGCGACAGCCGCAAGGCGCGGGCGGGGCGGCCCGCCGGCGGCGTCCGGACGGGGCGTGGCCCGGCATCGCCCCCCCCCGGTCTCCACTCTCCCCTCCCAGGCCCCCGGCCCGATCCCCGGCCCGATCCTTGGTCCCCGGTCCCGGCCCCGGCCCTGGCCCCCCGGCCCTGGCCCCCCGGTCCCGGCCCCCCGGTCCCGGGCCTCCAG
>ERZ761602.2676-NODE-2676-length-27143-cov-5.224417_pt1 | contig 27143 bp, 19 predicted proteins | sample MGYA00512165_ERZ761602 | MGnify/ENA primary metagenome ERZ761602 (study PRJEB28899, sample SAMN02445085) | bioreactor sludge metagenome | biome: EBPR sludge; isolation source: Thorneside wastewater treatment plant | place: Australia: Brisbane, Thorneside...
GCTCAGCACTATACTCAGTCGTGGACCAAATCGCAGGCCCATATCTTTAGCGTGGGCCCAGGCATTCAATACTTTCCGTTTCAACGCTTGGAATTAAGGTCCGATTTTATGGTCACGCGAACGCATGGAACAGACGCTCTTAGTCAAGACTCGCTCGATTGGACAGCGCAGGTGCATCTATGGTTCTAAGCCTGATCGCCATTTCGACCTTGAGTGTGGTCAGTGCTCAGCAGTGGGAAGCTCAGCGTGCCAATTGCCAAGTGTTCGAACAGCTTCAATCTGGGCGCTGGGAAGCGCTTCCGAGTGGAATTGCGCAAGGCCAACAGGTAGTCGAACTCGAAACCAAGGCGACGAGTGCCGATTTGCTTTATTTTCAAACCGCGCCGGGAGATCCCAAAGTTTTTATCTCTTGGAAAGAATGTTTCCGAAAAATAGATGTGGCAGCAGCTCCAACCCCCGAACTAGCTCCCGTGCCAGTCGATCCTGTCGCTCCCATTCCGGCGCCCGAAGCCGACATCAATCCAAACGCGGTACCACCCGCTCCTCTTTCTTTGGAGTCTGTTCCTTTAGAATCTCTGCCGCCATCTCCACTACCATTGCCTGAGTCTCCGCCTCCCCCTCCTGCGCTACCAGAAGCCAGGTCCAAATCCTCATCCGAATTTTCTTGGTCCAATTTTGGAAAGCGATCCATCGCCCCATCTCTTGGAATGATTTCTTGGAGTGAAGAAGTCCGGGCGCGTTTGAACAGCGGCGAATCGCCGAAGCTCACCGCGAATGCTCTTGGCATTGTCGTCGGAGCTACGTTTTATCAGCGATGGATCGACTTCATCGACTTAGGCTGGTCACTTTCCGGAGGCCTCGCCAAAGGACAGATCAATGATCACAATGACGTCGCCGGCTTTGATTACAACATCCGAAATGCCTCGTCCTATTTTGTAATGACTGGACCAAGCATTCTCTTTCGTCCCTTCACACAAAATATCGCTTTCGGGCCGAAGGCGTTGATGGTGTATCGCACGGCCGATTGGGATGAAGGCGCCACCTATTCCGTCAGTGATAAAACGGCCTTCTTTTTGACGGGAGCGCTCGAGGCTCGTATGGAATGGAATAATTTTACCCTCGCTCAGAACCTAGGATTCTTCCGAGCTTTTCAGAGTCTATACTGGAGCTTCGAGTTGAGTTATTCTTGGGGATTGTAAGTTCGATCAAAGCACGGGAGGGGAAAATCGTGAGAATTTTAGTCGTAGGCATCTCCATTCTTTTAGGACTTGTATCTGTTGAAGCCCACGCGGCAGGCAAAATTGAGTTGCATGTGAGTTTAAGCCCCGTAGGTTCATTTGTTGGAAAATCGGAAAATGTCAGCGGCCAGATTTCTCTGCTTCCGGATTCAAGCATTGCGGGTTCCAATATCGGAGTGTCGCTCGATACTTTCACAACCGGTATCGGCCTTCGCGATAAACATATGAAAGAGACCTACTTCGAAACTCAGAAGTTTCCGAGCGCCGTGGCTTCGATCGTGCAAGCCGCGAACGGAAAATTTAAGGCCAATTTAAAAATACGTGAGACAGAAAAAGTAATCGAAGGAACTTATAAGATCTCTGGAAGCGATGTGCAGCTGGAATTTCAAACCCGAATGTCAGATTTTAAAATCAAGAAGGCCTCTTACATGGGCGTCGGTGCTGAGAATGAGGTGAAGGTCGTTGCCTTGGTACCCGCAGTGAAAGGGCAACCGCCTAGCGCTCCCGCTACAGCCGCGTCTCAGCCACCCTCGACTCGTTAGTCGTCCATTCCATCGATCCAAGCTCGGATTGTCTCGATGTCGTCCTCGCTAAGCGGCGGGCGACCAAGGGGCATATTTCCACTTACCCCGCTTAACTTTGTATACATGGTAGAAGTAGCAGAACTTCCTGAGCGAATGACGCCGTCGGTAACAAAATCGAGCTCATCATAATTCGTCCAAGCGTCGTGGTAACCCGTGTGGCAATCGAAACAATTCGCCTCCAGAATTTCGAGAGCGGCCTGAAAGCGGAGTTCTCCCGAACTTGAACCGCCCGTACTATTTGGATTTTCCCCATATCGAAGGGCATCGTCGCTCAGCGAATTGGACGTCTGAAAACATGCCGGGGAGGCTAGAAGGATGCCAAAGAGCCAAAGCCAGGAACATCGTTTCACACTCAAAGTATAATCGAATATACTAGCGACATGTTTGGATTAGGTACGACAGAGCTCATCATTCTTTTAGCGATCCTCGTTTTACTCTTTGGATCATCAAAATTGCCGCAACTCGGCGCCGGATTGGGACAAGGAATTCGAAATTTCAAGAAGTCTATTAAGGGCGATCGGGACGGCGAGTCAAAACCCGAGATCTCGGATAAATCCAAAGACGAACATAAGTCTTAATTTGGGCTTCTGACCGAAGGATAATGCGACGGCGGAGCCGACCAATTATCTGGTCGCTAACATCTCGAGCAAAAGCTTCTTCCCCACTTCTTCGCTATTGTCGGAACCGCTTACGATCGCATTCGCCTTTCGCTTGAAATCCGTGGAATGCGCTTCGCTCAAATTTTGAAATGGCACGACCGGAATTTGATCGGGTCCGAAGTATGGCATCGATGGATGATCCAATGTTTTCTCTTTAGTGTCTGTTGCCGAAGCCAGCTGCACATCAGGATCCATCATTCGCACATTTTTTCCAGACGGTAAAAAATACCAAAGCGTCGTGAGCTTCAGACCACCCTTGAAGGTGGTGCCCAGTGCTGCTTGAGTTTCATAAATGTTCTGCACGGAGCCTTTGCCGTAAGTTTTTTGTCCGACGACGATAGCACGGCCGTAATCTTGAAGTGCTCCAGCGACAATTTCCGCGGCTGATGCTGTACCTTCATTCACCAGCACGACGAGAGGTTTGGTGGTGTCGCCGCCCTCGCGAAGAGCCCAAATTTGATCGTCGTAGTTTTTACCTTTGAGATAAACAACGACGCCTTGAGCTATGAAGAAATCCACGATGTCTCTCGCGCCCTGTAAAAGTCCGCCGGGATTATTTCGTAAATCGAGAATGTAACCCTTGGCATTTTTGCCTTGAGTCATGAGAACCGACTCCACTTCGTCTGCCGTTTGACGGAAGAAGCGATGAATTTTAATCATCAAAACGCTTTGGTCTTTCCATTCGTAGGAGACCGATTTTTGATGCACGCGAGCGCGAGTCACAGTGACGTCAAAGGAGCCTTCGCCGCGACGCCCTTCAAAGCGTACATTGGCGCCGAGTGGTCCGCGAATTCGCTGTCGAACTTCCGCTTCCATCAACCCGAGGACGCTGCGGCCGTCGATTTTGAAAATCCGATCGTTCACTTGAAGCTTTCCATCGGAGGGGCCCTCTTCAACCACTTCGGTGACTTGCAAAACTTCGCCGTCGTGTTTGGTGCCGATTCCCACGCCGATGAAATCGCCCTCGAGCGCAGAAGCTTTCACTTCGAGTTCTTCAGTCACGTAAAAATCTGAGTAAGGATCCAAATTCTTGGCATAGGCTTTCAAAAATGCCTTTCGATAACTTGAACTTCCCAACTGTTTGCAAAGTTGGCCGATATCGGAACCCTTCGATCGGCGAACCGTCGCGAGAACTTTCTTCTCGAACTGTCGCGCCATCATGGGCATGCCTAAAGTCTCAAGCGCGTCCGGAATTTTCTTAAAGGATTCCTGCATGAGCGAGGCGCGCTGTTGCGGATTTAGGTGATGGATGCGGAGGTGCTGTTCTTGAACGAAATTGTAAATCGATCGGAAATCTCCACACTGCAAAGCAGTTTCGCCTTCCGCGGGAACCGTTGATTCCGTTTTCTTAATCTTGGCGGTGGATGATCTTTCTCCAGCAATATTTTCCGATGCCGACGCGAGCGTCGCGCTCATCAGCAACATGCTGAATACCCCTAGTGTAAGTCTCCCTATGCAGCTTTTCATCTCGCTATGTAAATAGTGCAAGGCATGTGCCAGCCCGATTTTGGAAAAGCTAAATTAATACAATGCCTTAGGCTGGATTCGCGACGGTTACACTGCGGCACAAATGTCCCACCAAACCCCGGTTTGCTCCGTCACCCTTGGGGTGTGGATGCCGCGGTTGACGGAAAGACTTGGCGCGTCAAAGGAAGCTCTGTTAAAAATGGGACGTTCATTGGGTCGTAGCTTGGAGGGGTATCTGTGGGGAAATTAAATCACTTTTTTTGTAACTCATTAAAAACCGGAATGGTGGCGACTTTATTTTTGGGATCGCTACCGATTTGGGCCGACGATGCGCTCACGCTTCCGCAAGGTCGCTGGCGCGTGCGATGGGCGTCCACATTCACGGTGAGCTCGAATGAATATGGTTCCACAGGTGACATCCGAAGCATCGGATCGACCTACTCCAAATCCATCACCGGAAAATTATTGTCCGGTCTCACACCGAATGCTTCTCGATTCGTGCAAGCGCTGAACGCGATGCAACCTGGCTTTGGCGATTCACTCGCGATTGCTTCGTTGAATGCCGAGGTGGAATCAGAATTTTGGACGAATGTGTTTGCCGCCGAATATGGCGTGACCGATCGTTTGAGTTTAGGCGTGATCATGCCGCTCGTGCATGCCGAAATCGAAGTTCGCGCGAGCTCCGAACCTTCGCAAGAATTCAACGCGCTCATGAAAAGGTTTGAAGGTCAGCCGCAGATGCAGGCGCAGTTCAATCAAGTCCTCGCCGGAACATCCGTACAGGGCTTAAACAGTATTCTGAGAAGCCAGTTTGGCTACAATGCCGGACTCACCTCGTGGAATTCCACGGGCATTGGCGATATTGAAGTGGGCGGAAAATACAATTACTTCAAAGACACAGAAATTTTGGCCACGGTGAAAACAGGTTTGCGCCTGCCCACGGGTCGCACGGATGATCCCGATAACTTGGTCGACGTCGGCTTTGGCGACGGACAGTTCGATCTCGGCGTTTACAACTATGTGGACTATCGCCCAACGGCTTACTTAAGCTTCACGCATGAAGTTGGCTATGTCGCTCAACTTCCCGACACCAATTCTTATCGCGTGCCCGTTTCCGCGGAGTTACCGATTGGGTCGCCCGCGATCGAACTCGATCGACGGCTGGGTGATTATTGGGAAACCGGCCTAGAAGCCAACTACACGATGTTCAAACTCTTCACGACAAGTGCGAAATATCGCTTCAAACAAAAGTTCAAAGATTCCTATGACGGCGTGCCTACCGGATTCAACGCGGCACTGCTCACGAACAACACGAATGAAATTTTGCATGAGGGTCAGTTCCAAGTGGAATACTCCAATTTATCCCGTGTTCGCGCAGGACTGGAGAGTTTCCCCTTTGCGGTAGCCGTCCTATACCGACAGCCCTTTCACGGCGAGAATGTCTCGGACTCTCGAACGGCTGGAGTTCAGCTTAAATCGTATTTCTAATTTTTATTTTTTAGCGCCTTCGAGTAGATGCTTCGCGTGAAGTATCTACTCCTCGCGCTAACCTTCGCTTCTACCGCACACGCTGAGGCGCTCCAAAAATATGCTCCGGAATCGCCGACACGCGCTTCCACGTCCTTAAATGATGAACTTACGCCGGCCACGGAAGATCTTTCTCACTCGCTTTCGCGTCAACCCGGTGTCTACGTCATCGATCAAGGAGGAGCGGGAAAACAAAAGAGTCTCCAAGTACGAGGCGCCAAAGCCGCGGACATCGATGTGACTTTGGAAGGCGTGCGTCTGAACTCACCGAGTTTGGGGGAATTTGATTTTTCCTCCCTCCTTCCCTTCGGATTGGAGGACGCCACCCTTATTCGAGGAAGCTACTCGCCGCAATCCGCAAATTCTCAAGCGCAGTTGAAATTCCGTCTGCCCTCAAAGGAAATCATTCGCACAACCGTGAGTGGCGGCACTCCTGGCGCGTGGGCGATTGCGCAGCAAGTTCCGCATGCGGTCGTCGCCTTCGATCGAAATCCCAACGACTATCGTTACTATGATGAAACAACGAATACTCTTCGCGTGCGTGAGCAAAATGCGAGCTCTCGGTTAAATGCGAGAACTTGGAAGCGATGGAAGGACTATCAAGTCTGGGCGCAATTGCTCTATGCAAATTTAGAGCTGCCGGGCTCCGTCATCTTTCCAAGCCTCGGCTCCACATCGACGACTTGGACGCCAATGGCGGCATTTCAGGGACAGATCAAATCGAACTGGGATTTCTCCACTTGGTATATTTTTCAACATCAGACGTATCGCAATCCGAACTTCGTTTCGAAATCGAGCAATCTTTTCTCTTCGGGAGGCATTCGCTCCACACTCGGTCATGCCGTCACAGAAAATTCAAGGCTCAATCACACCATTGAGTGGTCTTTGGACAAACTCAATTCCACGCAACACCAACTCACCGGAGATTCTTCCTTCGGCTCTCCCTTTAGACATACGGTTTCTTACTCCGCTTCATACCTGTGGGACGTCACCGACTCTTGGCTGTTGAATCCTTATGTTCGCGGTGAATTTGTTTCAGACATGGACCAACCCTTTTCTGCTCATCCGGGTATCGGAGCACGATGGGTGGCGACGGAGGATTTAGAAGTGCGCGCTCACGTCGCCTACACGTCGCGCGTTCCTACTTTCTACGAACTCCACTTCGCAGAGCCGCCTTTCATTTTGTCGAATCCGAATTTGACTCGTCAGCAGTCGTTGCAAGCGGACGCAGGCTACGCGTGGACGCTGCAGAAAAGTGAAAATTCTTGGGTGCTTGAGCAAATACTCTTCGGCGATCGCACGTTTGATCTCCTTCAATCGGTGAACACAGCGGGAGTCTTTCAAGTGCAAAATGTGGGAACGCGAATCACGATGGGCGTGGAGAACGTTTTACATTATCGACGTGGAACTTGGTTCGATCTCGCGGCGGGATACACCCATCAATATTCCACGCTGAATGATCGCATGCCCGCTTATCAACCCGCGCATCTCGTCTCATTGAAGCCCACATTGATGTCTGGAAAACTTTGGTCATTTGCCCTGCCGCTGCGATTTAGGTCCGCCATGCGAGGCTCATCGGGCAAAAGCATGCGCGAACAATTCGATCTTCAAATTCAAATGACGGGACAGGTGAAGAACATCCAGCTTGGGATTCAGATCACCAACGTGCTCGGCTGGAGAAGAGAGGAAACTGAAGGTTATCCCCTCTCGCACGAACCGGATGTCACCGTCAGCGCTTCTGCAAATTTTTGAGCTGACTCTTTCGGACGAAGAAATAAAGAAAAGTCGCGAGAATCGCGCCCGATCCATCGGCCAACATATCTTTCTGCGCGTCCCAAATATCGCCCTGCGATCCCAAGAACGCCGCACCTGCGGTAGGATCCTGAGTGGCCGCGTACCACCACTCGATAATTTCATAGATCGACGCGATGGCGAAAATGGTGAATACGGGAAATAGAAAGACGATCCATTTGCTCATCGTCAATTTCCTTACAACCAGAAGTTCCGCAATCGGGAACGCAAAAAATCCGACGGAGAAATGCGCAAAGCGATCGAAATGATTTCGTTCAAAGCCAAAAAGTTCGGTGATGAAATCGAAAGGCACTCGTTCGAAGGTGAAATGTCCGCCGATCGTGTGAAGAAAAATGAAAAAACACATGAGCACGTAGCTTAGATTCGAAAACTGGATTTTGCGGCGGTACAAAAAGTAGAGCACAGCTACCAAAGCGACGACGGGAATATTCTCAGCGATCCACACATCTCGAGCGTAAGGCTGAATCCCGAGCGCGATAAAAAACAATAGATAAATTCCGAATAAAACCTGTGGGACTTTTGTGGGGTTCTTCATGGTTGTCATATTTCTGAGTGTAACTTGAATCGAAGCCTTCGCATGAGCGTTGCAGACTCAAAATTTTCCGACTTCGAAAACCGCTTGACCCACAAAAGTGAGGGCGAGTGAGATGTTCAGATCTGATCAAGAGCCCTATCTGCTCGCTTCTCCCCACAATGTCCGTCCATCTAAAGACCTACAGCGTATTGTGTCATTTCTAAAATAGAGCCACAATATATTGTGGTTTTTCTTGACGCTCCTGACCTGCAACCTCAGAATCGAAATTGGATTGGCTGTCGATCTTAGCGTTCGACGTCAGAGGGTGGAAAACCAGGGGAGGAAGATTGGAAAAGATTAAAGGGCAACCTAAACGCTCGTCTGCGTCCAGTAGCGAGCACTTGAGATTGAAAGAAAATGGACCAGAAATGAAAGCAGAAGCATTAAAAATTGAGGATCGTACGTCGTCGTCTAAAAATGAAGAGGCAAAAACCGGTAAGGCGCAACAACGCGGATTACGATTTACCCGTTATTTTACAACCGAGGGCAAGCACCCCTTCGATCAAATTGAATGGTCGCAAAGAAGATCTGTGATCACCAACACCGACGGTTCCGTGGTGAGTGGCATGGAATCCGTGGAAGTTCCGGCAGACTGGTCGCAATTGGCAACCGACATCGCCGTCTCCAAGTTTTTCCGTAAAGCCGGCGTCGCCCAGAAGAAAGGCGACACCGATCACGAAGATACCGTTCGACAACTCGTCACCCGGATCGCTCGCGCCATCCGCGGAGCTGGCGAACGATTGGGTGGCTATTTCAAAACCACCAAAGATGCAGACATTTTCGAAATCGAGCTCACCTCTTTGCTTGTGAATCAAAGAGGTGCATTCAATTCCCCCGTTTGGTTCAACTGCGGACTTTATGAAGCCTATAAAATTCCAGGCTCTGGCGGAAATTATCGCTGGAATGCAGCTCTACAAAAAGTTGAGCTCACGCAGAATGCTTATGAGAATCCTCAGTGCTCGGCCTGCTTCATTCAAAATGTGAGCGACGATTTGATGAGCATTTTTGATCTCATCAAAAATGAAGCCCGACTATTCAAATATGGCTCAGGAACGGGAACGAATTTCTCGAAACTCCGTGGTCGCCAAGAAAAATTGAGCGGCGGCGGGTTGAGCTCCGGCCTCATCAGCTTCTTGGAGGTGTTGGATCGAGGCGCTGGAGCCACCAAGTCCGGCGGAACCACCCGACGAGCTGCGAAGATGGTTTGCTTGGATATGGATCACCCTGAAATCGTGGATTTCATCAATTGGAAGGTGAAGGAAGAAAAGAAAGCACGCGCGCTGATTGCGGCGGGCTATCCCTCAGACTTCAACGGCGAAGCCTATCGCACGGTGGCCGGTCAAAATTCCAACAACTCCATCCGCGTGACGGATGAATTTATGAAGGCCGTGGAGAATGATGAAAATTATTCGACCACATTCCGCACCACGGGCGAAGTTTGCGACACCTACAAGGCTCGCGACCTCTGGCGACAAGCTGCTCAAGCCGCTTGGGAATGCGCCGATCCCGGCATTCAGTACGATACGACGATCAACAACTGGCATACCTGCAAGGAAACGGATCGCATTCACGCCTCCAACCCGTGCTCCGAGTACATGTTCTTGAATGACTCGGCCTGCAACTTGGCTTCGCTCAATCTCATGAAGTTTTGGGATGAGAAAAAAGGTTTCGACATCGATGGCTATCGTCATGCCATCCGCGTCTTCACCACTGCGCAGGAAATCTTGGTGGACTACTCCAGCTATCCGACCGAAACGGTGGCGAAGAATTCGCATGACTACCGACCTCTTGGTTTAGGTTACGCAAATTTAGGCACGCTTCTCATGGTGAATGGCCTTCCTTACGATTCCACGGAAGCTCATCAGATGGCGGGCGCGCTCACGGCGATCCTCTGTGGTCACGGCTACCGAGTGTCTGCGGAGATTGCCGGACAGAAGGAACCCTTCCCTGGCTATGAGAAGAATGCGAATTCCATGTTGAATGTGATGCGCATGCATCGCGATCAAGCCTACAAACTTCACACGACTGACTCCGAGCTCATTCAAGCCGCCCAAGAAGATTGGGATATGGCGGTGAGCTTGGGCGAAGCTTATGGCTACCGCAACGCTCAGCTCACCGTGCTCGCACCGACGGGAACAATTGGACTCCTCATGGATTGCGACACGACCGGCGTGGAACCCGATTTTGCGCTCGTGAAGTTTAAGAAATTGGCCGGCGGTGGATCGTTTAAGATCATCAACCAATCCGTGCCGCTGGCTTTGAAACGACTGGGTTACAAACCTGCCGAGGTGGAAGCGATCGTGCACTACGTGCAAGGCACGCAGACGCTGGAAGGAAATGCCTACATTTCTACTCAGAAGTTGCTGGCCAAAGGATTCACGAGAGACACCCTGAAGAAGATCGAAGCCAAATTGCCCGGTGTATTTGAACTCCGACAGGCGTTTTCTTTCTTCACGCTCGGCGAAGCCACGTTTACGCAACTTGGCGTCACCAAAGAGCAGGCCACTCAACCTGGCTTTGATTTGTTGAAGCACCTTGGTTTCTCGGAAGATGAAATTGAAAAGACGAATGACATCGTCTGCGGCGCCATGACCGTGGAAGGCGCACCTCATCTGAAGAAAGAGCATTACGCAGTATTTGATTGTGCAAACCGCTGTGGCAAGGGCGAGCGATACATCGCTCCGATGGGCCATGTTCGCATGATGGCGGCCACGCAACCCTTTTTGAGCGGCGCGATTTCGAAGACGGTGAATCTGCCAAACCACACGACGGTGGAAGAAATCGAAGAGATCTATAAAGAAGGTTGGAAGTTGGGCCTCAAAGCCATCGCGGTCTACCGCGATGGTTGCAAGATGTCTCAACCTTTGAACACGAAGGCCGACAAGAAAGAAGAGAAAGCCGCTCCGGCCGTGAGCCAAGCGGCGGTGGCAGCGGCTCCCGCTCCTCAAAAGGCCTTCCAAAAGAAATTGCCGACCAAGCGCCGAGGCTTCACGCAAGAAGCGCGCGTGGGCGGACACAAAGTGTACCTGCGCACCGGCGAATATCCTGATGGCGGGCTAGGCGAAATCTTTATCGATATGCACAAAGAAGGCGCAGCCTTCCGAAGCATGATGAATTGCTTCGCCATCTCAGTGTCGATGGGACTTCAACACGGCGTGCCGCTTGAAACGTTCGTGGAGAAATTCACTTTCACGCGATTTGAGCCGCAAGGATCTTGCGACCATCCCAATGTGAAGTACGCCACCAGCGTGATCGACTTCATCTTCCGCGTGCTCGGTATGGAATACCTTGGCCGAACGGACTTCGTGCAAGTGAAGCCGACGGATCTCGTCACGGCTCCTCAGGCGGCTGCAGCAGCGGCCGCGCAAGCGAGCTCGGGTGCGGTTGCGATTGATGAAATTGCGATCGCGGCCCCCACGAATACGGCAAACTCGCCTCGCGCTGAAATTAAATCAGGCGATGCGACGGAGAGCTTCTTAAAGAACATGATGGGCGATGCACCCTTTTGCGACAGCTGTGGTCACACCACCGTTCGAAATGGGGCATGCTACAAATGTGTCAATTGCGGCCACTCGATGGGATGCTCGTAATTCATTGGAGGTACGATTTGTCACCCTAGGTACATAAAGGGTTCGAATCGTACCTCCGATTCTTAAACAATTTCAAAAAGCGGCACTGAACCTAAATCGACGTAATCGTAAAAAATCCATCGGCATCGTCGGTACGGATGGCGGAGTTCCAGCCATATCCATCTAAAAGCTGAATGGGTTTTGCGAAATCGTAAAATACGCCCTGAGAATACGTGGTGAACACGTCGTGCAGCTTCACGGTTCCTTCAGAGTCTTTCCAAATTGCCACTCGCGCAACGCCGGAACCACAGGACTTTCTTTCAGTTGCATTCTGGTTGGATGGAGCTTGCATGAAAACCCTCCTCGCTTTCAGTTTACAAGAACAACCATAGGACTCGATAGAATAAAGGCAAGGTCATCTAAAAATTTTTGTGAGGTTGGGCGGATTCCACAGCTCCGACCCAGGTTTTGGTCGGTTTCTTCTCTGCTTTTTTGGACAAAAGCATCTGAAAATGTTTTGCGATTTTCTGCCAAGTCAGAATGGAGCGCTGATGAGAGGGAGGCCATTCATCCAATTTACGAGCCTCCCAAACAAAATCCGATCCCATCGCGACGGACACCGTCCGACCAAAGCGAATCTGAGCATCGCCTTGCCAAGGCCAAACTGGAATCTTCGCAAGCACGGCCTCGTCGGATATCCATGCAAGATCTGAGGCGAGCGCATCACCGGCCGATTTGAAAACTTTTGTCAGGGAGGAAAGCGCCCAGGGGCCCGCAACCACGCCTGCGTCGAAGTCTACCTTCACTTCCCGCGTAAATTCGGAGCTGTGAATGACATTTAAGCGCACCAGATAGGAAACTTCATTCCCCATCGACACATAAATCGTGCGCTTCCTCAAAATGGATGCTCGCGCAAAATCATTCTCCACAAAAAGTACGCGCACGCCATGCAAGGCCGAAAAGGATGCGGCCAAGGCTAGAGCAGAGTCAGATGCATTTGAGAGAATGAGCAGATTCACATCTTCGGTCTAGGCCTAACGGATCTCTGAATCAAGCGAGTTGAGTGGATGAATAAGTCGCAACCAGTTTTTCAATTGCGTCGCAAACATCTTGGACGTCCTGCTCGACCATCCCCGGATAGAGCGGGAGTGAGACCTCTCGAAGATACTCGGCTTCATAAATGGGACAGATACCTCGCTTGAAGCCCAGTTTGGTGTAATAGGGATGCCAATGAACGGGAATATAATGAACGTTCGCACCAATATTCTCGGCGTGAAGAGCGCGCAAAAATTGATCGCGATCCACCTTCAGTTTGTCCAACTTGAGACGTAGGGGAAAAAGATGCCACGCGGACTCTGCTCCTTTGGTCTCTACCGGACCTTCAACGTAATCGGCGAGCTGAGAGAAAAATCGACGATACTGGTCGACGATTTCTCGTCTTCGCTGAATGAAAACGGGAAGCTTTTTGAGTTGGCTCGTTCCAAGCGCCGCTTGGATATCGGTCATGCGGTAATTGAATCCCAAAAAATCCTGTCTATAAAATCCCGGAATGTCCGTCCTGGAAATTCCATGAGCGCGAAAAGCTTTTAACCATTTTGCTTCGTCTTCATTCTTCGTCACAACAAGCCCGCCCTCGCCCGTCGTCATCGACTTCACAGGGTGAAAACTGAATATGGAAAGATCTGCCCAGGTTCCTACTGGCTTTCCTCGATAAGTGGCTCCCAAGCTATGGGAGGCGTCATTGATTAATCGAAACCCATATTGCTTCTTGAGCGCTAAAAATTTTTCGTAGTCGCAAGGGTTTCCGCCAAAATCCACGGGGATTACCGCAGTCACATCGTTCAAATTTCTTAGACGATCGGCATCCAAATTAAGGGTGTGAGGTTCGACATCTTGAAATTCAACCGTGCCCTGATTGTAGAGAACAGCATTGGAAGTCGCTGCGAACGTGTTCGGCGTTGTCACCACTCGCTTGCCCTTCTCTACTTTGATGAGCGCCATGACAGCGTGAAGAGCGGCCGTCGCTGAACTGAAGCTCACGGCGTATGGCATCTCCGAAAATTCCGCGACAGCTTCTTCAAAAGCATCCACCGCGGGCCCCGTGGTCAAAAAATCCGACTTTAAAACTTTAATGACCGCCCCAATGTCGTTGTCATCAATGGATTGCTTTCCATAGGGAAGCCATGTCGCGCGAACGGGCTTGCCCCCGTCGATGGCTAGTTTCGTCTTTAGCAATGTCCCTCTGGCGCTTTGCACTACCTCAATTCTATCCTTCGCCTCAGCGTCAAATCCAGATATCTTGGCCCGGCATGTTCACAGGACAAGCTTTAATGCACCTGCCCTATATCATTGCGGCCTTTATTCCCGCATTGACCTTTCACGAATGGGGCCATGCCGTGATGGCAACTCGCTTTGGCGATCCCACCCCCAAGCATGCGGGAAGGCTGACGTTAAATCCTTTCGCCCACCTGGATCCGCTTGGAACCATCCTCGTTTTCATCATTCATTTTGGGTGGGGAAAGCCCGTGCCCATCAATCCCAATAATTTTCGATCTTCGTGGGCGGAGTTTTGGGTGGCCTCTGCGGGACCCCTGATGAATTTTGTCTTGGCCACCGTTGCGGCAGTTCTCATTCGTCTCGGAGCGCATGAATGGCTGGGTCAGACCTATTCTCAGGTTCTCCTTCTTCTCCTTTGGTACTCTCTCATTATTAATCTCACTCTTGGGTTTTTTAACTTGCTGCCAATTGGGCCTCTCGATGGCCATACCGTGCTCGCGCGCCTGCTCCCCCGAAACCTATCTCAAAAATTTTCCGACTGGAACTTAGCCTACGGGGGAACCGTGCTCTTTGGTCTTTTCATCTTAGACTGGGTAACACGCATTGGAATTTTGAGCCGGATGATTCATCTTCCCACACAGATCGCCGCGAGCCTTCTTCTAGGCGAACGAATTCCATCCTAAAAATTCCAGCTTTCGCCCGTTACGTCGTAAATTCTTTCATGCTATGAGCTTCTTCATTCGGTAAACGTGTATGTATAGACTTCTTTCCACATTGCCCGGGGGGGTGATGGTCCTAATTTTAGGGATAGGAAGTCGCATGCTTTACGCCAATCCAGACTGCAAAACTGCAATTACCCATGAATTGAATCCTAGCGCGGTCGCCATCTCGAACGTTGAATCGCGGCTAGACGCGTTAATTAATTTTTGGTGGGTGTCCGATATTGCGGAAAGCTCTCCCGCAAAATTGATCAATGCTCTCCGAAACATCTTAGGTACTCCGCTTGAGAATGCAAAATTGAAGGAGGCTTTGAACGCGGCGAAGGGTCGCCATCCCGAGTGGGCAGAAAAGATTAGGGCTATTGAAAAAAAAGTCTCACCGTCTTCCTGCGATCTTCCGGTGTCCTCTCAAAATACCTGCGTAATGTTTTCTCCGGAATGGTTTGATAGGCCCAGCTTTCGAAGTGATTTTCCTTGGGAGAATTATTTTCAACAATGGCTTCACGTTCAGTTTCGATTTCCGGAGATGGCCAAGTTCAACGTGGATCTCCAGGTCCTCGATTATGACGGCCTTCGAAATTATTTCCGCGAGTCTGGAATTCCCACGGCTCTAGGATCTCATCTCTTCTCCATGCATCGCGAATCCGAACGCATAGGCCATGCGATTGGACAATGGGTTTATGTGTGGGAAGGTGAGATTTTCTTCGGCCAACAAATTGTCAGTAACGAGCGGCGCGATTACCCCAAAGCCGACATTCAAAGATCGAGTGAGGAAGTGTTTCAGTCGGCCGTGAAGCGATTTAGCCGCTCTCGAAGAAATGACATCTTCTTCAAAGATGAAATTATGCAGGAAGGAAAACTAATTTTCCTATGGGCTGACGGCACCACAGGTATTCCGATCGATCGCTATCACCACGCGATTGCCAGCGCGACGCGATCACTCATCGAGCTAGATGAAAATATTTCCCTTCCAGAAGATGCCGTACAAATTATTAAGTCCTCCCGCCATCGAGAGAAGCCGACGGAACCCATCTTTTTCCGTAGTTTGGCAGAATCCGTGCAAGGGGAAGACGATCCAGAATACGCAAAATAGCGTTGGAAAATCTGAATTCGAAGACTTCATTTATGACCCTATTGACGAACTAACCATGGCGCGCTACACGGCCGCTCAAGTGTTTCTCCGTTTGCTGGCCTAAACCCTTTAGTTAAAGGATCGTTATGCGTTGTTTTTCGCTGTTTGGCGTTCTGTCGAGCCTCTACCTAGTTTTCAAATGTCCCGAAACCTATGCTCAAAAAATTGACTTATCTCTCATTCAGACGCCTGAAATTAAATCCCTGGCGGAAATCGTGAATACAAAGAGAGCACCTGCCGCTCAATTCATTTTTAAAAAAGTCAGCGATACGCTGGCATCCCGATTCGTGCGAATATCGGATGAATCAAACCTAGGACAGTGGAGTTACTATCGCATTGGAGCCGACCTTGTGGAGCTCGATCATGCGAACTTAGAGAACATTCATGTCGGAATAATCGACGGAGATTTTGATCGAGATGCGGTGTGGCTGAAGGATCGAACTGCTGGATCAAATTTAGCGACATTCGCAAATTGTGTGAGTCGAAGTTGGGAGCACGGAACGCACGTCTGTAGTACGATCGCAATGCAGGGAGAGCTTGCTGCACCTGGCGGACTCTTTCCAAAATTCATTCTGACTTCCTATGTTTCTCCAAGTCTGGAAAAGAAGCTCCCGAAGAGGTGGGATGGGCGTGACGCTGATCCATTCTTCCAAGAATCTCTAACCGAACAGCTAGAGCACATTTTGAAGGACAGTAATGTTCGAGTAGTTTCCGCTAGCTTGAAGTTTGGGCTCAATGGGGGCTGGTCAAAAGTAATCGACGAGCAGCTTAAAGGTCGAAACATCCTTTTTGTGAATGCGGCGGGTAATGAACGCGAGTATATGAATTCATCTGCCTCTCCTGGACAGGCCACAATTTTTGTTTCTGCATTAAATGAGTTCAATAATCTCTCTTCATTTTCAAATCACGGTCATGCGGTATTTATCTCGGCTCCCGGCGAGCGCATCGAAAGCTTTATAGGATCCAAGAATCAGGGGCGAGATGGAATACCCGGGGAAAAATCGGGCACGAGTATGTCCGCTCCTCACGTATCCACGGTCGCCGCTTCGATTTGGACAGTGAAGCCGGATTTTACTCGAGAGGAAGTCAAAGAAATCCTCCGAAGAACTGCCATCGATCTCGGAACGGCGGGATTCGATGCAATTTACGGTCATGGAATGCTTAACGCCTATGGAGCCGTTGAATTTGCGAAAGCCTATGCTGAAACCAAAGATTACAAAGTCGCGGAAGAGCAGATTGCCAAATTGGCAAAAGATTTTTTTCAGATTGCTCAGAAATCTTTAACGAACATTTTAAATTCCGCTTCACGAGACAAAGATGAAATAGATCAGTCCATTCAGATGGCTCGTCGTGCTTATTTTTTAGCACCTCATGAGCTTGCTCATCGGGAATTAGCGTTTCTAAGTGAATTCACTTTCGGCAAGCGATGGGACATACTCGTCGGAGCACAAAATCTCACCACTGAATCAGTGTCCCTGGAAAATTGGAATAAGCATCTTAATCCTTGGTTAACGGACTCACCAGATAGAGACTTAGCGCAGGCCGACCGTCGTCAGCTTATTTTGAATTTGATTTCCCGCCTACCCGTTTCAAAGCCCGCCCACAGATGGAGCCTCGACGAAATCGACGCTTCGATTCAGATCGCTATTGAATCACAGAAAGCGAACGTGCCCTATCTAGACATTCCACTCTGGACGAGAGCACATTTTGCGACTCTTCGTCCTCGATTTATTGGCCACGAGCCAAAACAGAGATTTTCGGGAGAGCAGATTCTCCATACTTTAGATCGACTTAACGCATTGGCTAATTACAAAGATAAAAATCATTTAGCTTATGTCTTAAGTGAAGGCGTGTATCCGCAGGACATTATCCGCGATCTAACTGACGCTCAAGTTATAGAAAGAGTGAGTAAGGCATTTGAAAATCCGATCAATGTGAATACTTACGTGAATAGTGGCTATTATGACTTAATGGCTAGTCTTCTGACCGCCCTCGAAGCTCGAGGTTCTAAGGCCATTACTTCCGATCTTACGGAAAAGTTTAGATCCATTGTGCCTCGTGGAGAATATTTTTCTCAGCTTGAACACTCGCTACTCACGCTGAATACAAAAATCGCTAGTCCTCAACCGACTGGTAATCCAGTAGTTTTTAAAACAGCGGCCGAAGATATCGCAGAGCTCAAAGAAAAATTGAAAGTTCTGAATCCGGATTATCGATCGTGGCGATCTGTGTTACGACTAAGCCCCTCTCGCGACGTGATCCAAGACGGGAAGACGATTCATCATATCAGCAATTGGAAGGAATCCTTCGGACAGGATGCTGATTTAGCAAAGGCACTCAAAGAGAAGTGGGATGTCACACCACCCGATATCCAAAGAAAAATTTTAGACTCTTATTCCGAAACACTGGATTTATCAGGCGTAGATAAAATGCCGAAAGACTTGCTCCAAATTCTTTTTGATACGAACGCGTCGGGCGTTGAAGATTCACTGCGACACTGGCTATTGAAGGGGAATGCAGTTCAATACCGGTTGGCAGTGAATACACTAATTTCTAACAAAAAATTTGTTGAAGCCGATGCGCTCGCAATTTTGAAAAACGAAGCGAAGGCCGTTCCATCCAGGGCTACAAATCTCCGCCTTTCGCATTTATCCATTCAATTAGAAGGACTAGTGAAAGACAAGGTTGTTTCGGACGCCACCGCCTATGAAATTATGAAAGATTCTTTAGGGGACGGTTACGCTGAGTTCCTTGAGGAAGCCGGTCGGTTACGTCAAAATCATTCCATCGTAAATTCGAAGACCGTGGTGAAAGTTGAAGTTGTAAATACAATTCGCGATTTCATCTACGAAACGGTTCTTTTACGCGAAGATTTACCTTCCATGTGGGTGCAAAACTTCATTGTTGAATCCAATCATGCCGCGAGCGCTGCTTCAGTGGCGTTACTCGCATTAGAAAAATCCCCGAACGACGAAAATCTTTCCTCCGATCTCTTCCGTAAGCGAGTCTATGCTGCGCAGTTCTTCGAGATCGCGTCCCATTTGTTTCAATTGAAATTGCATCTCGACCCCGATTTCCTGCCCGCAACCTCTGACGAACTCGCTACATGGATTGATTTTTCAACCTATGGATCAGATCTTCGACTTGGAAATCTTCAAGCCCTGATGAAGTGGATGATTGCAAATAAAGATAAAGTCTTACCTATAATGGAACAGTTGAATAATGATCGACCTGACCGTCTAAACCTTGTCGAAAGCCTTGATCTCTCAAACCCAATTATTTCTGAGAGTTATCTCGTTTCGGAGAGTGGGGACGATTTGTGGATCAAAGGTGAATTCAATTTGAGAGCGGGCCATCCTAAAGATTATGGCTTCAAGGTAAACACCCTAAGCGGATTGTGGTTTATGTATGAATTGGAGAAGGGTCGATTCAAAGTAGGTACCACTGATATATATGAAACTTCCGACCAAAATCGCAGTGTTCTTACTAAAATGAGAGAAGACCGATTTGCGGTGGACGGATATAAATCAGACTTATTCTTCCGCTTAACGCTGGATCCAAGTCTCATCGAGAGCCGCATAAGAAACGCAAAGACGCCGGAGGATTGGTATCAGATCATTCTCTTCGGCCTTGAGGCCCACGCATTGACCGCCATCTCTGACAATGCCGTAGCTCTTCAAAGCATGACCCAATTGATCCTTCCCGCTCTTAAGGCTCAGTTCTCAAATATTCGCGCAAGTGATCAGAAAGGAGCCCATAAGCTCCTGCTAGTCTTCGAACGAGGTTTGAGCTTTGAAAGGAAAAAACTTCCGGAAGCTGATCAAGATTGGCTCGATAAACAATTTGTGGAAGGTTTTGCGGATTCGCCGGGAGCCCCTTTGACCAATCTCTATTATGAGGCCATCGCAAAACGAGGTGCTCGATCTCCAAAGTTCCTATCAGAACTGAAGGCATTGAATACGACAGGCTGGGCGACTGAGAAACTAGGTCAATGGCAATCCCTAATCCATGAACTTGAGAAAATTCCGGCGCCGAATCCCTAAACGGATCAAATTGACCGTTTTTTTGGATACGCAAAATAGGTTCTAAAACCCCGCAAAGATTGCGGGATTTTGATGACATTTGTCATCAGAGGCAGTTTCGAGCGCTTAAGCATCTAGGCGCTACCGGCATGTCTTTTGCTCTTTTAAATGCCTTATGGGCTGGGTGAGCGATCTATTTCGGCTAGTCATGGCCGTCCATTTCATCGCTATTTTAAGTATCTCGCAGACCTTTGCGACGATCGAATGCACTCCTGCCGTCCGCGCGCTCTTAGGTAAAGACGCTGTTTCGACTCTGGCTCCTCTTCAACTCGCGAAAGCTCCGGCCAACGCCACGCTCGGAGATCAAATCCTCGTCGATCAAATGAATGTTCTCATTCGACGTTCAGAAATTCTATCCACGGGTTTTGCACAGCTGACTGAGAATGAAATCCGACAGCTTTCTCTTCTCGCCTTTGAGCTCGAAAAACTTGCTGGCGTAGTTGGAGAGCAATCGCATCTTGGCGAACACTCGCGCACGTACGCTTCAGAAAAAGTGCGAGAAGCCCTGAAAGCGGGAAATCTATCGGAAGCGCGTCTGCAAATGCTCACCCTTATCCATGATCTCGGAAAATCGCTCACAAAAAAAATCGACGTCTTAGAGAATCTTCCTGAGGATCATCCGCTTAAAATCTCTGGGGCGAATCTTCAAAAGATAAAAGCATTCCAAGCCGGTCTTCAAACTCGGTTTCCCAATGACTTTTTTGCACGAGAAATTCTTCCCCATGAATTTGGCTCCTTCCTTTTGATTCAAGCGTTAGGAGAAAAATTGGGAATTGCATCGACGGACCTCGAAAGACTGAATGCTGAAGTGGCGGGACATAACGCCGGCTACGATCCCAAATTGGATGCCGACAATTCTGCCCTCTTTCATTTTTGGTCGAACAAATTCGTAGGCTGGCCCTCGTTCGTTTCTAAATTAAGACAGCAAGGTTTTGAACTCCCAGAAGGGTTTGAGGACTACAGAAAGGTTCTCACGGCTGCGGAAAATGGAAATCCTCACACGGTTGTACTCACCGCGGTGGATCGCATTGTTTCCCTCACCCTTACTTCACAAAGAAAATTCTCTATGGGCTGGCCAGGAATGGTAGATCCCAACACAAAGGTAAGCCGTTGGGGCAATGATCTCATCAGCGCAAAGCTGGCGGAAAGTGCCCGCGCGGTGGAAAATGAATATCGCAATGTCATTTCTGTCTTGAGCACACAGATGCCGGCTGAAAAAGCCGAAGCGATTGCCAACGCCATCTTCGATGTCTACCGCGATGAAGTGGAGCGTCTGGATCGTTTTTCTAAGGCCTTTTTAGAAATGAAGGTGGACCCCCGTCAGCCGAAGCCACGAACTGACAATGAAGAAGGCGTCGTAGTCTATCGGTTTGAAAATGCTGGCAGCGGGAAATGGATGAAAATCACAAAGGATGGGAAAGTTTTCACCGGTTTTGACAATGGCTCTTGGTCCACGACTCCCCTGAAGTTGAACGTACCAGCCGGCACTCACCCAGCGGTCTTTGCGCTTTTTGACGTGGGTATCTTTGCGGATGAGAAATTTCAACCCGCCACTTTGGAATTTCCGCAGGTCCTTGTTCCGCCCGCTAAACCTGAATGGGTGGACACTTCGAACGGAGAGACCCAACTCGCTGAAGATCGAAAGACATTGCAAAACTATGGCCGCGTTCGCCTGGCTCGACCCGAAGAAATTCCTGAAGACATCAAAACTTCCAAAGTATTTGCCGAAGAGATTTACGTCGTGGAACTCACCGCTCCTCTGCAGCTCATTCGCGCTCAGTCACGAAATGAACCAACCATCGGCTCTCTTTTTGCACGAGATCAAAAGCAATATCAAAGTTCCGCTAAGCCCGGCTTTTTAAACACCGACACGCAAGACTATTCCAGTTTCTATCGGTTGGAATTTAAACCTGGCGATCGGATGTTCTTCAGCAGTGCAAAGCCCATCGCTGGAAATGACCATCCTGGAGGGCAGACTCTCTTTTATTACGATCAACAATCTCAACAACCTTTAGACATCACAAAATTTTCCGATGAAGGTGGAAATCTCGTTCGAAGGGTAAATAGCCTTCGAAGCAATGCTTCAGAATTATTAAATCTTCAGAAGGAGATCCGAGACGCCAAGACTGCGGCTGATCTAGACCGCGTCCAGTCTGAAATCGGTAGACGCTCAAGAAATGCCTTGAACCCGCCTGCCTATCGCGAAGATCTCGAATATCTTTCCTCCGAAATTTTAGAGAAAGGCGTTTCCCTTCGGGTGCAAATGGTGAGCAACCGCTATCGCGAGTCCTTTGCAGAAACGAACTCTCAGGCAAAATCTTTGGAGACGAAACAACAACTCGACTATCTCGAAGAACCTTTTGAAACGTTAGAAATTCCCGGCGTGACTAGCATTGAAAGCGCGCGGATGAAAGAGGAAGAATCTAACCTCTACGTTGCGCTCATGTATGCGCTTAGACTTTACCCCTCCGTGGATCCGAATAGTTTTTATATCGCTTCTCCAAAGACCGCGCCTCTTTCCGGGGCGAAAGTGTATTTGATCTACTCTCGAACGGAAGGAAAGGAAATTTTCATAGGCGCTTTGAAGATGCTTCCGGGATTTCATCCCAGTGGAGATGAGGCGAAGTCGCTCGACGTCCGAAGAAAAGCCCTCGCTCAGATCTTGAATAGCTTAGAGAGCGAAAGTGCATTGCGCGAAGCGGATGTAGAAGCGACATTTTCTCGCACCATCGGCCTTGGAAAGACGAACGATGGGCGATACTTCCAATTTACTCGCGCCGCTCAAGGGGAAGATCTCAAGCAGATCGTCAAATCTCGAAACTCAGAAAAGATTAATAAAGCAATGGCCGAAGCGGGAAATTCGATTGGAGACATTCACTCTCGATTTCGCGGGCACGTGAGTTTAGTGGGCGATTTGAATGCGATCGATCGTCTCAATGAAAAAATAGCTCCGTTACTGGAGCCCGCGTTCTCAAATCAATTTGCCGATCCTCAAACGGTGGCTCTGGCAAAACAATTTCAATCAACTGCCCGCACGATCATAGCCAGACATGCTCAAAATGAACGAGTCACCCCGGAGCTCTACGATCACACGCTTACGCACAATGATTTAAACTTAGGCAATGTCATCCATAACGATGACCCCAAAATCGCAGCGGAAGGCAGCTCAATCATCGACATCGAGGGATTTATCGCTTCCTTAGAAGGGCTGCGGAATCCGGCCGTGGACATAGGACGCTTCACGGGATCGCTTTATGCAACCGTGGCAAAGAGCGGGGGAACTTTTGCCGACGCTCTTCGCTATGAAAATGTATTTTTAGAATCTTATCGGAAGCGATTCCCACCGACCGATGAGAAGGCATTTCAAACGGCCGTCGCTTATTATCGACTCAGATATTTTGCACTTGAATTGATCGATCCTCGAACGGCTACTCCGGAGTCGGTGGCGCAAATACTCCGATTTCTTGCTGAGGATCCCAGGTTAAACGAAAGTTCAGTTTCCGCTGCAATTCCCTAATCGTCTCCCGAGGCATGTAATTTTGTGTATCAAGATCCATTAAGAATCTTTCAACTTGCTCATAACTGGCGTGATACCCCATCAGAGAACGGAGAGAGCTTAGGATGTCCGACGGCGAATTCGTCCGAATCATTTCGGGCGTGTAAAAATTCGCCATTTCTCGGGCTCGAAGGAGCACCATCACTCGCTTGAGGGGCGACAAATAGGAAATGGAATGGAAGCAGCCGGGAGTATAAACTCCGAGATCATCAATCTTCGGCGTGGCCGGCATTTCAGCAGGCGGTTCCATCTGACCGATGAGTGCGAGCAAGAGACCCGAGAGCGCAATCATGCGCGAGCATTTAGACCAAGTTTTCGCTTCCAGCAAGAGAGGTGCATTTTAGGGGTTCCCAAGGCGAAATAAGCCGCTATAACCACGCCCGTGAAAGCGAAACGCTCCCAACTCTACTTCGGCCGCAATATCCTCCGCGAGGCCGTGGCCGCCCGCGCGAGCCTGTCGACCCTCTATGTAGAGACGCGCGCGGCCTATGTTTTTGCGGAAAAAACATTGGGAAATGGCATTTCACATTCCAATCTAAAAATCGAGGAAGGCATCCCCGCGGAACTAAAAAACGAAGCCCACCAAGGTATCGCCTTTCGCACCAATCACGATTTTTACTCGCCGTTTGATATCAACGCCGCCGCGAAACATCGCTTCATCATCCTCTGCAATCATGTGGAAAATATTCCAAACCTCGGATCGATCGCCCGATGTGCTGCAGCCTTTGGCGCCGGCCTCATCATCCACGAAGACCAGCGAAGCGCTTCGATGACGGCGTCCGCCGTGAAGTCCTCGGCGGGCTGCGCGTTTCGAATTCAAATGATGAAAGTGAATTCTATGTTGGGAGTGGCGCATTCCCTGCGACAGCGAAGTTACTCGCTCGTCGGTCTCGATATCAGCTCCAAATCCATTCCACTTTATTCCTGGAAACCCAAATTCCCTCTTGCGCTCGTTCTCGGCTCCGAGGGCGACGGCATTGAAACGGATCTGAAAGAACTCTGCGATTCGCTTGTGAATATTCCCATGGAAGGAGGCGTAGAATCGCTGAATGTGAGTCACGCCGCTGGAATTGCGATGAGTTGGGCGGCGAGCTCGAGATCCTAACCAAGAAATTTCTATCCCGGAAGATGCGACGGAAATTCCCGCGCTGGTGGGACATGAAACCCCCATTAAAACCCGAGAGAACCCTCAAAAGGCTTCAATTCGAAACTTTTTGCATGGCATGAGTCTTGCTCTCTTACCTGAGTGAACAGAGTGAATAAGGGATCCGAAAGACACGTACAGGGAACCTCATTCAACTCCAAAAATTTTTAACTCAGCTTTGAGGGGAACATAAAAGCAAGGCTGGCAATCTACCCCCCTGTCATAAGGGAAAAAGACTGCCACCGACTTGGGATTCGTAGGGTTTTACATACATACACCAAGCCTTGCCACACGCCACAGACACCACACACAGGCTCTACGGTGAACAAGTCACGAAGAGACGAGAGTCCTCCTCCTCTCGTCTCTTCATTTTTTGCTCGGCTCCGCCTTCGCATTAACCTGAAAGTCCGGCATCGGGAAAGTTTGCCAAAGGAAACTTTCCCTTCAAATGACACCGCACCGACTTCGCATTAACCTGAAAGTCCGGCATCGGGAAAGTTTGCCAAAGGAAACTTTCCCTTCAAATGACACCGCTCCGACTTCGCATTAACCTGCAGCTCAAGTATCGGAGACTTTTTCCAAGGGAAAAATCTCCTGCATAAGTAAACTCTTCAATAATTTAATCTTGAGACGAAGAAGCTAGCCGAATGCGTTTGATGATTCGATCGACGCTTTCCGTGAGAATTTTGCGCGCCTCAGGATTCAGATCTGCCATGAGCGCGACTTTGAGGACTTGAAGTTCGCCAATGGTGTCCTTTAAGGACTCTTTCGTCGTCCATTCGGCTATCAAACTTTGGGAGATTTCCGGCTGAACAATTGTCTTAAAGGAGGGCGGCTCCGCATCTGCCATTTTCTCGGGAGTAGCCGGTGCCGGAGCGACCACTACAGGAGCTTCTGGCAGTGTCCGAGTAATCTCGAGATTTTCTACCGGCGTTAAAAACGGCGGACCTTCGTCCTGCTGAACTTCCAACGAATTGATCCGAGTTTGAAAACGGGCCAACGCGGGCTCTAACATCTCGCGCTCTTCATTAGGAAGTCGCATCAAGGACAAACGATAGTAATTGTATCGCGCACGAAAATAATGACGGTCGGAGCGGGTAAACTGTTTGGACTGAATAAGTTTAGTTTCTTCCGTCTGAATGGACTTCGAAATCGACCGAGCTTCCATTCCCAATCGAGCGTAAGCTTCTGGGCTAATTTGATCGATGATGTCCGCGTTCGATGACATTCCTACCTGGTACTCCAAACCAATCTGTCTTGTGACATTCGTAACAATGACATTTCCAAAAACCCTATCCCCCCAGTTTCATCAAGAAACGTAAAATAAAAACCTAAGTTTTGGTGAAGAGCCAAGTCAACGATTCCTCACGTACTTCCAATTTTTTTCTTACAGTCGTTAAAAATGAAATTTAATGGATTTTTAGGTACATGAAAAACGCTTGCCAAAAAAAATTATGAGGATCGCTTTGTCCTCGTTGTTTTCATAAGACGTTGACTTCAAATCTAAGAATCCCTAGTTCACTGGAATGGGTTTTAAGGCGGGTGTTTTCACGGCATGTTTTATCTTTTTCATTACATTTCTTCCAACGATGGGTTCGGCTCAGACGAATGTTCCACCGAACACTCTGACTAAGAGAGTCATCTGCGGTTGTTTCTTTCTAGATGCAGATACTTTGGAAGGCGTTGGAGATGCTCAAGTCGATTGTCGAATCAATCCAAGAGACGGCAGCACTCCAGAATGTCGGTCTGTTCAGCGAGAAGGCCTCCACTATGCGGCCTGTGGCAAGATGTTGAGCGATCCAGTTGAGCTTATGCTGATCGGTTACGAGATCATTTACCCCTATTGCACGAAGTACACCTTCTACGAAAGCGCGCTTCCGACTCCCACGGACCACTAGTGACGCAATTCTCCTTTGTAAAACTCAGCCCTTTCATCAATATGTGGGCATGACCAAGAAGACCAAGTCCCGCCCTGCCAAGAAGGCGCCTTCATCCTCCTCCGACCTCGAGGGAATGGGCTATGAAGATGCACTCACCTATCACGAATATGCTTCGCTCGATAAGAATGTACGCCTTCCCGGTAAGTTAGAGGTCATTGCAACCAAGCGCTGCGTTTCTCAGCGCGATCTCTCCCTTGCCTATTCTCCAGGCGTTGCAGCTCCTTCCCTTGAAATTGCAAAGGACCCAGGAGCCGCCGGAAAATTCACAGGTCGCTCAAATTTGGTCGCGGTCATCTCAAATGGGACCGCGGTGCTCGGCTTGGGGGATATCGGACCGCTCGCTGCCAAACCCGTCATGGAAGGAAAGGCGGTTCTCTTTAAAAAATTCGCCAACATCAATGTCTTTGACATCGAATTGGCCGCCAAAGATCCGGACGATGTTGTTCGCGCGTGTGAAATGCTGGAGCCCACGGTGGGTGGAATCAATCTGGAGGACATTAAAGCGCCCGATTGTTTTTACATCGAAGAAAAGTTGAAGAAGAGTTTGAAAATTCCCGTTTTTCACGACGATCAACATGGAACGGCAATCATCGTGGCGGCAGCGTTTATAAACGGAATTACGCTCGCGAAGAAAAAGGCTTCCAACGTAAAAGTGGTATTCAGTGGAGCGGGCGCCGCCGCCATTGCCTGCGCGAATATGCTCCAACAATTCGGAGTGAAACGTGAAAATATCACTCTTTGCGACAAGGATGGGGTTGTGCATGCGGGTCGAAAGAATATGGACCCCTACAAGGCGAGGTACGCTCACAAAACCAGTCATCGGGTTTTGAAGGATGCGCTGAAAGGGGCCGACGTTTTTATCG
>ERZ761602.2678-NODE-2678-length-27111-cov-6.434247_pt1 | contig 27111 bp, 26 predicted proteins | sample MGYA00512165_ERZ761602 | MGnify/ENA primary metagenome ERZ761602 (study PRJEB28899, sample SAMN02445085) | bioreactor sludge metagenome | biome: EBPR sludge; isolation source: Thorneside wastewater treatment plant | place: Australia: Brisbane, Thorneside...
ATACAAGGGTTTAAAAAAAGTTTGGCATAATTATTTCAGCACACAAATAAACCAGATTAAAAAATAACAAAACCCTCTATTAAAATTATGAATAAGAGAATTGTAACGGCACTTGTTGCCCTTTTTATTACCACATTCGTTTTTGCACAGGTTTCCACAACACCAGAAGTCCCACGTAACTACAAACCTAAGCCCAAAGAATTATTGCCGATGCCCGATTCCCTCACTTCTGAACAAATATTTCCCGTTTTGGGCAAGTATGGGGTTGTAAATAAAAACGGAGATAGCACAAACATAAATATTACGCTGGATGAAGCCAGCAAAGGTGTGGTGTGGATTAGCGGGCTGCCTGAAGGTAAGGTAAAAGCCATGTTGAAAGTTTCCCCGGGAACCTACAAAATTCCCTCGCAAAGAACATTTATTAACGATGAGGGTATTGAGCAAACAGTTGAGGTGAATACAGAGGTAGAAGCGGCAATAACCGGGAACAAAAAACCCGCAAAAAAGCTATCGGGCAAATCTGTTGGCGAAGGCACCTTAATTTATGACAAAGAAGTCAACCAAATTTACATCAACCTCGGCTCTAAATTTAATGAAGCCGATCCCGGATTAGTGTTTGCCGGATTACGGCCAATTGAATCTCCGGTGGAAGAAGAAGTAAGCTCTGACGCAACGGCAGCGAAGAAAAAGAAACCTACTGTAACCGGCACAAATTACACCGGCGCTAAAGTTATTGCCGAACCTGTTATTAGCGAATAATTGCCATCAGTAAATTAAAGTTTTTGAAGGAGCCGCCCGGCTCCTTTTTTTATTTGATAGGCATAGAAACTGTGTAACGCCATCGAATACAACGTTTTGGCACGCATTTTGAATCGTTAACGGCAAATTAATCCAAAAATATCTATAGAAATGAAACATTTAAAGTCTATCACACTTGGGTTAGCAATATCAAGTGTTGTTGTTGCAGGTTGCGATTCAATGAACAGAACCCAAAAAGGAGCAATGATTGGCGCCGGAGGCGGCGCTGCCGTGGGAGCGGTAATTGGTAAAGTAGCCGGTAATACTGCCGCGGGTGCTGTTATTGGCGGAGCGGTTGGCGGTGTTGCAGGAGCCATAATTGGTAAGAAAATGGATAAGCAGGCTCAGGAAATAGAAAAGGAAGTTGTTGGCGCAAAAGTTGAAAGAGTGGGAGAGGGAATTGTAGTGGAATTTAATAGCGCTGTTTTATTTGGTTTCGATCAGGCAACTGTTACGCCGCAGGCACAGGAAACTTTGAAAGACTTGGTTACGATTTTAAATAAGTATCCTGATACTGATCTTACCATTGACGGGCACACCGATAACAAAGGAGCGGTTGATTACAACCAAAAACTCTCTGAAAGACGCGCGGGTAATGTGGCAGGCTATTTAACTTCCAACGGAGTTGCAATTGAACGAATTTCAACGAGGGGTTTTGGCCTGACACAGCCAAAATATGATAATGCAACGGCTGAAGGTCGTACTCAAAACCGTCGTGTAGAATTTGGGATCGTTGCCAACGAAAAGATGAAGACAGACGCTCAAAAAGAAGCCGGTATGTAGGTTTTATATTGTAGTTAAGTATTGTGCTGATTCTATATTACGGGCTACTCCGTGTGAAATCGGAACGAAAAGTACCAGAAGTACATATTTAACCTGACCCAAATCCTATTTGAAGATGCACGATGACTGTGCAAAGGCTGGTGATATAACCGGCCTTTTCTTATTAAATCAATTCTTTACCTTTACTATCAAATTTGAAATTATGGCACAAGAACAACAACAGAATCAGTTAAATATTGAAATATCAGAAGAAGTGGCGGAAGGTGAGTATGCTAACCTTGCCATTATTACACATTCTCATGCGGAGTTTGTAATTGATTTTGTGAACGTGATGCCCGGCACACCCAAAAGCAAAGTTAAATCGCGGATCATTTTTACGCCTCAGCACGCGAAACGATTTATGAAAGCGTTGATAGACAATATTGAAAAGTTTGAGGCGATGCAGGGGTCAATCAAGGATCTGGACGAAATGCAGATTCCCGTGAATTTTGGCGGCCCCCCCGCCCAGGCTTAATGGGTATTACAACAACGCCCGTTCCCGATGAAATATAGCTACCGCGATAATAAATTTTGGTAAATTTTATCCCCTTCTCCGCTTCGATCGCATTGATGCATCCAGATCGTAATTTGGAAGCATTGGATCGGGTTTTTGTTTTATAGCAATGGTTATTTTTTCGGTTTTTTGAGGATTATCTTTTAAGGTCACTGTCACCGTCACCTTTTTTACCAACGGGTTTTCGGGTAGTACAAGGTCGTTGCCATCGAACTTTCCGTAGTCGGAGTCGAATTTTAGTTCTTTTGATGTCAGCGGCTTCCAGTTCCCATCACTCATCTTACCATCTACGTTAATATAATTGTGAACGCCTTTTTTTAAACTGTCAGTGTACAAGTTAAAATGAATAGATTCAACTTTTTGAGCTTGTGCCGCTACAAAGGCCATCAAAAATAACCCCGTAAAAAGATTTTTTTTCATTTAAGATTGATTGTCAGCTAATTGACGCTCACCGGAACGAAAAGGTTTGTTTTGAGGGGGCTGTTAACAATATTTTTTGTTATGCGTGCTGCAATTGCCTTTTGTAAAGCTGAATGGTGTTTTCGAAACCGTGGTAAAGCGCATCACAAATTAATGCATGGCCGATGCTAACCTCATCAAGCCAGGGGATTTGCTGACTGAAAAACTGAAGATTGTGCAGGTCAAGATCATGCCCCGCATTCAAGCCCAGCGCCAGTTCCTTCGCTTTTCGCGCCGCTTTTACATACGGTTCAATTGCGCGTTCTTTGTTTATGTAATAATTTCTGGCGTAGCCTTCAGTATAAAGTTCAATTCTGTCAGTTCCGGTTGCTGCGGCTCCTTCAACCATTTTTTCATCGGGATCAACAAAAATGGAAACCCTGATGCCGGCATCTTTAAAGACTTTGATGGTGTGAAAAAGGTAGTTCTGGTGTTCTATCGTATTCCATCCGTGGTCAGAGGTTAATTGGCCGAGTGCGTCAGGCACCAGCGTCACCTGATCAGGGTTGACTTCTAAAACCAGGTCAACAAATTTTTGTTCTGTGCAATTACCTTCAATGTTGAGTTCGGTGGTTATAATGTTCTTTAAATCCTTCACATCCTGATAGCGAATGTGCCTTTCATCGGGACGGGGATGAACGGTAATGCCATCTGCTCCAAACTTTTGGGCATCTATAGCCATCTTTACAAGATCGGGATTGTTGCCACCGCGTGAATTTCTTAAAGTAGCTATTTTATTAATGTTTACCGAGAGTTTGGTCACCTTATTTGTTTTTAATATCCTTTTAAATTGGCTTTAATGGCAGAGTCTTTTTGTGCAGGGGTTAAATTATGCTTATTCCCGTATAATGCATCTTCCCAGCCACCATAATTCATGTTGGGTAACATAATAAATTTTTTCCCGAATAGGGCGGCATTGTCTTCCACGTTTTTATTGCGCTCGTTTACTGTTTTTTTATCCCACAATGTGCTGAAATCGGACAGATTGTCGCCAAGCAGTAATATTATTTCGTATTTGTCGGCCACGGTTTGCCTACGCATTTCTTTGGAGCTGGTGGTTTGGCGCAATACAAGGTGCTCGTTATCAGAAAATGGGTATCTGAACTTTTTTAGGTTGTTGAGTGTGCCTGCTCTTTCTTTTTCATCCCTGTTTGTAATATAAAAAACGGTTATGCCCTTTGCAGCGGCATCATTGAAAAAATTAAGGCTACCTGGCAGTGGAGTGGCCGATTCTTTTGCAGTCCATTCGTGCCAGGTTGTCGGCTCGTAATCTTTACCTTGCAGTGCCTGTTGAACGGCATAAGGGCTGTTGTCTAAAATCGTTTCGTCAATATCTGTAACTATGGCTAACGGCTTACTTCCTTTTACTTTAATTGCTTCATCAATCCTTTGTGTTGCAATGTTATAGGCCTGATAGCAGAGTGCATTGTACTCTGCCGCTTTTTGGTGAAACAGCGATGACCATATCTTGCCATCAACTACAAGATTACTTGCAGCAGGAGCCTTAGCCGCTTTTTGGCCGGACGTGCAAGAAGCGATTATCACCAGGATGATCGCCCAAAAATAATTTCGCATGCGCTTATTTTTATCATTCAAGAAGAATGATGCAAGGTACGCTATTTATTTTCATTAAGCCCTTCTTCGAGTTCGGAAACAAGTAGCTCCTGAGAATCTGTGATCCAGCCGGGTAGATTTTGTTTAGAGGTCAAAGTCCACTCGCTATCATCCTTGGAAAGCCTGAAAAACAGTCTGTTACCACGTTCATGAGCCGTATCTACATCAAAAACATTGGGGCCAATTGTGATATTTTTTCGGAAATTAAACTCACGAAGCCTGCCGCCAATCTTCACTAAACGGCTAAAATGGATTATTTTATTGAAAGAAATCATAATATTAACTTGTTGAAAAATTAGTAGTACAAAAACCAGGCTAAATATTGTATCGGGGCTTAGAATATTTTTTGTGCGAAATACAATATTGGTGATAAAGCCATTAAGCCGTCTAAGGTAAAGTAAAAGAGATAATCATTCAAGGTTTTGGTTGCCCGTTTGTATATAAAATACGTTAAAACTGAGGGCAGTACCAAAATGACAACGAGCCATATCTCCGAAAAATAATGATACAAAACGATTCCTGAAAGGATGCTGATCAAGATTGCTACATCAAAAATTGCCTTTATGTGGCGGGCCTGTAAAAGCGTAACGATGCTTTTTACCCCGATGGTTTTGTCATAATCCCTGTCCCTGATATCGAACAGTATGCAAATGGCGAAAATGAGCGCGAATCTGTTCAGAACGAAAATCCAATGTTGCTCCTTCCAGGCTATGTGCTCGGCAAGTAGCGGCAATGCGTTCGTAATGTATGTCCACATAGCTGCAAGGAGCAGTGTTTTGCCCCAAATGTGTCGCTTAAGTTGTAAGAAAAATAGCAAAGGAATTTTTGGCGCCGAATACAGAAGCGTTAGGAACACCGCCGGTAAAATCCAAACAAAATTTTTAATTTCCAACAACAAGAAAACTGCGCTGCCTACGGCACTAACTATAAGGAATTGTAAATGAACGCTTTTATTTGATGATAGCCAGAACGTTCGGTTTGCGGTTTTTTCTGTTTCTGCATCCGTTAAATACCAATGCACGCTATAGCTGGCGAGGGTGGAAAAAAATACAAAACCAATGAAAATAAATGAAACAGGGGCGTTAAACAACTCTTTGGTAAACCGTATCATTAGCACTGCGCAACCGGCAATAAACAGATTGCTGAAAATGACGAAGTCGAAAATTTTTTTATGAAGACGGGTTTCTGCCAATTAGCGGATTTATTCAGGCAAAAGTAACAATTACGATTATTTTTTTAGATTTGATGCAATGAGGCAGGAATTGCAAATTATACAAAACGTTTTTTCTACTGACTTGGATTTCGAGCGAACGGCTTTGGAAGTTTTCCAATTTCAGTATAACAACAACATGGTTTACAAAAGTTATGTTGATGCAATAAAAGTTAAACCAAATAGTATAAACGAGGTGAAACAGATACCGTTTTTACCGATCAGGCTTTTTAAAACGCATAACATTTTGACTACAGTTTTTGCTCCTGAAGCCGTATTTGAAAGTAGCGGCACTACCGAAACCATTAACAGTAAACATTTTGTAAATGATTTAAGCATTTATGAGCGTAGCTTTTTGACCTGTTTCGAAAAATATTACGGTAGCATAAGCGATTGGTGTATTCTGGGCTTATTGCCATCGTATCTCGAAAGGCAAAATTCGTCGCTTATTTATATGGTTGACAGGTTGATTAAAGAAACCCGCCATCCTCAAAGCGGGTTTTATCTGAATGAATTTGATGAACTGACAAATGTATTACAAGACGTTGAAAATCAGAATCAAAAAACGCTTCTTATTGGGGTAACCTTTGCCCTGCTTGATTTTGCGCACACCTGTTCCATGCAATTACAAAGCACAATAGTAATGGAAACGGGCGGCATGAAAGGGCGAAAAAAAGAACTGGTTAAACAGGAGGTTCATGAAGTGTTGAAAAATACATTTGGATTGGATAGTGTTCATTCCGAATATGGCATGACCGAGTTGCTTTCACAGGCTTATTCAAAAGGCGGAGGAGTTTTTGAAACCGCTCCCTGGATGAAGATATTGCTTCGCGAAGAGGACGACCCTCTCACTATCAAAACATTAGATACTCAATCGTCAGAAAGAGGCATAATAAATGTTATTGACCTCGCAAATATTTACTCGTGTAGTTTTATTGCTACCGACGATATTGGCGTTGTTTATCCCGATGGCACTTTTGAGGTTTTGGGAAGAAGGGATAATAGTGATTTGAGAGGCTGTAGTTTGCTGGCAATTTAGCCAACGCCTAAAAAGTCTTCCTGATGATTTCCAAAAGTTCTTCTCTTCCGGTTCGGGTAATTGCCGATGTTATTACATGGTTCGGCAGCATTTCCCATGTAGAACGAAGCACATCCATAAACGATTGCGCGTTTCTTTTTGTGGCCGCGTGCTTATTCTTATCTTCCTTGGTGAAAACGATAGTAAAGGGCACTCCCCATTCACCAAGTTGATTCACAAATTCAATATCAAGCTTCTGCGGTTCGTGCCGGCTGTCAACCAACACAAACAAATTCACAAGGTTTTCGCGGTTCAAAATATATTTTTCAATCATTGCCGACCAACTTTTTCTTTGCTTTTGCGAAACCTTTGCGTACCCATAGCCCGGCAAGTCAACCAGGTACCAGTTTGCTTTTTCTTTTGATCCTTTTTCAGTAGAAATTATATTGAAATGATTGATCAACTGCGTTTTACCCGGTGCTGATGATGTTTTGGCCAATCCTTTTTTATTGCAAAGCATGTTGATTAATGAGGATTTCCCCACATTACTACGACCGATAAACGCGTACTCTGGCTTGTCAGCCGAGGGACAAAGCTTATAATCAGGGCTGCTTTTTATGTATTCTGCTGTAATAATTTCCATAGCTACAAAGATGGCCGTAATTTTAAATGAAAAGGAATTGCAACCTGTTTTTTTTCACCAGTCAATACCAATTGGGCTGCTTCTTTGCCCATTTGTTCAAAATCCGTTGAAATAGTTGTGATGCCCTTTAGTATAATCCTTTTCAGCGGTGTTTCATTGTAGCTGATTACGCCAATATTTTTCCCGATTATTAATTTTGTGATCGAAATTCTCTCAACAAGTGCTACCAAATCATCTTCAATCAGGCAAATGTATGCCACGCCGGTTTCAAGTTCTTTCGTTTTTATGTCATGAAGTATTTCGGCGGCGAAGGCATATTGACTACAAAACTTTTTAAAACCTTCAACAATTTCTTTGGGAACATAAGTCTTTTCGGGAAGAATGATTCCGAGTTTTTCATATTTTTTAAGAGGTTCAAGAGCTTTTTCGAGCACAGTGTAAATATCTACTTCAAAATCTTCGTAAACGGCACTAAAATCACCATCTACACCGGGTACAAGTTTATCAAGCAGGATCAATTTTTCTTTAGGAATTGTATTCAAAATTTCAAAAGCCTTCTCATTCCTGTCTAAAAAATGCGCGATGATTACAAAATGAGTGTGGCTTTTATCTGCTTTCTCAATCAGTTTTTTAAAGATGCTAAAATCATTGTTGTAGATATAAAAATCAATCGCGGCTTCGTTGCCCAGCGTTTTTACAAATGAATCGTAGATTATTTTTTTATGAGTGCTCAGTTTATTGAAGAGTAGAAAAACACGGATACTGCTTTTAACTTCGTGGTCTGTTACGAAATAGCCTTTGCCGGGTACTGAACCGAGTACGCCGATGTTTTTCAAGTATTTATAAGCTTTTTCGGCAGTATCGCGGCTTACGTCAAACTCGTGACTGAGTTCGTTAATAGAAGGTAGCACATCATTTTCTTTCAACCACCCTTCACCAATAGCTTTAATAACACTTTGCGCTAATTGAATGTACTTTGGCGTAGCAGAAAAAATATCAATTTCAATATGTTTGAAAAAATTTAGTGTGGCCATCGTACCAAATATAGAAAATATTGGCCTGACGTTAATCGTTTTGCATTTCGCATTTTCGCTATTTTTGCACGCTATGTCGCATTTACCACACGATAATGTAATTCCTTATCAACAGTCGGAGAAAAGCAAGAAAGAGCAGGTGACGGAGATGTTTGACCGCGTGGCGGGAAAGTATGATTTTATGAACCGGTTTCTTTCGGGCAGGCTTGACCTGTATTGGAGAAAAAAAGCGATTAACACTTTAAAGAAATTCAATCCCCTGCAGATTATTGACATTGCAACCGGTACAGGCGATCTGGCAATTATGACCTACAAATTACTAAGCCCGGAAAAAATCACCGGTGTTGATATTTCGGGGGAGATGCTGAAGGTGGGGCAGCAAAAAATTAACAAAGCAAATCTTAACGGTAAAATTATTTTACAGCAGGGCGATTCCGAAGCCCTTGCATTTGCAAACAATTCCTTTGATGCGGCAACGGCGGCCTTCGGCGTTCGTAATTTTGAAGATTTGGAAAAAGGTTTGTCAGAAATTTACCGTGTGTTGAACAATGGCGGCCAATTGATGGTTCTTGAGTTTTCAAAGCCCAAATCATCAGTATTTTCGAGGCTTTACAAATTTTATATGAAAATAGTAGCTCCGCAGTTTGCACAACTTTTTTCTACTGACAAAGAGGCCTATCAATATTTAAATAAATCGTCCATCGCCTTTCCAGAACGCGAAGAGTTTTTGCATATACTTAATAAAATTGGCTTTAAAAAAACAACGTATCAGGCGCTGACATTAGGTATTTGTTGTATTTACAGGGCCGAGAAGGGATAGGTCACGGTTCTGTCATCGGGACAGGTATTTCCTGCTGCAAAAATAAATCAGATATGTCTGCTCGCATTGTTTCTGTTGTGCCTTCAATTACCGAAATGCTTTTTAGTTTGGGACTGAATGATGAAGTTGTGGGGATTACAAAATTTTGTATTCATCCAACAGAATGGTTTCAAAGCAAAGCGAGGGTTGGAGGTACAAAAAACCTCAGCATTAAAAAAATCAGAGCACTTAATCCAACTTTAATCATAGCCAATAAAGAGGAAAATGTGAAGCAGCAGGTTGAAGAGCTGGGAAAGCATTTTGAGGTTTTGCTAACCGATGTGAACAGTTACGCTGAAGCACTTCAAATGATTGAGGAAGTTGGAGAAGCGGTGAAGAAAAAACCTGAGGCGCGAGAACTGATTTCGAGAATTGAGAATTGCTTTTCGGAACTGAACCCTTCGCAACAGAAATTTGCCGCATACTTCATTTGGCAAAAGCCTTACATGACGGTAGGGGGCGATACTTTCATAAGCGATATGATGCAAATGGCCGGTTTTTCGAACATTTTTTCTGCTATGAATCGTTATCCGGAAATCACAATTGAAGATGTGGCGGACTTGAACCCCGAATTTATTTTACTTTCGAGCGAGCCATATCCTTTTAAGAGAAAACATGCGGACGAGTTGCAGCGGATGCTGCCACAATCCAAAATTATTTTGGTTGACGGGGAAATGTTCAGTTGGTACGGCAGCAGGATGCTATTAGCCGCTGAGTATTTTATGACTCGGTTTGAGAAGTGATTTTTTGAATTTCTAAAAGACAATTTCTGCAAACACAATCATCATACTTCGATGCAATTTCTTTTTGCATTTCCTCTGTAATTACGATGCCGTAACACTGACATTTTAAAATATCACCGGCTTTGCATACAAAAGCCCGACCACATCGTGGGCAGGCTTTTGTTTCGTGTTTGCTTTGTTTCTCCATCCTAAAAATTAAACCTGAGGCCACCGGTTACAGTTCTGCCCTGTGTGGCATAACCGTAGCTTTCGTAAAAATTCTGATTTAAAATATTATTAACCTGTGCGAAAAAAGATAGCCGGTTTCGAAGAATTGAATACTGAACATAAGCGTCCCAAAGGGTGTATGCATTTAATTTTTCAACGCTTACCGCGTAACTATTCCGCGGGTCTGAGAACAATTCGTAACGCTTCCCGAACAGGTGTACATTTGTTGAGGCAAAGAGTTGAGGTGTGATCTGATAGTTGAAAGCTGCACCACCACTATGCTTGGGTCTTCTGAACAGATTGTTGTACGTTGAATCTTTACCACCATTGTCCACGGTAACATTTCCCTCCACAAAATTATAAAACATTTTCACTGAGATGTTTTCATTCAACTTCAGTCCTGTTTCAATTTCAAAGCCCTGATCATTTTGCTCATTGTAATTTACATATTGATAACTGCTGTTGAAAGTGATGACATCTTTTACTTTCCGTTTAAAATAGTGTGCTCTTACCGTTAGCTTTTCAGTGAGGCCGTTTAGCTGAATGCCGCTTTCAAAACTCTGCGCGGTTTCGGGTTTCAAATTGGGGTTGGCGCCAAACTGCCCAAACAGTTCGTTCAACGAGGGTGCTCTAAAGGCTGTGCCATAGTTCACAAATAGTTTAACCCGGTCGTTAATGAGATAGGACGGGTTGATGCTGTATGTATAATTGTTGCCATACTTGGAGTGATTGTTTAATCGTCCACCTGCTTCAAAGTTAAATCCACCAAGGTTTTTCAGGAACAGCGAAAGATAAGGGCTGTAAATTTTTACCAGCGTATCGGGGATAGTTGGTTGTGGTAATTTCATTTGAATATTATCATAGCGTAAACCTGCAAGCGCCATAAAATATTCATTAAAATTATACGTGCCGAAAACTTCTGCCGTTTTCTTGTTACCGTCATAGTTGAACTTACCGTACGAAAAATTATAATTTCTTTTCACTTCTTCGTAAGAAACAATTCCCGTTACCGAACCTCCGTTGTAATCATAAACAATCTGGCTTCCCGTGCCCAGTAACGATCCGGTGTATTTATTATTAGCGGGCATAAAGGCATCATCAGGAATAGACCCGGAGAAATAGGCGTAGCGTAGGAAAGGTTTTATGTAAAAGTTTTTAGCCACGTTGCTTGTCAGGTTGAGGTTTACAGCATTTTGTAGATGGCTGTTGCGTACACTTGTGTCGCTTTCTTTCGCGGCTTCAGAAATGCCTTTGGATTCGTTATGTACAAAGCCAATGTTGTAAGATGAGTTGTTGAAACTTCCGCTAACTCCGGCATTTGCTTTTAAAGTTGCATAAGTTCCGTACGACATTCCACCGAAGATATTCGCGGGCTTGTTGTATCCCTTTTTAGTGATGATATTAATTACGCCTGCTACTGCGTCTGATCCGTACAGGGTGCTTTGGGCGCCTCGTAGTATTTCAATTCGTTCCACTTGTTCCACAGGTATCATACGCAGGTCAAACGCGCCGCCAACGCTGGTTGGATCGGTAACCGGAACCCCGTTCAGCAATATTAACGTATAACCATAATTGGCACCGTTTAAAAATACGGCTTTATCTTTTCCAGCATTGCTGTTGGCGCCGGCAATGATTACGCCAGATTGTTGGTTGAGAATTTGAGAAATGTCTTTTCCTCCCTGCCTGTTCAACTCTTCCTGCGTAATAATTGTAACAATTTTTCCCGTTTCACTTAGCTTCTTGGGAAATCGAGTTGCCGTTACTGATACGTTTTCAAGTTGCGTAATACTGTCTTGTTGTGCCTGTAGAACTGTTGTAAATAAAACAGCAGCCACTACTAAACTTTTTCTTTTCATTAAAAAAGATTTTTAGTTTGACTGCTTTCGGTAAAAGGATAATAGAAGGAATTTAAACTCTGCTGATAATTGATCAAGTTTAAAGAACACCACTAATGCCATACTTTTCTCCCGAAAGCTGAATATTGTTTATTGTTTCAGGCAGGTCTTCTGGCTTAGGGCAAACTTCAACACCTTCCCACCCGACGTTTGCGGACAGTGGTAAACGTTGGAGCTTCTCGTTATGTCCCTCCTACAGAGGGATTTTTGGGAGGCCCTTTACAGCTACGGGGATAGCGCCGGACTTGCACCGGCTTCCCTATTATCCCGCCGTGGCGGGACCTGAACGGGTGCAAATATAACACCTGGCTACAAAAAGTGACAAAGTTTTTTCGGGGTTGATGTTGTAGAAACAAACAACTAAACTTCCTATCTTCATGCCGATGAAGAAAGAGTTAAGGCTTTTCGATCTAACGATGATCGTTATAGGGTTTGTAATCGGAATGGGTATTTTTCGTACCCCTGCAAATGTGGCCGCGGCAACACCCACCCCTTTTATATTTTATCTGTGTTGGTTAACTGGTGGTTTAGTGGCGCTGTGTGGTGCTCTCACCTATGCTGAAATCGGCTCCAGAATGCCCGTCACCGGCGGCTATTATAAAATTTTTGCGCAGGCTTATCATCCCTCCGTGGCATTTGCAATTAACTGTATTATTTTAGTGAGTAATGCAGCATCGCTGGGCGCCGTAGCGCTGGTGGGCAGTGAGTATATCGTTGGCGTGATGATTCCGGCATCCAAGAACCTGGCTTATTTGAGTATTCCCATTAATGCCGCGCACGTACGAACAATGCAGGTGATTGTTGCTTTAGTTTGCATTGTAATTTTTTACGGAATTAATTTGCTGGGATTGCGGATGAGTTCAAAAACACAAAACGTTTTAATGCTGATCAAAATTAGCCTGGTGATCTTACTCATTGCCCCGCTGTTTTTTGTTAGCAACACGCAACCCGTTGCGGATGTGCCCTCAATTACTTCCAGCATTTCTCCCGGATTAATGGAATATATTAAAGCGTTTGGTATTGGGTTGGTGGCTGTGAGTTTCACTTACGGCGGCTATCAGCAAACCATCAACTTTGGTGAAGAAGTGAAAAACCCGAACAGGAACATTCCACGCGGAATTTTTCTTGCTATTGCATTAATCCTTGCGCTTTATATGCTTGTGAATTACGCCTACGTAAGAGTGATAGGGTTTGAAGAATTGAAAACCAGTAAAAATATTGCTGCAATTATGGCGTCAAAAATATTTGGCCCCCAGGCCGATATTGTGCTTTCCGTTTTACTGTTCCTTGGAGTGCTCGCCTATATTAACGGCTCACTGTTAAGCAACCCTCGTGTGATGTATGCGATGGGAAAGGACGATATTCTTCCGCGCTCATTTACAAAGCAAAACAGTAATGGCGCGCTCACATTGTCTTTAAGCGTTTTCGCAGGCATTGCGGCCATAGTTGTTTTTTGGGCTGAGGAGTTTGATAAAATTTTGAGTTTTACAATTTTCCTTGATTGCTTTGGTATGGCGCTGTCAGCCGCCAGTATTTTTGTGCTTCGGCGAAAAACAAAACATTTGGATGGGAAAGGAATTTATAAAATGAAATGGTACCCGTGGCTTCCTGTTATTTTCATCATCAATTATATTTTTGTGGCAATTGCAATAGCTTTCGATTATGAAAAAAATGATCACGCCGCTTTAACGGGAATCGTGGTATTAGCTGCTTTCATGGTGATCTATTTTATTTTTTATCACAAAAAGACTGTAAAAAACGAATAGTAATTTTTTAGGTACCAAAACATTTCTCTACATTTTAAGTCTTTCCCTTTGGGAAGCGATACACTAAAAAAACTTTTGTTGAAACATGAACCTTTCATACATTATTAACGAGTTAGGCGAGGATCGCGAAAAATATTTCAACGCAGTAAGCCCGCCCATCATGCAGGCAAGCAATTTTAAATTGAACACCGTTGATGACCTGTCAAAAGCTTTTGCCGACGAGTTCGATTCCGGGCAGGGATACCTGTACAGCCGTGGTCATAATCCTACCATTGATATTTTACGCAAAAAACTGGCGGCGTTAGATGGCGCGGAAGATTGCCTCGTATTTAATAACGGCGCGGCAGCAACAACCGCGGCTGTAATGGCAAATGTTAAGGCAGGAGACCACGTTGTTTGTGTGGCGCATCCGTACACCTGGACGAAGAAAATGTTTGATGTCATTCTGTCAAGATTTGATGTTAGCTGTACTTACATACAAGGCAATGAATTGCAGAAGTGGAAAGATGCGACAAAAGATAATACCGTTTTGTTTTATCTGGAATCACCAAACAGTTGGACGTACCAGTTGCAGCCATTGAAGGAGGTTGCACATTTCGCAAATGAAAATAATATTATCACCATAATTGACAATACCTATTGCACACCTTTATATCAGAACGTGATGGAATTGGGCATTGATATTGCTATGCAGACTGCAACCAAATATATCGGCGGGCACAGCGATACACTTGGTGGCGTGCTTTGCGGCTCTCAAAAGATGATGCGCAAAATTTTTGAGAGCGAGTATCTCACTTTAGGCAACGGCATCCAGCCATTTAATGCATGGCTGTTGTTGCGCGGCCTGCGCACCCTTCCCATGCGTTTGGAGCGGATCAAAGAAACCACTCAGAAGGTTGTTGAATTTTTAGACGAGCACCCTGGTGTTGAAAAAATTATCTTTCCCTTTCATCCCTCCTTTCCACAATACGAACTGGCAAAACGGCAAATGAAAGCCGCACTTGGCCTGGTGACAATTGTTTTGAAGAACCCTAAACGTGAGGCAATTGTAAAATTTACAGAAAGCCTTAAAACAATTATGATGGCAGTAAGTTGGGGCGGCCATGAATCCCTAATCATTCCCCGTTGCGCTGGAATAAAAAAAGAAAGGTTTGACGAAAGCAATGAAACTCACAGGCAAATCAGGCTGTATGTGGGGTTGGAAGACGCGGAGTATTTAATAAAAGATTTGCGATCGGCTTTAGAAACAGGTTTTGAGTCTTAGCCTGGCTCTGCGGGAAAAAGTAATCTGTTACATACAACGGAGATGAGTGCTGAAGATCAAACGGAAAAGCAGATATGGGATGCAAAATAATAAACACAAAAAAATAACTGTTTAACTACAACCAATACATGTGTAATGGTAACAAGTCCTTACCTGATCTCATTGATTGGTTGCACAACGACGGCAAATTGTTAATACCTGTAGAAATCGCAGTACTCCTCGTTGCAGATTAATTTGTGAAGGATTGGGTGTTTCAATACATCAGTATAATCCATCCATTTACCATTAACTTTTATTTTTCTGTAAACTAATCTTATGCCATGACTGTAATCAGCATACCAGTTAACGTGGCCGGTATAGAGAGGCTGAATAGGTTTACCGTTTGGCAAATGCCAGCCATAAATTGCAACTCTGTTTGGCTTATCACTTCTGCTGATTTTTCCACTGATCACAACATCTTTCTTAATGCCTGCGATTAGTCCTTTTCTTTGTTTTCGCTGCCCTTCAATAATCAGGTGATGCTGCCACATCGTTATTGAACTGTCACGATAAATATACATTGGCACAGGTGTCAGTTTTACTTTGGCGGCTTTATAAATATCATCCACCATTTTCTTTGTTGGTAAAAAACAATTGAATGAGTCGGCGATTTTTTGACCGGCAATCGGAGTTAGCGGTATTCTTGCCCAGTCTTTTTTAGTACCTACTGATATATAGTCCGCTGTGACGAAATAGGTTGCTTTAACGAGTTTGCCGGATGAAGAATCAATGATTGAAACGTCTATCTTTTTAAGTTTTCTTAAAAAAGGTGGTATTTCGCCCAACAAAACTCTTTCTACAGCAAATGAATCTCTTTGTTTCCACTGCATTTGCAATGCCTGAGCATAGAAGTCTGAACCTTTAGTCCGCTGCGCAGCCTTTTCAACGAATTGTTTTGGCAATGTTATGCTGCAACTGCAAAAAACAACAATGATCGCAAAGTATCTTAGCATCAGAAAACGATTTTTTTAAAACTTGTTTACAGCAAATATAAAAAAGTGCTTCAAGGGCTAAAAACCACCTCTTGCCGAAAACTTTTTTCTACCTGAAAGCTTTTGATTTAAATTTGCGGAATGAAATTCAGCCTGGGTTTAGCAATTCTGTTATCTTTTTTTTCTGTTACGTCCCATGCCCAGAAAAAATGGACGCTCGAACAGTGCGTAGAGTATGCTATAGAAAATAATATTTCGGTAAAGCAGGCTGATGTACAAGCGCGCATTGACAAATTAACACTCAACCAAAGCAAGCTCGCTTTATACCCCAATGCCAGTTTTCAAAGTAACCAGGGCTACAGGCTGGGACGCTCGATAGACCCCACCCAAAACCAATTTACCACCAGCAGCATGTTTTTTTCTAATCCTAATTTAAATGTGGATGCTGAATTGTTCAACTGGTTTAGAAAAAAGAATACGATTGAAGCCAATAAATACCTGGCGGATGTTGGTGGTGCAAAGTTGGAAAAGGCCCGAAACGATATAGCGCTGAATGTGGCCAACGCATATTTGGCTGCATTGCTAAATAAAGAGCAAATTTCCGTATCACAGGTTCAGTTGGATCAAACTCACGAACAATTAATAAATATTGAAAAGCAAGTGAACGCTGGTTCTTTACCTGAGCTGAATCTGGCTGAAATGCAAACCCAGCTTGCCAACGACAGCGCCAATGTTATCAGTTCACGAGCAAACTATACGCTTGCTCTTTTACAACTGAAGGCATTGTTGAATATTGATGCTGCCGAGTGGTTTGATATTGAAGCGCCCCCGGTGGAGAACATTCCGGTTGAACCATTAACAGAGTTAGATCCGGCAAACGTTTATGCTTCGGCGGTTGAAAATCTTCCCCAGCAAAAAATAAATACGCTGAACGTAAAGGCTGCGGAAACAAACGTAAGAGTGGCGCGAGCGGCGTTGTACCCTACAATTTTCGCATTCGGCGGCCTTGGGTCTAACTATTCTAGTCTGCAGGAAGTGATTCCAACTTCATACGAACAAAGGGTTTTGCAGATTGGTTCCGTTACAATCAACGGCACAACTCATCCTGTGTTATCTGCCTGGCCGCAAGACATTCCCCTGACCTCCAGGAAAGGAACTTATTTTAACCAGATAGCAAATAACTTTGGACAAAATATTGGCGTTGGGCTAAATGTTCCGATTTTTGGTGCGGGCACAGCAAGAACCAACTGGAAAAAGGCAAAGTTGAATGTGGAGTCGCAGCAGCTGTTAAAAGAACAGGATACAAGAACGTTAAAGCAGGATATTTACCAGGCCCATGCAAATGCGGTTGCGGCGCTTGAAAAATTTAATGCCGCGTCAATTGCGACAGAGTCGGCGCAAAAAGCCTACGACTTTGCCAGGCGGCGTTTCGAGGTAGGGTTGTTAAAGCCAATTGATCTGATTATCAATCAGAATAATTTATTACGCTCAAAGATTAATATGCTTTCGGCGCAATATGATTATGTGTTTAAAATGAAGTTGCTGGAATTTTATAAAGGCAAGGGTTTAAAACTTTAAAATTAGAAATCGTCCCTGCGTGGGGAGGTTGGAGGGAGTTTTATGAGCAAGAAATCGAAAAGAATTTTAATTATTGGTGGCAGTATTCTGGCGTTGCTGGTAATCTTTACAGCAATACAAAATAAAGATAAAGATGTGGTTAAAGTCACCACTGAAAAGGCGACACTGCGTTCAGTTACAGAAAGCGTAACATCCAGTGGACAAATTTATCCTGAATACGAAGTGAAGATCAGCCCTGATATCAGCGGCGAAGTGATTGAGTTGAAAGTGGAAGAGGGTGACAGCGTAAAACGAGGACAGGTGCTTGCAAGAGTGTACGCAGATATTTATGCATTACAAAGAGACGAGGCGTCAGCACGCGTAACTCAGTCACAGGCAAATGTATCCAATAGCCAGGCAGCGTTGGGAGCGCAAAAAGCAACTCTGGAGCAAGCGCAACAGAGTTACGACCGAAATAAAACGCTATATGACGATAAAGTGATTTCAAAGGCAGAATTTGAACAGTTTGAAGCAAACCTTTCTTCGGCCAAAGCAAATTATAGCGCAAGCATTCAAAATATCAGAAGCTTGCAGGCCGGAAGCCGTAGTGCTCAAACCGGATTACGGTCGGCTAATACAAATTTAGGCAGAACAACCATCGTGGCACCAATGAATGGCGTGGTGTCTTCTCTTAAAATTAAGCAGGGCGAAAGGGTAGTGGGTACAGCACAAATGGCCGGTACCGAAATGATGACTATTGCCGACATGAGCTCTATTGAAGTGCGCGTGGATGTTGGTGAAAATGATATTGTGAAAGTTAGCATTGGCGATGCTGCCGAAGTTGAAGTGGACGCTTATAACGATAGAAAATTCAAAGGGTTTGTAACGAAGATTGCGAGTAGCGTGAAGTCTTCAGGCATTAGCGGCGCCACAAATGATGTGACCAATTACGAGGTGAGAATTCGCCTCGATAAAGCTTCCTATCTTGATTTGATTGACCCCGGTAATTCAAAAAAATTTCCCTTCAGGCCGGGCATGAACGCGCGAGCTGATATAAAAACCAAGCGTAAGGATAATATAATCACGGTGCCGATTGCCTCAGTTAATGCGAGGGTAAAGGGTAGCGATAAAAGCCCTTCTGAAAGTACAAAGGAAAAAGTTGACGCCAGGCCATCAACCACCGATGCCAACGAAAGTAGCAACGACAGTGAAATGGAGGAAATCGTTTTCCTGAAAATGGTTGATGGAACGGTAAAAAAGCGTGTAGTGAAAACCGGAATTCAAGATATTAATTACATTGAGGTAATAAGCGGAATCAAACCCGGCGATGAAGTGGTTACCGGCCCTTATACAGTAATTAGTCAAACTTTGAAAGACGGATCAAAAGTGAAGGTGGTGAGCAAGGATGAATTGTTTAAAAAATAATTTTAGCCGGAGATTATCGTTTCTTATCAGTGGTAAACTGTCAAATAGTTTTTAAAGCTTTTTTTATCAGTTCTTCCAATTGAATTTCCGGTTCGGTTTGCAATGATTTTGCAACAGCCTGTTCGGCCATGCTTCGATGAATACCAAGCGCCTGCAACGCCTCAATCGCATCAGTTTTAATGCCTAAACCTTGCTCTACCGTTGCTGAAATATTCGAAACAGATTGTTTCCCCATCTTATCTTTCAACTCCAAAATGGCACGTTCGGCTGTTTTTTTACCAATGCCCTTTATTTTTTCGAGTGCGCGGCTGTCGCCTCCTACAATCGCAGCTACAATCTCTTCAGGTTTCATGTAGGAAAGAATCAGTCTTGCGGTGTTTGCCCCAATGCCGGATACGCTCAGTAATGCCAGAAAGATATCTTTCTCTTTTACATCGGCAAAGCCATACAAAAGATGTGCATCTTCCTTAATTAGTAGATGCGTGAATAACAAACCCTCCTCGAGCGAAAGCACAGTGGAATAAGTATTTAAGCTGATGTGAACTTCGTAACCTACGCCGTTTACATCAATAATTACATTTGATGGACTCTTGCTTGTAAATTTTCCTTTTAAATATGCTATCATTCCAAAATCAGTATTAAGATAGATGCTCAAGCTGAGTTGTTGCTATGCGGCGAACCATAATCCGTTGCGGCTTCGCCGTACTCAGATGAGATTCTTTTTGTTAAAACAGAACTTGCCTTAATGCTTCTGCCGCTTTGTGAACCTGTACTGCCCAGTCGTCAGCAGCGCCGCCATCAGCCCCATCAGAAATGTATTTTAAGCAAAGAAACGGAATGTTTTCTTTTTTGGCTACATGCGCCAATGCAAATGCTTCCATATCCACAACGTTGTACACGGTTGCGCCATGGCTCATTTCAAAATTATCGCCGGTACCACAAATGCCCTGCGGCAATCCATCCAGGCTGAATCCATATTCCAAAACGACCGGATCTGTTGAAAAAGGCGTTTCGTACAATTCATAACCAAGGCCCCGTACATCCATATCGCGCTGAATAAATTTTGTGCAGCAAACCACCGTTCCTCTTTCAAAAACATTACTACCCGCCGACCCAACATTTATGATTAATCCGGGTCTGTATTCGGTTAATGCTTTTGTAAGCTCATAAGCTGCATTAACTTTTCCGATGCCGCAGAGTAATTTTTTGCAATCATCAAATTCTCCGGCGGCTTCGGAGGCCAGGGCGAATACGAAAAGAGTATTTTGTTTTGAAATATTTTCAATAGCGAAACGATTGCTCATCCTGCAATATTAGGTCAAATTGTGTTTTAAATTTTAAAGAAAAAAAGTTGGGAAATGCAGTACAATCAAACGGAGCGTCGCAATTTCGATGAGGAATATTCTTGAGCCGAATCAACAAAAATAACAATTTCGAACAATAGGATTTTGGTATCTTCACCACATATAGTTGCGTAGCTAACTATTTCTTAAAGCGATTAATATGAATAAAAGGATCATCAAAAAAGTTGCGGTTTTGGGTAGTGGCGTTATGGGTAGCCGCATTGCTTGTCATTTTGCCGGGGTAGGAATTCCTGTTTTGTTGCTTGATATAGCTTCTGCTACCGGCGAAGGCAAGAACGAGGCTAATAAAATTGTAAATGATGCATTAACGGCCGCCTTAAAAAGTAATCCGTCACCTGTTTATACAAGCGATGTGATGAAACGCATTACCACCGGCAATTTTGATGACAATATGAAAGATATTGCAGGGTGCGACTGGATAATTGAAGTGGTTGTGGAAAAGCTTGATATTAAAAAGCAGATTTTGGATAAGGTGGAACAATTTCGCAAACAGGGAACACTTATTACCTCCAACACTTCTGGTATTCCAATTCATATGATGGCCGAAGGCAGAAATGAAGACTTTAAGAAGAATTTTTGCGGCACACACTTTTTCAACCCGCCTCGTTATTTACGATTGCTTGAAATTATTCCTACACCTCACACAGACCCCGAAGTAGTTGATTTTTTAATGCGCTTCGGCGATTTGATATTAGGAAAAGCTACCGTGCTTGCAAAGGACACTCCGGCATTTATTGCAAACAGAATTGGAGTTTATAGCATCATGTTGATTTTTTCGTTGATGGATAAATTGGGGTTGACCATTGATGAGGTAGATGCATTGACAGGGCCGATAATAGGCAGGCCAAAGTCGGCAACATTTAGAACGGCAGACGTAGTGGGTGTTGATACATTAGTAAAGGTTGCAACCGGTGTGTATGAAACACGGCCAGACGACGAAGCAAGAGAAATCTTTAAAATTCCCTCGTGGCTGAACAATGTTGTGGAAAATAAATGGCTGGGCGATAAAAGCGGCCAGGGCTTCTTCAAAAAAATTAAGAACGATAAAGGCGAAAGCGAGATACTAACGCTGGATCTGAAATTAATGGAGTACAAGCCCCGGGTGAAACCGCGATTTGCCTCGCTTGATGCGGCAAAACCGGTTGAAGATTTGTTCACTAAAATAAAAATGCTCAACAGTAGCCCTGATAAAGCCGGTGAGTTTTATCGTGCGTTTCACTACGGATTGTTTTCTTACATCAGCCACCGTATTCCCGAAATCAGCGATGAGTTGTATCGTGTAGATGATGCCATGAAAGCAGGCTTTGGCTGGGAGATTGGCGCATTTGAAACCTGGGATTTGCTGGGCGTGAAGAAAACTACAGAAGCAATGAGGGCTGCGGGCTACAGCCTGGCACCGTGGGTGGATGAATTGCTTGCCACAGGCAATAATTCTTTTTATAAAGTAGAGGGGAGTAGAAAACTTGCATACGATGCGGCAGGCAAAACTTACAAACCGTTGCCCGGCGGCGATGAATTGATTATCCTAAGTAATTATACAGATAGAATAGTGTGGAAAAACAGTAGCTGCAAATTGTACGACATTGGTGATGATGTACTGGCATTGCAATGGAATACAAAAATGGGTACGATTGGTGGCGATGTGTTGAGTGGCATTCAAACCTCAATTGAAAAAGCAGAGAAAGGATTTAAAGGTGTAGTGATTGCCAATGATGGAGCCAACTTTAGTGCGGGCGCCAATATTGGAATGATATTTATGCTTGCTGTGGAGCAGGAATATGATGAACTGGATATGGCCATACGAATGTTTCAAAATACAATGATGCGTGTGCGATACTCTGCTGTGCCGGTTGTTGTGGCTCCACACGGATTAACGCTTGGCGGAGGTTGCGAGTTGAGCCTGCATAGCGACAAAGTTTGCGCCGCTGCTGAAACTTACACAGGCCTTGTGGAATTAGGTGTTGGCGTGATTCCGGGAGGTGGCGGAACAAAGGAATTTGTTTTACGTGCGTCTGATGAAATACAAAACGGAGAGCCTGAGAACCTGCCCCTTCAAAACCGGTTTATGACGATTGCAACTGCAAAAGTTGCCACATCGGCGCAGGAAGCTTTCAACCTGGGCATTTATCGTAAAGGACTTGATGAAGTGGTAATGAACCTCGATCGCCGACTTGCTGTGGCAAAACGCGGCGTTATTGAAATGCATCATGGCGGTTATGTGCAGCCTGTACAGCGCAATGATATTAAAGTATTGGGTCGCGGCGCGCTTGGTGCGTTGTTGGCGGGTATTAACGGCATGCAAACGGCAGGTTATGCTACTGAACACGACGCAAAGGTTGCCCGCAAACTGGCGTATGTGATGTGTGGTGGCGACCTGAGTGAACCTGCTTTCGTGTCGGAACAATATTTGTTAGACCTTGAACGGCAGGCGTTTCTTTCGCTTTGCGGCGAAAGAAAAACTTTGGAAAGATTGCAGGCGGTGATTAAGACGGGGAAACCGGTACGAAATTGACAGGCTGAAGCACAATTTTATTTTTTTTGATTTAGGAGTATTAACATGAACGTACAGATTGAGGCATCGTGGAAGGAAGCATTGAAGGAAGAGTTTGATAAACCATATTTTGAAAATATTGTCAAATATTTAAAGGCAGAAAAAGAACTTAAGCGAATCATCTATCCGGCGGGCCAGAATATCTTCAACGCTTTTGACACCACTCCTATTGACCGGGTGAAAATTTTAATTCTTGGACAAGATCCTTATCATGGCGCCGGACAGGCACACGGGCTGTGCTTTTCGGTGCGAAAAAATGTACCACCGCCACCATCGCTCGTCAATATTTTTAAAGAATTGAAAACTGATATCGGTATCGAAAGCCCTTCAAACGGCGATTTAACACCTTGGGCTGAGCAGGGCGTGTTTTTACTGAATGCCTCGCTCACGGTGCGAGCTGGCGAGCCTATGAGTCATTCAAAGATCGGTTGGGCTGAATTTACCGATGCCGTAATCAAAAAAATTTCGGATGAAAGAGAACACGCTGTTTTTGTGCTTTGGGGAAGGTTTGCTCAGGAAAAGGAAAGGCTGATTAACGCCGCCAGGCATTTGATTCTAAAATCGGCTCACCCGTCACCACTTTCCGCCAACAACGGCTTTTTCGGCTGTAGGCATTTCAGTAAAGCAAATGAATACCTGGCAAAGTGTGGCATTGATCCGGTGGATTGGAAATTGTGATTGGGAGGGCATGGTTTGGCATCGGGAGTACCTGTCGCTGATGTGGGTTGAAAAGTCACTTTTAGAAGCCATTCGTAGCATTGGAACCGGCGCCGGACTATTTCGGATTTTCGCAGCGGTTTAAAAGATGAATGGCTGAAACTTAAAACCTCTATTTTTGCGAGTATAGTGAATTTGTAGCATTATGAAGTTTTTAAAAGAAATTGCGGGTCGTATTTGGGCTATGTGGGGATTAATAACCTTTATTGTTACATTCCTAATAATCTTTCTGCCTTCTATGCTGGCCTACATTATTCCCGATCCCAAAGGCACTGATTATTTTATTAAGCTCGCAAGAATTTGGATTCGAGTTTGGCTGTTCCTGGTTGGGTGCCCGCTTAAAGTGAAGGGTTCTGGCAACTTTGAAGTCGGTAAAACATACGTAGTTACTTGCAATCATAATTCTATCCTTGACCCAACACTTTCCTGCCCGTTTATACCCGGGCCCAACAAAACCATTGCTAAGGATTTTTATGCAAAAATTCCAATATTTGGATGGTACTATGCCCGCGGCGCAGTATTAATTAATAGAAAGAGCAATGAAAGCCGCAAAGAAAGCTATAATAAAATGCATGAAGTACTTGAAAAGGGCATGCACATGGCCATCTATCCGGAGGGAACCCGTAACCGCACGGATGACCCACTAAAAAAATTTTACGGAGGCGCATTTTATCTGGCCGAACAAAGTCAGCATGATATTATTCCGGCCATATTATTTAACACCAAAAAGGCGTTACCCTTTGGCAAACCATTCTATTTTTTACCAACGAAGCTTGAAATTCATTTTTTAGAGCCGGTATCGGCTAAAGGCAAATCGGCAAATGAATTAAAGGAGGAGGTTTACACAATAATGGAAAACTATATTATTGCCCATCAATAGCCTCGGCCGTTGTAGAACGATCGGTTTCTGTTAAGTTTCAGATCCTGTAAAATTCCTGCTTTGGGGCTGATTGTAAAATTAAAGTAACGGTACATTCCCACCGGAGAAACACTTAACGACATTTGCCAACAGTGCAGATCTCTCGAAATAGCAAGGGAAACGGTTTGCAGTTTCATTGTGGCAAAATCATACCCGCCGTTCACGTTGAAGTTCCATTTCTCAGTAAGGTTAAAGCTGCCGCCAAACATTGTGCTGGATGTGATCCGGTTATCCCATTTTCTTCTTTCAAGGCTGTAAGCTCCTCGGTTATAGCTTAACTGGAAGGAGAAATTAACGCTCCACGGCGTGTTAAAATCAACAAATTCTGCCGGATTGGTTCTCATATATTCCAACAGCCTTTGCTGATCGGCTTGCATCATCGGATCATTCAATGCCTCGTTTACGGCTTCCTGTCGCTTTTTGTCTTTTTCAGGATCTTTTGGTTTGCTTTGAAAACTCGTACTCAACGAAAGGTTTGCGTTGGTGAAGGTCCCCAGGCTGAACTTTTCGCCCGCGAAGGCGTACTTGCTTGTGGCCATACCCGATTGATTGAGTAAATAGGGAACGAAATTGGCTGCGGCGTTAATATTTATTTTTTCAAAGAGGTTTGTTCTAAAATAGAAATTAAACGGCGCAAGTTTCATAGAGTCGGCAAATAGGTTATAAGAGGTATTAAAACCGAAACCCTCTATCAGGCGTATTTTTTTGTATTCATCTTTGTCGTCAACTTTTTTAGGTGTTGCTAACGCAGGAGCGTCAGGAGTTTTACCGCTGGAATCGGCTGCCATGGCTGTTTTTTGAATCGAATCTACTGCTTCGGGTTCTGCCTTTTTCTTTTTAATACGCTTTTTCAGCTCAAGGTTATTGTCAAAGCTGAAATTTAAACCTCCAAATTTTCTTGAAACAAACTGGCTCATGCCCCGGTTTAAATAGGGGGAGGGCTCAAGCCGGTTATATAAAACCATCGTTCCCAATGAATCTACCTTAACTGTGCGCCACTCATCCTTAGTTAAGTCCGGCGTATAGCTAAAACCGAGGTTGGGTCTTATAGTGTGCCGCAATTGCCCTCCACCGGAGGTTCGAAATTTTCCAAAAAGTGCGGTATTGAAACTTAGGCCGAACGAAGCCCGCTGCTTGATCCCCGGTTTTTTAGTACTATGTGCAAAATTGGTGTCCCTGCCGTTTATCTGTCGGTATTCGAAATTAGTTACCCGGTCAACAATATCAAATGAATAACTCACGGATGGAGATACGTTTACAGCACCTCCCAATATTGGCGGCAACGAAAGTGAGATGGGAATACTGTTGCTGGCGCCCCATTGCGTGGTGTCGTAGAGAAATTCCCAAATAGATTTTCCTCTTGTTTGGCGGTAGTTTACCGTATCGTAAAAAGATAAGCTGTTTCTGAAGTTAAATTGGTACCCTACGCCCAATTGCTCATACCATTTTTTGCTTCCCACCGCTTCCTTTCGCTCAAAAGGGTAAAGCGTGTTCATATTAAAAGTAACATTAGGGAAACTGATAGTGGTCGTTCTCGACACGTTCACCTGGTTATGATTGGCACTTACCGAAAGGTTGAAAGGCTTGTCTTGCCAGGTTTTAGAATAGTTAATTGAAGACCCAAGCGCATTTTGAAAGTTCACCAGATTGCTGTTGGGGATGTTCTCATTGTATTTCGTAGAGCTTGCATTTACACTTGCACTGAAAGTGGTTCCCGGCCTTGACCTTGAGTCGGACGAATGGCTCCAAGTGAATTGGTAGGTATTCACCCGATATTTGTCAGGATCATCTTTAAAGCCGCGCGCGGTGTGTTGTATGCCAATATTCGCGCTCCCCTGATATTTGTAGCGCTTAATGTATTTTGGCAAAAGGTTCACTGCCCAGCTCCCGTAAGAATAATAGTTCCCGGTTACCTGAACGTCCCAATGATCGTTTACGGCAAAATAATATCCTAATCCCGAAAGGCCAAGCCCCATTTGGTCGTTCTGCTCGAACGATGGCGCTATTACGCCCCCATGCCTTCCCTGGTAAAGGGGGAAAAAGCCAAACGGCAGGTAAATAGGTATTGGCACCGAGTCAAACTCTGGCCTTACCGATCCTGTAACCGCCAGTTTTTTATTTATAATCTTAGATTTTCTGGTTCTAAAACCAAAGTGCGGGTGATCGAGGTTACAGGTTGTGAAAAAGGTTCCTAACCCGTACATCGTCCTTTCGTCCACCTTCTTTACGATTGCAGAATGTACAAACATTTCTCCCTGCTGGGTAATAGTGCCTTTTGTAAGCCCGCGCATGGTTTTGAAGTTGTACTCCATGTTTTCAGACTTGAACTGATTATCTGCCTGCTTCATTTCGGCGTAGTCCTTTATTTCGCCGATACTGTCTTTGCTCGCTTGTGCTCTAACGAGGTTTTTTGTCTGGTCAAGTTCAATCTTGGGTGCATTCAACTCCATATCATCGTAGGTGGTTTTGGCCTTTCCGTGTAAAACGATGATTTTTTCATCTACAAGCCCAACTACCGAGTCCGACGCCTCATATTGAACCGGTGCGTCCAGCGTGTCTTTCGAAAGTTTCAGAGAAAAAGAATCGGTCATCGGTCTTTTAGTGGTATCCGACAAAAGCTTCGAAGAATCAATAATTCTGTTGGTATCAGTTAGCGGAACTGTATCTTTTACTAAAATAAAGGGTCTTCCGGGTGCCACATTAATATCGTCGGCCGAATCAGCCGAAACCCCGCGCATTGCCGTTATAATAATTATAACAG
>ERZ761602.2679-NODE-2679-length-27106-cov-25.695575_pt1 | contig 27106 bp, 17 predicted proteins | sample MGYA00512165_ERZ761602 | MGnify/ENA primary metagenome ERZ761602 (study PRJEB28899, sample SAMN02445085) | bioreactor sludge metagenome | biome: EBPR sludge; isolation source: Thorneside wastewater treatment plant | place: Australia: Brisbane, Thorneside...
CTGGCCTGGGCGCTCGCCGAAATGAGGCTGAGCGAAAGCGCGAGAACACGCCAGGTGATCCGCATCAGGAGCGCCCTGCGTTGCTGGTCACGACGCTGGGGTCAGATCGTAACGCTTGCAAAAGGCCTGATCGGGCACGGGCGAGCCATTCATCATCGAGTGCGAGGGTGGTCCGCATGGGCTTCTCCTTCTTGCCAGTTCGCCGAGAATAGCATCATGTGACGACAATTTTCGTGCTTCCATTGTCGCGTGCTCATTTCGCCGGCCCTGGCCGTCAACTGGCGGCTGTCTGGCGATCGGGCAGCTGGGGTCGTCGGCAGAGCGTTTTTTGCTTCGCTGCGCTCCGATCCGGCCGACGCGCCCGCTGTCCCTGCTGCTGGGACGCGGCCGCGTCGATCTTCAGGCGACCGCCTGTAGATCGCCATAACGGACGAGGCCGGCCGCAGTCAGCTCGCCGCCCCGATCGCCTGCAGCGACCGCGCGCCAACGCCAAGGTCTCGCCAGTTGGCCGGATGGCAGGTGAACAGCAGGATCTGGTGCCGCGTTGCGGCGTCGAAGAGCACGCGCTTCATCTGCGCCCGGCGATCGTCGTCGCTGTGCACCAGCGCATCGTCGAGGATGATCAGTGTCGGGCGGCCGGCTTCCTGCAGCAGGTCGGCGTACGCCAGCCGGCTGATCAGGCCCATCTGCTCGCGCGCACCGAAGCTCAGGTTGTCGAAGGCGCTCGACTCGCTGCCGCTGGCGCCGATCCGCGTCAGCGGCCCCGGGCTGAGATTCTCGTCGATTTCCAGGCTGGCCTGCGGGAACAGCAGTTGCAGGTAGCGGTTCAGGTGTTTCTGCAGCGGCGCCTGCAGCCTTCTGGTCAGCGCCCGACGCTTGTCGCGCAACAGCGTCAGCAGGTGGTCGAGCGCCGTCGCCCGGCGACGCAGTTCCTCGGCGCGGCGTTGCGCCTGCGCCAGGTCGCGAGTCAGTTCGGCGCGGCGTTCCTCTAGCCCTTGCGCACCGGCCGCCTGGAGTTCGACGTCCAGCCGGATCAGCGTGTCGCGGCGTTCGCTGAAACTCTTTTCGTGTTGCTCGGCGCTCTTGCGAAAGCGCTCGACGTCCTGCTTGAGGATCTCGGGACGCGCTTCGCTGACCTGCTGGCGCAGCGCTTCGATCCGGCCGCTCAGGGTGCATTGTTCGGCGCGCGCGTCGGTCAGATCGCGATTTGCCGTCGCTTCACGTTCGGCGCGGTCCGGGGCGTCGAGCAGGGCTCTGGCGCTGGCCAGTTCGCGCGTCGCGCCTTCGAACGTGGTTTGCGCGTTGCCAGCGGCCAGTTGCGCGCTGTGCAGGCTGTCGTTGATCGCGGTGAGCGATTTTTCGGCGGCTTCTTCGGACGCCTCCGCTTCGGAGACTGGCGCCGGCGCTGCCGTACAGTCGACGGCTGGCGGCAGCCGCCGCAGCGTGGCTTCGATTTCACCACCGCGCGCCTGCAGCGCGGCCAGGTCGCTGCGCAACGAGTCGACGCCTTGAGGGGCGAGCGCTTTCAGCGTTGCCGCCGCGGTCGTGATTTCGGCCAGCCGCTGCGTGTGCGTCTGCTGCCGGGCTTCGGCGGCGTCCAGTGAGGGCAGGCCCAGCCGCTGCAGCAGCGCGGCATGGCGGTCGCCGAGTTCGCTCTCCTGGCGACCGAGTTGCGCGAGGTCGGTGCCACCCGGCTCAATGACCAGCGTGCCGAATCCGGGCACGATGACGGTTGTCGCTTCGACCAGCAACAACTCGCCGGTGCCGGCGAGCGACTCGCCGCCGACCTCGATGCGGCGACCGTCGTCGAGCGTGAAATGCAGCCGGGTCGCGGCGGCCTGCTGGCGGATTCGCAGTTCCCTGATTTGCCGATACTGCTCGCGCAGCGCCTCCAGATCTGCTGGCCCGATCTCGCAGGCCACCGCCTGTCGCCGCAATTCGATCACCGTCGCCTGTTCGGCGTCGGCTCTGGCCAGCGCGCCGGCGCTGCCGTCGATCTTCAGGCGCAGTTCGTCGAACTGCCGGGTCAGGCCGCGGCGGGTGTCTTCCTGGCGAGCCAGGCGCAGCGTCTCGCGCGCGCCTTCGTAACGAGCAATCGCCTCGGTGCGTTGGGCCATCCACTGTCCGACCAGCGCGGCGGCGGCAGACTGTGCCTGTCTGGCGCTCTCCAGCTCGGTGGCGCGCGTCTGTGCCGCCTGCCGCTGGCTGGCGAAGGCGTCGAGCTGGCCGCGCAGCAGCTTGATTCGCTCTTCGATCTCGCCGGCACGCAGTTTTTCGGCGGCGCGCGCTTCTTCGATGCGCTGGATGGCTGCGAGCTGGTCGCTTGCCGCCTGCTGCTGTTCGCGGAAGCGCGTCGACGGTTTTTCGGCTTGATCGCGCGCGTGTTCACGGCGCAGCAATCCGAGCGCATCGACTTTCTGGCGGTAAGTGGCGACCTCGGCTTCGACGCCCCGGAGTTCGCCCGCCAGCGAGTTCGCCTGCTTGAGCGCTTCGTCGTACGGTCCCCGCGGCGCAGCTCTCGCCACCGTCAACAGTTCGTTGCGCGCCGCTTCGACCGCCGCCATCACCTCGTCGCCGCCACCGCCGGCGACTTCGCCGAGCGAGTCGTTCAGGGCCGTTCGCAGGTGGTCGGTGGCGTTCTTGACCGCTTCCCCGACTTCCTGCCCACTGCCCTGCTCGATCCACAGCAGGCCTGGGATGCCCCAGTGCTCGGCCTTGCTGGCGCCTCTGGCCGCATGCTGGAATCCCAGCAGCCGGGCGAGATGGTCTTCGGCGTCGTCGCCGTCCAGCGCCTGTGTGCCGACACTCAATTCGCAACGCTTCTTGCCGAGGAAGCTCTTGGTGAGCCGGTAATCTTCGCCGCCGATCGTGAAATCCAGTTCGACGGTCGGCGACGCCGCCGAGTCGCCCCACGGGCGGAAGTCGTCGACGCAGCTCGACCGATGCCGCTCGAAGAAGGCGGCGCGAATCGCCGCGACGATGGTGCTCTTGCCGGCCTCATTGGGGCCGGTGAACACGTTGATGCCGGCTTGCAGATCGCCGATTTCCAGCGCCTGGCGGACCTGCCTGAACTGTTCGAGGCGAATCCGGGTGAGCTTCACGGTGCGCCTCCGGCACCGACGCCGCGGCGCCGGTCGTCGAGGATTCCGGCGAGCAGGCTGAGCGCGTCGCGGGCGGTCTGCGCGTCGGACACTTCCTGCGCCGCGCGCAGTTCGGCGACGACCTCGGCGAGATAACCGTCGGCCTGCAGCGCGTCGATGTCCTCGGACGTTGGTTCGAGGCGCAGCGCCGAGACGTCGGCCAGCAGGCTATGGACTCGTCCCTGAGCTTGCCCGATGGCGTCGCGAAGACGCCGCTGGCCGGCCAGGTCGGTTTGCCCGGAGAGACTGAGCTGCACGACGTCATTCGCGGCATAGCCGGCGATGCGCTGCAGCAGCGCTTCGAGGTCGCTGGGCACCTGGAGTGCCTGGCTGTCCGAGCGCCAGCGATGGCGTCCGGTGCCGATCGCTCTTACCGTTGGCAGCGCTCGCGGCTCGCTCAGTTCGACGAGCAGCGCCTGGCCGGAGTCGTTGGCCCGGAAGCGGTCGGTCTCGGGAGTGCCGCTGTACCAGCAGCGTGCGTCCACCCGCCGGGTGCCGTGCCAGTCGCCAAGCGCGAGGTAGTCGAGGCCAGCCTGCTCGGCGCGGCCGGCGGCGATCGGATTGGCCGAGTCGACGGCTTCGGCGAGGATGCCCTGGACGCTGCCGTGCGCCAATCCGATTCGCAGCATTCCCGCCGGTGTCCGGGCGCTGGCGAACCACTCGGTCAGATCGCTGAAGGTGTTGCGCTGGGTCAGCGGCGCCGGCAGGATCGCGACGCCGAGCGAGGTCAGAAACAGGGTTTCGGGTGTCAGGCACAGCGAGACATTGCCGGCGATCGCTTGCAGGCGCGCGGCGCGCGTCCATACCGATTCCGCCAGGGCGGCGTCGTGGTTCCCCGGCAGCAGAACCCAGCGCCCCGAAAAACCCGCCATGGCGTTGAACAGGCGGTGGATGGTCCGGTCGGCAACCGCCTGCGCGTCGAAGATGTCGCCGGCGACCAGCACCAGGTCAACACGCTGCTCGTTGGCCAGATTCGCCAGTCGCTCGACCGCCTTGAATCGCGCATCGGCGAGCAGCGCCGCCTCGTCGCGGTCGAACTGTCCGAACAGCTTGCCGATCTGCCAGTCGGCTGTGTGCAGTAGTCTGACCAACGGGCTGCTCCTGCGGGTGTTGCGTGGATAGCGAATGCAATTGGGTATACAGCTTTATTCGAGCGGGCGCCAGTCGCAGCCTCGTCGCTTCTGCGTGGCGAACAGTTGGCTGCTCAGGTGGCGAAACTGCTCATGCGGATCCGGGTCGGGAACGATCGATGACCGCGCCTGCTCCGTCACATGCGCCTGCTGGTCTTCCGGCACCCGCTCGTCAGGCTTGCCGATGTCGGCGGCGTCGATTGGCTTTTCGTACCGCTCCGGTTCGAGCGCGGGAAGCCCCGGCAGATCGCATCTCGAGTGGCCAGGAGGAGCGGCTCCGGCAAGAGCGCGTGGTCGCCAGCGAAGGTGGAGTGCGAACTGGTGCGCCAGGCAAACGCAGCCTAGTTGATTGCAAACAGGGTCAGCTGCATGGCTTGCTCGCGGACTTGCAGCAAGTTCTGGTAATCCTCGCTGCTAGCCCAGCGGGTGGCGTCTGCCAGCGTCGGAAATTGAAGCTCGACAAAAGTATCGAAAGCGCCGCAACCGAGTTCATTCCAGTAGCAGTGCGCCAGCGTTCCCCGATGAACGACCATTCCCCCGTATTTTTCCACTGTCGTCCCGACCCTGCTTCGGTATTCGTCGAAGGCCGCTGCATCGACGAGCCTGATCAGGCCGAAAAGCCTTGTTGTCATTCGTTTCTCCTGCGCCGGCCCTTTCGAGCCCGTCTTCAGCCGTTTTCAGGTTTCGCCATGTCGGCCGAAGCCGCGCCCAAAGTCAGCGCGGCTTGCGGAAGTCATCGTCGATCCATGCGCCGGCGCTGCTGACGCTCAGTTTGAAACCCGGCGGTACGCGCACCTGCGCCAATGGTTCGCCAAGCGCGTCGTTTGCCGCCAACAGGGCATGCGGGTCGTATTCGTCGGGAACGATGTCCAGCGTCACCGTGATGCGTCCGGACGGCGCGTCGACCGTGACGCTCTTGTGGTATAGCGCGTGCAGCTGTTGCTGGTGACGGCGCAGGACTTCCGAGGCGGTCTTGACCAGCGTGTTGAACGCCGACACGTCGAGCGGTTTCGGGTTCTTCTTGTCGCGACCCATGGTCCACGGACCAACCAGCGCCGGCTCGGATTCGCCTTCCTTGATCATCGCCACGGCCCATCCCTCATCGTCTTCGTTCTTGATGATGCGGGCAGTCCAGCCGTTGTTGATCCATAGTCGCGGCTCGTTCACCGCGGCGGCTGCATCCGGTTCCTCGGCGCCGCCGGTTGCGTTCGATGGCATCGACTCGTTTCCTACTTTTGGCTGCTGCCGGCGTTCGGGGACGCGGGTTTCTTGGTGTCGGGCTCGGGGGCCTGGTAGTCGCCGATCACTCCCTTGAGCGGACAGACCTTGAACGCGGGGCATTTCTGGCAGCCAGCGACGATCGCAATTGGGCAAAGAGTCATGATCATTCCTCGTGATGGTGGGGGAGTTCGAGAGTATGGACTCGATGCGCCGGAGAAAGTAGGGTGCTTCGCCTAACATCAGCCCGGGCGGTGTCCGAGCGTGTGTCGCTGGTCTCGGTCGCAGCGGCCTCACCCGGTCCTGAACGCAGTCACGCCTTGGCGAGTCGAAGCGACAGGGATGAGCGCAGCGAAGGAGGGCGGGCGATGGCACACGCAATGGATCTGGCAATCAGGGGTGGCCTGGTGGTTGACGGAGCGGGCGCAGAGGCCTTCAAGGCGGATGTCGGTATTGCGGCCGGGCGGATCGTCGAGGTCGGCGAAGTCGTCGGCCGCGCGCGTGACGAGATCGACGCCCGCGGTCAGGTGGTCACCCCCGGTTTCGTCGACATCCACACCCACTACGACGGGCAGGTCACTTGGGAGAATCGGCTGGTGCCGTCGTCGTATCACGGGGTGACGACGGTAGTGATGGGCAACTGCGGTGTTGGCTTCGCGCCATGCCGACCCGATCAGCACGAGATGCTGATCGGCCTGATGGAAGGTGTCGAGGACATCCCGCATCCGGTTCTGGTGGAGGGTTTGCCCTGGACCTGGGAGACCTATCCCCAGTACCTTGATCTCCTGGCCAGTCGCCACTACGACATGGATGTCTGCGCCTACATTCCGCATGCACCGGTCCGGGTCTACGTGATGGGGCAGCGCGGAGCCGACCGCGAGCCGGCGACCGTCGAGGAACTGCAGCAGATGGCGCGCATTGTGCGCGAGGCCGTGGAGGCGGGCGCAATGGGCGTGTCGACCTCGCGCACCTTCTTCCATCGATCCAGTGACGGCAAGTCGACACCAAGTTTCGCCGCCGCCGAGGACGAATTGCGGGCACTGGCGCTGGCGCTGAAGGAGTGCGGCAAGGGCGCGATGCAGCTGATCACCGACTTCGACGATCCGGATCGGACGCTGGCCTTGCTGCGCCGGATGGTCGAGCGCTCGGGAAGGCCCTTGTCGGTCTCGCTGCTCGAAGGCGGTTACGGCCCGATGACGCTGCGCTGGCGCGAGGTGCTCGACTGGGCGGCCGAGTCGACGTCTGCCGGTCTGCCGATCAAGGCGCAGGTGCTGAGCCGGGCGATCGGCGTGATGCTTGGACACGAACTGACGCTCAATACCTTCTATACCTGCGAGTCCTACGTGAAACTGGCCGGCCTGCCGTTCGCGGAACGGATTCGCCTGCTCGGCCTTCCGGAGGTGAAGGCGCGCATCCTGGCCGAGTCGGCAGACCCCAACCCGACTATCGTCCTCGGGCGCCTGGCGCGCGAGTTCGAGCATATGTTCATCCTTGGCGACCCGCCCGACTACGAGCAGCCTTTCGATCAGAGTATCGCCGCGCGGGCCGAGCGCGCCGGGGTGACGCCCGAAGAGCTGGTCTACGACCTGATGCTCGAGCGCGACGGCAAGAACAACCTCTACGTCACCTTGTGCAACTACGAGCACGGATCGCTCGACTCGTCGCTGGCGATGATGCGACACCCGGGGGCAGTTCTCGGACTCGGGGACGGCGGTGCGCACTGCGGCACCATCTGCGACGGCAGTTATCCGACTTTCATGCTGACGCACTGGGTTCGCGACCGCACCCGTGGCGAGCGCCTGCCGCTGCCGCAGGTCGTCAAATGGCTCAGCCAGGATACCGCGCGTGCGGTGGGACTGCTCGACCGCGGCCGCATTGCTGCCGGTTACAAGGCCGATCTGAACGTGATTGACCTCGACCATCTGCGTCTGCATGCTCCCGAGGCGGTATACGACCTGCCGGCCGGCGGGAGGCGCTTGGTGCAGCGTGCCGATGGCTACGCCGCGACCATCGTTGGTGGTAGCATCGTCCATCGTTGCGGAGTGCCAACCGGTGCGCTGCCGGGACGGCTGGTGCGCGGGCCGCAGTCCGCGGCGACGGATTAGAATCTCTCTTCCGAGCTTCGTCGCTTCGGTTTCGCCGCGCGACCGGACGCAGTGACGACTCTTCACCCTCCGCCACACTTGCCCGAAAGGAAATCCGCCATGAGCAAGCCAAGGACCGACGTTCAAGCCCTCGTCAGCGAGGCCGAATGGGAGCAACGTGTCAATCTCGCGGCCTGTTACCGGCTGGTCGCGCTGTTCGGCTGGGATGACCTGATCTTCACCCACATTTCGGCCCGCGTACCGGGACCGGAGCACCACTTTCTGATCAATCCCTACGGGCTGATGTTCAGCGAGATCACCGCGTCGGGACTGGTCAAGGTGGACCTGGAGGGGAAAAAGGTGATGGACAGCCCCTACGAGATCAACCCCGCCGGATTCACCATTCACAGCGCCATTCATGCGGCGCGCGAGGACGCCCAGTGCGTCCTGCACGTGCACAGCGTCAATGGTGTCGCCGTATCGGCACAAGCGCGCGGCGTCCTGCCGATCTCGCAGCACTCGATTTTCGTCTTGTCGTCACTCGCCTACCACGACTACGAAGGCGTCGCGCTCAACCAGGACGAAAAGCCGCGGCTGGTGCGCGACCTTGGCGACAAGCGCTTTCTCATGCTCCGCAATCATGGCCTGCTCACGGTCGGCGAATCGGTTTCCGAAGCTTTCGTCGCCATGTATTTTTTCGAGACCAGCTGCATGATGCAGGTGCGCGCTCAAGCGGGCGGAGAACTCACACTAATCAGCCCCCACATCGTCGAGGGTGCGCAACTGCAGTGGCAGCAGGTCACCAAGGGCGCGGGCGGCGGGCTGGCGTGGCCGGCGCTGCTGCGCAAGGTCGATCGCACCGACCCTGGCTTCCGGTCGTAAGGGGGGCTGGCCGATCGACTCGTTGCCGTTGACAAGCACCAGCTTCGACGATTGCGACGTTTATCTGGCCGCTCACCTTCCCGGTGCGGGTTTCGTCGGAATGATCGGCCAGTTGTCGGATGCGCGTCACCCCGTGCCCGATGCGGCGGTACCGCCCTATTGGACAGTTGCTTACGCGAAGCCCGACCGGACCGAAGGGACGTGAACGATGAGCACGGTACGCAAGCAACACCGTGCGCAGTTCACAGCGCAAGTGGCGATGGCGGCCTTGTCGGGCGAGACGACTCCGGGTGAGCGGCCGTCGGAGTACAGGGCGCACCCCCACGATGATCAGTACGTGGAGACCGTAGTCGGTCAAGCGTGCGGGCGATTTGTCCGGACGTGGCAAGCAGCACGCTGGCGATGCGGGGTGGACGATCAACGAACCGCACCGCAGGTCAACCGAGGAAAACGGGTGCACCCGCGCACAGGGTGCGGTGCCGACGCTGCCCCCGCGTCGGCCTGGCGCTCAGCGGACGCTGATTTCGACCCGGTCGTAGCGACCGGCGTCGTCCATCACCGTGATCTGGTAGCGCCCGGCGTCGCGGAATCGCTGTTGCAGCGCGTGCCCGGCCGGCACCCGGCCAATCTGGCGGCCGTTCAGCAGCCAGATCAGTTCCTGCTGGCCGCCGCGCGCTTCGAGACGCAGCTCGGGCGCCGGGCCGTTGCCGGCGCGGCGGATGGTTTCGCCGTCGCTGACGCCGACGATTCGCAAGCCGCCGTCGGGACCGCTCGCGCTACTGCAAGCTGGAGTCCATGCCGGAGGTAGTGCGCGTTGGCGGGTAGCCGCGTCGAGCCATGGTTCGAGGGCCGCCGGCCAGCGAGCCATGCTGACGGCCAGCATCTCGCCGCTGGCGCATGCGGCGCGGACGCGCAGGCCGCTCGCCGCATCGCGGTAGTCGGTATAGCGCGAGCCGCCGCCGCGCAGGCGATCGGGGAAGGTCGGTGGGGTGGTGCCGTTGAGGATCCAGGCCGTCCTTTGCTGATGGCACAGTTCGGGCGGGGTCGAATCGCTGCGCGCACCCAGCGGCCAGCAGATGCTTGCCGCCGAGACGCTGGCTGGCGGAGTTCGCGGCCGCGGCGGCGCCTCGTCGATCACCGAGAAGATGTCGACCAGCAGCGGCGCGGCGATGTTGGCGCCGAAGAAACCGGGATTCGGCGTGCCATCGGGCCGGCCGATCCAGACGCCGACGGTGAACTGGTCGCTGACGCCGACCGCCCAGGCGTCGCGGAAGCCGAAGCTGGTGCCGGTTTTCCAGGCAATGCCGCGGCGTTCGCCGACCCCCTCGTCTACCAGGCGAGCCAGCGGCCCGCCGGCTTCGAGGACGTCGCGGATGATGAAGGCGGCGCCGGCGCTCATCATCCGTGCTTCTTCGCGCGGGGCATCGGTAAAGTAGCGCGGCTGGCCGCTGACCCCGGCGCGGGCCAGCGCGGTGTAGGCGCCGACCAGCCCTTCGAGGGTGACCGCCGTGCCACCGAGGATGACGCTGAGATTTGGCGTGGCGCCGCGCGGCAACTCCAGCTTCAGGCCGCCGCGGCGCAGCAGCGAGACGAAGCGCGCCGCGCCGAGCTGTTCGAGCACTTCCACCGCCGGCACGTTGAGCGATTTGCGCAAGGCCTCCGAGGCGCTGACCGGGCCACTGAAGTTGGCCTGGAAGTTGCCGGGCTGATAGCCCGAGAACGACTGCGGTACGTCGGCCAGCAGCGATTCGGAATGCGTCAGCCCCTCGTCGAGCGCCAGTCCGTAGAGGAAGGGTTTCAGCGTCGAACCCGGTGAACGCGCCGCCTGCACCATGTCCACGTGCGCAAAGCGGTCATCGTCGGAGAAATCGGCGGAGCCGGCGTAGGCGCGAACCTCCAGGGTGGCGTTGTCAACCACCAGCGCGGCCATCGATACCCGCGGTGGCAGCACCGCCAGGCGGCCCGAGAGCAGTTGTTCGACGGTCTGCTGCATCCCGGCATCGAGGGTCGAGTGGACGAGCGCGGCGTGCGGCTGCAGCCGTCGCAGGCGTTCTGCCAGCAGCGGCGCCAGCAGCGGCTCACGGATGGCCTGGGCGATCACCGGTTCCTGGCGTGCGTCGGCGATCGCCGCGGCGCTCCAGCGCGACTGCAGGCGATCGAGTACCTTGTCGCGGGCCTGGCGGGCCCGTTCCGGGTAGCGATCCGGCCGTAATCGTGACGGCGCCTGCGGCAGCACGGCCAGCAGTGCCGCTTCCGATTCGCTCAGCCGTTGCGCCGGTTTGCCGAGATACGCGCGGCTCGCGGCCTCGACGCCTTCGAGGACGCCGCCCATCGGTGCGTAGCCGAGGTACAGTTCGAGAATCTCGCGTTTCGAGAGCCGCAGTTCGAGCTGCACGGCGCGTGCGACCTGCCGCAGCTTGCCGGCGAGGGTATGGGGCGTCGGTTCGAGCAGGCGTGCCACCTGCATGGTCAAGGTCGAGCCGCCGGAGACGATCTGCCCGTGCCGCAGCCATTGCCCGCCAGCGCGCAGCAGCGCCCACGGATTGACCCCCGGATGCCACCAGAAACCGCGGTCCTCGTAGGCGACCAGCGCCTCGATGTAGCGCGGCGAGACCTCTTCGATGGTTACCGGGTGGCGCCAGACGTGTGCGTGGTCGGGGAAGGCGCGCAGCGGCGTGCCGTCACGCGCGAGAACGACCTGGGCGCGCGCCGCGGAGCGCCCGGGCAGCGGCGGTGGCAGCAGTTGGTCGGCGACCAGGAGCGCGGCAAGCACGGCGGCGAGCGATAGCCGCAGAGCGCCTGTCGACTGCCGTAGCGTGGACGCCATCAGCGCGTGCCAGGCCTCATCCCTGCACCGCCCGAAACGACTCGTGCGGCACCGGAGCCACGCGTCTTCGCCCCGGCTACGCGCCGCCTCGACGCCTCATTTCTGGCCAGTGCCGGCTTCGCGCCCATCGCCAATCACCAGCGTCTCGCCACCGCCGGCCAGCCCGAAAATCTCCGGCTGGTACATGTCTTCGGCGTAGCTCGGCGGGACCACGAAGCGTCCCGGGGTGACGACGCGAACGCGGTAGAAGAACTGCATCTGACCGGCGATCCGGGCGGCGACGACGAAGCGGTCGTCGCGGAACTCGACGTGCCGGATGTCGCCATGCAGCATCGCCTGCCGCGGATCGACGCCGTCGACGGTGACCACCGACTGCTCGCCCTGGACGATGTTGGCGTTTTCGATTTCCAGACCCGCCGGGATGTGGTCGACCACCAGGCCGTTGGCGTAACGGCCTGGCGTCTTGACCTGCAGACGAACGATCGCCGTTTCGCCGACGCGCAGCGGGCGACCGCCGAGCGGTTGGCCGTCGGCGGCAAACCAGTCGCGCTTGAGGTCGAAGGCCTCGCGTCGTGCGGCAGGCATGTTGACCGGGTTGCCGGCGACCTGCAGTTCGATATACAGGCGCTCCTTGCTGGTGTTGCCGATCCTGACGCCGGCTGCCAGCTGCTCTGCAGACAAGGGCAGGAACTGCGTTCCCGTGCCGCCGATTGCCTGCGTCCTGCCGGCCGATACCGTTTCGGCGGTCCACTCCCGGCCAGGCTCGCCGAGGAAACTGCGCCCCATCAGAAACAGCGCCAGTTTCTCCTGCGTGCTGTAGTAGCGCTTGCCCTGCATTTCGCCGGCGACCTGGGCCAGCAGGTTCTCGCGCCCTGCGGGCGTCAGCCGGTGCTTGTCGAGCAGGACGTAGGTCAGCGCCCAGTCGCGCAGACTGCTGCCGTAATCACCCCACCAGGCGTGGCTCGGGCCAAGGCGCGGCTTGATCAGACCCGCTTCGATGGCGCTGGTTGCGCGCGTCTCGTCGCCCATCAGCTTCAGTGCCAGGCCGAGATGAACCAGCGCCAGCCCTGAATGCGCGGCGGCCTGCGACTCGTGCAGCTGGCGCAGGGTCGATAGCGGTGCCTTGCTCTGGCGCGCCAGCACGTAGGCGCCGTAGGCGAGCACCGCGAAGCGGCCGGAACCGGCGTAGCGGTGGTCGTTCCAGACCGAGTTCTGGTTATATGTGACGGCGCCGCGGGGCAGCCCGGCGACGCCCTCCTGTAGCCCCTTGAGCAGGAACTCGACGGCGCGCTTCTCGACCTCCGGCGGAACGCTGAAGCCCTGCTCGCGGGCGTCGAGCAGGAAGTTGGTGACGTAGGCCGAGAGCCAGTACTGGTACTCGCCAAGATTGCCCCACAGGCTGAAGCCGCCGTTGGCGGCCTGCATCCCGGCCAGGCGCGCGATCGCCTGGTCGACCATCGCGGCGCGCTGGGCCTTGGTGAAGGGCTTGAGCGCGAAGTCCCTGGCTGCCGCTTCGTCGATCAAGACGTACGGGTAGGCGCCGCTGGTGGTCTGTTCGGCGCAACCGTAGGGGTAGCTCAGCAGCCCCTGCACGGCGCTGCGGACGTCGATCGGCGCGCGGTTCGACACCGCCAGCGTCGCCGCGACGCTCTGGCGAACGAAGCCGCCCAGCTCGGCCTCGCGCAGTTCGACGCTTTCGCCGGCGCCAACCAGCAGGCGCTTGATCACCGACTGCCGGGGCGTCGGCGCCTGCACCTGCAGCGCGAAGCTGCGGTTGATCCGGATCCGCGGGCTGTCGACGCGCACCTGCACCTCGGTCAACCCGATCGCCGTTCCGGCTTCGATCGGGATCCGCAGGGTCCGCTTCTGCTGGTCCTTGAGCGTGAACCGCTGCTCGCCGTCCTTGACCAGCAGGCCATCGCTGTTGCTGACCAGCAGCCTGATCTCCTGCGTGCTGCCGGCCAGATTCTGCACGTCGAGCGCCAGCACCGCGCTGTCGCCGATCGACAGGAAACGCGGCGTCGCCAGCTCGACGACCAGCGGGGCGACCACCGTCAGCTCGGCCTCCTGCATCCCGAAGCGCTCGCCGCTGGCGACCACGGCCATCAGCCGCAGGCTGCCGTTGAAGTCCGGAACCGCCAGCGAGACTTCGGCTTCGCCCTGCTGGTCGAGCAGCAGCGGGCCGCTGAACAGGTCGACCAGGCGCACCTTCTTCGGCATGCTGCGCGTTGGTTTGGGCGCCTGGTCGCCGCCGAACTTGAGCTTGCCCTTGCTGCCGTCCATCTTCTCGATCAGCCGGCCGTAGATGTCGTAGGCGTCGGTGCCGTAACGCAGCTTGGCGAAGAAGAACGCGAAGGGATCAGGACTGGCAAAACGCGTGATGTTGAGGATCCCGAGATCGACCGCCGACACGGTCACCATCGCCTGCCGCCCTTTCGCTTCGGGAACCTTGACCCTGACTTTGAGCGGCTGTTCGGGCTCCATTTTCCGGGGCGCGTCGATGCTCACCGCCAGCTTGCGCTGGTCGCGGTCGAGTGGCAGGTAGGCCACGCCCAGGGCGCGCGCCGGCGTCACCTTCTCGCTGCTGTCGCCAGGACGCAGGACCATCACCGTCGCGTACAGGTCATGGCGCTGCCAGGCCTTGTCGAGCGGAATGTCGATGGTCTTGCTGTCGGCGCCGACGGTCAGCCGGCGCACCCACAGCCCGCGGTCGCCTTCGACGGTGACCAGTGCTTCGCCGGCGTGTGGCGGAGTGATCGTCAGACGCGCCGTGTCGCCGGCCCGGTAGCTTGCTTTGTCGAGTTTGAGCGCCACCCGGTCGGGGCGTACGCCCTGCGTCTCGTCGTCCTTGGCCGACCAGCCGGCGTAGAAGCGGTAGCGCGTCGTCTGACGGGTTTCCGGGTCGAAGACTTCGACCCGGTAGCGGCCGTAGCGCAGCGGCAGGCTCAACTTGCCGCGGCCACCGGCGGCAACCGAGACCTGCGTCGTCGCCACCAGTTCGTCGGTCTCGCTGAAACCCGAATGCCAGCCACGCTGATCGTCGAAGCGCCAGTAGTAGTGACGGTCTTCCCTGAACAGTCGCACCGGTAGCGCGTTGGCGGCTTGCAGTGCGCCGCTGGCGTCGGTCCGCACGACCTCGAAATCGGCCGGGGCGCCTTCGCGCGCGTAGGCGCCGACGAACAGCGGCCGCAGCCCGACCAATACCGGCGCCGGCCAGAAGACGCGCTCGATGCTGCGCACCACCGGTCGTCCACCGCTTTCGAGCAGGCTCAGCGTCGCACGCACGGTGAACGGCGAACGGCGCTTGGCCACCGTCGCCAGGTCGACCTCGACGGTGGCCCGGCCCTGGTCGTCCATTTCCCGTCCGGGGAGTTCGCTGCGCGACTTGAGCTGCTCCTCGTCGGCGTCGCCGAAAACGAATCCGGGCAGCTTCTGTGCCAGCGGATTACGGTTGCGCTCGCTGGTCACCACGCCAACCAGGGTATTGCCCGCCGCCGGCGCGCCGTACAGGTAAAGGCCGCTGACCTCGATCTGCCAGGCCGATTCGCCGGCCAGGCGCTCGCTGGCGCTGCTCAGGTCGAGTTTCATTCGCTCCGGGAGGAACTCCTCGACGGCGAACGGCATGCTGCTGCCGGCGACCCTGGCCGCCGGGTCGGCACGCAGTTCGAGCTGCCAGGAACCGGTGGCGGCGTCGATCGGCAGGTCGATGGCGCGCCGGTAGTAACCCGCGAAAGCTGGTTCGGGCTGCCAGGTCGCGGTCCACTGCGCCTTGCCGTCGGGACGGCGAAGGGTCGCCTGAATCGGCTGCGGCGGCACCGGATGGCCATCGGCGTCACGCGCGATCACCGACACGTCGAAGCGCTCGCCCGGCCGATAGAGGTTGCGACCGCTGTAGGCAAAGAGGCGCACCGGCACGTAGGGCATGCCGGCGACGTCGAATTCGGCGAGGTCGAGCGCCGGTTCGCGCAGGGCGATCAGCGACATCTGCTCACCCTTCCTGGCGACCAGAACGCGCGCGCCGGGCGGCTTCTCGGCGAAGCTCGCGCGACCGTCGCCGTCGGTCTCGGCACGCGCCAGCGTCTTGCCAAGACGATCCACCCAGCTCACTTCGACGCCGGCGCGCGGCTTGCCGTCGGTCAGTGAGCTGAGGTAGGCGTCGGCACCGCCATTGGCGTACTGGCGCAGATGCAGGCCGAGGTCGCTGACGTAGAAGTAGGTGGTCTGGTAATCGCCACGGAAGCGATTCGGCTGCGACATCACGGCCACGTAGACCCCCGGCTCGCGCAGCGCGGCGATGCTCTCGACCGGGATGAAGGTCACGCGGCGGCGATTGGCCTGCTGTTCGGTGAGGAAACGGCCGACGAAGGCGCTGGTCGTCAGCTGCTGCAACTGGTCGAGCTCCCAGTAGCTGACGGCGCCCTTCAGACGCGTGCCGCTGCCGTAATAACCGTTGCCATCGCCCTCCTCGTCATCAGCTGCCCCCTGCTCGCCGGTCGCTGCCACCGCTGTGGGCTTGCCCCTGGCGACGACCTTTTCGAGAAACGCCGCGAGCTGATCCGGCTTGACCTTGAGGAACTGGATGTCCACCTCCGGCACATTGACCGTGGTCACCGGCAGGCCGCCGTTCTGTGCGGCTGGCAGGACCATGCCGCGGCTGGCGAAGTAGAACGCCGGCGCGACGGCGGCGGTGCGGATCGAGAAGCGCGCTTCCTGATCAAGTTGGTTGCCGTTCAGGGCCATCAGCCCGGGCTGGACGCGTACCACGTAGCGCGCCTGCGGCTTGATCCGCGGGAAGAACAGCAGGTGCGGGTTGTCGCCGACGACCCAGGCGCCTGAGACCGGCTGACCACCGTCGAGACGGGTGTCCTCCGGCGCACTGCTGGTGCTGGCCCCGGTCGTCGGCCTCTCCTCGTCGCCTTGCTGGTCGTCGCCTTGCTCGTCGTCGTGCCTGGCGGTCGCCGTCGTCGCGGCGGGCGGCATTTCGAGGACCTGGACAAACTGGTCGTAGTTTTGCTTGCTATCGAGTGGCAGGCTGAACGACAGCGCCAGCGCTGGCGAACCATCGAGCTCGCGATTCGCGCCGTCGACCACTTCGAAACGGACGCCAGCGGTCGCCGTCTGGTCCTTGGCCTGCTGCGGCAGGTTGCCGATGGCCAGGAAACCGGCGATCGCCAGCGCCACTGCTGCCAGCGCGGCGTGTATCGCTGCCCGCCCGCGCTGCCTGATGTGCCGTCCGCTGCGCATGGCATTCTCCGGGAATGTGCTGCGGCGATTCTAGCAGGCGGGCGCTTGCGGGCTGCTGTCTTTCTCGCGCCGGCAGGGTTTCAGCTCATCCCTGTGCTTCGCCGGGCGAGCAATCGACCTGGAAAACCTCGCGGTCGTCAAGGCGAACGGCCGTCAGATGGCGGCCCCACAGGCAACCCGAATCGAGCGCCAGCAAGTTGGGCTCGATCCTCAGCCCGAGTGCCGACCAGTGGCCGGTGACCAGAACGTCGCCGGCGCTCAGTCTGCCCGGAACCTCGAACCATGGCAGCAGGTCGGCCGGCGCGCTCGCCAGCTCGCCTTTGGTCTTGAACTCCATCACGCCGTCAGCTGAACAGAGGCGCATCCTGGTCATCGCGTTGACGATCACCCGCAAGCGCGCCCAGCCTTCCAGGTCGTCGCTCCAAGCTGCCGGCTCGCTACCCCACATGTTGGCCATGAAATCCAGATAGCTCGGGCCAGCGAGCACCGCTTCGACCTCTGCGGCCAGCGCGCGCGCTCGGGCCACCGTCCACTGCGGCAACAGGCCGGCATGGACCAGGCAGAATTCGCCTTCCTGATGGCATAGCGGCCGATGCCGCAGCCAATCCATCAATTCCTGGCAGTCGGGTGCAGCAAGGATTTCGTCGAGCGTGTCGCCCTTGCCCCGCCGGTCAAATCCGGCCGCGACCATCAGCAGGTAGAGGTCGTGATTGCCCAGTACGGTCGTTGCGGCCGGGCCCAGATCGCGAACGAAACGCAGCGTTTCCAGGGAGCGCGGGCCACGGTTGACGATGTCGCCGACCAGCCACAGACGGTCGCACGCCGGATCGAAACGGCACTTGTCCAGGAGCTGCAGCAGCGAATCGAAACAGCCCTGAATGTCGCCAATAGCGTACGTTGCCATGCTTTCCGTTCAGGTCGAGGCGCGCTGCTGCTGCCAGCGCCAGGCGTCGCTGCACATTTGCTCGATGCCGCGCCGGGCTTGCCAGCCGAGCAGCTGCTGGGCCAATGCCGGGTCGGCGTAACAGCTGGCGACATCGCCCGGGCGGCGTGGCACCAGCGCGTAGGGCACCGGTCGACCGCTGACGGCGGCGAAGGCGCGAACCATGTCGAGTACCGAGTAGCCGCAACCAGTGCCCAGATTGACCGTCAGCAGGCCGCCCCTGGCGAGCAGATGGTCAAGCGCCGCCAGGTGGCCTTCAACGAGGTCCATGACGTGAATGTAGTCACGGACGCCGGTGCCGTCGGGGGTCGGATAATCGCTGCCGAAGACGCTCAGCTGCTGGCGCGTGCCGGCCGCCACCTGCGCCACGTAGGGCAGCAGGTTGTTGGGCACGCCATTGGGTTCCTCGCCGATCAGGCCGCTGGGGTGCGCGCCGACGGGGTTGAAATAGCGCAGGCGCGCGATCCGCCATTGCCGGTCGGCGTGCACCAGGTCGGCCAGGATGTCTTCGATCATCAGCTTGCTGGCACCATACGGATTGGTCGCCGAGCGCGGGAAATCTTCGCGGATCGGCACCGAAGCCGGGTCGCCATAGACCGTCGCCGAGGAACTGAAGATCAGGGTCTTGACCGAGGCTTCGGCCATCAGCTCGCACAGGGCGATCGTCCCGCCGACGTTGCAGTCGTAGTATCGCAAGGGCTGGGCCACCGATTCGCCGACGGCTTTCAGGCCGGCGAAGTGAATCACCGCGTCGATCGGCGAATCCGTGAAGACGCGGCGCAGCAAGGCGCGGTCACGGACATCGCCCTCGACCAAGAGCGGCCGTTGGCCGGCAATCCTGGCGACGCGGTCGAGGACCTCGGGCCGGCTGTTGGAGAAATCGTCGACGACGGTCACCGCGTGACCTGCGGCGAGCAGCGCGACGCAGGCGTGCGAGCCGATGTAGCCGCAGCCGCCGGTTACCAGGATGTTCATTCTCTAGCCTCTTGGTGGATCCGCTACGGCGCTGGCACGCCTGCCCGGCGGCGACAGCGCAACGACCGGCCACGGACCGCGAACGGCCTGCCTGCGCAGGTCACGCCACGAAGAAGTCCGCAAGCTGGCCACTCCTGCCGTGCCGGCGAGGAGGGCCGGGCTGAGATCATTGCCGGCGCGCGACTACCGTGCAACCAGGAACTCGTCCTTGTGCCGTCCTTGCGCCTCCAGACTTGTCAGCCAGTTTGGCGCCTTGCCGCGGCCCGACCAGGTCTCGCCGTTGGGGCCGCGAAACTTGACGGCGACCGTGGTCTTGGTCTTGCCGGCAAAGGCAGCCACGCCCCTGAAGCCGCAATCGGCGGCGGTCAAACCGTACTCGGCGATCAGCTGCTTCGCTTTCACGATAGCCGACGCCACTTCTGTCTGCCGAGCTTCGGCGATTTGTTGCTCCAAGGCCTCACGTTGTTCCAGTAGTTCCTTGTACGTCGCCATGCACTTCTCCCGAAAGTAAATTGTTCTGCTACACAAAAAAACTGCCATTTACAACAGGCAGCACGCGACGCATCAAGTCGTCAAGCTGCGTCGCGCTGCCGCCATGACGCCGTGGACGCAGCTGGAAAAACAAGTGCTCGCTGCTCGACGTCGACCGCCCCGGCATTGGCAGTACTCCTTGCCGACGCTATCCGATCGTCTGGTCATGGCTATCGCTCCGCGGTCCCGCGTAGCTGCCGATAGACACCGGCATGGAAAATCAGCGGCTCGCTGGCTTCTCCCCGCGCAAAGCGCTGCACCCGACCAATGAAAACGAGATGGTCGCCACCGGGATGTTGTACCTCATTGACGCACTCGAACCACGCCGAGCAGCCCTCGATGAGCGGTGCGCCAGCCAGTCCCCGGGTGGTCGCGACCGGATCGAAACGATCGTTGTCCCGGCCGGCAAAATAGTCCGAGATCCACTGCTGGTCGGCGGCCAATACATTGACGGCGTAATGGCTGGCGCGACGGAAAGCGTCGAGTCGCGGTGAAGTGCACGACAGGCTCCAGAGGATCAGCGGCGGCTCCAGCGAAACGGCGTTGAAGGAATTGATCGTCACCGCGATCGGTTTGCCGTCCGGGGCCAGCGCCGTAAGCACCGTGACGCCGGTGGCAAAGCTGCCCAGAGCATCGCGGAAGTCCCGACAGACAAGGTCTCGCGCCGCCAGCGCGCGGCCCGTGTCACAGGTCTCGCACGGCAGGTCGGCAAGTGCGGCGGAGGCGGCCGGGCATTCGGGCGATCCAGAAAGCCGGTCCATCACGCCGTCCGGGGTCGTGCTGCGGGCATGCTAGAATTCACTGTTGGCAAAATGGTTGGCGAGATCCGCATGACTGCGGCAAGGCAAATGGAAATCCGGTGACAGCTACCGATAATAATAAACACCTGACGATAAGGCCAATGCAAACTTCGGCAGATTTGCCATTCTGCTTGCCGGGCTTGCCATTCCTCGTCGTGCCGGCAAGTAGACGAAAAGCGCGATTATCGCCGCACTGCGCTTCGATGTCGAGACGATTTTGATAATCCATTATCTGGACTCGATCAGACATCGCCCTGCGGCGTCCGTTCAAGAGCGCCGGGCGACTCCTCGCCCGGCCCGCTACGCAAGCGGGGATTTTCCAACCACGGCGAGCAACCGTTTGACACATGCTTGACTCCAGTCCCGCCGTCCGACGCGGCTTTTCCCGACGCGTGATTGGCTGGCAGAAAGCCAATGGCCGTCACGACCTGCCATGGCAGCAGACGGCCGACCCGTACCGCATCTGGCTGTCTGAAATCATGCTGCAGCAAACGCAGGTGCCCACCGTGATTCCCTATTACGGGCGTTTTCTGGCACGTTTTCCAACCCTTGAAGCACTCGCTGGCGCGCCGCTCGGCAGTGTCCTTGAGCTGTGGTCCGGGCTCGGATATTACGCACGCGCGCGCAATCTGCACCGCTGCGCGCAAATGCTGGTCGTCGAGCGGGCGGGGAAGTTCTCTGCCGATCCCCGGGAAAACGTGGATTTGCCGGGGATCGGTCGGTCTACGGCCGCGGCGATCAGCGTCTTTGCCTTCGGCCGCCGCGCCGCCATTCTCGATGGCAATGTCAAACGCGTCCTGGCGCGCTGCTTTGCGGTCACCGCCGGCTCCTCAGCGGCGCAGGATCAGCGTGCGCTGTGGGCGCTCGCCGAATCGCTGCTGCCGGAGCGCGGCGTGCAAAGTTACACCCAGGGCATGATGGACCTGGGGGCGACGGTGTGCACGGTCCGCCAGCCCGCCTGCGCTAGCTGTCCGCTGCGGGAGATCTGTGTCGCCCGCCGCGACGGCCGCCAAGCCGAACTGCCGGAGCGGCGGAGCAGGGCGGCGCTGCCACAGCGGTCGGCCAGTGTGCTATTACTCACCGACGGCCAGCGGGTGCTGCTCGAACGCCGTCCGCCGATCGGTATCTGGGGCGGGCTGCTGAGCTTGCCCGAACTGCGCGGCGAAGCCCCGGACGCTTTCGTTCTGCGCCACGGCTGCCGGTTGCTGAGTGCCCGGGCGCTGCCGCCGATCGCGCACGTCTTCAGCCATTTTCGCCTGCGTATCGAGGCGTTGCGCTGTGACGTCGAAGTGCTCGGCGGCGCAAGCGAGGCCGTTCTCGAATGGCTGCCGGTCGACCAGATCGCAGCGGCGGCCTTGCCGGCGCCGATCAAGAAGCTCCTGCTGGCCGCCGCCGTCTGACGCCAGCGGCACGGTCGTGCCGCGCAGCGGCGGTCCGGTCAGGGTGATCGTTGTTTCAGAAACCGGGCAAAATCGTCGCTGGCCAAGGGGCGGCTGAACAGATAGCCCTGATAGCCGTCGCAGCCGTGGCTGTCGAGAAACCGGTATTGAGCCTCGTTTTCCACTCCCTCGGCAACGACCTTCAGCCCGAGACTACGGCCCATGGTGACGATGGTCTGGGCGATCACCGCGTCGCTCTGGTTGTCGGGGAGTCGGTTGACGAAGGCGCGGTCGATCTTGATCTGGTCCAGCGGCAGGCGCGTCAGGTACGAGAGCGAGGAGTAGCCGGTACCGAAATCGTCCATCGAGAAGGTGACGCCAAGCCGCTTGATGGCGTTCATCTTGGTGATCGTATCGGCGACGTTGTCGAGCACCAGACTCTCGGTCAGTTCGAGCTTCAGGCGTGTTGGCTCGGCACCGCTGTGCCGCAGTATCGCCGCCAGCTGGTCGACGAAATCCGCCTGGCGGAATTGGCGGGCGCTGACGTTTACCGCCACTTGCAACTCGCGAGTCCGCTCTTCCAGTGACCACTCCTTGAGCTGCGCGCAGGCGCTTGCCAGGACCCACTGACCGATCGGCACGATCAGACCGGTGTCCTCGGCCAGCGGGATGAACTGGGCTGGCGACACCAGGCCACGTTCGGGATGCAGCCAGCGCAGCAGCGCTTCGGCCGCAAATACGCGTCGCGTGGCGTCAACCTGTGGCTGGTAATGGACGATGAACTGGCCCTGCTGCAAAGCCAGATGCAGACCCTCCTCGAGTTGTCGCCGGTCTCTGGCCAACTCGTTCATGCTCGCGGTGAAGAACTGCACGTTGTTGCGTCCGGTGGCCTTGGCGTGATACATCGCGGCGTCGGCGTTGCGCATCAGCAGGTCGGCGGTCTCGCCGTCGCCCGGGAAGACCGTAATGCCGATGCTCGACGTGGTGTGCACGGTGTGTCCGTCGAATTGGTAGGGCTGCGACAGCGCCTTGAGGACCTTGGCCGCCACCCGCTCGGCCGCCGCGGCGTCGGCACCGGTCAGCACGACGACGAACTCGTCACCGCCCAGCCGCGCCACCACATCGCTCTGGCGGACACTGGCGCGCAAGCGCTGCGAGACTTCCAGCAACAGGGCGTCGCCAATGTGGTGACCGAGCGTGTCGTTGATGTTCTTGAAGCGATCGAGATCAAGGAACATCACCGCCAGCGGGCTGCTCGGGCGGTCACGCCGCGCGTTGGCCAGCGCCTGGTCCAGCCGCGACTGCAGGCTGGAGCGGTTGGGCAGGTCGGTCAGCGTGTCGAAGTGCGCAAGATGGCTGATCCTCTCTTCGGCGGCCTTGCGCTCGGAGATGTCGACGAAGCTGCCGATGTAGTACTCGATGGCGCCGTCGGCGCCGCGAATGGTCGAGATTGCCAGCCATTTCGGGTAGCAGCTGCCATCCTTGCGGCGGTCCCAGACTTCGCCTTGCCAGTGACCGGTGGTATTGATCGCCTGCCACATCTGCCGATAGTCGTCGGCGGATGATCGCCCCGACGACAGCAGCCCGGGATCCCTGCCGCGGACTTCGTCGGCGTCATAGCCGGTGAGGCGGCAGAACGAATGGTTCACCTCCAGGATGCGGTTGTCACGGTCGCTGACCATGATCGCCTCGGCGCTGTGCTCGAAAACCCCGGCCAGCAGACGCAATCGCGTCTCGGTGACCCGGCGTTCGCTGATATCGCGCCAGAGCGTATGCAGAATCACGTCCCCACGCAGCGTGATCGGCGTCAGCGTGACCTCGACCGCGACCAGCGAGCCGTTCGCGCGCTGGTGCGTCCACTCGAAGCGGTGATAGCCGAAACGACGCGCGGCGGCAATCATTGCGGCTGCTTTCTGGTCTGAGGCCTGGCCGTCGGGCTGGCAGGCCGGCGAGATGTCGGCCGGACGGTGACCGAGGAACTCGGCCTTGGATCCGTAGCCCAGGAGGGTCACGGTGGCCGCGTTGCAGTCGATGAAGCGGCCATTCTTGAGCAGCAGCAGCGGGTCCTTGGCGTCTTCGAAAAGACGGCGAAAAGCCTCCTCACTCTCGCGTAGCTGCTGCTCGGCGCGTAGTCGGTCGGTAACGTCCTCTTTGACCGCCAGGTAGTGGGTGACCTCGCCGTGATCGCCAAGAACCGGCGAAATCGACGCATTTTCCCAGAACAGTTCGCCGTTCTTGCGCCGGTTGTGAAGCAGACCGCTCCACACCCGGCCGTCGAGCAGGCTGCGCCACAGGCTGCGGTAGGTTTCGGCGGGCGTCTCGCCGGACTGGAGGAAGCGCGGGTTGCGGCCGATCGCTTCAAGCCGCGAATAGCCGGTGACGCGGGTAAAACTCGGGTTGACGTACTCGATTTCACCGTCGCGGCTGGTCATCATGATCGCCACCGGCGTTTGTTCCACCGCCTGCAGGAGCTTTTGGGACTCTTCCTCGGCCTGCCGGCGTTCCGAGATGTCGGCGAAAATCCAGATACTTCCTGCCTGTGGCGCTTGCGGGTCGATCGCCCGGCCGGTCAACGCGCCCCAGAACAGGCTGCCGTCCTTGCGCCTGAGCATCATTTCAGTGCTGAAGGCGCTGCCCGTGGCGACCGTGGCGTAGGCTCTGGCACCGACCTGTTCGAAGATCTCGCGCGACGCGTAGAAGCACTCCGACGACTCGCCGACCAGTTCGCCCGGCTGGTAACCGAAGATTTCCTCGGTGCGCCGGTTGCAGTAGATGACACGTCGCTGCCGGAGGTGCACGATGCCGACCATGGCGTTGGCCAGCAAGGTCTGCATCTCGGCCAGCAGCTGCCGGTTGCGCTCTTCCATTTCCTGGCGTTCGCTCAGGTCGGCCAGGACATTGGCGATGATCGGCCGTTCTCCCGGAACGTGATGGACCACGAAGACCGCGTGGATGGTCGGAATGCTGCGGCCGTCGAGCGCCTTCAATTCAATCTCGCCAGTCCAGTGGCCGGTCTCCAGAGCAGCCGGCAGCACCTCCTGCTGCATCCTGTGCAGGTTCTCGTCGCTGTAGAACTGCGTGAACGAGTAGTCGCTGCTCTCTGCCGCCGGCGGCAGCTGCAGCATTCGGCGCGCTGCCGGGTTGACGTAAATGAGCTTTCCGTCCGGATACGCCATGCCGATGCCCTGCCCGGCGTTGTCCACCAGGAGCTGGAAGATGTTCAGTCGCTCGGCGTTGGCGCGCAGCTGCCGCTCGCCCTCGACCAGCTCGCTGATCAGCTGTGCCTGGCGCCGTTCGCTGCGTTGCAGGCGCAGCAGCAGCGTGCTCAGCAGGACCAGCAGCAGCAAGCCGGAAACACCGACCACCAGCACGCGCGTCCGCCAGCCAGCCAGAACCTCGTCGACGCTGACGCCGATGACGAAATAGAAGGGATAACGCTGCAGCCGGTGCAGGCTGTAGATGCGCTCCTGCGGGTCGGTCGGGTCGGCAAGGCGCAGCGTTGCCGTCGGCTCGCTGGCGCTCATCTGCAGGCTAAACGGATGCCGTGGATCGAGCGGCTGGTTCACCAGCCCGGCGAGATCCGGCCAGCGGACGACCAGGCGTTGGTCGTCACTCCGACGCAGTGCGATCGACCCGGTCCTGCCGAGATCGACCGACCGGAAGATCCGCTGGTAGCGTGCGAGGTCGAGCGCTGCGGTGACGATGCCAAGAAAAGTGCCTTGCTCGCCGACCAGGGCGCGGGCGACGATCAGGCTGGGTCGGTCGATGACGCGCGACAACAGGACCTCCGAGAACACCGGTCCGGCCAGCGGCGTCTCGCGCAGCATCCGGAAATAGTCCCGGTCGACGACATTGATCCGCGGCGTCGCGGCCGCGTCCGAGCTGTACTGCAGGTCGCCATTGCGGTCGAAAACCCGCAGACCAGCCAGTTCCTCAAAGTTGTGCAGGTGTTCGTCGAGTTCGCCGTCTACTTCGCTGCGGTAGCGGGCGGCCTGCCGCGGGTTCAGTGCTGCCGCGGGGATGTGCCATGCCAGTTCCTGCAGGACGCTATCAGTGCGCCGCAGCGTTGCTTCGAGGCGGGTCTCGAAGATCGCAGCATAGTTGCGCGTGGTTGTTTCGGCAGCGTGAACCTGCTCCTGGTAGCTCAACCAGAGCTGGTAAGGCAGCAGCAGCAGGACTACCAGGAGCAGCACGGCGACCGCCATCCGCAGCGTTCGGCGTTGGCTACGGATGGTGGCGAGAGAAGCAACGGATGTCATCGGGCAATACTGCAAGACTTCGCCGGGCAAGACAAGACAAGGCCAGGGAACGAGCCAGCGTCTGGTCGGCACGGGCTACCAGTGCAAGCGCCGTCGCGGCCGGCTTGCGGGCTCATTGGTGACTCGCTGTGGCCGGCATGGTGCCGATCTTGCCGATCGCCCAACGCCCGAAAGCGACGCCGCAGGCCAGCGTCACGAAGCCGGCCGCCCAGCCCGCATCGCTGGCACGACCGAAGGCGTCGAGCGCGACGCCAAATGCCACGGGCCCGAAGAAGCCGCCGGCGAAGCCGATCGACGAGTACAGCGCGAGCGCCGTGCCGCGGATTTCGGGCGCCGTTTCGGTGAGCAGACCGGCGGTCAGCGCGGCTGAATCGAGATTCATGCTCAACGCGTAAACGAGCACCAGCGGCACCAGCAGCCGGCTCGACTGGCCGCTCGAAAAGGCGACGACGAGCGCCAGAGCGCACGACAAGGGCATCACGCCGTTCAGCCACCGACTGCGTCCCCAGCGCTGCGCTCCTTCGTTGCCGAGGATGCTCGCCGGGACGGCGAGAAAAGTCGCCAGCGCCGCGATCAGCCCAGGCATGCTGGTCCAGGGGTGGGCGCTGCTGGCATGGGTCCAGGTCAGGTATGCGACCAGCCAGCCGCGGAAGCCGAAAAGCTCCCAGTTGTGACCGAAGTAGCCGCCGCAGAAGGCCAGGATGCGGCGGTCGCGCAGGACGCTGCGCCAACGGCGGTGAGCGACCGCAACCGGCGCTGGCCGCTGGCCCGGCGAGACCCCGCGCCAGACCAGCGCGAGCGACAGCGCCGTGCCGCCGGCCGCGGCGGCGAACAGCGCGGGCCATGGCAGCAGCCCTCGCAGCAGTTCGATCCACAGGTACGATAGTCCTGCGCCGACGCCGAAGGTGGCGGTGTAGAACGCTGTGCCGCGCGCCTGCACGGCGACCGGCAGCCGATCGGTCAGCGCTTTCAGGCCTGGCATGTAGGTGCCGGCCAGGCCAAGCCCGGCGAGCCACCACCAGAACATGGCGGCGGCAAGGCTGTCCGCGAAGCTGGCAAAGCCGGCCAGCGCGGCGCCACTCAAGGCGGCGCCGGCCAGGTAGATGCGCCGCGCGTCGATGCGATCGGTCCAGCCGACCAGAAGCGGAACGGCCAGGATGTAGCCGAGAAAGAAAATGCCGCCAAGCCAGCCAGCTTCGGTTGCCGATAGCGACCATTGCTCCGAGAGCTGCGGGAGCAGCGACGGTACCAGCGCGAAGCCGGCCATCGAGGCGGCTTCCGAGACGCAGAAGAGGGTCACCAGCCTGGTCGGCGAGTGTGCCGCCGCGGCGTTCACTACGGGCCGTTCGGTGGCGGCTGGGACAGACAGCCCGACCGTGTGTTCAGCCGAGCCGCGGGATGGTCGACTTCGAGCGCTTTCTGCCGGGTCAGCTGTTCCAGCGGCAAGGTTTCGGCCAGTCGAAAGGCGACCCGGCTGGCGTCGTCGAAGGCATGCGGAGCGGGCATCCTGGGCGCTCCGACCGGGGCGGCGATTTGCTGCAGCAACGCCCGCAGGCCGCCCGGGAACAACACCACACCGAGCGGCAACAGCGCTATTTCCGGCGACCGTCGCGCGGTCGCAGTTTCGCGGGGCGGATGAATGGGGCCTTCAGCCGACCTCATTCGCTGGCCTCGGGGTCTCCCCAGCGCCGGAT
>ERZ761602.2680-NODE-2680-length-27104-cov-6.059115_pt1 | contig 27104 bp, 24 predicted proteins | sample MGYA00512165_ERZ761602 | MGnify/ENA primary metagenome ERZ761602 (study PRJEB28899, sample SAMN02445085) | bioreactor sludge metagenome | biome: EBPR sludge; isolation source: Thorneside wastewater treatment plant | place: Australia: Brisbane, Thorneside...
CGGCGCACGAACATCGCCGAATCAGGGGAGGATCTTTTCGGAGGTTGCGGCGCACAAACATCGCCGAATCAGGGGAGGATCTTTCGGAGGTTGCGGCGCACGAACATCGCCGAATCAGGGGAGGATCTTTCCAAGGGTCCCCTCTGTGAAAGGGCGCGTGAGATACCTCCCTGATTCCGGGATGGCTTGTGCCCGGCATCGGGGAGGTCGGTGAGCGAAGCGAACCGGGTGGGGGTTCCGGTGCGGATTGGCGAGGCCTTCGAGAAGGGATCGCCCGGCACCCCCGGGATGGCGATGGTCGTCCAATATCGCCTCCAAGCCTACGCGAACAACGCACCGACGGGGCCGTATTCGGCGATCGTGCAGGTCACCACGATTCCGTAGGCGTGTCTTCTGGGACGATCGGCGGTTCGGGTATCTTCAGGGCCTGCTGCGGGTGTAGCTTAGTGGTAAAGCTCCAGCCTTCCAAGCTGGCCATGCGGGTTCGATTCCCGCCACCCGCTCCAACTCCCTCTCTCAGCGGACGAGCTCGCGCAGATCCTCCTCGTCGACCTCGCTTTTCGTGTCGGCGACGCGGAGGAACGCCTCGTAAATGCGCTCGAAGCGATCTTCGGTGAAGCTGAAGCCGAGCTCGGTCAGGCGGTGCTTCAGACCGTGGCGGCCTGAGCGTGCGGTGAGGATGATCTCGCTCTTCTCGGCCCCGACCAGGGTCGGATCGATGATCTCGTAGGTCGAGCGCTCTTTGAGCACCCCGTCCTGGTGGATGCCGCTGGAGTGCGCATAGGCGTTGGCCCCGACCACGGCCTTGTTACGCTGGACGATCATCCCGGTCAGGCGGGAGACCATCTTCGACAGGTGCAGGAGCTTCTTGGTGTCGACCGACGTATCGAGGCCGAAGCGATCCTGACGGATCTTGAGCGCGACCACGACCTCTTCGAGCGAGGTGTTGCCGGCCCGTTCGCCGATGCCGTTGACCGTCACCTCGACTTGCCGTGCCCCCGCTTGAACGCCGGCGAGGGTATTCGCGGTCGCCATGCCGAGGTCGTTGTGGCAGTGGCAGCTGAACACGGCCTTGTCGGAGTTGGGCACGTGTTCGATGATCCCGCGGATCATGTCGAAGTACTCCATCGGGATCGTGTAGCCGGTGGTGTCGGGGACGTTGATCGTGGTCGCCCCAGCCGCGATGATGTTCTCGACGACGCGGTAGACGTAATCGCGATCGGCCCGACCCGAGTCCTCCATGAAGTACTCGATGTCGTCCGTGTATTGGCGGGCGTGCTTGACCGCGGCGACGCCGGCCTCGAGCGCCTGATCTCGGGTCATGCGGAGCTTATGCTGGAGGTGGTTGTCGGAGACGCCGAGCCCGGTGTGGATCCGGCGTCGCTCGGCCGGTTCGAGGGCCTCGGCGGCGACGTCGATGTCTTTGGCGCGGGCTCGGGTGAGACCGCAGATCGTGACCCCTTTGAGCTCCCGGGCGAGGGTGTTCACGCTCTCGAAGTCGCCGGGCGAACTGATCGGGAAGCCGGCCTCGATGATGTCGACCCCGATGTCGACGAGAGCGTGACCGACCTCGAGCTTCTCGCTCATCGCCAAGCGAACGCCGGGGCTTTGTTCGCCGTCGCGAAGGGTCGTATCGAAAATGAGAACCTGGTTGCTCAAGGAAGACACCTCTCCCCGAATTATACGGCGGTCCCCGCCCGACTGGAGTCGCCCCGTTCGGCGGTGTACACTGCCGGACACCGATGTCCTCCTCCTCGAACGGGCCCGTGCCGCAGCAAGAGGCCCGACGCGACTTCACCCACGGTCAGTTGGCCGGGCTGAGCACGTACTGGGCGGCGAGCAACTTCATCTGGGGTGCGCTCCTGACCCTGATCATCGCGAGGCAGGTGCGCCTGATCGTGGGCGTCGAGGGCAGCGCCGAGGTTCTCGGGCTCGTGATGATGCTCCTCGCGATCCCGGCGATTTTGGTACCGCTGATCGTGGGTCCGATGTCGGACCGCTGCCTGTCCCGTCTGGGTCGGCGGCGTCCGTATATTCTTTTCGGCTCGTGCATCGCGGCCGTGGGTCTCATGGCGATGTGGTGGGCGGGCGAGATGCGCAGTATCGGTTGGTTCGCGGCGACGCTGATGGTGGTGAACACCGGCAACAACATCGCGACGGCGGCATACAGCGGCGTGATCCCCGACTTGGTCGGACACGGCCAACGCGGGCTGGCGAGCGGCTACATGGCAGTGTTCTCCCAGGCGGGGACGCTCTTCGGGGTCCTGATCTCGGGCTATCTGGTCGACAACGGCTACTACCTGCTGTGCTACGCGATCCTCGCCTCCGTCCAGATGCTCGGACTATCCGTGACGATGCGGGCCGTTCATGAGACGCCCCTGACCGAGCGTCCGCCGGGCAAGACGTTCTTGGCCCACCTCAAGAGTCTGTGGATCGATCCGCGCCAGTATCCCGACTTCGGGTGGGTGTGGCTTACGCGGGCTCTGGTCATGCTCGGTTTCTACAGCTTTTTGCCGTTTATCCTGTTCTATTTGACCGATGTCGTCCAAGTCAAGGACCCTGCGTCGACGACCGGGATCGTCTCCGGGATCGTGCTCTTGGCGGCGGCGGTCAGCGGCTACTTCGGCGGACGGATTTCAGACGTCGTCGGGCGCAAGAAGATCGTGATGATCGCGAACGCGCTGATGGCGGTGATCTGCCTCGGATTTGCGGTGGTTTCGACCCTGACCGGCGTGATCGTCGCGGCGGTGCTGTTCGGGCTCGCCTACGGAGCCTACATCAGCGTGGACTGGGCGCTCGGGGCGGACGTTCTTCCGAATCCGGACGATGCGGCCAAAGACATGGCGGTTTGGCACGTCGCCATGACGCTTCCTCAAGCGATCGCGGGATACCCTGCCGGCGCTCTCATCGCCGCGTTCGGGATCAAATCGATGCAGGTTGGAGCGGTAAAAGTCGTCCATTACACCCAAGCTGGGTATGCGGCGCTGTTCGTGCTCTGCTCGGTCTACCTCGGTCTCGGCGCCTATCTGATTCGGTACGTGAAAGGCGTCAACTGAGGGTCCTGTGGGTCTCGGCCCCGTTCGCCTACGGGGTCTCGATTTTCCGAGACGTGCGCCGATCGAGGCAACAATTCGACGCCGGCGGAGGTTAACTGGTAGTGAGGACCCTATGGAACTTGCTTACGACGACCGCCAACGACTGGACCGGCTGGAAGCGCGGACCGCGGCGCTTGAGGCTCGCCTCGCGCGGGTTGAGCGCTTCACGAGGGTGACCCTGCCGGAGCCTCCGCCCGTGATCAGGGATCGACCCGCACCCTGGCTTCCTCCCGGGCTTCCGGCTCAGCCCGAACCCCAGCCTTCACCGCGACCCTCCCCAGCCCCAGCGAAGCGGGAACGGCCGGACCTCGAGTTGGCGCTCGGGTCACGAGGGTTGCTCTGGGTCGGAGGCTTGGTGACGGTCCTCGGCCTGGCGTACCTGGTCGGACTCGCGATCAACCGGGGTCTGATTTCCCCCACGACCCAGTTCGTCGGTGAGATGCTGCTCTGTCTCGTTTTCATCGGGATCGGACTGTGGAAGCGTCCCCAACGGGTCGAGTTCGGAGATCTGCTTGTCGGGCTCGGTTCGTGTGGCATGTACTTGAGCTTCGCCGCCGGTCATCTCGACAAGCACCTGTACGCGAGCGAAGCCGTCGTCGGGCTCTTCGTAGGCCTGAGCGCGGTCAATGTCCTTTACGGGGCATGGCGGGGGGCGCAGGCGTTCGTCGGGATCGGGCTGTTGGGCGGCCTGATCGCGTCCGCGATGCCGCTCCAAAGACCCGACGGATTGCCCTTGAGCGTCTCGCTCTCACTCCTTGCGTTGATCCCGGTCCTCATTGTGGGCGCGATCCGTCGCTGGCCGATGGTGACGGTGGCGGCGTGGGGGCTCTTCATTCCGTTCTCGGGTGCGATCACGTACGGACCCGGTGACTGGCCTTGGCGTGTGGGCGGGATCGTGGTCGGGACGCTTGCGGTGCTCGCGGCGTTCACCTACGGGCGCAAGTCCGAAGACCATGTCCTTCTGGACACCCTCGGCTGGTTTGCGATCCCGGGTACGGCCCTGGTCGTCGGCGGCTATGCCCCTGGGCTGTGGATGTCCGCGATCGTCGGTGGGTTCGCCTTGGCCGCGCTGGGCATTGGCGTTTGGGCGAAGCGGACCAAGTTGGGGGAGGGCCTGATCCAGGTGTCGGTCGCGACGGCGTTCGTGTTCGTGCCGTTCGGTTGGTCGCACTTCGAGACGAGCGCGATCTTCGTCGCGCTCTCGCTGGCGGCAACATGGATCGGTCTCCGGTGGCGTCCGCTCGAAAGTGCCGTCCTTTCGTGCGCGGGCCTTGGACTCGCTCTGTACGCCTATCTGTTCGCGGCTTCGGCGGGCCTGCCCGAGAGGCATGAGGTCGCCATCGTCATCGCGTTGATGGCTGCGTTGGGCGGCACGACCTGGATCGGGTCTCGGGCGAAAGTCGGCCTTCCGGCACTCGTCGTCGGTGCCCTGATCGGTGCTCCGCTCGCGATGCGGCTCACCGTCCTGTTCCTCGAAACACCGGGCAGCTTCACGGCGTTGTCGGCATCGGCGTTCGGGGGCGCGGTCTACTCTTCGGTACTCGTGATCTGCGCCACCGGAAGGCGCTCACAGGGCGTTTGGGGGGCGGGATGGGCGGTCTTTGTGTTCGCCCTCTTCGCTTGGCTGTTCGACGTAACGAGTGCCACGGCGATGCCCAACGAGTTCGCGGTGCCGATGAACCTGCTCCTCATGATCTCGGCATCGCTCCTCGCGATCGGGGCACGCAACGTGGGCTTGGCCGAGGGGGAGGGCATGCTCCAAGGCTTTGCCGCCTTTCTGTTCGGTGCACTCTGGGTTCGCCTCGCGGTGCTCGTGCTCCCGGTCGAGAGCGCGTGCGCGGTCGCCTGGGGCGCGCTGACCTTTGCCCTCGGTCTTTCCGTCGTGGCGGCGCGATTCCGGAAGCACTCGCTGATCTTCAGTGGCTACGCTGCGTTCGGAGTGGCGTGCTTCTCGTACGCCGCGATCGATTCGCCGATCCCGTGGGGGCATCGCGTCGGTCTCGTGGCGTTCGGTCTCGTCGTATTGGTGGCCGTCACTCTCGCCGGGATTCAGGAAAGGAGCGAGCGGCCGGCGATCCTGAACGTAGCCGCATTCGCGGGATGGTGGGTGGTGACCCACCTGGTTTGGGTGCTGCTCACCAACTCGAACCTCGAAGTGACGGGCCAGGGCTCGTCGACGATCGGGATGACGGTCTACGCGCTGCTGCTGATCGGCTTGGGATTCGCGTTCCGCGAGCGGATCTTGCGGTACTGGAGCCTCGGGATCTTCGCGGCGGCCGCGACGAAGGTCGTGCTGGTCGATCTGGCCGGCCTCGACGCCGCGCTTCGCGTCCTCGTCCTCATGGGCTTGGGCGTGGCGATGATCGTGGGCGCGTACGCCTACATCCGGTTCGAGCGGCGGTTGACAGCGAGTACGGAGAGCTAGCGCATCGCCCAGTCTCCCACTTCGTCCGAGCCGCGTCGGTCGCGGGGCCGCACAACATGGCGGTGACGGCAATCGTACCGGGGGAGCGCGTCGGCTCGGACGCGCTCCTGTACACTGCTTCTCTTGGTCTACAGGTTCCGCACTTCGCAGCTGACCTGGGGACTCGTACCCCTGTACGACCAGCTCCCCGAAGGAATCCGCGACCCGCGCGTCCGGGTCGGGCCGGATGTTGACGAGGGCTGGACGCCGCCTCCGCTCATGCTCCGCAAGGCGAAGGGCAAGGCGCATCCGCCCGACATCTGGGACTACGACCAGGGTTGCGCGCTGGCGGTGACCGGCGCGGTGGCGGCGGTCCTCGATGGCGCGTCATGGTGTCGGCTGTTCCCGCTTCGCGAGGAGGTGCAGGTCGGATCGAACCCCGGCGTCAGGGAGGTGATCGACCGGGTGCTGGTGGTCGTGACCTCGGTGGTGGATGTCATGGACCCTGAGCGCACCACCTACAAACCCTACGGCGACCACGTACTGGACTTCGACCGTCCCGGGGCGATCGTGCCCGACGCCGCCCGAGTGCCTGCTTCGGGGCTGTTCCACCAGCCCACGGGCGCGTCCACCCATCTGTTCGCGACCGAGGGGTTCCGGGCGTTGGTCGAGTCGAAGGGGTGGACCGGCTTGGAGTTCGTTCCGCTGGAACTCACCGTCTGAAGTCCGGGGTTGAGCGGCCGCCGAAATGGGCCGCGCGCTCCATGGCGGCGACGATGGACGTGCACACCTATCGGTCTCAAGACGGCGCGCACGCCGCCGCCGCGCGGCCGTCGGTCCCCTTAAGAGCCGATCCCGGGAAAGGTAACATCCTTGCGTGTCTCGTCAAGTCCGACGCCGCCTGCGGCATGCGGGAGCGCGCACGACACGGAAACGATTCGATTGGACCCGTTCCCGCCTCGAACAAATCCGGAGCCGACGGCTCCCGAGGCGCAGTCAGTCCTACCTGAAAGCCAACCACGAAGGAGGCTAAACATGTCTACTGAAATCAAATGCCCGCATCTGTCCAGCGCCCCGGTGGCGGGTGAAGGGGCCTCGAACCGCGATTGGTGGCCGAACCAGCTTCGACTCGACCTCTTGAGCCAGCATTCCGAGAAGACCAACCCACTCGGCACCGACTTCGACTATCGGGAGGAGTTCAAGAAGCTTGACTTCGCTGCCCTGAAGAACGACCTGCGGATGCTCATGACCGACTCGCAGACATGGTGGCCCGCGGACTTCGGCCATTACGGGCCGCTGATGATCAGGATGGCGTGGCATAGCGCCGGCACCTACCGCATCTCCGATGGGCGAGGGGGCGGAGGGCGCGGCCAGCAGCGATTCGCTCCCCTTAACAGCTGGCCCGACAATGTAAATCTCGACAAGGCCCGTCGCCTGCTTTGGCCGATCAAGCAGAAGTACGGACAGCGGATCTCCTGGGCCGATCTCATGATCCTGGCCGGGAACGTCGCCCTCGAATCGATGGGCTTCCGAACCTTTGGCTTCGGAGCCGGACGTGAGGACACATGGGAGCCGGATCAGGACGTCTACTGGGGCTCGGAAACCGCTTGGCTCGGCGACGAGCGCTATTCGGGGGATCGCGAACTGGCCAATCCGCTGGGCGCAGTCCAGATGGGCCTGATCTACGTGAACCCCGAAGGTCCCAACGGCAATCCGGATCCGATCCAAGCCGCACGCGACATCCGCGAGACCTTCGCCCGAATGGCGATGAACGACGAGGAGACCGTCGCCCTCATCGCCGGTGGCCACACCTTCGGCAAGACCCACGGCGCCGGTACCGTCGACCACGTCGGCCCCGAGCCCGAGGCAGCATCCCTCGAACTCCAAGGCCTGGGATGGGTCAACTCCCTCGGCACCGGATCCGGCGCCAACGCCATCACGAGCGGGATCGAGGTCACCTGGACCACTACTCCGACGCGATGGAGCAACGACTTCTTCGAGATCCTGTTCAAGTACGAATGGGAGCTGGAGAAGAGCCCGGCCGGCGCCCACCAGTGGGTGGCGAAGAACGCCGAGCCGATCATCCCGGATGCCTTCGATCCGACGAAGAGGCGGCTCCCGACGATGCTCACCACCGATCTGTCACTCCGATTCGACCCGATCTACGAGAAGATCTCGAGGCGGTTCCTGCAGGATCCACAGGCCTTCGCCGACGCCTTTGCCCGGGCCTGGTTCAAGCTCACCCATCGCGACCTCGGCCCTCGCTCACGCTACATCGGACCGGAGGTCCCGAAGGAAGAGCTGATTTGGCAGGATCCCGTTCCGCCGGTGAGCCATCCTCTGATCGACGCGGCACAGGCCGCGGCGATCAAATCCAAGGTGCTGACCTCCGGCCTATCGGTGTCAGAACTTGTCGGCACAGCGTGGGCCGCCTGCTCCACGTTCCGAGGATCCGACAAGCGGGGCGGGGTCAACGGCGCCCGCATCCGGCTGGCCCCCCAGAAGGATTGGGAGGCGAACCAGCCGGCCCAGCTTGCTCGGGTGCTCGAAGTGCTGGAGTCGATTCGGGCCGAGTTCGCCGCCACCGGCGTGCATGTCTCGCTCGCCGATCTGATCGTCCTTGCCGGGAACGCCGGGGTCGAGGAAGCCGCCCGCCGTGCGGGCGTCGAGGTGGCCGTACCGTTCACGCCCGGACGCACCGACGCCACCGCGGAACAGACGGACGTCGATTCGTTCGCGGTGCTCGAACCTGTCGCCGACGGCTTCCGGAACTGGCAGAAGCCGACCATCGTCCCCGCCGAGGCGCTCCTGATCGACAAGGCCCAACTGCTGACCCTCACCGCGCCTGAGATGACCGTGCTCGTGGGGGGCCTCCGGACGATCGACATCAACGTGGCGGGATCCAGGCATGGCATCTTCACGAATCGACCGGGCACGCTGACCAACGACTTCTTCGTGAACCTGCTGGACATGGGGACCCAGTGGGAGCCGGCCTCCGATGCCCACGACGTCTTCGAAGGCCGCGACCGCAACACGGGCGCCCCGAAGTGGACGGCGACGCGCGTCGATCTGGTCTTCGGGTCGAACTCCGTGCTCCGATCGCTGTGCGAGGTCTATGCAAGCGCCGATGCCAAGGAGAGGTTCGTGCACGACTTCGTTGCCGCTTGGGCGAAGGTGACTGAACTCGATCGGTTCGACCTCCATGCCTGAGACGGGACCGGCGAGAGGATGAGGATGCGGTGGGTTCGGGTTCGGATCGCCGGGTGCGTGGCTCCGCTCGCCCTTGCGGCGGGATGGGCGGAGCCCGAGCCCCTGTTCCTCGACGGCTTCTTCCCGGCGTCGCCGTGTTCGTGGTGCGCCGCAGTCCGCAGCGGGGCTGACACCCGGGCCGGGTCGATCCCGCCCCGGGATGTGACCGGAAGCGCGGGATATCCTAGCCATCCTTCCGCTCGCTGGTTCAGCCGCCGAACCAGGGCATGGCGGAGTTGGGTGGCGAGATCACGAACTCACCGGTCTCCTCTTCGAGGACGTAGATCGGGTCCAGGCGGTCGGGATGCACGAACAGGAGAGACGGCGTGATCGCGCTCGGGCCGTCGTGGTACGTTTTCCAACTGAACCGGGCCAGCCACTGGAGCGCATCGACGGACCGGTCGGCGGGGTAGGTCAGGACGTAGAGGGCCTGTTGGGTCGGTGTCGCGACCAGCATGCCGTGGTCGGGGACGGGGACGAGTTCTCCGATCCAGGGGAGCCAGGCGCTGACGATGTCGTGGGGGCTGACGATGACCCGCAGGTGGATGCCGGGCTCGAACTCTTCGATCATGACTTCCGGCGGCCCGAGGGCGCGCACGTTGGCCATCCCGCGCTCGAACGCCTCATCGACCGTGACCTCGTACTGGTCCAAGAGGCTACGGATCGTGGCCGTCAGAAACTGAGGACTGTCGAGGACGACCGCTTCGCGGTACATCCCTGCGTATTCTCGCCAGACATCCTCGAGGACTTCACCTGCGTAGATGCGGGTTCGGAGCCGAGCGAGGAGGTCGTCGCGATCCGCGACCTCGAGGGCGGCGTCGGGATCGAAGGTCGATACCTTCACGAAGTACTCGGCGAGGAGCGCGTCGCGGTCGGCCGGCGGGGTCGTCGCCCAGCGCTGGGCGAGGCTGATGAGGCTCATGGACCAGTCCCCGGTGATGCGGGCGTTTCCAGCGTCCCAGTCAAAGCGGATACCGAGGCCCAGCGCCCGGCTTGCCCGCTCGACCGCGTCCCGGTACGCCTCGAAGTCGGAAAGACCGATCGTTTCGACCCAGGCCGGGAAGGACGCCATGATCAGTCGGGGTCCGCGCAGACGGCTTCGGCCGCTTCGAGCGTCCATCCACCTGCGAAGACGGAGAGTCGGCGAAGCAGGGTCTGCTCTTGGGGCGTGAGGAGGTCGTAGCTCCAGTCGATGAGGGCCCGGAGCGTCTGCTGACGTGGCAGGGCGGTGCGCGATCCGCCGGTGAGGAGCCGGAAGCGATCGTCGAGGCGCTCGTTGATCTGGTCGACGCTGAGTGCGCGGACGCGGGCGGCGGCGAGTTCGATCGCGAGCGGAATGCCATCGAGGCGAACGCAAAGCTGGGCAAGGGCGGCCGAGTTCTGGGTCGTGACTTCGAAGCCGGGCTGTGCGGCTTGGGCGCGCTCGATGAAGAGCCGCACCGATTCGTATTCGCTGAGGCGCTCGGGCGAGGGCACCTTTTTGGGATCGGGCATCGAGAGCGAAGGCACTCGGTACGTCGTCTCTCCCATGATGTTCAGCCCCTCTCGGCTCGACGTCAGGAACCGCACGTGCGGGCAGGTCCGGAGCAGGTGCTCGCAGACTTGGGCGACCGCGTGCAACAGGTGCTCGCAATTGTCGATGACGAGGAGAACTTCCTTGCCTTTGAGGTGCTCGGTGAGCGTCTGCGAAATCGCGCGTCCGGCTTCCTCGCGAACCCCAAGGGCCGACGCGATCGCTTGGTGGACGAGGCCGGGGTCCGAGAGCGGCGCCAGTTCGACGAACCACACCCCGTCTTCATACCGATCGAGGAGGTCGGCGGCAACCTGAAGCGACAATCGGGTCTTCCCGGCTCCGCCGCTTCCGGTAAGGGTGAGGAGCCGTGTCGTGTTGAGGAGCTGCTTGACCTCGGCGATCTCCTTCTCGCGTCCGATGAAGCTCGTCACCTGTTGGGGGAGGTTGTTGGGGAGGACGTCGAGCGACTTGAGGGGCGGAAAGTCGACGCGTAGGCCGTCGGCGAAGACCTGGAAGACCTGTTCAGGGCGCGTGAGGTCGCGGAGTCGGTGCATCCCCATGTCGTCGAGGGAAACGCCTTCGGGCAGATTGTCCCGGGCGAGCTCTTCGGTCGCGAGGGAGATGATGATCTGGCCCCCGTGGGCGATGGCGCGGAGGCGCGCGCATCGGTTCACGCTCGGGCCGTAGTAGTCCTCGTCGCGAAGCTGGGCATCGCCGGTGTGGAGGGCCATCCGAACGCGGATCGCGATGTCTTCGGGCCACGGCTCGTTGGCGATCGCGCGCTGAATCTCGACCGCGGCGGCGATCGCGTCGGTCGCGACGGGGAAGATCGCGAAGATGCTGTCCCCCTCGAGCTTGCTCTTCAGAATCCGGCCATGGTGCCGGCTGACGAACTCCTGGGCCAACTCGTCATGGCGCATCACGGCTTGGCGCATCGCGTCCGGATGCTCTTCCCACAACTTCGTACTGCCTTCGACGTCGGTGAACAGGAAGGTGATGGTGCCGCCATTGCTCATGCGCTTCCTATTCTAGCCGGGGTGGTGGGATCGGGCACAATGAAACTCATGGAAATGGCGAAGCTGCGGGCATGGTGGGCGCACCGCCAGGGCCTCGATGGGAGCCTGGCCGGGCTCGATTCGGGTGCCGTGCTGGCTCGCACGGGCTGGGCGCGATCGGTCGGCGGCTCCAATCCATACCTCACGCTGTTCGCCCGTGGAGGGCTCACGCGCGAAACCGTCGACCGGGACGTCGCGGAGGTTCGCATCTGCGAATTGCCGAGCGCCCGCGGCTGCACCTATGTCCTGCCCGCCGAGGATTTCGGCCTCGGTCTCGCTGCGGCGAAGCCCTATGTGGTCAACGGGGACATGGCGACCGGCGCGAAACTGGGCGTGACGCCCGACGAGATCGAGCGGCTCTGTGATGGGATTGCGGCGGTGCTCGGCGGTGTACCGCTTGACCCCAAGGAGATCAAGACCGCGGTCGGAAGCCTGGTGCGCGACCTCGGCCCCGAGGGGGTGAAGCGTGGGTTGGCCACGACGTTTCCGCTTGCGATGCGCCTGCTCCAGTGGTCCGGGCGGGCGCGTCGCGTCGCCGTGAACGGACGGCTCGACACCCAGCGTTACGGCTACGTCCGGTGGTCGCCGGCACCTTCGTACGACGGACGGTCGCCGATGACCGATCTCGCGCGCCGGTACTTTCAGTGGATCGGACCGGCTTCGGTCGCCCACTTTCGTTGGTTCTCGGGTCTCGGCGTCGCCGCGGCCAAGGACGCCCTGGCACCCTTGAACCTGGTCGATGTCGGGTGTGGGTTGTTGCTGCTCGAAGAGGATCGCGAAGCGTTCGATCGTTATGTCCGTCCGTCCGAGCCTTCCTTCGCGCTGGTCTCAAGCCTGGACGGCATCCTGTTGCTTCGTCGCGATCTCTCTGCGCTCGTCGAAGTCGAGGACGAGGGACAGCCCATGATCGGTGAAAAGGGGCTCCAGACGATCGGAGGCATCCAGGAGCTTGCGAACAACCCGATCCTCCACCGCGGGCGGGTCGTCGGGATTTGGGAGTTCGACCCGAGCTCAGGCACGATCGTATGGCACTCCTGGGTGGATGGAGGCGGTGCTCTGAGCGTGGCGATCGAACACATGGAGACGTTCATCCGGAACGAGCTCGGCGATGCTCGGTCCTTCAGCCTGGACAGCCCATCGTCCCGCCGGCCCGTGATCGAGGCGATCCGCACACTGCGATGATCGATCCCGAACGTATCGCCCGCTTGGGCTGGATGATCCTCGTCGGGATCGCGGTCGCGCTGTTCGGCACGGTCTTCTTCGCGATGGCGCTGGTGACGGGCGGGTTCGGCGGCCCGCTGGGGGTCGCGATCTTCATCCTCGTTGTCGTCTTCGGTCTCGTGATGATCGGAGCCGGCATCATCAGTGGTCTCCGTCAAGTCCGGGCCGATGAGAGCAGTACGGTCCCGTTCGTCTACCCCGAGTCTCGCGTGATCGCTCGGTTCGGGATCAACCGCCTCGGCGAGATGATCTTCACGATCGAGGATTCGGATATCGAGGCGTTGGACTACTATGTCCAGCTCGAATTCCCCGATGGACGCAAAGGCGAGTTTCGTGCGGCCTGGCCAGTGTTTTGCGACGCGCTGGAAGGCAGGCGCGGGGAATCGGTGATTCAAGGGGACATGCTGCTTCGATTCACCCGCCATGCCCTCGCCCCATCCCCAAGCGAGAATCCCTTCCGGTGAGTTCGGGCCAAGAGCAGGGGATTCTGGGTCGCTTGGTCGGCGGGATGATCCGCAGGTCGGTCCGACGGCGGTTCCGGGCGGTCTACTGGTCGGGGCCGGTCTGCGAACTGGGGGACGTCCGGGTGCCGTTCGACGGCTCGGAGCCGGTGATATTCGCGGCCAACCACCACGGCTGGCATGACGGCTATCTGATGTTCCATCTCGTGACGCGACTCGGGACACCGGCCCTCGATTGGATCGCCGAGTTCGACGCGTTTCCCCTCTTCGCCAAGGTCGGCGGGATGCCGTTCCCGGTCGACGACCCGCTCCGGCGAGCCATGACCGTGCGCCGGACCATCGAACGGATGCAGGGAGAGGGAAGATCCCTCGTCCTGTTCGCGGAAGGCACTCTCCATCGACCGCCGGAGCTGCTGGCGTTTGGCGACGCCCTCGGTTTTGTGGCTCGCAAAGTGCCGGGAGTCCGGGTGGTGCCCGTCGCGATTCTCTACGATATGTCGATGCACGAACGGCCCGAGGCGTTTCTTCGGATGAGCCTCCCGGTCGCACCGGGGCCAGACGTTGCCGAGGAGTCGCGCAGTTCGCTCGTACATTCGCTAGAGGAGTTGCGCGCCGATGTTCTGGCTCGCCCGGAGTCGTTCGAAGTGCTGGTGCAGGGCACGCGGGACGTCAACGAACGCTGGGACATGCGCCGCGCCCGACCATGAAATTCGCGACCCCGGCCGACTACGAGGCATGCCGCCGACTCCATCGGCAACATGGCACGACGTATTACTTCGCGTCGCGTCGCTTCCCCTTGCCGATACGGCGCCGCGTCGACGCGCTCTACGGCTTCGTTCGAGTGCCGGACGAGTGGGTCGACAACCCGGTCCAGGACGAGGCGGAAACCCTCAAACGCCTGATGGAATTTCGGGGGCAGCTGGTGGCCGCGGTGGCGGGTACTCCACCTCGAGAGCCGGTTCTTCGCGCGTTCGCGGACACGATGGCCGAAACCGGAATGGGTCTTGAAGAGCCCCTCCTGTTCCTCGACGCGATGGAGTCCGATCTCACGGTCCGACGGTACGCGACCTATGCCGACCTTCAGGGTTACATGCGGGGCTCGGCGAGCGCGGTCGGGGCGATGATGTGTACCGTGCTCGGGGTCGAGATGAACGCGGACCGGACCCACGGCGCCCACCGTCTCGGTGAAGCGATGCAGCTGACGAACTTTCTGCGTGACGTCGGCGAAGATCTCGATCGGGGACGGGTGTACCTGCCCCAAGAGGACCTGGATCGCTTCAAGGTCGAGTTGTCTTCGCGGCAGGTGACTCCGGAGTTCCGATCGCTCGCGGAGTTCGAAATCGGGCGGGCGCGCCGACTCTATGCGGACGCCGATGCGGAAATCGCTCGGCTTCCCGACCCCTATCGCCGTCCGGTCGCGTTGGCCCGGGTCCTCTATGCCCGGATTCTCGATCGCATCGAGTCCAACGGCTACGACGTGTTCCGACGACGCGCTCGAACCACCACCCTCGAGAAGCTGATCGTTGCCGGCGGGCTTCTCGTCCACCGACCTTAGCCCCGGACGAAAGCAGTACCACGCCTCAGAACTTGCCGAACCGGTGGCGAAGGAGCGTCCAGAACGCCTCCGGAGCGTCGGTCCATCGGATCTTTTTGCCTGCTTCTTTGTTGCGAGGGACGTAGCGAATAGGGACTTCGACGATCCGTTCTCCCAGTCGAATCGCCTTGGCCGTCACCTCCGGGCAAAACTCGAATCGGTGACACACCAGGTGCATCCGTTCCAGGAGATCGCGACGGAATGCCTTGTAGCACGTGGCCTCGTCGGTGATCCGTCGGAAGTAGAGCACGGCCACCGCCCAGACGAGCAACTTATTGACCATCTTGTTCGGAAGCGCCATCCCTCGGGGCATCCCGTTCCGAAATCGGGTTCCGTAGACGACGTTGGCCTCGCCGCGAAGGATCGGGGCAACAATGGCCGGCAGCTCCTCCGGGAAGTATTCGAGGTCGGCATCTTGGATGACCACGACCTGGCCCCTCGCCTGCGCCAACCCGTGGCGGATCGCCGCCCCCTTGCCCCCGGGCTTGTCGTTGCGGAGGACTGTGATCCGGTCTCGATAGGCGGCGAGCACTTCCGGCGTCGCGTCGGTGGACCCGTCGTCGATGACGATCACCTGCAACGTCAGCGGCAACTCGAGGAGTCGATCGAGCAACGGACCGAGGGTCGCCTCCTCGTTCAGGGCAGGCACGAGCACCGTAACCTCGGGTTCCGTCTCGGCCATGAAGGGAGGATACACCCTCGATCGGGAAGGAGAATGGCATGCGTTGGGTGAATACCAGACTATGACAATGTCGACCCGTTCCGGCGTCCTCGTCGTTGCTCTGGCGGTGGCTGCCGGCGCCTTCGCCCAGTACCCGAAGGCCACTCTCGACCGCATCCTCGACGAGGGGAAGAACCACAGTCAGGTGAACCAGATTCTCGCGTTTCTGACCGGCGAAATCGGGCCCCGCGTGACCTCCTCGCCGAATCTGGCGAAGGCCCAGACTCGGATCATGGACAAGCTGATCGGCTGGGGCCTGAAAAACGTCCATCTCGAGCAATGGGGCGAGTTCCCGCTCGGTTGGCATCGGGGCGACACCCAGATCGGGCGGATGGTGGAGCCGTTCGATGAACCGTTCGCCTTCTCGACTCCGTGCTGGGCCCCAGGCACCCAGGGACCTGTGCGCGGTGTGGCGCTTCGCCAGCCCGAGTCTGCCGCCGAGGTGAATGCCGATCCGCAGAAGTACCGGGGCGTTTGGATCATCATGCCGCGCCCGGTCGGGATGGGCGGACCGTCGATCGCGGCCCCGACCGAACTCGACACCGCGCTCGATCGCGCCGGGATCGCCGGGCGCGTCTACAGTTCTGGTGCCGAGATCATCTGGGCTGCTGGAAGGGGTCGCGACATCACGTGGGACACGCGCCCCCAGCGCGTGCTCGTCACGATTCGCAAATCGGATTACGACCGCATTCTGCGTAGCCTTGATCGCAACCGCAAGGTCGAGCTCGAATTCGGGCTCGAGAACCACGTGTGGAAGGGCCCGGTCCGGCAGTACAACGTCGTAGCCGACCTCCCAGGTTGGCAGTATCCGGAGGAGCAGATCATCATCAGTGCTCACCTGGACAGTTGGGATGCACCGGGATCACAGGGTGCGAGCGATAACGGAACCGGTAGCTCGGTGATGCTCGAGGCGATCCGCATCCTGGCCAAGAGCAATGTGCGACCGCGCCGCACGATCCGCCTCGTCCTTTGGTCGGGCGAAGAGCAGGGACTCCTCGGTTCCGTGGCATACGTCAACAAGCGCCGCGACAGCCTCGATCAAATCGTGGCGATGTTCAACGACGACGGCGGCTCGAACTACCAGGGTGGCCTCAACCTCATCCCGGCGTGGATGCCGTTCTTCAAGCCGTTGGAGCCGATCATGAATGCCGCGTTTCCGGACACACCGCTGAAGTTCAATGAGGTGAGTCAGGTTGCGCGGGGCGGCGGAAGTGACCATGTCCCGTTCCTCAACGCCAAGGTCCCTGGGTTCCATTGGACCGAAACCGGCAAACAGGTCTACCGCTATGTGTGGCACACGCAGCATGACCGTATCGAAAACACCTTCCCCGATTATCTGAGACAGTCTGCAACCAACACGGCGCTGGCAGCCTACATGCTGGCCACCCACCCGGAACGTCTTCCTCGGCCGAAGGATGACCAGTGGGGCGCCGGCGGCCGACGCCCCGGCGGCGGACTCGGGGACGACACGTTCCCCGGAGATCATGATCACGACCACGATCACGACCATGATCATGATCACTGAGAAGGGGTCCTGAACTGGGACCCCGCAACGGCCACAGTCTCCGCCATGTAGAATCTGCCATCGCATGAAGCGCGTTTGGTTGATTCTGCTGGTCGTTCTGGTCGTGCTGTGCGGAGGAGGGATGTTTGCCCTCACCCGAGTGCTCGGGTCGATGCGGAAGCCCCCGGCTGCCAAGGATGTGGTGGTCGAGCGGGGCAACCTGATCGTCTCCGTCGTGGAGAGTGGCACCGTCGATGCGGTCAAGGTCGTCGAGATCAAGAGCCGCGTGGCCGGGCGTGTGAAGAAGCTCTGGGTCGAGGAAGGGGACGAAGTCTCCGCCGGTCAGTTGATCGCGACGATCGATCCCCAGGAAACGGAGCTCCGAGTCGAGCAGGACGAGGCCCAGTTGCGGGGTGCGCAGGCAGGAGTCGCGCGCGCCACGATCGAGATCGAGCAGCGGCGGGTTCTCGCAAAGACGGCACTGGAAAAGGCGCGAGCGCGCCTGGCTCAGCTTGAGAAGGAACTCCAGATTCAGCCGACGTTGACGAAGTCGTCGATCGAGTCGGCCCAGACCGCGTACAACTCGGCCGTTCAGACTCGAGATCTCCTCGTCAACACATCCCAATTGAACGAGCGAACTCAAACCCAAAACGCTGTCGATGAGGCCAATACGAACTACGAACAGGCCAAGCGCGAGTTCGATCGCCAGAAGGGGCTCCGAGCGTCCGGCTATGTCGCCGATCGCGACGTTGAGCTCGCGCGCCAACAACTGGACCTCGCGCAGACCCGGCTCCAAGGGGCTCGCGATCGCCTCGGTCGTCTCGATGGTCAACAGGACTTGGAGCGCCGTCAAGCCGAGGAGCGGGTCCGTCAAGCCAAGGCCGACCTCGACCGGGCGATGGCCAATCGCATTCAGGACGACGTCAAGCGCAAAGAGTATGAAACAGCGGTCGCGACGGTTCGGGAAGCCGAGATCGGGCTCCGCGACGTCGAGGTCCTGCAGAAGGGCCGTGCCCAAGGCCAAGCCACGGTAGACCAACTGCGCAGCGTCGTCAACGATTCGCGCCGGCAGCTCGGCGAGACCGAGATCCGGGCCCCCATCGCGGGCGTGATCGCGAAGCGGCTGATCCAGGAAGGTGAGCTTGTCTCGAGCCTCAGTAGCTTCAGCAGCGGTACGCCGATCGTTCGTCTCGAGGATCGTCGTCGGATGATCGTGAAGCTCGACATCAATGAAATCGACGCGGCCAAACTCAAGTTGGGGATGAAGGCCAAGGTCGACGTGGACGCCCTGCCCGACGACACCATGGAGGGCCAGGTCACCAAAATCGCTCCGGCGAGCAAGATTGCCGCCGCGGCCACCGGCGCCCAACCGGTGGTGAAGTTTGAAGTGGAGGTCACCCTCGACAAGTCGCAGGCCGGGCTCAAGTCGGGGATGTCGGCGAAGTGCACCATGGACACGCTCCGGATCGAAAACGTCCTGCGGGTACCGGTCGAGTACCTCGGGCAAGACACAGAGGGAGCGTTCCTCATGATCAAGCCCGACCCCAAGAAGAAGGATGCGAAGGCGACCCGTGAGGCGGTGGTGCCGGGCGTGCGCACGAGCACCTTCGTCGAGATCAAGTCGGGCGCGACCGAGGGTCAGAAACTCGAAAAGCCGGCTTTCACCGGTCCTAAGCGGCGGGGCGCGTTCGGGGGGCCTAACGATTGAACGTCGGCCAATCGTTCCTGATCGCGCTCGACATGTTGCGTCTGCACAAGATGCGGGCGTTCCTGACCATGCTCGGCGTGATCATCGGCGTAATGTCCGTCACGCTGATCGTCATGATTTCGGGCGCGTTCCAGGACTATCTTAAGACCGAGTTCGCGCGCATCGGCTCCGATACGATCTTCGTGGTGTTTCAACCTTCGCGCCTGGAGAAGGGTCAGATCCAAGGGCAGATCGAGGGCCTCAAGCTCTCGGACATTGATTACATTCGCGACCGGACTGGCGCAATCTCGTTGGCGGCGGGCTATCGAGAGACGGGTCGACACACCGTCAAGGCCGGGGACCAGGAAGCGAAGGACGTCGGCGTCCGCGCGGTCGACGAGAACTTCATCGAGCTCAACCGCATCCCCCTCCTCGAAGGGCGCTACATCAACAAGCGGGATAACGACACGAAGGCGAACGTTGCCGTCATCAGCGACGATACGCGCAAGGCGATCTTCGGGGACAAGCCGGCGATCGGCGAACTCGTCCAGATGCAGGACCTGACGCTCGAAGTCGTCGGCATCACGAAGCCGCTCGAAATGATGGGCGACCGCGACACGAAAGCGCTCTTCATGCCGCTCTCGACCGCGAACGCCAAGTGGCTCGGGGGCGACAAGATCGATCTCATCCTGTTTCGTGCAAAACCCGATGTGAAAATCGACGATGCCACGCAAGAGATCTGGGAAGCGCTCATGGCCAAGAGCAACAACCGGCCGCTCTACCAGGTCGAATCGAGCCAGAACGTTCTGGCCGTCTTCCAGGGCATCGTCGGATTTGCGGGCGCCTTGTTGGCGGGGATCGCGGCGCTCTCGCTTCTCGTCGGGGGTATCGGGATCATGAACATCATGCTCGTCTCCGTGACCGAGCGGACCCGCGAGATCGGACTCCGGAAGGCGGTTGGGGCGAAAAAGCCGGCGATCCTGAGCCAATTCCTCGTCGAAGCGGGAACGCTCAGCATGGTCGGAGGACTCATCGGGATGTTCATCGCCTGGTGCCTGGGCACGATCTTCACGCTCTTCACCGTCGTCCAGGGTTGGCCGAATGAGCAGGGTCTCGCGACACCGTTCCCGGTCGGGGCCGCGATCATGGCCGCACTCTTCTCGGCATTGATCGGCATGGTGTTCGGCTTCTATCCGGCGGTACGGGCGGCGGCGATGGATCCGATCGTGGCGCTCCGCCACGAGTGAGGCTCAGTCGCCAAACACGCGGTCGATCCAGGCGCCGATCCCCTTCGTCCAACCTCCGACCGGCAGCCCCACGGCCAGGTTGTTGGCGTCCAAGGCGGCCTTGGCCATGAACGCGTAGCCCTTTGCCTTCGACCATAGCGACGAGCCCCACTCGACCGCACTCTCCCACCAGCCCTGAGCACGCGCCAGGATCGTTCCGCTCCGGGAAGCCGTCTTCTTCTCGGGCTGGATCAACTTGATCGCGAGCTTGGTCGTCAGCACGCGTTCGGTCGTCTCCTTCGACTTGAGATCGGTCGCCTTGCTGATCGCTTTGGCATCGGCTTGGAAGACTCGGACCACGCCCAGCTTCCGATCGAACTCGACGACGCCGGTGCCGGTGAGGTCGGTCTTCACACGGGCCACGGCGTCCTTCTCGTTTGTGACGACCTGCTTGGCTTCATCTTCCAGAAGTTCATAGCTCTGCTGGATGCCGACGTCCACCTTCAGGGTGGCGTCGGTCATGTCGCCGACTTTGCAGGTGTAGGTGACGTCGCTTCCGGCGAAGCTCTTTTTGAAACTCCAGGTGGTGCCCGGCTCGACTCCGGTCTCGGGGAATTCGATCGGCAGATACGTGATGTCGGGGAAGCGCTTGGCGTCGAGGCCGGGGAGCTTGACCGGCAAGGTCAGGTCGGGAGCGTCCGTGGCCACGATCTTGCCCTCCGGGGTCAGCTTGATCGTGGTCCGGGGGAAGTAGTCCTTGACATTATCGAGGGTGAGGGGCAGTTCGGCACCGTTGAAGATGATCTTGAACTTCTTGATCTCGCTTGCGGCTCGAAGTTGCTTGGGTTCGGTCGGGCTCAGCCCTTCGACCGATACGCCCATCGCGACCTCGACCTTGCCCTCCTGGCCACCGAGGATCGGAATGAAGCCCTCGAACGTGACGTTGGCATCGTAAGCGAGCTTCGTCGCCGGTCCGAATCCGTAGGCGACGGGCGCGAGAACGGTGGAGAGGATGAGCGCGACCATGGATGCTATTGTGGACGCTTATGTCCGGTCCGCGACACCAACGACCCATCGCGCGGCGGCTCAAGGTAGAAGTTGGATCAGATCGAACTTCGTTCCGGAGACCACGACCGTGCCGAGAGGACGCAAGTCGGCGAGGCCCGCGTCGGGGAAGGCGCTCGGCTGCGGGGCGATCACGTATTCGGCACCGATCCCCCGGAGGAAGGCCATCCGCTGCTCGTCGGTCGCGCCGTTGTCGAAGAACAGGCGGGTGGCTTCGGCGCGGCGCTTGCCGTAATCCGGAGTCTCGCTCCAGTGACCGGCATAGGTGTAGACCCCGGTCAAGCCGCTCAGAATCGGGTTGAGGTCGGGGATGATCGGAGAGCGGAAGACGTCCGGATCGTCGGTGGGGCTGGCCACGCCCGGGATCGCCACGACGACCGTGCGTTTCGGGGTGTTGCTGAGCGCGCGGATGATCGCCACCGCATCGGAGTCGAGCATGACTGGGTGGACCGTCGTGTTGCTCACGTTCGTGCGCTGAAGCTGGATTTCGCGCGTGAACCAGCGGAGCGACGTGCCGGCGAGAATGAGGATCGCGAGAGCGGCGACGAGGTTGCGCGAGGAGCGCTCCAAGCTTCGGAGGATCACCCAAAGACCGGCGGCGGCGAGGATCGCCCAGGGAATCGCGAGTCCCATCAGGAGCTTGCGCTGGAACAGGCCGGGGATGTACGGCGCAACGACGCCGAGGACGGCCCACGAAATCACCAGGTTCTCCGCCGGTTTCGGTCTGGCGAGGAGGACGATCACGACCAGTCCGACGACGAGAGCGGCGCCCCAGGCGGGAGCGCCCATCCAAAAGGCGTCTTTCGAGGGCGGGGCGAGGGCGTACATGACCGCGAGCCCGACGACGAGAATCCCGACGCCGATGCGCTCGCGGAGCGTCCGCGCTTCCGCGAGAAATCCGACGATACCGAGCAGGATCAGAGGCAGGTATCCGATCGCGATCTGGCGGAAGCTCGGCGTGAACGTGAGGGTGGCGGCCCGGGCTTGGAAGACCGGATCGTTGCGAAGGACATAGACGAACCAAAGCGCCGCCGGCAACGCTCCCAGGCCGATGATGGCGACGCGGATCGCCCACTGAGACGGTGCGATCGTCGTCTCGCCCTCAGGCGTCTCCGCCTTGCTCGCGAGCGTTGCGGCGAGAAGGCCGACACAGACGATCGCCACGAGGAGCACATCGTAGCTGTGGATGTTCATCAGGACGCCGAACGCGACCGCCCCCCAAAGCACGGGCCGCCAACCCTCGCGGCAACGGAGGATGGCGAGGAGGGTCAGCGCGATCAGGCAAAGGCTGACCATGAACAGGGAGTTCGTCAGCATCGACGGGAAGACGAACCCCTCCGGCTGCCAGACATCGGTGGGAAGGCCGCGATGGGTGAGGGCGGCGACGAACCCCTCGATCGGATTGAGCGCAGGCTGGGACACCGCGACGCCGAACGTCTGCCAGAGCATGAAGCCGAAGCCGCCGCCGACGCACACGACGAACAACGCGAGTTTCGAGACGAACAGCTTCCACCGAAGCTCGAGGATGAGGCGGTTGGCGAGGACCACGAACAAGTAAGTGAAGCCGATCCGCGCGAGGGTCACCGTGATGGCGGGCCCGAGTATCTTCGAGATCCAGCCGAGAACCAGGAAGTAGAGGTGGAGGGTAAGCCCCGGCTGGGCATCGGTCGTGAACCGGTTGTCGAAGAAGATACGCCCTTCGACGGCCTGTCGCATCCACGCCGCATAGACCATATGGTCGTCGACGTTGATCTGGAAGCCGAGGTATCGACCCCCTGGAGGCGTGACGAGCCAGCCGATCAGGGCCGGTAATGCCGCGACAAAGGCGAGGGCGAGGCCCAGACGCCAAGCAAACCGGCGCATCTGAGCCTCGACGAGATCATGGCGCTCCCCTTCGACCACGGCTTACTTCGGAATGGGTCGCCCCATACTCTTGTAGATTCCCTCGATCATGTCGCGGTTCTCCATCGCCATCTTGTTCGCGGGATCGACCTTGAGCACTTCGCGGAAGAGTCGCAGTGCCTTCGGATACTTCTCCTTCGACGAGAGGGCTGCGGAGCGCATGGTCGCGTCGGCAAGGGCGTTCGCGGCGTCGAGGTAGGTCTTCTTGACCTTGGCGTCTTTCGCGCTCTTCGTGAACTTGGCCTTGGCCGCGGTGTAGGTCTTCTCAAGGCCGGCGAGCTTCGCCTTTTCGGTCGCGAGGGCCTTGGCGTCGGATTGCGCGAACGCGGTGACGCTGAGTACCAATGCGAGAATAAGAATCAACAGTCGCATGTTATTACTATAGCGCGGGAAGGCGCTATATCTCGCGGCGATACTCAAGAGCGCTCAGCAGCGTGGCGGAATCCGCGTAGTCGAGCTCCCCGCCCACCGGCATCCCGTGCGCGAGCCGCGTCACCTTGATCCCGATCGGCTTGATCAGCTTCGCAAGGTAGAGCGCGGTCGTATCCCCCTCGATCGTCGGGTTGGTCGCGAGGATGACCTCGGAGACGTTGTCGCGCAGACGATGGATGAGTTCGCGGACCTTGAGCTGCTCCGGCCCGATGCCCTCCATCGGGCTCAGGAGACCGTGGAGCACGTGGTAGAGCCCCTTGAACTGATTGAGCCGTTCGATCGCGGCGATGTCGCGCGGTTCGCCGACGACACAGAGGACGTGAGGATCACGCCGGGTGTCGGAACAGATCTCGCAGCGGACTTCTTGGCTGATGTTCTGGCAACTCTCGCAGAGCCGGAGCGACTCCTTGGCATGGAGGAGCGACGCGGCGAGGGCTCGGACCTCGTCGTCGGGCAGTCGGAGAATATGGTACGCGAGTCGCTGCGCACTCTTTGGGCCGACACCGGGGAGCTTCTCAAGCTGGGCGATGAGCTCGGCGAGCGGCTTGGCGAAGAGCATCGATCACATGCCGAAGCCGGGGACGTTCGGCATGATCTCTTTCACGCGGCCCTCGCGGATTTCAGTGGCCTTCTCGAAGCCCTCGCGAACGGCAGTGACCAGGAGGTCCTCGAGCGCCTCGACGTCTTCAGGGTCGACGATGGCGGGGTCGATCTTGAGGCTGACGAGCTTGGCCGTGCCCGTGAACACGGCTTTGACCGGGCCCTTGTCGATCTCGACGCGTTCGAGTTCGAGCTCCTGCTCGAGAGTCTGGGCCCGGGCCATGGCTGCCTGAGCCTGCTTCAGCATGTCGCCGAAGCCCTGTCCGCCAAAGTTCTTGGGAAGCTTCATCGTCGTGATCGGGGTCAGAGCCCGTCGAACACCTCTCGGGCGATCTCGGCGAGCTGGGAGCCTTCTGCGGGCAATTCTACCGTGACGGTCTCGGCTTGCGACGTGCCGTTCGACTTCGGTGCGATGCAGTAGTCGATTTCCCACGTTTCGCCAGCGATCTCCGCGACCTTTTCGCGAACAAGGGCCTGGCGCTTGGGGCTCTCGGTGATCCAGAGCAACTCGACTTCAAGATCGAACTCGACGCGCATCCGGCGACGTTCCGCGGCGATCACGCGGGTCTTGCGCAGCTTCATGGCGGCGGAGTTGGACTTCGCACCGAGCTCCGCGACGGCCTTGCTCCAGAGGCTTTGGGCGGCGTCGAGGGCCGGATCCCCCGTCGCTGTCGGCTTCGGCGCCGCCGGTGGCGGTGCCGGATTTGGAGCCGGAGCCGGGGTTGCCGCGGCCTTGCGTTCGGGCTCAGGGCGCGCGACGACCGTCTCGATTGGCGCGGGTCGGGTGTCGCCGCCGGCGATCCGCAAGAACTCGGCCTCAAGCCAAATGCGGGGTAGGGTCACGTCGCGCAGCTGCTTGTGAGCTTCGGCGAGAGCGCCCCGCAGTCGCAGGAGCGTATCGCGTCCCAGGCGAGTGGCGGTGGCATGGAGTCCGGCTTCGAGGGCCGAATCGGAGTTCGCCCCGAGATCGACGCCATACGCAGCCCGAGTCAGGTCGCTCAGCCGGTACATCAGGGAGTCGAGGATCGCGCTGGGGTCGCGCCCCAGCCGATAGACCTCATCGAAGAGGGCCATCAGCTTGGCCGGATCGTTCTCTTTCACGGCGAAGAGGATCTCGTCCACCGCCTCCTCGCCCACGAGTCCGAGCTGGTCGTACACCTGTTGAAGCGTGATCTTGCCCTCGCCGACGATCATCGCTTGCTCGAGAAGGGTCAGCGCATCCCGGTATCCGCCGTCGGCGAGCCGGGCGATTGCGCCGAGGGCGGCACCCTCAGCCTGGACTCCCTCGGATTGCGACACGAACTCGAGTCGCTGGATCAGGTTGGCGAGAGAAGCGCGGTGGAACTCGTAGCGTTGGCACCGCGCTCGGATCGTCGGCGGAACCTTGTTGTATTCGGTCGTGGCGAGGATGAAGACGATATGGGGGGGCGGCTCCTCGATGGTCTTGAGGAGGGCGTCGAACGCCTTGGAGGACAAGTCGTGGACTTCGTCGATGATGAAGATCTTGTAGCGGCAGAAGGCGGGACGGTACTCGGTGACGTTGACGATCTTCTCGCGGACCTCGTCGACGCCCGATTGGCTGGCGGCGTCCATCTCGATGACGTCGAGGCACGAGCCCTCGGTGATGGCTCGGCACGTCGGGCATTCGTTGCACGGCTCCGCGTTCGGTCCGCTCTCGCAGTTCAGAGTCTTGGCGAGGAGGCGAGCGGTCGACGTCTTGCCCGTTCCACGCGGTCCGGTGAAGAGGAACGCATGCGCGACTTTGCCCTGGACGATCCCGTTCTGAAGGGTCCTGACGACCTGTTCTTGGCCGACGAGATCGCCGAAGGTCTGGCTGCGATACTTCCGGTAAAGGGCGAGATACGACACGGAGTGGAGGAACCGAGTCTACCAACGCTCGGCCTAGTTCCGCGCGCCGATCTGAACCGAAATCGTACGGGAACGGATCGATCCTGTCCAGACCCCCTTCGCGGGTCCGTCTTCCGCGACTTGGTTCACGTACTCGACCCAGAGTCGATACCGCCCGGGTGCAAAACCGGCTTCGACGCACTCGGCCAAGTCGATCGGGGCAAGCTGGAGTTTGCCCTTTGGTGCGAGGGGGACGGCGGTCGGGACGCCTGCGGCCCTTGGCGGGATCGTCGGCTTGAATTCCACCGGTTTCTTGCCCTTCGCCTCGAGCCAGACCTTCACGCACCGCATGCCTTCGACGCTGTTTGGCGTCCATAGCCGGATCGGTTGGGTCCCGATGTTCCTGACCACGACCGTCAGAGGCGTCCCGCCCGACTGTGGATCGCGATCGGTCCTCATCGAGGCGATCGCCAGCGTAGCAGGTTCGAGTGTGAGGGCTGCAAGCAAAAGGAACATGGCGGAATGGGGACGGCGGAGCCGTCCCCGGGTCGGAGGTTACTGAGACTTCGAGCGGCGTCGCCGGGCGAAGGCGATCAAGGCGAGGCCGAGTACGGCCATCGTACCGGGCTCGGGAACCGCCGAGAACGTCAACTGGCAATTGGGATCGCCGACCCCGACGCTCCAGGCTCGGAACGTCGCGGGACCGGCGGCCAGAGCGGTGTTGAACTTGCCCATGGTCGCCGCGTTGTTTGCGAGCGCCGAGGGTGCGATCTGCGATACGACCCCCGCGCCGTCGACGCAGAAGCCCCACGAGAAGCCGCCCATGAACGAGGCGGTGTTCGTCGCCGGGTCGATGCAGACGACCGCGGTGCAGGCTGTGAAGCACAGCGGCCCCCAGGTCCCGAACCAACCGCGGGGCGAGTCGTTCATGAATCGCCCGGCGCCGTTCTGTCGGTTCGTGTCCGTGTTCCGGTCGGCGGCCGAGTTATACGTGACGTCGTACCAGGGCTGGTTGTCCCACGGCCCGCCCGGGCCGTTGGGCTGCGGGTCGATGAAATCGCCACTGGGGAAGCCTGGGACGTTGTTCTTCGTGGTTCCGTCCGGGTTCGTGATATGAACCCGCTGGAGCCATCGAACGCGCTCGGGCGGACACCACGGGGGCGTTCCCTGCGTGTACTCGGCTTGGACGTTGGCTCCGGCCGGGTTCTGAACGACCCCGTATTGCGTGACTCTGAGCGTCTGGGCAAAAGCACTCCCAATCAATCCCAAGCACAAAGCACCAACGACAAGACACTTCAAGTTCCGATGCATATCGGTCCTCCTTTCCTGGGCAAATCCCCAGGGAATGCAGGCATTGTAACGCAGCTTTTCAAGATTTCGACGCAATATTGATTCAATGGAGTCAAAAAGTCGTCGCCGACGACCGGATACCGTCTTGTGTCCGCATCGGGGAGGTCGGTGAACACCGGCACTTTGGAGATACCTCCCTGATTCCGGGATGGCTTGTGCCCGGCATCGGGGAGGTCG
>ERZ761602.2681-NODE-2681-length-27093-cov-11.316628_pt1 | contig 27093 bp, 20 predicted proteins | sample MGYA00512165_ERZ761602 | MGnify/ENA primary metagenome ERZ761602 (study PRJEB28899, sample SAMN02445085) | bioreactor sludge metagenome | biome: EBPR sludge; isolation source: Thorneside wastewater treatment plant | place: Australia: Brisbane, Thorneside...
GATCCCAGATTCAAATTTCCTGCTCCTGACTTGGTAAGCGTGAAGGTTGGAGCGTTGATTACTCCACCAACCGTTAATGTATTTGAGTTAACTGTTATCTGACGGTTGGCAGGCATCGAAATCGTGCCTGTACCGAGGTTTAATGAATTAGAGCCAACAAATACAAAGTCACTATTCCAATTTTGTAAATTATTATTTGTCAGAGTAATTGTACCTCCGCTGGTATTATCGATGTTACCGCCAGCTATTGTGAATGTGCCAGTACCAATAGAAGTTGGATTGTTTACGTTTATTCCCCCATTCGATAAAAGTGTTCCTCCCGAATACGTATTCGCACTACTGAGGGTAAGATCACCTGTTCCCTGCTTGCTAAGGCTAACTCCGGTGCTGGAGCCGTTCTGAATCAAACCGGAGAAATTGGTACTTAAATTGTCGCCACCAACTGTCAACGTCACCGCTGCAGCAGAACTGCTCGTAATCGTTCCTGAGCCTGAAATAGATCCAACCGTTTCGCTGTTTCCATTTAGATCCAGCGTACTATCAACAATAAATGAACTGCCATTGGGTATTGATCCGCCAGCCGCGGCAATCCTAAGTATTCCCTGGTTAGCTGTGGTTGATCCATTATAAGAGTTCGATGCATTCGAAAGGTTCATTGAACCAATTCCAGTCTTGACTATTCCACCTGTTCCTGAAATAACTCCGGAAACATTCAGATCAGGAATGGCTGCCGTATCGTCCACATTAAACGTACGAGTTGAACCACCAACATTAATATTTGCGCTAATTGTAGAGGCGGTAGCAGCGGCATTGGTTGTAACATTCCCTGCCAGTGTAATGGTACCGGTTCCTGTTATGGAGGTACCGGTCATATTTAATGCATTGACCGTAGTAATGTTCATGGCACCCATGGCCAGTGTACCTGCATTAACTCTTAACGTTCCGGCTATTGGCACGCTTGCCCCTAAACTTGTAGTTCCGCCATTAACTGTCAGGTTGTTGAACGATACAATATCAAGGGCAGGTAACGTGTTTGTGGCTGTCATTTCCACAGTTCCTGTGCCTGGTATCCATGTGTTAGTGATGGTTGCGGTGTTAACCGTAAAACTACCTACGCGAAGCGTACCCCCGGCAGTCATATTAATCTCATTGTTGTTTCCAGGGGTTGCCCCAGAATTTCCGAAAGTAAGATTAGAGGCTACGAGAGTGGAATTACTTATAAAATTTAATGTACCAGACCTAAATGTGTTACCATATCCCCCAACAGTTACTGAGTTTCCTACTGTTAAAGTAAAGGCCCCACCAAATGTTACTGTACCGGAATTGTTTAATGATGCACCTGGAATACCACCTATTTGGAGGTTTGAACAAGTACTGTTTCCATTAATTGTAACCTCAAAACCACCTCTAACAATAACATCATCATTGGAATCAGGAACTCCATCTCCATCTGTTCCGGAAACAATTACCCAGATAGCGCTATTTGTCCAGTTACCGCTACTTTGAGTTCTAAATGTTGCCTGGCCAAAAGAAGTAGAAGCGGAGGCACAAAGTATAACAAAACTTGCTATAGCAATAAGTCCAGTCTTTAATAAACCAAGAAAGGACTTCTTATGAATGAGGCCTTGAATGGGACAAAGTTCCTTGTAAAGTCTACTCATTAAGGCCATGGAATAGGTAAAAGCAACAATTTTTTCTAAATAATATAGACAGCCTAAAAGTAACCATTTTGGCTGAAATTAGGGATTATCGTAATAATTTCCCTTCATCATTTAATTTCATTAAAGCCATTTTCTGCTGGCCCCTGAGGCCACCAACTTTCACGGTGCCTATAATCATAATTTTACCGTTAGGAAGTTGGAGTACGGCACCAGCTTCATCTGTAGATTCTCCGCCAAAGGCTTCCGGACCCCAAACAGGTTGTATTTCCCGGTCGAACTTAAACAATGAAAGGTCTTCGGCTAAGGCAATATTTGTGTTTTGTGTAGATAGAATCAGAAAATCATTGTTGGACAAATTGTAAAAACCATTCATTTTTTCTATGGCGCTAGTTCCTAAGGGAAAACTATACACCTGCTTTGCATCTTGTGCGGATGGAGTTCCAAAGACAATGGTTCTTTTCAACTTTACAAAAAAACCACGTTTGTTTCCGGAGTTATCAACAGCTACTCCACCTAACAAGAACCCCTTGTCAAACAAATCGGTAGTATTAACATCAACAACAGTTCTTAGTTTTTCATCCTCAGTTGGCAATCCAAGTATTACTCCATTATTCAATTCACCTCCTGCATCGTTAAGTTTAAAAATCCAATATTTAAAATCCTTACTGGTGTTTGTCTCCCGATTGGTATATCCAAACCCATAATAGGTATTATTATCTTCTTGTATTACTTTCACGACCACATCCTCAGAATTATCTTCACCCTTGGACCGCCAATCTGAGATCGAAATTTCGGTTAACGGAGAATCTAAGAGTCGTAGAATGAGCCCGTCTTTTATATCATCCGGCTTCAATGCATTAAATGGTATATCGGTAGTTGATCCCGAAACAATAAAACCCGCTGGGTGTGTTAAACCCTGGCTGATTATGGTTATAGAATTCACTTCTTCATCGCCCCCACTTGCCAGGTATCTATTCAATCCATACCGGATACTATCCAGCTCGCTTCCGTTATCATTCAATATTTTCACAAACACATCTCTGTTACCCGGTGCCATCTCTGTCTCCCCGGCAATAATCAATCTTCCATCAGGATGCAATTCAATATCTTTAACCGTATTGTTCTTATCAGAAAGGCCAATTATGTTTTCCCAAATTACATTTCCGATCAGGTCAACCTTAACCACATAAATCATTTGATTGGCAGTAGGCTGCCGCGTGCTGTTGCCCACCATTACAATTGTATTATCAGGCAGCAACACAAAATCTACTCCGGTCTGCTCCCCCTCCTCTCCATAAAATTTCAGAAAAGTATCGTTATCCAATGGGGGGATGTTGCGTTCGGTATCGCAACCTAACATTAACCCCGTTATTAGTAGTATGCTAACAATTCTCATCATTATTTTTCAGGAGAAGTTGTCTGTTTATTGCGGTTCAGGAAGTCGAATGGCGATTTAGCTTTCTTTCTTGGGTTGTAAAGAGGGCGAATAAATCCAACTGAGATTGAAAGATTATCTAACCTGAAAAAATCACTTACCTCAGCAAATTTTACTACTGAAGGGTCGAAGTTTCCTTTATCGTCATAATAAATATTGGTTTCTTTTGTAAGGTTTGACAGTCCCGGCATATATCGTAAATCAGCATAAAAAAAATTCTTTCCTACTTTATATTTTGCACCACCACCAAATACAAGGGAGCGATTCAGAAACTTTCTTTTATGTGTTAAATTCTCAGGTCGATCTGTTATTTCAACAACTCCTGCAGTAGCCGATTCATTTCTGTACTCCCAATTGTTACCCCGCGAAGAGAACAAAAAATTAAATGCAAAGCCCGCATATCCAAATGGGCGAATCTTACCCGAATCATCGGCATATTTTATATAGAGCGGAACATCAAACCAATTTTGTCGCTCGGTAATGGAAAGATTATCTCCACTAAAATATTTTTCACTTCCTTTTTCAGTATTTCTTTTAAATCCTTTGCTCGCGTAATTGCCTTCAGCACATAAACTAATATTGTTGGTGAGGTTAAAATCGAAACCAATCCCTGCCTGTACCCCAATCTTTAGTACATTGCGTGTGTCTATTTCGGTACCACTTACGGTAAGTTCATGAATAATACGGGGCAACGATGTATTGAACCCTCCCCGAATGTGTGGAGTTATGATAGGTGTTGCGGTAAACTTCTTACTCAGATAATAAACATCAATCGGGTCTCGTGCCGGATTAGCTACATACTCCGGATCAGCTTTTAATAATTTCAGGTAACTGGCTTCTGCTGCAATTGGGTCGTCCAGAATAAGATAAGCCTGCGTTAATAGCAGGTATGCACGAACCTGTTGCTCTGAACTAAATCCATTATCCAAACACGGCTTGAGTAATGAGGAGATTCCGTAATAGCGGCCCGCATTAAATTCATCATCGGCCTGAATAAGAATTTGCTCACAATTCACCTGCCGGGCAAGTGTAGCCGAACTTATGGAAAGACAAATGAATAATAAGCGCCAACTCATTTCTAATGACTCTCGATTAAAAGACTCTTGCAGGTGGACTCATACGGAACCTCTTTTTCTTTTCCCACATAACTATACCATTCTTCCTGTGTCATGTTCCGTTGCATTTTAGGGCACACTTGTTCGGCAAGTATACGTGTATCCGTTGGCCAGATACGCACCTCGCCATTATTACAAGAGGCAATTAAATAATTAGAGTCTGGCGTAAAACCAATATCCCACACCGACCCGGTGTTATTATCCATTACAATAGGTAAATCCTCTTCATGATCAATTACCCACATCTGTAATTTGCTATCCAGGCCTGCGCTGGCCAGTAATAAACCATCCGGGCTAAATTTAATATCAGAGATACCGGCTTTATGCCCTGAAAGTTCTTTTACCTTGTTGGTTTTCAGATCAAGTAATTTTACTGTGCCCCGTACTACATTTCGTTTTTCGTTGATAACTTCTACCCCAAACGCAAGCTGGCTGCGCTGCGGATGCCACGCAACAGACAAAATTCGGTTGGGTACTTTTATAGTTTTGGTTGAATCGGCTGTGCGAACAGCGTTCTCATCTGTCCATATTTCTTTATACGTACCGGCTGTAATATCTACAAGAACAACTTTACCGTTTACGGATACACCTGCCAGTTGTTTGCCATCGGGACTAATATCAATAGCTTTCAGTTCGTACGGTAATGTTACCAGTTTGCGACTCTGCCCGTTTGCCGGATTGGTAAGCCTGAGGGATCTGTCTGCCGATGTACTGATAAATCCTGAATTATCGGGCAAGAATTTTATGTCTGTAACTAATCGGGTATGCCCCTCTACTTTTAGTGGTTTACCCGCAACAGCAAGATTAATTATTTCGAGGTAACTCGAATCGCTGGCATTAACCAGGTATTTATCGTCTTTACTTAAAGCCAGCACCCGGTTAGGGTAGCCCTGATTTTCGAAAACAACCTGAGGTGTTGCCGTTTGATTTTTATAGTCGGCTTTAAAAACACGACCATCATTTCCGGTAGTGTAGAATGCAGAACCTTGATTAGCCACTGCAACAGCATACATCCTGTTTTTTGAATTACCGGGCATTTTTAGTGCGTTGTAGTTATACCCCTGCAGTTTTGCTATGGCATAATAGAGTCCGCGGAAGATATACGGGTCGTATTGTTTGCCTTCATATTTGGTGTGGAACAAATAGGCTTGCATGGCGGTGAGCCCGGCAAGTTGTGAGTCCTCAATACCTTCGGATTTTGCTGCGAGGGACTGCGCTTTTGATAATATGAGTAATCGAAGGGCATTGTTATAGTTAACCACTGCTGAATCCAAATTCTTTCTTGCTTCATCGCGAGCTAACCTTGCACTATCGCGTTGAACGAGCGCCTCTTTTTCGTTCCGCTCAGCAAGTAAGGTTTGTTGCTCGGCACGATCCACAGCTACCTGCAGCTCATTTGTTAATTTAACAAGTTCTATATTCTTAGCTTCCAATTGTTGGCCACGAAGTTGTACTTCCTTTAAAGCTTCATTAGCAATTCTGGTTTGCTCAACTGCATTGTCTCTTTCGGTTTTTGCTTCCGCAGCAGATGTCTCTGCTGCAAATCTCTGTCTCTCTGCTTCAATTCTTTGGAAAAATCCATATACAAAAAATCCTGTAGCAATTAATAACAGTAAGGCCAATATCAGGTTAGTTACCCGTGCTCTGCGCAGCATTCTGCGCTGCAGCATTTCCTGATTTTTTAATTCCGCTTCGTATGTAATGCGGCTTGTTTCAAGAAATACTATTGCGCGCTCAAAGGTTATATCGTATCGCTGCGCCCATTGGCGGGTAGGGTTTTGCTTTTTCTGCCAGTTAAGTGCCAGTTGTAAATCTGGCGGACGCCATAAACTGGTTTTTCCAATCTGGTACATGGCCGCAGCATCAGATACGCGCCTGTACATCTGGGCCGATTCATATTCTTCTTCTACCCAGGCAGAAAGTCTTGTCCAGATGCGCATTAAGCTTTCGTGCGGAAGCTCAACTTGCGTGGTGGGTTTCAAATCCACCTGCATACCGGGCATCAGAAAAGATCGGCCTGGTTTACGAAAATGCTCAACAACTTCAATTACTTGATTATCCGATACTTGTGCTAACTCTGCAACATCCGAAATTTTGGCTGGCCTTCGCATTTCAAGACCTTCGCTGCTCTTTTCTGTTAAGGTCTTAAATAGGATTTCGGCTATATGTTTTTCTTGTGTGTTCAATTCATCATAGGCCTCATTCGCATGAAGGGATAACGCCTGTCCAATTCTGCCTACCGCATTGTAGTGGCGAATATCCATTGGTTCGCCCGGCTCATGATTCGCAACCCAGTAATCCCAGGTACGCATAAGCGCATGTTGTAAAATGGGGAGTTGATCCTGATTATCTCCTATATCGGAAAGCAACCGCTTAATCAGGCGCGGAGAAATTCTCCCCCCGCCTACGGCTACCGGTCCTTCAATTGCCATTCGCTTTTGTTCGCGCGACATTTGGGGAACCAGGTAATTGCTTGCATTAATAAGTTGGGTAAGTCCCGGAAAGGCAGCACATTCTCCGATAAAATCAGAGCGCATGTTAATGGCCATGTACACGGGTACTTCGCGTTGCGCCACCGCATGTAGCAACAGATTTACATAGGCCAAAGCCTCGTTAGCGTGCTCAGTATCTGTATGTTTAAATCGAAAAAGTTCCTCAAACTGATCGATCAGAAAGAAAACATTTTCGTGTGTGTGAATCTGAAGGTACTTAGATAACTCAATCAATCCTTGCGAGCTGTTTCGTAAAACAGAATTGATAATAGCTTTGTGTATGTGTTTATCTTCTGCACTAATCCGGCCTTCTTCAACTAAAAAATTTACGGCAGATTGAGCTATATTACTGATAGGCGAACTACCGGGGCGCAGATTAATAATTTTCCAATGCGGGCCAGTTTCTGTCATAAACCCTCCATACAGAACCGGAATAAGTCCGCAATTCATTAAACTAGATTTACCACTACCCGAGTAACCCATTATGGTTACCGATCTATGGTTATAAAGTTTTAAGAGGATTTCATCAACCTGGCCTTCCCGCCCGAAGAATAAATGACTATCGGCAAGCGCAAAAGGTCTTAATCCGGGAAATGGATTAGCGCCAACCTTCTCATCCGAAAATTTTGGATCGGGAGAAGGTTCGTTTAAATCGCCAACCTCTACAGAATAATTTAACATCCTGTTTAAGACCTGTTAGAACTGAAATTTACTAAAATCTGAGGGTATCCGAATATTTATCAAGGAATTCAAAAGAGTCAAAAAAATATACTTTACCCCGTATTAAGTTTAAAAAATCTGTGAAATTTAAATGATTCTTAGATATATTCCAAAAACCTGCCAGCCAACTGTACATGCTCGGCCAGAAGTTCGTAAAACTGTTCTTTGTTAATCCGTAATAAAATGGACCTCTGCCCGGCTTTCAACGTGTGGCTGTTAATATACCCTGATGTGGATAATCTTTCGCCTACAAACTGACCCGGCAAATAAGTAATCACTTTCTTGTTATGATCGTAATAATCTACTTCGCCCTGAAAAACTATATAAAAGTCAGTGTTCTGTGCCTCATCAACCACCAAAGTCTTACCCTGATCCAGGGTTACTGTTTTAGTAACATCAGCCAGGTAAGAAAGAGTGATGCCTGGCACATCTTCAAACAGCACTGATTGTTGAAAGAATAATACTTTTTCAAACAGCATAAGGTTTGTAATGCTATTGGTACCTGCCACCGATTTATCCAGTTCGCGTTTTATTTCGGTACCCAGGCGTGCGGTGTGTGTGGTGTATAAGGCGGGGTCTATCTGAAGCAATGCCCAGGCTGCTGTCTCGCGGATAAGCGTATCGGGGTTAAACAACTGCGCAATTAGATCCATGTTAAATTCTGATATTTTCTGCGCTCCGATCTGGTGCAAAACAGTTGCTTTTGTCCACCGGTTACTTTGTGTAAAATCTCTGTTTATCAGGAATTTAAGAACAAGGTTTTCGTCAAGTTGTATGCGCGGATAAAAAATTTCCAGGCGCTTAATTTTTTCGTTCGTGCTCAGGTCATCAAGCACCGGCAAAATGCGCATCTTTAGTTGTTCGGAAAGGAATACATCTAATAGCTCAATGGCATAGGTAACGCCTTCGGCCGTTCCACTTTCTATGTTTTCTTTAACCAATTGAATTGACCGGGTATCGTACAACATAGCCAGCAGCATGAAGATGTGGTTAATGTCATTTTGAATTTCCCGATTAAGCGCTCTGCGCACTATCCTCGATTTTTCGGTATCTCCTACTTCACTTAATGCACCTAAGTTCCAGGCAATGGCTCCAATATCTGACTCAATCGCATATTTGATTCGGCTTACCTGCGACATACCCGCTTTAAAACCAGATTCACCCAAAGCCAGCAGTACCTGCGAAACCACTACCTTATCCGGATAATCAATTTTGTTCCACAACATTTCTTTAGCACGATTACCACCAACAACACCAATAATCTGAACCAACCGAAGCATGGTGGTAGAATGTTGGCCTGGCCGATAAAACGCATTATCCACTAAAGAAAGGGCCTTTTCGCCAACAAGAATTAATGCATTCATGGCCTCGCTGGCATATTCAGGTTGGCTCAGGTTTTCGATTAAGGCTAGAATAACCTCATTATCATTTCGCTTAATAGCCGTTTTAATAGCCGCACTTCTTACCTTCTGATTATTGTCGTTCAGTAACTCTATCAGAAAGGAAATGTTTTCACGATTCTGCGAATGCAACAATAATTCTGCACAATAATGTCTGTCTTTTATATTGGTTGATCTTGCCAGATGCTGTATTCGCGTCTTCTGTATATCGCCTCCACTGTTCAAGATAAGATCAAGTTCATTCCGGGTAAGAATGTTCTTGTCATCCGATTCTTTATTCTTATCAATCCGGATAACGTAGTTTTCTGAAACGGAAAGCCCCTTCAGTTCATTCATCTTTCGCTGGGCAAAGTCTTTGGTCGTTTCCTGCGAGTTTTTCATTAAAGAATTTACCCACACGCTTACTTTACCAGGTTCAATTTTTTCCAGCAGCTTGAACGAGAAAACTGCCTTTGCCGAATCATCAACTAGTAGGTTTGACTCAAGCCGGCTGGCAATCAGTTTATATCCCACCTCCAGCCGCTCCTGCCCTTCGCCTGAATGCTCCAGTTTAGACTTGATTTTTTCTTTGTATTCCTGATAAAGGTTTTGAATTACTTTGTAGTAAACCAGAATTAACCCAAGTACAAGTATGGGTATCCAAAGGATTTTAAAGAAAGGTACAAGCCCAAACAAGAAGATAAATAACCCTGCCAGAAAGCGTCCGGATTCATTAACCACACCTTCTACCTTAGTCTGAATGCTAAACCGAAACCGGCTATCCAGCGGGATAAATAAAAGCTTGTAAATCGGGCTCTCCAGCGAGTCTTTAAGCATGCTGTTAAACAAGCGGGTAACGGCTACAAAGAGGAAAAAATAGATGTAAGTCTGCGGGCTTAACAAGGCATCGTAACCCAGAAAAACACCCGATAGAACTGACCCGATTGATAGAAGCGCTACCACAACGGGTAATACAAAAAGTGAAACCCGGATTCCATAGGTTCCTAAAATACGATCGTTAACAAACAATTGCATCAACAAGCTTAATGCATAGATGGTACCATTGAAATACGCCAGGAAGTTGGTAAGATCGCGCTGATCGGGGTATTGCTTATTTAATAAAGTTTGAAACGTGAACTGATTAAAACTGAAAGTCACCATTGACACAACCAGAAATATGGACAGAAGGCGGATATAGCGATCGCCCAAAATCTTTCCGAAGCGGGTTTCTTCCCGTACAGTTGCATCTGTATTGATGCGGGTAAGTGTGTATTTCGATGCAATCAGAATCAAACAGATTAGCGAACCCACAATACTTACGTTACAAACAATCAGGTAATTGGAGGTGTCGGGAAATAATGCGGCAGTAGCCGGAATAAGGAAGTTAGCCATAATGATGGCGATTAACTGCCCGGTATCAATCCAACCAATAATTCGTTTTGATTGCTTGAAATTGAATAACCGGCCAAATATTCCCCAATAGCATAAAAGCAAAATTGCCGTAATCGGGCCAGCCAGACAATACATAATAAAAAGTGTAATGTCCTGAACACCCTCATCGGCAAAGTGATAGAAATAATAAATAGAAAACGTAGCAACAATTATAAGAACTATGCTGCCTATGGTAAGCGTTACAAACTTTAACCGGTTTTGAAAAAAAGTAAAAACAAGGGTAGAAACTATACCCAATACACCCGATACTAAAAACGCCAGGTCTAGTTTATTGCTTAGTTTATTGAGGAAGAGAGATTCAGCCGTTACCTGATAGGTGGCTATAAAAATACCGAAGAAGAAACCGGTTGCCAACATGAGCCAAACCTGACCCTGTTCTTCGGGCTTTACACCCAAAAAAGCCAACGCATTTCTTTTCACGTTTTGAAATTAAAACTAAAACAAGACAACACAAAAAAAGCCACGAAAGTCTTTATGATTTCGTGGCTTTTGAATGGTGGGGCAGCTACACTATTTCTTAGTCTTGGTTGAGTCTGCCTTTGTTTTAGGTGCCGTCAGTTCTTGCTTGTACAAGTCGTTCAGGCCTTTAATCACATCTTGTGTAATGTCTATTCCTGAGCCTCCATACAATAAATCACTGCTGGTATTATACTTCAATACAACCTGAAGTTCTTTGCCTTCTGCATAACCTTTCAGATAATCTGTTACTTTCAGATATAGTTCTTCATTTACTTTGGCTTGCTCTTCCATCAATTCCTGTTCAAGGCTGCGCTGGTATAATTCAAGGTTCTGGCGTTTTTTTCCCAGGTCTTCTTCTAAAGCTTTTGCCTGGCCAATGGTCATACTTCCATAATTACGTTGGTAGGCTGTAATATCGTTCTGTAAACTCTGCGCACGATTTTGAAGATCCTGATCTAATTTCTTGCCTTTGGCCTCAAGCTTCTCCACATTCGTTTTAAAGAAATCGTAGTACTTCAATACGGTATCGGAATTGATATAGGCTATCTTAATATCGGTTGGAACGGTACTGTCAGCAGATGTTGCAGTAGATTTACTTCCGGAAGAAAAATGCAAATAGTACAATACGGCTACAGCCACTACCAATATCCCGTTAAGGGCAAGAGAAACGTTTTTCATGTTTTAATAATTATTTTTTAAGCAGTTGTATGAAATAGTCTGAACCCAAGTGGTATCTAATAACCATCTCACAAATTTTAAGTTAGTTAGGGCGGCAAATATAGTGTAAACCCCTTTACATCGGTGAGTGCCGGCTCAATATTTTCGGGCTACTCAAAATCAGTACTTATTTGAAACGAATAGAGTGCCTCATCCAGTTTTAATGTTCCTGCCCTGAACTCAGTAATAAACCGGGTTATTACTTCATTTGAAATTACCGGTACGTTAAGGCCGGCATCTACACCAAGTCCCACCGGGTTTTCATAATCCAATTCTAAATGCTCTTGCACTTTAATAGCTTCTTCCTCTTCCAATTCCAGTAGAATTTCAGCCATCATCATTCCAATTTCCTCCTCTTGAGAAGCTGATTCTGAATCTTTTGCTTTCAGGTATTCTTCAAACTTTTCGGAAGCCCGCACCTCGGCCTCTTCATGCATTTCGCCCTCGTGATGGAGGCGCAACGTGTACAGCACGCAATCGCAAATTACCTCTTGCCCATCGCGATCGGCTACAAAATAAAAATGAACACACTCATCGGTTGGCTCGTCTTCATCATCTATATAAAATAAAGTACCGGCAAGCTTCTGCCTGATACGCGTAATCAGATTTTTATCTTTTGGCTCTATCATTTTTCTTCTTTAAACCATTGGGCATACATGGGATAATTACGTGCCGTTCGTTCAATCACAGCTTTCATTTCATCGCCCACATCTTTTACTTTTTTGGCTGGCATACCCGCGTAAATGCTGCCGGGTTCAATAATCGTTTTGGGTAGCACTACGGCACCAGCCGCCACCACTGATCCCGCCCCCACTACTGCATCGTCCATAATAATGGCCCCCATACCAATCAATACATTATCTTCAATTGTACACCCGTGCACAATCGCATTATGCGCAATAGAAACATTGTTACCAATTATCGTTTTAGCTTTTTGATAGGTGCAATGAATAATAGCCCCATCCTGAATATTGGAATTGTTTCCAATTGTTATGGAGTGTACATCGCCACGTACCACAGCATTAAACCAAACCGTACAGTTATCGCCCATCGTAACCTCGCCCACTACTACCGCAGTTTCGGCCAAAAAGCAGTTTGCTCCAAACCTGGGTGCATACCCTCTTACCTCGCGTATAATTCCCATTTTTTGATTTAATAAGGCCTTAAAACTAATCTATTAAAATCATGTTTTTAAGTCTGACAAGATGTCATAAAAAGTTTAGAATGTTGTAAATTTGCAGTTTGATTCAGCCAAAATGAAGAACTTGATTGAAGATATTGAGATGTTGAGCCCTTCCTCTACCGAAGTAGTTGAGGCAATGCGGGTTACAGAATCTTCTCATACCGGAAAAACCCGGAAGCTATATATTGAAAGCTATGGTTGCCAGATGAATTTTTCGGATAGTGAAATTGTAACTTCTATTCTGCAAAAAGAAGGTTTTGATACTACTTCGGATTTAGCTCAAGCCGACTTGGTTTTTCTGAATACCTGCTCTATTCGCGAGAAAGCAGAGCAGACTGTACGAAACAGGCTGCAACACATACAAGGTTTTAAAAAGAAAAAGCCTGAAATGATGGTGGGTATTCTGGGTTGCATGGCCGAACGCCTTAAAACCAAATTACTTGAAGAAGAAAAAATTGTAGATCTGGTAGCAGGGCCTGATGCATACCGCGATCTGCCCAAATTGATTGTACAGGTTGATGAAGGGGACAAAGCCGTTAACACGTTCCTCTCGCGCGAAGAGACGTATGGCGATATTACCCCGGTACGTCTGGATTCAAATGGTATAACCGCGTTTATCTCTATCATGCGCGGGTGCGACAATATGTGTTCTTTCTGTGTGGTTCCGTTTACACGTGGCCGCGAACGCAGCCGCGATCCGCACTCCATTGTAGCTGAGGCAAAAGATTTATTCAGTAAAGGATATCGGGAAGTAACGTTGCTTGGTCAAAATGTAGATTCTTATAAATGGAGTGAAGAAGAAAACAACAAATCCCGCCTGGAAAAGATTGATACAAATGGGATTGTGAATTTTGCAAAATTATTGGAGATGGTGGCATTGGTTCACCCCGATCTGCGCATTCGTTTCTCTACTTCGCACCCAAAAGACATTACCGATGAGGTTTTGCATACGATGGCCCGGTACGAAAATATTTGTAAGTATATACACCTGCCTGTGCAAAGTGGTAGCTCCCGAATTTTAGATTTAATGAGCCGCGGGTATACACGCGAGTGGTATTTAAACAAAGTAAATCGCATTAAGGAAATACTGGGCGAGAGTTGTGGTATTTCTTCCGATATGATTTCGGGTTTTTGCTCCGAAACAGAAGCTGAACATGAAGAGACACTTTCTTTAATGGATATAGTAAAGTATGACTATGCCTACATGTTTGCCTACTCAGAAAGACCGGGAACACCGGCTGCAAAAAAGTATGCCGATGATGTTGCAAATGATATTAAAACACGCAGGCTGGACGAAATTATTACCAAGCAACGCAACCACTCCTTAGTAAGGTACAAACAAGATGTGGGCACCCTACAACGTGTATTGATTGAAGGCCAATCGCGAAGAAGCGAAGGCCATTGGCAAGGCCGCACATCGGCAAACCGGGTTGTGGTGTTTGAAAAAGCTAATAGCCAGAAGGGCGAGTACGTGAATGTAAAGATTGAAAGTTGCACCAGCGGAACATTACTGGGCAAAATAGTGAACTAAAATTATGGCCATTACAGAAGCGGAAATTCAAAATGTAAAACAACGGTTTAGTGTAATTGGAAACTCCCCTTTACTTAACAATGCCGTGCATGTGGCTATGCAGGTAGCCCCTACCGATATGTCTGTTTTAATTACAGGCGAGAGCGGAAGTGGTAAAGAGTCTTTTTCCAAAATAATCCATCACCTTAGTGCACGTAAGCATGGACAGTTTATTGCCATAAACTGTGGCTCAATTCCGGAAGGAACAATAGACTCTGAATTATTCGGGCATGAAAAAGGATCGTTTACCGGAGCGCATGAAGCCCGCAAGGGGTATTTTGAAGTAACGAATGGGGGTACTATTTTTTTAGATGAGATTGGTGAAATGCCGTTAGGCACACAAGCCCGTTTACTTCGCGTATTAGAGAATGGAGAGTTTATTAAAGTAGGTTCATCAAAAGTACTGAAAACCGATGTGCGCGTGGTGGCCGCTACCAATGTAAACCTGTTGGTAAAAGTAGAGCAAGGCAAATTTCGTGAAGATTTGTATTATCGTTTAAGTACTGTTCCTATTTATGTTCCGCCCTTGCGCGAACGCGGTAAAGATGTTGAGCTATTATTCCGAAAATTTGCTACCGACTTTGCAGAAAAGTATAAAGTGAAACCCATAGCCTTAACTGAAGATGCAAAAACGTTGTTAATGAAATACCGGTTTCCCGGAAACATCAGACAATTGAAAAACCTGGTTGAACAAATTTCAGTCTTATCATCGGGCAGCAATGAAATTACAGCCGATATTCTGGCTCATTATATCCCGAAAGAAACCAGCTTACCTGCTTTGTACAAAAAAGATGGAAATGAAGCTGATAATATTTCAGAACGTGAAATACTTTACAAGATCCTGTTCGAATTACGTAAGGATATGAATGATCTTAAAAAAATTGTATTAGATGGTGCCACAAACCCGGCTCAGGCTGCCCAGTTGGCAAAAGAACATGCAGGCTTATTTGAAGGATTAAACGAGCCCCTTAGCCCGGTAACCGAACCCATTACCTATCTGAACGCAGACACTAACCAACACGAAACAGAAGAAGAAGTTCAGGACATTACACATGAGGCCGAAGATGATTCGCTCTCGATTGTAAAAAAAGAAAAGGAACTGATTATGCGGGCACTACGTAAAAACAATAATAAGCGCAAATATGCGGCACGCGATTTGGGTATTTCAGAGCGCACACTGTATCGCAAAATTAAAGAATACGAACTTGAAGAGTAACCGGATTATTGCCCTTGCCTTACTGATAGCCTTACCACTCATTCAAAGCTGCATCAGTTATTCGTTTACGGGTACTTCAACCGCTGCTAAATCTATTCAGGTTGAAGACTTTTTTAATAACACCGATTTAGGCCCGGCAAACCTGGGGCAAACATTCACTAACCGGTTAAAAGAATACCTGCAGCAAAACTCCAGTCTTAGAGTAGTAAAAGAAAATGGAGAACTTCAGATTGAAGGAACGCTAACCCAATATGCAGTTAGTCCGGTTGCGCCAGTATCTGGTGCAGCAACCAACCGATTAGGCGACCCCGCAGCTCTTACCCGACTTACCATTTCCGTACGGGTTAATTACGTAGATACCCTGGAGCCCAAAAATAATTTTAAAGATCGCACCTTTAGCTTCTATAAAGATTTTCCCAGCACACAGGAATTAAGCTCGGTACAGGAAAACCTGGAACGAACTATCCTCGACCAGATTTACATCGATATCTTTAATGCCACGCTGGCAAACTGGTAAAGGTTGCAACAAGCCTTAAATTCAATTACATTTACTTTTACGGCTTATTGATTGTGGAAAAAGAAACGTTTCATCAGCTCATAACCAACTACACTGCACTTTCGCCAGAAGAAGCAGAAGTAGTACTTAGCTTACAACGCGATTACCCCTATAGCCAGGTATTGCATGGATTGGCGGCACGTGCCGCACAGGATAACAACCTCAACAACAAAGAATACCACCTGCATTTAAGTGCTATTTACAGCACCGACAGAGCCGTGTTAAGGTCGGTAATGACGGCCCTGCAACAACCCCGGGTTGTTCATATTCCGATTCACAAAACAGAGCCGGTAAAATCGATTAAACATGAAGCCGGTGCAGAGCAAATAAAGTCTGATAAGGCCGGTGTAGAAACCGAATCAGACAAAATTATTCAGACACCATCTGCTTTAAGTGGCGATGCCTTGTGTAACGAAGTTATGCACGACATTGAAATTCTGCGCGAAAGAAAAGCCCGGTTTGAACAGATGGTAAGTAACCTGGAAAAAGGATTACCGGTTTTACCAGAAACCTCAAAACAAAAAAAGGCAAAGACAACCGACCCGGATGAAGGCTTGTTGAAGGAAATTAAATCTCAAAAGAAAAAGATTAAACCCGAGGGCGATAAACAGAAGGAACAGATTGAGATTATCGATCAATTTATCAAATCTCAACCCTCTATGCCCAAGGTAAAGGCAATCGAAAATCAACCTAAAACCGACCTGTCGGTACCCAGTGTTACCTATGGCGAAAATATCGTTTCTGAAACACTGGTAGAGATTCTGCTAAAACAAGGAAAGAAAGACAAGGCTGTGGAGGTACTGAAAAAGCTGATTTGGAAGTTTCCACAAAAAAAGGCTTACTTTGCGGCTCGAATTGAAGAACTGAAAAAGTAGTATATGTATTATTCCCTGTTAATCGGCTTAGCCATTTTCTGCTCTGTGCTTTTAGTATTGGTAGTTTTGGCTCAAAATTCAAAAGGTGGCGGACTTTCAAACCAGTTTGGTGGTTCCGGAACCAGTAATCTTATTGGAGTAAAAAAAACAGGTGATTTTCTGGAGCGTACAACCTGGGGATTAGCCATTGTTATTATGGTTATTGCCCTTGCCACCAACTTTACAACCCCTAACGCAGCCAGCGAAAGCGAAATTCTGCAGCGTGCCCGCCAGCAAGGTGGCGGTGTTAACCTAAATCAGCAAACAGAACAGCCAACTATACCGGCTGACACAGCAAAATAAAAAGAGAAGGCTGTCTCAAAAGTCTTGTGCCATCACGGGCTTGTCCCGCAATCTCGGTTAATAGCTACTAAACCGGGATTCCGGCACGAGGCCGGAATGACATTCCGCATTTTGTAGACTTTTGAGACAGTCCCTTTTTTGTTTCAGGCTGCTTTGGAGAGTTGCTTTACCAACAATCGCCTGGCAATTGGCATTAACGTTTTATCGTAAGGAAATTTTAGCTTAGACAGTACCAGGTAAACTGACGGGTTAGGTAATTCTGTATACTGCCTGATCAGCGTAAGCTTTAGATGTTCGTAGGTATTTCCTATTGTGCGGGGTGCGGTAAGCAAATGCTGAGTATGAATTCCCCGCATCAGTTCAGAACTTTGTTCAAAAATGGTAACCTGATACCGGTATACATTCGTTTCCTTTTCGGGAGGTTGCGCAATAAAAAGATAGCCTTCTTTGGCATATAACGAAGTAAGCCCTACTGGCGAAATCTCGCAGCGCGATTCTACATAATCATAGATAAAGGCACCCTCATCCAACGATAACTTAAACTGAGGCACCGCAAACGCTATAATCGATTCCAGTTCCTGCATAAGCATATCATCGGCAATCATACGCCTGTAATTCAATTCCAGGTTTTTAAGCCCTTCCGGGGATATTTCTTTTGGGAAAGAATCACGCAAAAGCGAGTGGTTATCCTTTACCTGTAACAGGTTACGGTAATGAAACACCAGATCGGAAAGAAACGGGTAAAGTTCTACCCGGTTAAATGATTCTTTTACATGTTTAAAATAGGCCATTAGCTGGTACTTTTTGTACTCAAAATCGATCAGGCCTTCGGTTAACCAACCATCATTCAATCTCTCCATATCCAGAACTCAATTTTTCATCTACTAATACAAAAAAATGAAGTTTCATGACAAACTGCCATTTTGAAAGCCGGCTGGCTGGTGAGTCTGTCAAATTTTTTCATCTTTGCTGCCCCTGAGCGGAAAAAGTGGCAAAAAAAGACCTGAATAAGGTACTGGCACAAAAATCGTGTACAGGGCGGCAGACAGTTATTAAAAACTTGTTCAACTAATTTTTATTAATCCATATGGCAAAAATCAACTTTAAACCTAATGAAGACCGTGTGCTTGTTGAGCCTGCGGCAGCAGAACAAAAAACAGCTTCAGGAATTATCATCCCTGACACCGCTAAAGAGAAACCACAGAAAGGAAAAGTAATTGCAATAGGCGAAGGCCTGAAAGACAAGCCTGTTACCGTTAAAGTTGGCGATCAGATTCTTTATGGTAAGTATTCCGGAACAGAAATTACCATTGATGGTAAAGAGTACCTCATTATGCGCAACTCCGACATTTTCGGAACAATCTAAATTTTTTAAGACAATTAACAATCAATCAATATGGCAAAGGAAATAACATTTGATACAAACGCCCGCGACAGAATTAAAAAGGGTGTAGATAAATTAGCAGATGCAGTTAAAGTTACGCTTGGCCCTAAAGGCCGCAACGTAATTCTGGATAAAAAATTCGGGGCTCCAACCGTTACCAAAGACGGTGTATCGGTGGCTAAAGAAATTGATCTGAAAGATCCTATCGAAAACATGGGCGCGCAACTGGTTAAAGAAGTTGCCTCAAAAACTGCCGATGCAGCCGGTGATGGCACAACTACCGCCACTGTATTGGCTCAAGCTATTTATGCACATGGCATTAAAAACGTAGCAGCCGGTGCTAACCCAATGGATTTGAAACGCGGAATCGATAAGGCTGTTGATGCCGTTGTTGAAAACCTTTCCAAGCAATCTAAAACCATTAAAGGTTCTCAGGAAATCACGCAAGTGGCTACTATCTCATCTAACAACGACATTGAAATTGGTAAGATGATTGCCACCGCCATGGATAAAGTTGGCAAAGATGGTGTAATTACAGTTGAAGAAGCCAAAGGAACCGAAACCGAAGTAAAAACAGTAGAAGGTATGCAGTTCGACCGCGGTTACCTCTCTCCTTACTTTGTTACCAACACAGAGAAAATGGAGGCTGATCTTGATCATCCCTACATTCTTATCTACGATAAAAAAATATCATCCATGAAGGAATTGCTTCCTGTATTGGAAGCAACCGCCCAAACCGGCAAGCCTTTGGTAATTATTGCCGAAGAAGTAGAAGGCGAAGCGTTGGCTACCCTGGTAGTAAACAAAATTCGCGGTGCACTACGTGTAGCAGCTATTAAAGCTCCTGGTTTTGGCGACAGAAGAAAAGCTATGTTGGAAGACATCGCTATTCTGACTGGCGGAAAAGTAATTTCAGAAGAAACGGGAATGAAGTTGGAAGATGCTTCATTGGATTACCTGGGTCGTGCTGAAAAAGTAAATATTGATAAGGATAACACCACCATTGTAAATGGTGCCGGCAAGAAGTCTGAAATTCAGGCTCGCGTTAACCAGATTAAAGCTCAGATTGAAGTAACTACCTCAGATTACGACAAAGAAAAACTGCAAGAGCGTTTGGCTAAACTTTCTGGCGGTGTAGCCATTCTATACATTGGCGCTGCTACAGAAGTTGAAATGAAGGAGAAGAAAGACCGGGTAGATGATGCCTTGCATGCAACCCGTGCTGCCGTGCAGGAAGGTATTGTAGCAGGCGGTGGTGTAGCTTATATCCGTGCTATCGATGCATTGAAGAATGTTGTTACCGATAACGAAGACCAGTTGACCGGTGTTAATATTATCCGTTTGGCATTAGAGTCTCCGTTAAGAACCATTGCTGAAAATGCGGGGCAGGAAGGCTCTGTAATTGTAAACAAGGTACGCGAAGGTAAGAAAGACTATGGCTACAATGCCCGCGATAACAAGTTTGAGGACTTCTTTGCAGCAGGTATTATCGATCCTACCAAGGTATCGCGCCTGGCGCTAGAAAATGCAGCTTCAATTGCTGGTTTATTGTTAACCACCGAGGCAGTAGTTTCTGAAATTCCGGAAGAAAAAGAAGCTCCTGCAATGCCACACGGTGGCGGCATGGGCGGCATGATGTAATAAAATCGTGCGGTTTTAAAGAAAGGCCACGCTGAAAGCGTGGCCTTTTTTGTTATCTTTAAAGTCAGGTAACTAACCCGAATGCTGTTATGGTAATTCATAAAACGTTCAGCGATTTTGTACTTTACCTGTACATACACATCGCTTATGCAGATGGTAAACTTCATGCTGATGAAGAGCGTGTGGTTCTGGAAAAGATGAACCGCCACTTCCCTATTGAGGGCGATCATAAAGCCCGGTATGATGAACGGGTAAAAGAATACAATGAGATTAAAAAATCATTACATCACGAAATAATACGGGCCTCATTTCAGCATTTCGATCACATCAAATTCTCGCAGCGGTATAAAATCTATGCCGATATGTACGACATCATTCATGCTGATGGAAAGGTTGAAGAATCTGAAACCAGAGCTGTAAATGAGCTGAAAGAAATAATTGATCTGCTGAATAAGTAACTTTCGTTTCTTGCTGTCCGGTTACATAAATGGTGAAAAGAGCCGTACAATACGCTCTGTAATTTTTCTGAACCGGGACCTCCTGTTCCACCTTTCTAATACTAACTCCTCTGCATCCAGCACGTCATTATCAAATGCATCCGCAAGCTGAGATGCCATCTTTTCATCATACATAATTACCGATACTTCAAAGTTCAGATCAAAGCTTCGTACATCAAAATTAGCCGTACTTACTGATGCCAGCCTGCGATCGACCACAAACGTTTTGGCATGAACAAACCCTTTCTTATATAAATAAATCTTAACTCCGGCCCGCAACAGTGCATCAAAATAAGATTGCGTTGCCAGATTCACCAACTTTGAATCTCCCTGTTTTGGCACAAGCAGTTTCACTTTAACTCCACTCAATGCTGCCATTACCAGGCTCTCCTGCAAACTAACATCGGGTATATAGTAGGGTGTGGTAAGTAGTATTTCTTCGCGGGCAAGATTTACCGATTGAATAATCGAATAGAGAATGTTGGGTAAGTCTGAGTCGGGCCCGCTGGATACAACCTGGGCGTAAGCCGGATTTTGTGTTACAATATCAATTGCCGGAAAATACTCTTTGCTGATCAATACACTTTCTTTAACACAGAAATTCCAGTCAGCTAAAAAAACCTGTTGCAAGGCAAGGGAAGAATATCCCCTTATCATCAGGTGAGTATCTCTCCAAAAAAGATCTGATGTTGCCTGATTAATGTATCGGTCCGACACATTAATACCTCCAGTAAACGAAGTTTTACCATCAATAACTACAATCTTTCTGTGGTTACGGTAATTGAGCCTGTTCGCAAACCCTATCAACCGTATTTTATTGAAGGGATGTGCTTGTACTCCGGCCCGGGTAAGTTCTCTTACAATAGTATTTCGTATGCTCCTGCTTCCGAAATCATCATAGATAAACCGGACCTTTACTCCTGCCTTTGCCTTCTGAATCAGAATGTCTTTGATCCGATTTCCGATTGTATCGTTCTCGTAGATATAATACTCAATATGAATACATTGTTCTGCCTTTTGAAGTTCCTCAATCAATACAGGAAAAAGTGCTTCCCCATTTATCAACAACTTTATCTCGTTATTGGGCAGCACACTTATACTCCCAATTTTCCTGTTAGAGAGTAACCGGATAAGCCCCTGGTATTGTCTGATTACTCCATTGTTCGATGTCGATATCCGTTGATCTGTTTTTTTGAGAAACTCCTGAAACTCGTCTTTTACCGTTTCATCAACAATCAATTTTTTATTGTATAGTTTCCGTTTGCGGTAGTTGATTCCAAACGAAAAATAAAAAGCAATGCCCGCTACCGGAACAAAAACAGCAAACAAAAGATACGCTAATGTTTTACTTACCGACCGGGTATCGTACACAATCCGAAGACAACAAGCCACCAGAATAACCGTGTATAACACCTGGATAAGAATAATCCATTTCGCTTCTGTAAACCACATAGATTACTTAAAGTAAAGCGTATCAACGCATAAAATTAAACCTCCTTGCAGTAACAATTTTACGGCAAAACAAAAAATGCCTAACGGGTTTTCAGTAATCTGCAAAAGTTATGAATCAGGCCGACTCATTAGCCTTCCTCCATTCGTTTACAACAATTATTCTTCGCTCTTCTTACTTGCTATTCGATATAACATAATTGCCATAGCTGCAAAGAACAACAGCCCCAGAATAAAATATCCGTTTTCACTTAATGCATTAACCAGTCCGTGTTCGGCACTAATATTTTTCAGGCTTTTATACACTGTATCATTTACAGAAAGTAATGCCACCACTACACCGGCCAATGCACCGCCCGCAATCAAACCTGTGGCAAACAAACTTCCTTTACCTAAATCATCATCGGCTTTGGGTTCTTTATTGCGTTCAGCACGCCAGTCAACCAATCCTTTAATGGCCCCCCCAATAAAAATGGGTAACGTGGTTGAAAGTGGCAGGTACAAACCAATCGCAAACGCAAGCGCCTTGATACCACACAACTCAATCATTACCGCAATAAACACGCCCACCATTACAAACTGCCAGTCGAGGTTGAATGATAAAATACCTTTGGCCAACGTAGCCATTAGGGTAGCCTGCGGAGCAGAATATCGTTCGCTTCCAATTGCATGTTCAATACCCATGGCGCGCATATCGGGTGTGGGTGTATCTAACAGAATTACCACATAACCTATCGCAATTGAAGAAACAATGGCTCCGATAAATAACGCCAGTTGCTGGTACCGTGGCGTAGCCCCTACAATGTAACCGGTTTTCAGATCTTGCGAGGTAGCGCCTGCATTGGCTGCTGCAATACAAATCATACCCCCTACTACTAAGGCAAGTGGTTCAAAAAACTGACCGCTCCATCCTACCGAAGTAAAAATGAGGCATGTACCCATTAGCGTGGCGATTGTCATACCCGATATCGGGCTGTTGCTGGAACCCACCAACCCCACAATACGACTGGCTACGGTTACAAAGAAAAATCCGAAAATGATAATGAGAATACCAATCAATAATTTTTGAAGAATACTATCGCCCGGAATAATCTGGCTGGGGAGTAAAGCAATAATACCGATAAGAATAATACTACCTACAATTACTACTTTAAAAGAAAGGTCGTTCTCTGTACGGGAAATACCCGTTTCTGATTTTTCTTTTAATGAGCTAATGCTTTCGCGGAAAGAGCTGATAATAGTAGGAATGGTTTTCATTAATGTAATAAACCCACCGGCTGCTACCGCACCTGCCCCAATCTGGCGAATGTATGCGAAGTACAAGGCGCTGGCGGGATTAGCAAAAGTTTTCGATATCGGATCCCAGTTTCCCTTACCCCCGGTTGCAGTAATGTCAGATAAATATCCTAATCCTACTAATTGTTCTGCTACCTGTTCAAACGGAACTAACGTTGAAAGTAAAGGAATGATTGCCCACCAGGCCAGTACCGAGCCCGCTACCAGAACGCCTCCTATTTTTGGACCAATAATATACCCAACGCCAAGATACTCGGGTGTAATTTCTCCGTTTACCGTAGCCGAAGGCCAGAACTTGTTTACCTGACTGGTAACAAATGTTGGTGCTTCAGCAATTACATGAAATACTTTTTGCAGTGTAGCATAGAGTAAGGCCACGCCCATTCCCAGAAAAGCAGTCTTGGCAAACTCACCTCCTTTTTCACCAGCCTGTAATACCGAAGCACATGCTGTGCCTTCCGGATAAGGAAGGGTACCATGCTCTTTTACAATCAATGATTTTCTTAACGGAATCATCATTAATGTACCAAGCATTCCGCCAAAGGAAGCGAGGATTAATATGGTTAAATAGTTAAAGAATGCACCACCATTTGCTCCCGGTGAAAGAAACAAGAATCCCGGTAAGGTAAACACTACACCGGCTGCAATAGATTCGCCAGCCGAACCTGTGGTTTGAATGATGTTGTTTTCAAGAATAGTAGTCTTTAAAAACTTTCGCCCCAGCGTAATGGCAATTACCGCAATGGGTATGGAAGCCGACACGGTAAGCCCAGCTTTAAGTGCAAGATACACGGTTGAACATCCAAACAGGATTCCGAACAGAGAACCAAACACCACCGATTTAACCGTGAACTCGGCTATATTTTGCTCAGGTGCGATGTAGGGTTTAAAGGCTTTCTTTGCTTCTTCCATATCAACGTTTAGTTTATGTTGCCCATCAACTTGCGAATGGGTTTATTAAATATGATTACAACCAGAGTACCAATGAACATGATTTTTACAATCAGTCCAAACAATTCACTCAACAATGATGGATTAGCTGTGATGGCTTCGTTATTAAACTCACCGGCATACAAACCTGCCACCAGGTTGCCAAGCGCTAATGCCATAAAGAAAACACCCATCATCTGGCCAACCAATCGCTTAGGCGAAAGTTTGGTTACACCACTTAACCCTATTGGGTAAAGGCAAATCTCGCCAAAGGTATGAAACATGTAAGTTGCAATAAGCCAGGTAGGTAATGGCTTATCCCCTGCAATAACAATATCGGAAGCAAACATCATAACCAAATAACCAACACCCATCCATAATAACCCAAGAGCCATTTTTATTGGTGTGGATGGATTGAGCTTGCGTTTAGCTAACCATACCCAAAGCCAGGCAAACACCGGCACGAAAATCAAAACAAAGAAAGCCGGAGTTGATTGCAGCCAACTGGCAGGCATTTCGAAAGAACCGATAAACAAGTTGGTGTAACGATCTGCAAACAAGTTGAGTGAGGAACCCTGCCCTTCGTATCCCGCATAAAAAGCAACGGTAACTACAAACAGAATAAAGATGGCCCCTACTTTCTTCTTTTCATCGGTGTTAAGTTTTTCGAACAGAAATACATAACCAAAATAAAGAAACACAAACGTTGTGATAACAATGCCTGATACTCCGGCAAAGACTATAGGATTAATGGTGAGCAAACCCGAAACCATTAACCCCACAAAGACCACCAGTGCTGATACAATCAAAACAAGCGAGGTTCTGATTCTTTTTTTAGTTTGTAACTCAGCAGGTGTAGTATATACCGGTGGTAGCCCTGCATCACCCAAATAGTTTCCAGTTAATTTGTATTGAATTACTCCCAGAATCATTCCGGCACCGGCCGCTGCAAACCCATAGTGCCAATCGATGTTTTCACCAAGATAACCAACAATAAGCGGAGCCAGCAATGCCCCCAGGTTTATTCCCATATAGAACAACGAGAACCCGGCATCGCGCCTGGCCTGATCATCGGGCGGGTATATCTCTCCCACCATACTGCTGATGTTGGGTTTTAATAAACCCGTACCTAAAATGATTAATAACAATCCTATGAAAAATGTTTCGGTAAATGGAAAGGCCATGCAGATATGGCCCGCGGCAATAATACACCCACCATAAAAAACCGATTTGCGTAAACCCCATAACTTATCGGCAATCCAGCCACCGGGCAACGCCATGAGGTAAACAAACATAGTGTATAAACCATAGATGGCACCGGCTGTGCGATCGTCAAGCCCCATACCACCCTTCTCAATAGTTGCTACCATAAAAAGCAGTAACAACGCTCGCATACCATAATAGCTGAAGCGTTCCCACATCTCGGTAAAAAAAAGTGTTGCTAATCCGCGCGGGTGACCCAGAAAGGTGTTTTCACTCATAGAGCAAACAGGTTTAGGATAATCTTGAAAGCCCAAAGTATGGCTATAAATCGGTTTTACCAATAGGCTTTTGCATTGGTGGTGCAACCCATGGGTCGGCTACTCGGGTAGATAACGGGCCAGAGTTTATCTCGCATGCACTAGATGAATGGTGCCGTTAGCACAAGATCAGTTTAACCTACATCCAACCGGGCAAGCCTATGCAGAATGGATTTATAAAAAGATGTAATGGTAGTATTCGTAAAGAGTTGTTGAATGCGAATGTATTTTATTAATTGAAAGAAGTTCGGGAGAAGATTGAAGAATGGATGCTGGATTACAATCACCACCGACCACACGAAGCGCTTGATTATCGCGCTCCGGTAGATTTACTACAGGCCTTGCATTAAAGATTTTTTAAAAGATGTTCACACAAGTAACTTTACAACTAACAGGTAAGCGGAAGCAAGCTCTGCTGGAGAGCAACTTGCCAGGAATATCCTGTTCGACTGGAATGGTCAAAGAGAGTGTTGGCAACACCAACCTCTCTTTTAAACGGATCATTCCAAGAGTAGAATGCCTCAAAAAACTCAATCAAAAAAACAGCGTAAGCACCGCTGTTTTTATACTTTTGAGTGGCTCAAAAAACGGGGGAGCTTACAATGTGAGCGACCGATTATTACTTTTTGTAATCCTATAAGTAGTCGTGCAACAGCTACTTTTGTTGTAGGCTGCCAGCCCATGTCCGCTCTTAATAATTAGGATTCCTGCTTATATAGAATTCAATAAGCTCGTCCATTGGATAGTCTCCTTTCTTAGGTTGATGCGTCCGAATAAAGTTTTCCAGTTCTTGTTTACTATAGGCTGGACTCGTTAATACTTCGTAGTCCGTGTCGGCTAAGAGTGAGTTCAAAATTGTTTTATAGTCTCCGGTCTTAGTCATGAATATCTCATCAGGTCCATTGTCACATAACCAGAATTCGTAAACCCGTACAAATTTTGCCTCGTCTGAATTTAGAAACCATTCCTTTGCTCTTTGGTTATCCGACCAAGATGTCGTGTGGTCTCGGAATTTATGAAGAAAACCTCTTTCAAAGTCGTTCACTGTCACCAAGTCCTCTCTGAAATTTGGTATTCCCCAACTTTCCCTGTTGTCATTGAATATATTGTCGGCTTTGTCACCGTTACATTGTCTGCGTTGTCAGAGTTGTCACAGCTTTTCTAAAGGAAAAATATAACCTCAAACCAAAGAATACATAGAAGG